>Ga0187778_10003271_pt1 | contig 10924 bp, 10 predicted proteins | sample 1015_Q2_SP5_20_M_FD_132418 | JGI IMG/M metagenome (GOLD analysis project Ga0187778, IMG submission 132418) | Tropical peat soil microbial communities from peatlands in Department of Meta, Colombia - 1015_Q2_SP5_20_MG | ecosystem: Environmental > Terrestrial > Soil > Wetlands > Peat | place...
CTCGCTGAGTTGCCTATAATCGAGATCGCGTCAGTGCTGACGACAGAGGTATCGGCTTCTTGAAAACGAGCCGGCGACAGGCGCTTCAGTAGGCAGCGACAAGTTCTGCTGTGATAAAGAGTTGTCTAATTAGGTTGGAAGCGATCTAATTCTTAATTAATGAGTAAATCCCCTGCTGAGTTATGCTGGGGATTGGGCATCAATAAAGACCGACTTCTCGCGATAGAGGTCAAAGGGGTGTGCAAAGCTTTTATCCAAGAGACCGCAAAGTTCACGTGGGATGCGTAATGATAACGTTTGAAGTCAGTATCGTGATCGAAAAACCGGTTGAAGAGGTTTTTGGATTTGTTACTGAAGGTGAAAACAGCCCTAAGTGGAATTCAGCCGTGAAGAGCGTACGCAAGATCTCTGAAGGACCAATAAGCGTTGGAACAAAGTATGCAATCGTGCGTCAACTGCCAAGTGGAAGTGCCGAAAACATCTATGAAGTGTTGGTACGAAAAAAACAGAAAACTATCCATTAAGATCATTTCTGGACCTACTGCGTTCTTGTACAGGTATAGCTTTAAGTCGTCTGACAAAGGCACAGAGTTGTCTTTGAAAGCCGGGGCTGAAAAGGAAGGTTTGATTGAGGTTCTTGGAACTAAAGCTCGGATTGCACCTGAATTTGTGCTGAGCGGTTTGGTCAAAACGGGGAGTAGAAGACAATTTCCGGACGTTAAAGAGCGTGCTCGAGTCACGCTAATTAGGCAAGAGCTCGGTCGGCAGGCTGAGGAGGAATCTGAAGGGGGAGGCTGACGAGGAAGAACCAGCGAGTTTGAGAAAGAGTGGGGCTGGTATATGGTTCGAGACTGAACGCTCTCAATTCTGTTTCGGGTATACAAACCTCGGCCTTTTTGATAGCTATTTGATATATGTCCGTTGTGTATACCCTTGGCATCGAAGTTATCGCATCACTCGCTGGCACGCCGATCATTGACTGGGCGGTGATGCAGAGATGTACGGGAGCGCTCATAATAGCTCCAAAAGCTGTGTCCTAATCGACCACCTTCGAAAATAATGTGCGAGGAATGTTCAACTGAGCCGCCCTCCAGTCGAAGTGACCACGAAATTCTTCCCCGAGAAGCTTACAAAATAGACTGGGTGCGGAAACGAGTGCGATTTTGGATACGAATTGTCCCGGTACTTACCGGGTCATGCAGGTGGGCATGCGGCTGTCTCAGTAGAGGCGTGCGCCGTACTGGAGACCGTTTGCACTCAAAAAGAGATTTGCTACCAGTGCAATGTGCTTGTTCAGTACAGACGGAAGTCAAAGGATCACTGAACACCACACAGCGCAACAAGTTTGATTAGCGGGTGTCAAGCCACGGTCCGACTATGTGAAAAAAAGGGCCCTCGCAAGATCAAGCCTCACTTAAGCCTCGGTCGCTCCGATGACAATGATATTGCGACACGTGAGCGTTCCCGGCTAGTAGGAGAACACATGCGTTGATTTAAGTCGCTTGGCTTAGAAGATGGTTCAGCGAAGCATAGGCTCTCGGGTACAACGATAAAGGGATATCTAAGCGTACTAACGAGTACTTAGGGGTTGCCTACAACTTAAATGAGCAGCCCGTGCAGTGGCAACAGAGCGAACAAACTTAGAATGACTTGAGCGAAGTCTGCCTTTTTGAGCCATTGATGGGGAAAACTTCAGCGCCCAGAGCGTTGTTGAGATCGAAACCGTAAAGAGAGGAATCTTCTTCTAAGATGAGTAGCCTTCCTTTTATGCCAAAAACGCGACCGATAAGAGCGTCCTTCACTGGTAACGGACGCATCCAAGGGTGCTCATCAAAATAGCGTAGCCTTACCTCGTCACTTGCGTGCGATTTAGCTTTTAATGCTCTCCAAGCCTCCCAATCAAGTTCTTTGTCGACATGCTGTTTTTGAGAAGAGCGGACGTTTCCTTTCACTCCATAACGCCGTTGAAATTCACGCTCTTTTCTCCTTGCACGTTCACCGTCTGGCAAATAATCTATCACAGCAGCGATGTCAGCGCCTTGCTCTCGCAGCCTGTCGTTGAGTCGTGAAGCTTTCGCGACTCCGATCTTGAAAACGTCTGGCCTGAACATGGCAAGATATACGACGTGTGCCTCCACACAAGTCTTTTCATCCTTAAGGCAGGTACCCCTGCAGATGGCACAAGGGTTGAAAGGCGTGCAACTGCCACACGCTGGTCGGCCTGACATATCGCACGGGAAGTATGTCCCTCCTTGCCATCTGCCAATACAGCTTTTTGTGCCTAAGCCAAGCGATATGATGCCTGAGAGAGATAGCAGCTCCATTGACGGGTACACGAGCAATGTCTTATCTAAAGACGAGAAGGCGATGATTTTCACTATACAAAAGTTACATTCAAGTGGTATATATGTGTTGAGCGTAAGACCATTATTATTTAAGCTGAGAGAAAGAGTATCAAATATGATCGTTGAGGTCATAGAAGAGCCAGTGTTTTACGACGGGTCACAAATAGACCCCCTTTGGGCCTATAAGCGATACGGCGTACTCGGCGATTCGATTATAGTATTCCGAGGAGGCATGGACATTGCGGAGGCACGCATGAAAGATAGCGAAGACGTTCGAGGTAAAACTGCCATAACCGGTGATGACGTTCTTCATTTCATTATTGAGCGTTTTGATAGCCCAGGCAACATGTTCACTTCATATTTGATGCAGCGATTGTTCGTTATTTCAGCGCAGGCCGTATTGAACATGTACGGCATAGAAACCGCACGATCAGGCGATGACCTTTACGTGGCCGAAGAGAAACTCACCGTGAGTATTGCCACAGCGAGCATAACAAGCGAAAAGATACACCTAGGAATGAACGTCACCACGAGCGGGACACCCAAGAACGTCGCCATCACTAGTCTCACCTCCTTTGGCATTGAACCAGACGAGAGCCTTTCTATCGGGAGAGACGTAGCGGAGTTGTTCTCTCGGGAAATACTGGACATTCTAAAGGATGTAGTAAAGACTCGAGGATCGTAAACAGGGCTAGTTTTCAGTGATACGAAATATAGGTCGACGTCATGAGTGAAGAGGCACGGCCCATCTTGATGCTCTCGCATAGCAAGACATAGGCGTAAAGATATCGGTACCGGTAGTAGTCACACGTCGTCCTGCGCATGAACAACTCTTTCAGCGCCTGTGTCAGCAGGACCAGCATTATTCCAAGGAGTAGAGATGTCTGAATGCTTTGAAATTACGCACAAGGATGCGTTCGGGCGTATTGGAAAGCTCGATACGCCCCACGGAACTGTTGAGACGCCAACCCTAATGCCTGTGATAAACCCGAATGTGATGCTCATTACTCCCGAAGAGATGCACCAGGTCGGGGCAGCTATGCTCATGACCAACGCATATATCATTTATCGAAATTCTCGCTTAAGGGACGCCGCTCTCTCAGATGGGATTCACGCGCTGCTCAGATTTGACGGGCCCATAATGACCGATTCTGGAGCTTTTCAATTATCCAGGTATGGAAACGTCGAATTCAATTCACGAGAGATCGTTGAATTTCAGCGTGATATAGGCTCTGATATAGGCGCTCCAATAGACATTCCCACCCCGCCAGATGTACCACGCGAACAGGCCCTCACGGAGCTGCAGATAACGTGCGAGAGGATCCAAGAGGCGGTACGCTGCTGTGGAACTGACATGCTCGTGGCAGCCCCCTTACAGGGATCGACTCACCCCGATTTACGCGAGCGATATGCCCGAATCATCGGTCAATTAAATGCCGATGTGTATCCGATTGGTGCAGTCGTTCCGCTTATGGAATCATACCGATACACTGACCTCGTCAAGGTTATCACGGCGAGCAAATTAGGCTTGGAACTAAATGCGCCCGTTCATTTATTTGGAGCGGGGCATCCAATGATGTTCGCGCTTGCAGTGACACTAGGTTGTGACTTGTTTGACTCAGCTGCTTATGCGCTTTACGCCAGGGACGGACGTTATCTTACGGTAAACGGTACCTACAAAATAAATAATTTAGCGTACTTACCGTGTTCGTGCCCTGTTTGCTCCGCAGGAAAACGTAGACTTACCGAGCGGGAGCTTGCTCAACATAATCTATGGGTCTCATTTGCCGAGATTAATACCATCAAACAAGCGATTGTCGATGGCACGCTTTGGGAGCTCGTGGAAAGGCGATGTCGGCATCCGTCACTTCTACAAGCTCTAAGAACGGCGCAAAAGAGCTCCGCTTCTTTTGAGCTAATCGAACCACAGACGTCATCTTTTCTTTATACTAGCACCGAATCTTGCGCTCGGCCGCAGGTTCGACGGTTCGTAAGAAGACTCAAAAACCTTGAATTGGAAGGTCGAATACTCTTTACAACTGATAAACAGAGAACCCAACACATTGAACAGAGATTTGACATGACGATGTTGATGAAACCACCATTTGGTCCATATCCACTGGAACTCGCAGAGACAGCCCCTATCGGCCAATCTGAAGTCGCGGATAACGACCATGCTTCTATCAAGTCTGCTCTGAGAAATCTAACTGAGCTTATTATATGCAGCAATATCGACGCGACCTTTGTATATGATTCACAGTGGGAGCACGAAGACCTTGCACAGCTACGCTTGTATGCGACGCTAGTGCGACTTGACGACTGTTATGACGCGACAGTTTGAGGTAATACAGCGCGATGGTGCAGCTCGCCTGGGAAGGTTGAGATGGGCTGACCGCGAACTATCAACCCCGTGCGTCCTAGAATCCAAAGACGAGCTTGAACTTCTAGAGGAGATGACGGAGGGCAACGCAGAACTAGATGTCGAGGTCATTAAAGATCCTGAAGATGTCCACGGGACAAACGTAAACGCTGATATCATCATCCTCGCTGGCGCATTGAGATTCGAAGACGATCCACGAGGCCTGTCACGAGCGCTCATAAAAATCAAGGAGTCAACTAACCCCGATGCAGCACTGTACGCGCCGACGCTGGCTACGCCGCAGAATATTAGCATGCTCATTTATGCCGGAGTTGATATCGTCGACTCAGTTCTTATAAATGTCAAAGCCCGAGAAGGGTACCTTCTTTATACAGACGGAGAAGAACGTTTTGACGAGATTCCGCATCCTCTTTGTTTGTGCGACGTTTGTCGGAATATCGACTTTGGTGATGGTAGCTTTGAGCAAAAGACGGCAATCGCGTCGGAACATAATCGAGGAGCGCTCCTCGCGGAGGTTCACCGAGTACGAGCACACGTCAGGAAGGGAACGTTAAGAGAGCTAGTTGAAGCACGATGCCGGACAACTCCCACCTTGACGGCGTTTTTGCGCCTTTTGGATGAAGAGTATAACTACTTTGAACGTCGTTCGCCGATCGTGCGGACCGCAACACTTCTCGCATGCTCGCAAGAGTCTTTGGACAGAGCCGAAATACGTCGGTTCAGTGAGCGCGTCATAGAGCGGCTTCATAAAAGGGAAGGGATTCTGCTTTTGCTCCCCTGCTCAGCGCGGAAACCCTACTCGCGCTCTCGTTCTCATCGGATCATTCTCGCCCGTTTATATAAGCTGCGGCCTTTTCTTAACGAGGCGATAATCACATCGCCTATCGGAGTTGTTCCTCGAAGCCTTGAGGTGATGTATCCCGCTAGCAACTACGACATACCGGTTACCGGTAGGTGGACGTGTGATGAGAGAGAGCGGGTAATCGAGCAGCTCGCGCGATACATCGAGGTCAACGCTTTCGACAGTATAATCGCACACGTGGATGGACCGTATAAAGCGATTTGTGATGATGTGGCCGTCACGCTGGGAGTGGACATGATTCACCCAAGTGATAGCGAGAATATTCTGAGTTCTCACTCCCTCCAGTGCTTAGAAGAAATAGTGTGGGATCTTATCGGAAAACACTCGCCAGTGAGGCGAGATTTACGGTTCGATTACCTACGCGACCTCGCCGACTATCAATTTGACAAAGATGCGTCAGCAGCCCTTTTCTCAAGAGTTCCAAAGATTCGTGGAGTTTTTCCGAGATACTACGCCTCAGACCGAGGCCGAAGAATAGTCACATTAGTGGACCGGTATGGTACTCTTGCGCTAACCATCGAAGGGGCCAAACGCTATATCGACCGGCACATCGGTCACTATTGTGTTTGGATCGATGACTTCGAACCAAAAGGGACTATTTTCGCCGTCGGAGTGCTACGAGCTGATCCAATAATAAGACCTTTCGACGAGGTAATCGTATTAAACGATAACACGATTGCTGTGGGAAGGGCGCTTATGAGCGGCTGGGAAATGGAGACGTCGAATCGTGGGGCTGCCGTAGCTGTGCGGCACGTGGAGGCGCGATGAAAAAGGAGGGAATTCACGCGGGAAGCAGCTTGGTGCGAGCTGATAAGAACGCACATGTTCGTAAGGGCGCACCAAGTATCAGACCCCATGCCTGGACTGGATTGGACCTGCTCAACGGGAGAGCAGTACCCTCCCTAACTATCGTGCTGAGGACAAAGGGCTGCTATTGGGCCCGCCGTGATGGCTGTACGATGTGCGGCTATATTAACGACGCCGATCAAAATGCAAGCGGGCCGCTCGTTTACGAAGAGTTCTTAGGCGCGCTGTCACGCTACGGCGAAGAGTTCAAAATCATAAAAGTGTTTACCTCGGGCAGCTTTCTTGATGAAGATGAATTGCCGACTGATGTCCGCGATGCCATTTTGTATGACTTGAAAGATGTGCCAAAGACTATCATTGAAAGTCGGCCGGAGTTTGTGACCTTCGAAACCTGCGAAGAAATCGCGCGAATTAACCGAAATATCGAAGTTGCTATAGGTCTTGAGACGTCGAATGACTATATACGAAAAAATCTTATCAATAAAGGGTTCACTTTCCGCGATTTTATCAACGCGTCGGAAGCTGCACGATCCAGCAATTTTTCGATTAAGGCCTATCTACTCTTGAAGCCGCCTTTTTTGACTGAAGCAGAAGCCTTGAGAGATGCGGTTCAGTCAGTCAGGGATGCAGCTAAGTACGCCAACATAATTTCGCTGAACTTATGTAATGTCCAAAAGGGCACGTTAGTAGAAGCTCTCTGGAAGAAGCGACTTTACAGGCCTCCATGGTTATGGACGGCCGTCGAGGTTTTAAAGCAAGCAGCAGAAAACGCAACCATTATTTGTGATCCAGTCGCGGGAGGCACACGCCGCGGACCACATAACTGTGGGACGTGCGATCGTAAGATAGCAGAAGAAATTAGACGTTTTTCACTCTCTCAAGACTTAGCTTCTTTTAAAGTGACGTGCACTGACAAAGTGCTCTGGGATTTCGTTCTCGAGTTTGAAGAGTTTAGTTACGGGGTGCCACTGGTGCCATGAATGTAACGTGAGCTCGGACAGGCGTTGCTAACAGCCGCACGCAAAACCGACAAACCATTTGAGGAGAATACGTCCGAGACACGAAGGATTCGCGCGAGCCGCGAGGTGATTTATTGTGCAGGCTACGCCGCGGTTCGACGCGTGAGGTCACAGCCACGTCGGTGGATGCTAATGCTGCGAGAGATGATATCGATTGTCCCTACCAGACTATGATGCCAGCTCTTCAAAGTGGAATTTTTTTGTACGCTTGTCCTTTCGCGTTGTGTGCCTGGAAAAACGAGCCAGCGGAACCACGAATGGCGCGCGAGACCGACAGGCGGATGGACAAATAAGACTATCTTCCGAACCACTTAACCAACTCGATTCATGAACTAGCCGTAAAAGCTTCTAAATTGGCGTATTTGTTCCCTTGTGCCAATTACAGTAAGAAAAGAGTTTTCGGTGATTAGTTGGCGAGGGTCGGGATTTGGAGTGGTAGTTCCATCAGACGTGATGGCTAGGATAGTACAGCCAGTGCGCGATCGTATCTTGAGATCCTCGAGACTCCTGCCTGTGAGCGCTGGGCCAGCAGGATATTCAATAACCTTTATGTCCTCTGAGAGGAGGATTTCCCTCTCACGCCTGGCGAGCGGTCTTGGTTCGACAAATCGGGCTAAGATCTGGCCAGCAACAACTGGCTGCGCGAATACGTAGTCTGCGCCTGCACGATAGAGCTTTTCGATCGACGGTAAATTGATCGCACGGCACATAATATCAATATGAGGGTTCAGCTTTCGTGCGATAAGCGTCGTATAGATCGCATCAATATCGTTGCCCACCGTGACTAGGAGTGCAGACGCTTCCGCGATCCCTGCCTGTTTCAAGATTGCTCTATCCGCTGAGCTGCCAATGACGTCTCCGTGCTCTTTATCGATAATTATATGTTCAATTCCATTTGAACGCAATACTTTTGATACTCGTTTCCCAACATCGCCGTGTCCTGCAATGATGTAATGGCCTTGTATCGTACAATACGTTCCTTCAGGAGTACACATGGAGAGCTCCTTTGCAGCATCAAGCTGCTTCCTGGTCCCGATGAGCAAGAGCACCGTGGTATCGGTGATGATCTCCGACGGCGATGGATTGAAGCTTAGATCGGATCCTTTCCACAGCCCCACTATCGTAGCGCCGGTTCGCTCGCGTATCTTTGCATCTTCGATCGATATGCCATTGAGCCCGCTTTCGGTGAGGACAGGAAGCTCGAAGATGCGCAAACTGCCAATAAGAGGTGTTGAGCCGACAAGCTGGTGTGTAATCGGCATGGCAGCCTTGCGGCCCATGTCGATGCCAAGGAGCTGCTTTGGAGAGACCACCTTGTTTGCGCCGGCGTAAAGCAAGTACACTGCGCTTGCCATATCCTCAACGATGCCGATAATATCTGCTCTTGTAAGCTTCTTGGCGATCAATGCAACGACAGCGTTTTTTTCGTCGCTCTGATTGAGTATAACCGTTTTTGCTTGCTCTATCCGGCCATTTCGCAGAACTGCTGCATCGCTTGGATCTCCGTGGATGCACGGTATCTTCCTTTCGACTAAAGCGCGGACGACGGCTGTACCATCATCGACAACGAGGTATGGCAACCCTTTCTCATTCAGTTCTTCAATAATGGTCTCGACCATAGGATTGTAACCTGTGATGAGAGTGTGATTCTTGATCTTTGATTTCGTAGGCAGTGATTCCGTAACTATTCGGAGCACCGGCGCGACAACGATGGGTATTAGTATCGCAAAGAAGAGAACGATTCCGGTGAGCTCAACGAGAACGGTAAAAATCCTGCCCGCGCTTGTCACGAAGACAATATCACCGATGCCCTGGGTGGTCATCGTCGTAATAACCCAGTAGACTGCGTCAATCACTGTATACGATCTGCCCTCAGCAGTGTGCATCAGATAGAGGAACGCAAGGCTGTAAACGACCACGAGCAGCACCGCAACGGCGATATATATAAGAAGAGACTTGCGCAGAGGCCTAATTGTCAAACACCTTTGGGACTTGTTTCTGTCTTTCAACGTATATATCAGATGCAGGATATATATGGCAAGGTTGTTTTGAAGTCCACAAGCCGGCTTTGATCTCTTCACGAATCGCTACGGTGAGAAAGGTTTATCTTAAACACGTATAATCCCTAGCTGTTATGCGTGTCGATGACATTGTACGATCGGTTCGGGCACATCAGGAGTGGTTCAGCGACTCCCTTCCCTTAATTGCAAGTGAGAACATAACCAGCCCCACGGTGCGCCAGCTCTTGGCAACTGACTTGGCGCACCGATACGCGGAAGGTACGGTAGGTCACCGTTACTATCAGGGCGTCAAGTACATTGATGAAGTTGAGCAACAAGCCATCGACCTTGCCCTCAAACTATTTGAGGCCGAACACGTCAACGTGCAACCAGTCTCTGGCGTGAACGCCAATATCGCCGCATTCTTTGCCCTTTCTGGTCAGAACGGTTCGCTAATGGCGCTCGATACTTCGCATGGCGGCCACATAAGCCACGGAACGAAGTCCGTGGCCGGGATCTGCGATCTTAAACTCGTAAAGCATCCCTTCGATTATGAGGAGATGAATATCGATACCGACGCTATGATCAGCACGATATATGAGAAGCGGCCCAAAATAGTACTCTTTGGAGCGAGCTTGTTTCTCTTTCCACACCCGGTCGCTGAAGCACGTGATGCCGCGAACGAAGTTGGCGCGCATATTGTGTACGACTCTGCCCACGTGCTCGGCCTTATCGCGGGCAATCAATTCCAAGATCCCTTGCGAGAGGGCGTTGATGTCATGACCGGCTCTACTCATAAAACGTTTCCCGGCCCTCAGGGCGGCATAATCTTTTCTACCAACAAGCTGGCGCAAGCAATCGATGAGGCGGTTTTTCCAGGCACGGTAAGCAACCACCATTTGCATCACGTTGCCGGCTTAGCCGTGACACTCGCAGAAATGCTTGAGTTCGGAAAAAAATACGCGCGCCAGATAATCAAAAATGCAAGGACCATGGGTGGGGCTCTCTTTGATAGCGGATTTGAGGTGCTCTGCCCGGATAAAGATTTCACGGATTCTCACCAAATTGTCATAGACGTAGGGCGTGCGAGCGCCATGGCAGTCGCGCTAGAGAAGGCGAACGTCATTGCCAATAAGAATCTCCTGCCGTGGGATGACCACAACGCGCCGGAAAACCCCTCAGGACTTCGTTTTGGGACGCAAGAGCTCACGAGGCTCGGAATGAAGGAATCCGAGATGAAAATCGTGGCGGATTTCATACAGCGCGTGTTGAACGGCGAGGCACCCGAAAAGGTTAAAAGAGATGTGGTAGATTTTAAAAATGACTACCAAAGGGTCGAATACTGCTTCAGCCATGAGCTAGGAGCTTATCAGTTTCCTGAGTGGTAGATTATTTTGTAATGGAAGTGCAATACTGATCGTTTTCGATATGGACGGCACGCTCGTTGATGCTGAAACGATAGATGAATTAGCGAAAGCGGCCCACGTCGGAGACCTTGTGATGGCGCTCAC
>Ga0187778_10003272_pt1 | contig 10921 bp, 14 predicted proteins | sample 1015_Q2_SP5_20_M_FD_132418 | JGI IMG/M metagenome (GOLD analysis project Ga0187778, IMG submission 132418) | Tropical peat soil microbial communities from peatlands in Department of Meta, Colombia - 1015_Q2_SP5_20_MG | ecosystem: Environmental > Terrestrial > Soil > Wetlands > Peat | place...
GAAAAAGGAACAAGAGTAGTAATTTTGCTGAGTTTCAGCATTTGCGGCGAGCGAAACGTTCAATAACTTACAAAGGAAATTCCTGGCGGAAACACCTCGAAAAGAGTTTTTCAACAGTCACGCCTGTTCACAGCAATTGACGTTAATTTCCGCTTTGCCCGTGACCTGCCGACTGAGGTCGCCATCGCCGGATCACATTCGAACAAGACTTCTCGTTACTAATGGTGCGCTCATCACTAGCGGCACGAGCGGCATCGGTAGCAATTTCCTCGATATTCAGAAGGTGTGGTGGTACAAGCATCACTGGAATTTAAGCGATGGACGAGAGCCGAACTTCGTCCATTTAGAATAGGTAAATCAAATTTGCCGCGGTAGTGAACTGATGGTTGGTAAATCCGGTACCCCTGCGAAATGTATTCCTGTCCGAAAAGTCCCGGCGAAATTCCCCGCGAAGTGCAACTTTGCCGTCGGCCCGCTTGAACTCGTGCCGGAGACGGGAAAGCTTGGCTGGCAGATCGTATTCGGGAGTCAGGGTGAATCCTCTCAACGTTTGAGTGGTGCCGGTGCGGCTGCCCCCGATGTCAGCGAACACTTCACCACGAAAGGCGGCTGAAAATGCCTTGGTGAAGTTGTACTTCGAATATCCTGCCAGTCCTTTCCAGATGGCGTCGCTTCCGTTGCTAGCGGCGTGATCCTCGTCGGCGTAAAGCCCGTCGAAGGCGAGGCTCAGAGGCGGCGACACTTTCCAGGTGCCAACCATTTCATAAAGGCTGCGTTTATCGTGATTGTTGTGCGGCCGCTCGGGACCGTGCAGGAAATTAAAGGTCAAAGTCGTTAACTTGGAAGTGGCGATAGCGACCTGCCCACCGAATGTTATGCCTCCGTTCATTCGGGTAAATGAATCGCAAGCATTCGCGATCAGAAAGGCACCCGAGATGCGACGGATGAACGGATAACTCAGCTTCAGCCCGGTGTGGGTAAAAGGAAGGCCGTAGCCGAAGATGAAGCCGCGGCTGAAATTGTCGTTATATCCGTCGTAACCGCCTATGACTTCATAACCAAAGTTGGTAGCGAACTTCCCCAGGTCGAGACGGACGCCTTTCCTCAATGGAATAACGTAGCTGAGGTAGACCTCGGGAATATCGAAAGTACTAGCGATGTGCATTCCGTGGGAAGCAACCACTCGGGGCATGGCCGACCCGGCAATCATGTTTAGCCGAAATCCAACCTGTCCGGATTCGCGCACCGGATGCTGAACCACGAGCTGCGCAGCGTCGAGTTGCGGATCAGTATCGTTAAAATCAAATACGCGAAATTGGTTGATGCGGGGGATAGGGTCGTTGGTATTGTAGGTGTAGGAGAGCGACACATATCCGTCAGTCGAAATTCCTTTCAGCCAGGACTCGGCCTCGACCGGATCGGTGGACGAGGCAGCGGGTGCGCCGGCCAGGTTGCTATTCTGGGCGAGTAAGAAAGAGGATGATGCAAGCATCATCCCCGTCACCAGTACGCGCCAGAACGAAGATCCCCGTCGATGGCTCCGCGCGGTCATTGTCTTCAAACGTCAGCGGCCGGCCTGGGCCAGATGGTGAATCACGTCCTTCTCGGCAAGCTCCTCGTAGGCGTGTTCGCCGTGGAGCGACTCGTCGAGGCCAATCTCCTCGGACATCTCGTCAACTTTCACCGTCGTAAAAGCATCAATGATGCGCAACATAGCGTAGGTGAACACGAACGCCCAAACCGATGAGAAGACGACCGCGGTCACCTGCTTGAGCAGGAAGACCGGATCGCCGTAGAGCAGGCCATTGGCGCCTTCAGGATTGAATTGCTTGTTGGCGAAAATGCCGAGCATCACGATGCCCAGGAAACCACCGACCCCGTGGACGGCCCACACGTCGAGTGCATCATCCCATTGCAGTTTGCTCTTCATCTCAACGGCGTAGTAACAAACGACGCCCGAGACGATGCCGATGATGACGGCGGTCGTGGGAGAGACAAATCCGGCAGCCGGAGTGACGGTGGCGAGTCCGGCGACGGCGCCGGTCAGCAGACCGAGGAACTTGGGCTTTTTCTCGTTAAACCACGCGACCATCATCCAGGCCACCGCAGCAAAAGAAGCGGCGACGTCCGTATTCAGGAATGCAGTCGCGGTGACGGAATCAACTCGCATTTCGCTGCCAGCATTGAACCCGTACCATCCAAACCACAGGAGGCCGGTCCCGAGCGCGACCAGCGGAATGCTGTGCGGACCGCGATCGAGAACCCGGCGCTTGCCCACGTAGATGACCGAGGCCAATGCCGCGAGTCCGGCTATGTTATGCACCACGATGCCGCCGGCAAAATCCCTCACGCCCCACTGCTGCAGGAATCCACCGCCCCAAACCATGTGAACGAACGGGAAGTAAACGAACGTGAGCCACCCGGTCAGGAAGAGCATGTACGCTTTGAAGGTCACGCGATTGGTGAAGGCGCCAGATATCAGAGCCGGAGTGATAATCGCAAACATCATCTGGTAAGCAATAAAGACGAAGGCGGGAATCGTGGGGTTGGGCGAAGGCGTACTGAGATCAACCCCGCGCAGGAAAGCGTTGTGGAGGTTGCCGATGACTCCATGCCAGTCGCCACTGAAGCACAGAGAGTAGCCATAGATATACCAGATGACGGTGGTCCAGCCCATGGAGACGAAGCTCTGAATCATAATGGCCAGGACGTTCTTGCGGCCTACCAGTCCGCCGTAGAAAAATGCGAGTCCGGGCGTCATCAGCATGACTAGGCTGGAGCATAAGATCATGAAGCCAGTATTGCCGGTGTCGAGATGTAACATAAGAAAAGCCTCCGCGCGGGGATGTGGAACGTTCGTAGATTTGCCAGCGGGGGTCCAAACTCGAAATTCGCGCAGGTGGAGGGCCCTCAAGACCGAGATGCGCGCAAGCACGGTTACACTTAGAGGCTGAACTGGATTTCAGGAAAACTCAGTGCTAGATGTCACAAGCCTGCGTGATCAGCGGCTGAGGCACGACTTTCTGGTAAGCGACGATGACGACACCACCGAATTGTCGGCTATTCGAAAGCTACCGTCAGTTAGTGAAAAATCGCCATGACGCTCAAGACCCCCAATCTGCTGGGTTACCGCCCGTGTCCGATACGTGGAGCCTTGCCAACAGTGTCTGCAAGGTCGAGTTCGAGCTATTACAGATGATGTCCTCTTGCATGGGAAATCTGGGGATCTCCCGTACATTCCTCAGTTGTACGGAAACCAGCGCAGAATGTCGCTTGGTGGGCGAACCGCTTGGGCAAGCCTCAACTTACATGTCTCGGCCGGCGTGTGGTGCTGCCGCTTGGATTTGGTTCTTTGGAGGGTGCCACAGCGGCAAATCCAACCGTTCGCATACACCTGCTACATAAACGTTGTTCGCTACAAACGTCGCACCGACACTGCTGAGCCAATTGAGCACTTGCTCACCCACAAAGTCGACGTAGGTCACGTCGGTGAGATCGACGATCAGTTCTTTGGGGACTGAGCCCCTCGCAACCAAAGATAAAGCTTGCTCAGCCCAGTCCCCAACAAGCCTGCCTTCCATCTTGAGAACCGGACCATTCGTGAAATGATGAATTTCTGCGCGAAACATCTTTCTTCCCCTATGCACCGGCAGGGTGTCGTAATCTCCTGCCTGATCACACCTGCGCAAGTTGCCTGCCGTACACTTCAAGAGTTATCTCGCTGAGAATGCTTGACATGCCACGCGCTTTTCGCACGATGTATTGCCGCAATGCGGGCATTGTCCGCATCTGGTCAGAATCTCTTCCAGATGTGACAGGTTCTAAGTTGGAATTTGCTGATGAGGCGGGGGTCAGCGTTGATGAATGCCGCATTGAGCTAGAAAGGTTTTCATTTCGCCCAGCAATTCCTCACACGCCTGGCCATCTGCATGGCTCCAAGAGAAATTAATACTCACTGACACTGCCGAGCGATTACCCAGCGCCGGCAAACACATTATCGAGTTCGAGTGAGAGTCGATGTCGTACATCAGGAAATTCCGGCGGGGAATGCCTTCTCTCATCATGAGATCCGCGATGCCGAGCAATATGGATCTGACATGTTGGCACCTGGGACACGCGGGATCGACATGATTGAGGTCAGATGTGTGAGAACCAATCAACTCAACTTCCAGGCCGACGAGTCGGCGCTCGCTGCTCCTCACGTCAAACTCCGGCCATAGCTGCCAGAACACGCCGTATTCGGTAGCCGCGGAGTGCACGCGCGAGCTCATTGCTGCAGTTGCCATTGTGAACCTGCCATGTACAAGTGCATACGGTTTGCCAGTCCTTTCATTCGCGGTGCTCGGACCGCTACCTCACCAGGCTTCGACGCGTCTCTCAGCTAGCTCAGAGCGTGGCGAATTTCGATGCAGCAGCACCTCCGCAACCACGCGAATATCGCTGTCGGGATAATCCAATGCCGCCAGGAGCTCTTGGTATGCGGCCAGGTTCCCTCTGGTGCGCCATTCTAAGTGGCAAGCAAACAGGTACAAAGGGTCGCGACATTCGACTTTCTCCCGCATGTCAGTCAGTTCAACCTTTTGGCGCGCACCGCCAAGGCTCATCACGTCGTGAGATTTACTTCTCTCAAAGTCTGACATTGCCGATTACATCCGCAACCAGGATGCTGACGGCGTCAATTACCATCAGCACGAACAAGGAACCGATAAGCGCAAACACCGCGAAAAGTGTTTCATCGGCGCTGTCGGCGCGATGCAAAAGCATGATCGGGTACATCAGTGCCAGAACGTTAACTGTAGCCAGCATCCCCCAAAAATTCGTGCTTGGTTTGTCTTTCTTCATTTCCACAACCTCGAAAGAGCAGCAAATAGTGTGCTCCGCTCACGTCCCCCCATTCGTTCTCCTGTTTGCTCGTCGACTGCTAGCTCGTTCATTAGGAATAAACTCATTCTGCAGTTACTTTGGCTGCAGATCATGAGAGCTAGTTTTTCAGGAGTGCACTGCTCAACGTTCACGCAGTGTTCCGTTCCGCAGGCCCAACAACGAAGCGTCAGTACTTCTCCTTCGACTCGAACTGCTTTCAAGTGGGTTCCTGTGTTCGTCGATGGTCTTTCAAGTACTCTGCTGCTGCCCTCATGCTGCTGGTGCCAACTGAGATCTCGGTGACGCACGAAGCTAAAGTTGATACCCATCGTGGTTCCTCACGCAATTCGAAACCTGGTCGGTACTGTAGCCCGTGGCAGACGGCGCTTTATGGACATGGTTTCCAGCGAATATCCATATTTCGCTCCACAGTCACAACACACCCGATAGGTCTCATCACCCAATGTGAAAACACGGCTGAGGTGCCCATGATGGCAACCGAACAGGAAATCAAGTACGGTTACGAGTTTCGCCATAAGCCTCTCCTCTATTAATGCTCGCAATTGGCTTTACTCATATATTTCAGGAACCATATCAACTCCGAATCTACGCTCGGTGGCCTGGTCCCTTTTCTTGAGCTCTTGGCTTATCCATTCGCATTCGACGGCTGCGGCTTCGTCCGCCGACGAACGTGTTCTTGCAAACATTCCGATCAGTTCGCTTTCTGGCACGCACGTAAGATCAGCAAACAAGCTCGACTCCTTAGCAAGAACTGAATGCATCGTTGAAAATGCAGGTCAGTTGCCAATGAGCGCTTCATCTAAGCTCTTGGTACTTCTAGGAATCTCAACATTCTGTCGCGTTCTGTCGTGACCTTGTGGGGGCAGTGCCTCAATGAGGGCAAAGCTGCTCATTTGTATCCTCTCGTGCCGTTTCGCTTCCCATCCCCGCTTCGGTCAGATGCATGCTCCAACTTTGCCTCTGTCGGGCTTGGCAGGAAGCATCGTGACCTTTTTAGGGCACTGCCTCAATTTGGGCATCGATGATCGAACCTCACAATCATCTATGTGGCTGCAATGCATTGATTTCCTGCGCTTCGTTTTTTGGCCACCCAAATGCGCTGGTCCGGCTGAGTGACTGAACTGATTACGAACAAACGAAACACGGCACTGCAACGAGCAGTGCGGGACCCACAGCTCAGTGGCATTAAAGGAATGAATATGTACTCCACAAAGTCAGTCAACGGCCTGCCCGCGATTCAGTACGACGGAAGAAATGTCTTGAGTGTCTGGAATCAGGACTGGAATTTTGCATTCGAACTATGCGAGCTACTCAACGAACTGGAGGATCAGCCGCCAGGACTGTTGCTGACTGAGAATGACCGGAAATGGCTGAAGTCGATAGATCGCGCGTTCAAAGGGAAGGTGCAAAATGCCTGATCTCAAGACCACAGGGATAGTTTCTATCGTTGTTCCTTTTCACAATGAGGCGGCCAACGTCAGCGAACTGTACGCGCGATTACACGCGGTTATGCAAGCCATCAATCGCGACTACCAGTTCGTGTTTGTCGATGACGGAAGCACCGATCTCACATACAAGTTGCTGAAGGAAATTGCGCTGATCGACCCGCGGGTGACGGTTGTCAAGTTACGTCGCAATTTCGGGCAGACCGGAGCGCTGGCTGCTGGCTTTGCGCATAGCACGGGCGAATACGTCATCGCAATGGATGGTGACCTTCAGCACGATCCCGCCGAGATTCCCTTCTTTTTGGAGAAGTTAGAAGAGGGTTACGACATTGTGAGCGGCTGGCGCAAACACCGCATCGACAACTTGTGGCTGCGCAAAATTCCTTCTCGCTGTGCCAACTGGCTGATGGCAAAACTCAGCGGAGTAGACATTCACGATTTTGGAACCACGTTCAAAGCATATCGCGGCGAACTGCTCCGCCAGTTGCCTCTCTATGGCGAGATGCACCGGTTCATTCCGGCCATAGCTTCGGCGTACGGTGCATCGATCTGTGAAATCCCTATTCAGAACAATCATCGGAAGAATGGTGTGTCGCACTACAATTTGTCGCGCACTTTCCGTGTATTGTTCGATCTCATCACCATCCGTTTTCTCCTCCGTTACATGTCGCGGCCGCTTCATTTCTTCGGCCGGCTCGGGCTCATAAATATGACCGCGGGATCAACAATAGCGTTTGCGCTTCTCGCATGGAAGGTCATTTCCGGAACCAGCATTGTGCAGCAACACGGATTGCTGATGGTTTTTGCCGCAATCCTTATTTTGGTAGGTCTCCAACTACTGGCGGTAGGACTACTCAGTGAGTTGCAAGTCTGGCAGTACTTCAATCGATCTGCCCGGACTCCTTATTCGGTATCTGAGGTTCTCGAGGTGCGCGCGGTGGCAGCCGACTAGGTGCTATGTGCTAACTGACATTCAAAATCGTTCTTTTGTGTGGCGCCGAGACGCCGTGATTGCACTCCTGCTGATGCTCCTGGCATTTGCCGTTCGCATCGATAAGATCGGATTCAACAGTCTGTCTGAAGATGAATCGGCGAAGTGGCTGGCCATCCAGGAATATCGTCACGGCCACTTCGCGGGAGTGAATAGTGAGCACCCGCTGCTGCCGAAAGCGCTTGCTTGGGCAAGTCTGACCATCGGTGAGCGCTGGAACCGCGTGGCCTCACTCCAGAGCTGGCCGTCGATGAATCGCGAGGGCTGGCTTCGACTTCCCAATGTACTTTTCGGTGCAGCTACAGCCGCCATCCTTTATTTGTTCTGTCGTCAACTGATGGGGATCGCTGGCTCTTTTGCGGCCGCCTTCTTCTGGGCAGTCGCTCCATTGCCCGTCGCGATAAATCGCCTTGCCAAGGAAGAAACACCGGTCACATTTTTCACTCTTCTCGGTTGTTACTTGTACAGCCGGGCAAAACAGGCAAGCGCCGAGACCAGCACACGTCGGTGGCTTAACCTGAGTGGAATCACTTTTGGGTTAGCGCTGGCGTCGCAATACATGATTCATCTGTTTGGGCTTAATTCACTGGCGTGGCATGTGGCCGGACGAAGAGGGCTGGACCAAAAGCGCCTGGGATACCTCCGACTACTTGTGATGCTAGTTGTGGGTCTTCTGTTGGCGAATCCCCTCATTCTCTCGCCGACGAGTTGCCTTTCCGCGATCCACTGGCTGAAACATGGCGGCGTCCAGCACACTGGGTACAACTTTGCTGGCAAGCTGTATCCAAACTTTCCTGCGCGCATGTTTTCCGGCGTGCCATGGTATTTCTATTTCTGGTTGTTCCTGGTAAAAACGCCCATTCCGATCCTGATTGCGATGATCGTGGGCAGCATACTGCTGTTACGCCACCGCCGCACTATCGCTTCGTGCTTTTTCTACACTTTCGGGGTGGCGCAACTGTTCGCGCTCTCAGTTTGTGGAGCGAAGTGGATGCGCTACTCACTCATCGTACTACCGTTTCTGTTCATGGCCGCTGGTTATGCCATTCAACACATGTGGGAATATGTAAGGCGGAGAGAAGTATCGTTGGTCGCGGTCGGAATGGTGGCAATTATTTTCTTTGGCTGGCCGCTGGTCGAACTGCGTGCCTGGACGCCTTACTACCCGTTTTATTTGAACCCAATTGGCGGAGGGACTAGCAACATCACCCGGTACTTTGCGCCCGATGAAGTTTCAGAATTTGATACGCGTGAAGTCGCGCAAGAGATTTGTCCAACAGCTCCAGAAGAGGTGAGGCTGGCAACGGCTCGCCCTCTGAGTATGACCTTCTATGTCGAGAGCTGTGGGCGACCAGACATTCAAGTTGTGCCACTCTACGATCTCTCATATGTGCCTCATCAGGGAGACTTAATCGTTCTTGAGCCATCCCGTCGATTTCTTGAGACGCAACGATTTTTCGACTATCTGACGCAATCCGATATGCCTAGCCAGGAAATCCGTGTTGGACCCATTCTGGCGAGTACGATTTATCTCTACCAATCGTCTGCACCTTTTCCAACAAGCACCCGCCAAGAAATGACTCTTGCGCAATCGCGAAAACTACAACCTTTCTTCGACATAAACGTTCATAACCAGGACTGGGTGAGTACCCACATTGCTTCTCTGTGGCGGCTCCCCGTGAGGCAACAACCATGACCTTGTTTTCCGAATCAATGAATTCTAATGCGCGAAGCTTTCTGCTCACATTAACCCTTGTGCTTCTCTGTTTTCCGTGCGTCGCCCAGCAGGCCACGGTGGCCGCTCCACTGACGGCGGACGAGGTTATGCAGCGTGTAACTGATAACAACGACCTGCGCGCCAAAGCGCTTGAGAATTATTCCGGCATCCGCAGCTACCACCTTGAATGCCATTGCTTGTCCCACAAGAAGGCAGATATGGTCGTTCGCGTCGATTACCAGGCGCCCAACAAAAAGGAGTTCACCATTCTCGAGGAAAGCGGATCCGGCACGGTGCGGCACAAAGTGTTCAAGAAGCTCCTGGAGGCCGAACAGGAGTCCATGCAGCCGGAAAACCAGCAACGTTCGGCCGTTACTTTGGACAATTACACATTTCAAATTTCTGATTACCAGAAGACCGATGCCGGCGAATTCTACGTGCTTGACGCGCAGCCGCGGCGCAAGAACAAGTTCCTGGTTCGAGGCCGCATCTGGGTGGACGCCAAGGATTTCGCAATAACTCGAGTTGAAGGTCAGCCGGAGGTCAATCCGTCGTGGTGGACCCTTAGGACTGATTTCAAACGCAGCTACCAAAAAATCGGTGAGTTTTGGCTGCCCGAATCAAACGAGAGCGAGACAAAGGTGCGCATCTTTGGCACCGCCGTTTTGACCATTACCTATAAGGACTACCAGATCACGCAGGCTCCCGACGTGACAATCGCTTCATCTCAAGCGAAGCTCTCGCATGGACAATAACCGACATGGACAATAACCGACGAAGTTGAAAAGCAAATTGACATGCGCAGCCTGTTTGCATTTGCATTCTCGCAAAACACGCTGCAACCGCAGTCAATCTCAAGATGTGTTACCAATGATCCCGTGCGATCGTCATCCAAACAAAAGTAGGGCAAGTCGCGGGCACACCAAAACAGTTCATACTCGAACTCCCGTCGGGCAGAAACTAGCAAGTGAGAAAGCGGTCTGGGGCATCCTGACAGCAACCAAATCCATCCATCCGTGCCCGAGCCAAAATATGGTCATGACCTTCCGCAGGCGGGTGCCTACATGTGGGCACCAAAACGCTTTTCCGATGCTCTATGTCCCTTCCACTGCAAGCAGTTCCGGTTGGCCCAAGAAATGCCTTTGTAGAGGTGTGAATAGGCCCTAGTCCAGTGGCAGTTCAGGACAGGGAGAACGATGCTGACCTGGAAAGGGATGAACGCGCAATGGCAACTTATATTGGAAATCTCTCGGATTTAGGGCCAGGGCTACGAATTAGTTCACGGGCTACCGCATCTCCGGCGGAAGGGAAAAAACAGCTTCCGGTTCGTGCCAACCTGCAAGGAAAAGAAGTTGGGGACATTTTTTATCTAGTCGAATCGCGACCGCGAAATCTTTGGGCGGAGGCTGGCTCCCTGGCCTTCCAGGCCCTGCTCTTATTCGCCGTAATTGTCATTCCGCTGTATCACACGGAATTGCTGCCGAAGAGGCAAACGCTCACGATGTTATATGCACCGCCGCCCCCGCCGCCCGCAGCGTCGAATGTCACCAAACTGCGAACGCCCATGTCCACCTACACTCCCAGTTCTACCAGTATCAGCCTTCCCAACCAGGTGCGCGAGACGCAAGAAGCGCCACCCGTTGCGGACGGCACCATTGGCGGAGTGGTCGGAGGAGTTCCCGGGGGCGTGATCGGCGGAGTTCCCGGTGGAGTGCTCGGCCAGGTGCTGGGTGGCCCGCGCAATGTGCCGGTCCTGGCGAAAGCGGCCGACCCGGCGCCGGTGAAAAGAGTCCGTGTTGCCGCCCGGGTAGAGGAGGCCAACTTGGTCCACGACGTCGCGCCGGTGTATCCGCCGGAGGCTGGCCGGGCGCGGATTGAAGGGAC
>Ga0187778_10003274_pt1 | contig 10917 bp, 10 predicted proteins | sample 1015_Q2_SP5_20_M_FD_132418 | JGI IMG/M metagenome (GOLD analysis project Ga0187778, IMG submission 132418) | Tropical peat soil microbial communities from peatlands in Department of Meta, Colombia - 1015_Q2_SP5_20_MG | ecosystem: Environmental > Terrestrial > Soil > Wetlands > Peat | place...
ATCCTAATCTTGATTACTGTCCCGCCACCAGGCCTCGTTGGGGAGACTACACTTGGTCAATCTTCCTACCCAACTCGGGCGGCCAAATCTACTTCGCCACCGAATACATACAATACCCGAACTGCGCAGACGCAACGTTTCTAGTTGACCCGTCGTGCGGCGGAACAAGAGCTCCCTTCGCTAACTGGGGCAGCTCAATCAACTACGTAGTACCATAAAATTCCAAGCGGGCTAACCACCCGCACCCCTTTTCCTTTTTTTCACGCACCGCCCTAACCTCCTATTCAATTACCAGATCCCTCCGGTCCCTCCTCCATTCTTCGGTTCGTTGAGAAGTTTACCGTAATCTTAGTAGCCTAAACTCCTAGCGAGAATTATTCCACATCTCTCGCTCGTGTCTCCCCCGTCATGTCTCGTCCGAACTAATCGCCACATCTTCACTCGAAAGCGGGTCATCGGATAACATGCTGCCGCTTGCCCCCTTGAACTAGGCTAAACGTCTGGTTGAAATGTTCCAATCCAATGGTTCCATCGCAGCGATTATGTCGCTCGGATAGATCTGACGTAAATGTCCCCCGCGAAAGCATAACCCTCCAAAAGAGTCGAAGCGAAAGAGGAAGGAGTTACCAGAACACCGGTTACGATAACTCGCGTCCCATCAGCAAAGATGAACGGGCCCGACGAGGGGATGAGTCTGTATGCCGACGAACCTGAAACCAGGTAGGAGAATTCAACCTCTGGCAAGTCGCACCGATGCGGTTCGGTTGCACAGTCAGGGTTTACTACGGTTGAATAGATTATTCCCGAGTAATTGACCTCAAGACCGGTAACCGCATAATACTGATTTGCCGCCACCAAACCTGGCTTTGTCCCAGCGAAGTTCACCACCCTCACAGTGAGGGGTGATGGGCTAGTGGTTAAAATTGGGCGAAATAGCGCAGGAACACCTACAGCAAACAAGGCTAACAACACCAATCCACACACCACGGGCCCAGTACGGCTACTCAAATAGGGAGCATCCTCCAAAATGCGGTTCCCATACTGCGAATATAATCTTACAAATTAGAACAACCTTAGCTGCAACGCAAGCCGGATTAACGTTTGAGAACACGCTTGGTGACCGCGCTTATCGGCCTAGCATAAGAGACGAGAAGCAGACATCAACGTCACAGAAGCCTGATGGAGGTCGAAATCACACTCGACCGACAAGGCAACGTTTTCAGGCTGCTGGGTGTAGATAGCCGTTGCCTAGCTAGCCCTAATCTATTATATACGACTGTGGGAACAACAACAAACATGCTCAGCGCACGAGGGTTCTCGAGGATACTCTTGTTAATCTTATGCGCTGTTGCGTTCAATCAAGGTCTAATAACCTATGTTGTTCGCGCGGGTGCCGTATCTAGGCTTTCAGTGAGCACAGCCCTCTCGGAATGTCTCCGGCCTGGACCTGCTGACTTTGCAACCCAACAAATAACACCGTCAACTTCGAACGCTTCACTACCGGGACACGTGGTTCAACCTGTCAGCCAGAGCCAGGCACACCTCATCGGCTCCCTGAACCCGACTATTCAGTTACGGGTTGAATTAGTGTTCAAAATCAGGAATGAAGCGCAATTTCAGAACTGCCTCGCCTCCATCAACGACCCTTCCTCCCCCGAATACCAGCACTACCTAAACCGCACGACGCTTCAACCGTTCCTTCCGACTCCAGGCCAAAAAGTATCGGTCTCCGACCTACTGACCCAAGAAGGGCTCAGCGTGACCGATGGCGCGTCACCTTTGGTTCTAAACATAGAGGGTACCGCTCAAGCAATCATGTCAGCCTTCGCAGTCCGGCTCTCAGCATACAGCTATGGCAATTCCACATTCTTCGCAACGGCTTCTGACCCACAGATGCCCAGCAACCTCGCCCCGTTAATTAACGGAATCTTGGGCTTGGAGAACTACACAAGGGCTATGCCTGCTGAATCACCTTGCACCGGCCCGTATTGTCCGCAGGGGGTTCAAATTGGCTATTCAATATCTCCCCTAATCTCGAATGGGGATATAGGTTCAGGGCAAAGCGTTGCGGTCGTTGATATGCCTGGGGATCCGAACTCTCAAACCGCCATAAACAAATTCGATTCCAAGTACGGCCTACCTGCGACCAATCTGGATATCATCTACCCTGACGGAACCCCAACCTCTTGGAATTCTGGGTGGGCGGGGGAAGCGGCGATGGATATCGAGGCTGTGCATTCCGTCGGCCCGGGCGCCACGATAGTGTTAGCCTACGATACGGTTGACCCAATGAACGGTATAGATAACGTAACCTCGCGTGGACTCGCGAGCGTAATCTCGAACAGCTGGACGTACGATTGTGGATACTCATGCAGCGACACGCAATTGCCCTCTTCTTTCGTTTCTTCATACGATTCGCGACTGGCCATTGACGCTGCGCAAGGAGTAACCATAGTGTTCGCAACGGGCGATGAAGGAGCAAAACCCGATGGAGTTAATCTTGGGACTGAGTTTCCAGCTTCAGATCCCAATGTTCTAGCCATTGGAGCAACAAACCTTGAGCTAACAGGATGCGGGGTGGCGACGTGCACGGGTTATGGTAGCGAGAGTGGTGCTTCTATTAGCGGTGGTGGGTACAGCGGGTATTTCAGCGAACCTAGTTGGCAAATATCGACGATAGGGTCGACAGCAAGTGAGTGCACGGCAGGTCATCTGAACCCAACTTGCCGCGGGGTTCCGGACGTATCCATGTTCGGCCTCAATCCGTTTTTCTGGGTGTATTCAACCGTCGGCGGATGGGGTGCATATGCCGGCACTAGTCTGTCAACTCCTCTCTGGGCTGGTTTCATCGGGGTTGCGTTGCAAGTGAAAGGTGGGGGACATTTTGGTATCATTGCCCCGTTACTCTACCAGCTAGGCGCCGGCTCTTCCTATTCCACACTCTTCCACGACGTAACGGCAGGGTCGAACAACGGTTACTCGGCGGGACCAGGCTGGGATCCTGTCACTGGTTGGGGGAGTCCCATCGCAAACAACCTAGCCTACGCGCTCAACCCGACCCCGCAGACTTTGGTTACGCAGGTTGATTCGGGTTCGGGTTCGTTTAATCCGAACTGTCTTGGGGGTTGTCCTGAGGCCTCCGGTTCCGTGATTACCGTTACCGCTACGCCCAGTCAGGGTTGGTTCTTTTCCAACTGGTCAACTCAGACTGGTGTTTCATGTTCCGCGAATCCATGCACCTTCAACATGCCAAGCAAGACTGTCACTCTCGGTGCTACTTTCACTCAGGTTACGCAAGCCTTGACTACGAGTGTGGCGTCAGCGACGGGTTCAGGGTCGGTTGCTCCAAAGTGTCCGAGCGGATGCTCCGAACCTCTCGGTTCAGGGATATCAGTTGCCGCTACGGCAGGTTCAAACTACGTGTTCTCCGGCTGGACCATTACCGGTGCGTCTTGTTCAGGCGGTTCCACCAGTAATCCGTGCACCTTCACGATGCCGAATAACGCAGTTACCGTTTCCGCGACGTTCACACAAATCATCGTCACGATGAGTGTGAGTTACTCGGTTGCTGGCGGGGGTACGCCTACTGCGCCGGTTCTCCACTATGTTCTGAATGGGGTTTCGAAGAAGTTGACGCTCAAGACGGTTGTCACTAAGGTGAAAGCGGACGGTGGGTCGTCGTGGTCAGTTACGCCCAACACTGGCCCGCTAACTGGTTCAACCTCAACCGAGCGATGGGACTCCAACCAGGCTCTGTCTGGCTCCGCGTCCACCACAACCATCATATTCGTCTATTACCATCAAACTCTGCAAACCCTCTCCTACACATTGAAGGGTGGGGGAACCCCAACCGCGCCCAACTTCCAGTCGAGCCAGTTCGGCTCATCCGCTTCGGTTCAGTTAACCACAACACCAACGGGGTCGTGGTTTGATGTTGGGATGGCTTGGACAGTGACCAACCCGTTGGGCGGGTCTACGCCACACCAGGAGCGCTGGTTCACCTCGCAGGCCGCGTCTGGCGTGATAGGTACAACTACCTCGACAGCTTTCACGTACAATCACCAATTCTTCCTAACCATGAGCTCAAGCGGACCAGGTTCGGTTATGCCTAAGAGCGGCTGGCATAACGCGGGCAGCAAAGTGACTATCAAAGCAACAGCTAACACGGGACATGTGTTCACCTCGTGGACGGGCACGTTCACGATTACGACAGCAACCGCCACCGTCACCATGAACTCCGCGATCACCGAAACCGCAAAATTCAGTTGAGCCACAAAACCTTCGTCAACGATTTACTATTCTGAGGGAAGAGGTTGAACGTAGCAGGTTGCGGGATTCTCTTCGGGCCTAACTCGGAATAGGCTGAAACTTGTCCGCTTACACGTACTGGCAAGCAGTAACTAGCTACGTAACCAGTAACCATGGTGAAACAGCATTCGCGGTGAGGAAGGTGCCGCATCCCCGAACTGTTCACGACACCGTGATTGCAGTATACAAAGACGTATCGCACAGTTGGATTTCGCGAGACAAAGTGATCCTCAGCGTGCAAGGGGTAACGATGAAGGCTGCTGCTCCTCCGTTATGGACTGACCAGTTCACGATTTTATGTCCAGGGGTAGGCATGCTTGGCGAGAAGGGTAAAGTCATATTGTCGTCTGCTTCAGAACTATCTTCGCTGATCTAACTTGTGTCCAGTTGGCAGCTGCTTGCGCTTTCCTGCTGGCAATCTGTATCAGAGTTAGCCAACTTCGTCTCGGGTGATGTCCGCAAAATAGAGGACATGTTAGGCAAATATCATGACAACTTCTACGCATTTTGCCCGCAAGCCAACAAAGAAACACCTGGCCATCCTAATCTGTTCAACGTGGCCCGTATCGAGGACCTTAGCGACTTCAATATTTCACTAACGATGTCTTTGAGAAGGATACCCGTAAGGCAGGGTGCCCGGAAGATAATGATTATCGATATCCTCTCTGATGTGCTCCTTCAACACAAACTGCTCACAACCCGAAGATGGCTTTCCGATTTCCTAACGAGACGCAAGGCAGATGGGTTCACGATTCTGGCGACATTCAATCCTCTGGGAGCTGCAAGAGAAGAGGTCCAGACTCTTATGGACTCGTTTGACGGAGTCATTGAAATCTATGAGAAAGAGCTGAAAGAAAAAGCGAGGCGATTCCTAACAATCAAGAAGATGTACGGCGTCAGATATTCGGAAACAGAAGTTATGCTCGACAAAAACAAACTATACTAGCCATAACCCAACGATGGCCCCGAGAATCGCAAGCTTAAAGTCGTACCGGAACCGCCCCCTCGCGCTGTGGTGCCCGTTTCCGCTCTCGCTCCAACGGATTAAGTCTCCGCACGTGTTTTTCTTTGGGCGGCATTTTGATTCAGTGTTAGCCGTTTGTTCTCTCCCTAAACATGATTAAAAGAAAAAAGGGGCAGGCTTGTCAATGCCTGCGAGTTAGCCTTCTGGGCCGGGGTTAAGATAAGCGACGTTGAAGTTTGCGCCGGCGTTGCTGAGGGTGGACGTTGAAAGCTTGATGGGTGAAGCGCTTGGGTAACAGACTCCATTAAGCAAGTAAACACCAGCGGTGAAGGTCCCGATCGCTCCGCTATGGTTAGTGGTTACAGCAGTATCGCTGGTGAAATAGGCTGTTCCGAAAGGAGCGAGTGGGAGTTCACCAAGGAGGCCGTATGGTGACTCTGCGATCCATTCAGCTGAATTTCTCAACGCACCACTGAGAGATCCCGTTTTGATGAAAGTCCAACCTGCGGTGGTGTCTTTGATTGATAGTGTGAAAATGGTGCCTGAGATCCACTTGACTTCTGCACTCACAGTATCCCCCGGAGAGATGGCGTCTGGAATTGTCACGCTCAAGCGTGGGAAGAACTCAAACCACGCATCGTAGGACACCACTCCCTCGAAACACATTGTTTCTGTACCGATCTGTTCAACCGTGGAAGATTTTTCTCCATCTATTCCAATCCAGAATGACGAGTCCCACCACTCGTTTGCGTTGCACGTCGCACCACTATATGTCGGGACCATCCATGATCCCTTGACGTCCGTCACCTTGTTGGTTCCGCTCGTGGTAACCGCATAACCTGCCCAGTTGTAGGACACTGTGCTAATGATGCCGGAGGCGCTGGTGGTGCTGAGGTAACCCGGCACTGGAACCATCGGGTTCGAAAAGACCGGCTGAAGGGAATTCGCGAATAAGGCAGCGAGCATCGGAAGAGCCAGTATCGCTATGATTGTGATTTCCATGGCAGCATTCTTTTTCATAGTTTCACCTCGCTGTAACATTTTTTCACAGTGTCTTCGTAGCGATTTTTGGTAGGTGAAAGCTGATGCTTCTTGAGATGTCGTTGAACACGGATGCAATGAGCGTTTGAGCCCAACCTTTCTCGCGATGGGCGGTGGGTTGAGTCATCTCGTTTCGCAGGAGCAAGAACGCTTGTCGTGGCGCTTCCACTACGGAGTGGCTTCGTTGTCTTCGGTTTAAGCTCTTCGGCGATGTTAGGTATCCCAATCTCCGGTTTGGGTCGTTCTTCCATTGTTTCGAGGTTTCTTCGACCAGGAACACAACGCAATAACCATACGCGAAGTTATTGCCTGTTCTCTTTGCTTCGAGTCTTGAACACTAACGCGCAAAGTATGATCAAACTCACGGCACCGACACTTGAAGCCAGGGCGATGACTGGGATTGGTGTGTCCACGTTGCCTAAAGCGTAGAGTGGTTGTTGCGCCATGTTTCTCACCGTATAGCAGGCTCCCGCGGGTATCATGGGCAGATTCCAAGCATCAGTCGGCGGCCCGCTTACCGTAAACGTCAAGGTTGTTGTGCAAGTTGAAGCGATCGATTGCGATTGTGTCGTTACTGAACCATTCGATTGAGTCGTTAACGTGGCGTTTTGAATTTCAAGTTGTGGCTGAGGGTTCCATAAGCCCTTCGCGTTTGAGTGATAGATCAGGAATGTTGAGCCTGCGGTCTTGTTGTAGAAGATTGGGGCGGGATCACCTGAAACGCTTACCGTACTTCCATCAGCAAGGCCATTACTCCACTGGAGGGATTGATTAGCCCAACGGATAACGTAAGCTGTGTTGTTGATAACCAAGAAGCTTGACACCATAGCAATTTGCGGCACTACACACGTGCTATTCGGATTTATTGGGGTGCAACCCACCGTAGCATATCCCGCGTAGTATTCGCCGGTGAAGGGTCCGGTATATCCGCAAGGCCAGCCTCCTATGCCAATACAAGTGTTTTGAGGAGATGACGCCGAAGTTGATGGTGATGGGAAGGATGATACGAACATGAGCCCAACGATAGTCAGTAAGGCAAAGAGAACCACGATCCTACACTTACGCGTAAGCCTATCGCTCCCTCATATCGTTAGTAAGCTGAGAATCAGATAATATCCTAACATTTAGAACACGGCGATTCAAGATGTTTCCCAAACATCGGCAACTCGTCCACTAGGCGAACTCACCAGATTCGACAGGCGACGCAATTTATGGGTGGGATGGACGCTTAAAAGGGGCTGAGCCGGTGGGCTGTGTCTATAGCGGGGGGATGCGGTTGACAGGGCACGGGTCTGTCAATTGTGTGACAGCCCGTTTCTAGAGCTTGCGCAGACCAAGAAATACGATTCAAATTTGTCGATCTCTGATTTGCACTTGTACCGCGTGAGCTTGGACGATCGGTGGAGTGATCATCAACGGAGTGTTCTATGAGACGAGTAGTCGCCGCGTGCCTCCTAGTTGCCTCGCTCATCACTCTGACTAACGCGCCACTGCAACCCGTCAACTCACAGGTTTTCATCACGGCAACCAGTACCAAACAACAGACATACTTCACGTATGACTACACTACTTCGGCTCTGCCCGTGACGGTTTTCACCGTACAATTCGTCAGTGTTACAAGCTTCTATACCTACGTGGTAGTGCAGTTTACTACACTAACAAGCCTCGTTACTCGAATTCAAATAATATCCACGACCGCAAGGAGTCCAGAGAACTATCCAGCCCCGAGCTTAAGCGGGCTGTCTATCTCAAGTACCTCGTTCCTGGGACAGACCGCCTTCAAGGCTTGCCGCGTGGGTTCCACTTTATTTCGGTTGAGGGCTTCCTACGGCTTGGCTCAATTGCTGGATCGATGTTTTGGCTAGGGCTGGCTGATTCTTCCAGATTCAGCAAGATTATTCCAAACCACCACTCTACCGAAGCTGCTCTTTCTCAAACCGTGGTTCAGCAACAGCGCACAAACAATAGTAGCTGGTCTTCAACTCAGCTAAATTTTGTTTACCGTTCTCTGAAATTCCGATACGTAACCGCATTCATTTCTTTCCGGGGCCAACCTCCGCAGTATATTATGTGACGTCCAGTATTTCGCCCAGTATCAGTAGAACGTGGAAGAGACATAGGCTGACCAGAAGTACAGGCAGACGCGGCGGAAATACTCAATCATTCGCCTCGATCTCGACTACGAGATGTAGTTGGGAAAGTCAAATGTTAGGCTTTATGAGTCAATGACTAGGATACTGTTCTTAAGATTTCTTGAGCGGATGGTAATGCTCTAGCGGTCGGATTTCTGGTGATGGAATGAGGATTGGTTTTATTTACTAGACATGTGAGTACGTGCATAGTCAGGTTAAGATGCACAGGATTCCCTCGCAAACCTATCCGTCAGCGCTGCAAGTCGGAGGGAACCCGCTGACGAAAGGTTGTGCTGTTGCAACCTTGCTAGCTGGGCTCTCTGCCTCTGAAGGCGCAAAACTGATTCGTGGAACTTCAGTAGTGTGAGCTCGATTGCGGAGTTCGCGTCGAATCATTTCAATCATTCTCATTCTGATTGGAGGTCTGTCGTTACTGGGCACTCTAGGAGTGGATCAGCCGGCAGCAGCTCGCGCACTCGGTTCCCCAAACCTCGCGCGGTCCTTTGAGGGATTTGCGTCGGCTAGTCAAAACGCAAGCTCAACCTTCTCCCTGTCCGCTACTCCCACCGCCTTCGTAGGTTCAGGCTCTAGTCAGAACAGCACGAGCTCAACCAAAGTCGGCTCGACTGAGACAACCATTACTACCGCTGCCCAGGCACTTTCGTCAAACACGACTTCTTCAAGCAGCCAGATCAACTCGACTCACACAACTTCGTCAAATACAACGTCATCGACTAACTCCTCTACTTCCTTAACGACATCAAGCCTAACCAGCTTGAGCCAGACGACAAGCATGTCTGTGAGACCATCCATCTCTCTTAGCCCAAGCTCGGGTTCATTTGGTACGAACGTTACTGTCTCCGGTTCCAACTTCTCGATAAAGGATAAGAGTTGTTTGCTGTCGAGTCATGCAGTGAAAGTAAAGAAATGCTCGATTCTTAACGGATCGGTAAACGGGTCCTTCATTGTCCCTAACGTCACGGCTGGATCTTACGAGATCACTGTTACAGCTCATCCGACGGACGATTCGGCTTCGGCTAACTTTACGGTCACTGGTCCGTCAACAAATCAAACAGGCCCATCCATCTCCTTTGATTCAAGCTCAGGCCCATTCGGGTCAACGGTTAACGTCTCCGGTTCCAATTTCTCGATAAAGGATACGAGTTGCTCGATGTCAGGTGATCCAGTAGGTTCCGCCCCCACTTGTGCGATTACGAACGGTACCCTGACAGGTTCCTTTGTTGTAGCCAATACGCCCGCCGGCTCCTACGCCGTCACTGCGACAGGGAGCCCAGCCGGAGATTCAGCCTACGCAACCTTCAGCATCATCGGCGGAACCCCCTCGATAACGTTAGATTCACAGTCTGGATCAGCTGGAACTACGGTTCAAGTATCGGGAACATTTTTTTCGGCGAGTGACTCAAACTGCACATTAACTGACGATAGTGCAGGGGAAAATGAGACCTGCTCGCTGTCATACGGGGCAGTAACCGCCTCGTTCATAGTCGCTAATGTGTCACCTGGAAACTACACAATTACGGTTACCGGTAGCCCGGATGGGGATTGGGCTTCGCAACCTTTCACTGTCACGAATTCCTCACTTTCGATATCGCTGAACGAGACTTCCGCCCCTGTTGGGGCGACGATCCAAGTTTCCGGCTCCGGTTTCCCTTCAAGCGATTCAAACTGCACACTGTCAGGCGACGTTGTAAACGCTACAAGCTGCTCGCTTTCAGACGGGGAATTATCAGGTTCTTTTGTTGTTGCAAACGTGACGACTGGTTCCTACAATATCACCGCTGTCAGTAGCCCAAGTAACGATTCGGCTTCGGCCAACTTTACGGTCACTGGGCCGGTAACGAACCAAACAACCACAATCGCAACAAACAGCACAACGACCGGTGCTCCGGATTTCTCGATCACATCCAGCACTTTCGTCAAATTGGCTCGAGGAGGCACCGGAGTAGCGGCGATTAACGTGACTTCCCTAAACGGCTTCAGTTCTGCTGTAACATTATCTGCGTCCTGGGTCGGGAGAGCCCCTGCGGGTGTCAACCTGACCCTAGTCTCGCCAGTAACGCCTACTCCTGGCAGTCCGGCCACGGATTCATTAACAATCACTACGTCGACAAATGCTTCTACGGGAACTTTTACTGTTCAGGTGACGGGAACAAGTGGTTCTTTGATTCACACCGCTGGTTCCAACATCACTCTACGGATACTTCAAGTTGGGACCACGAGCACAGGTTCGACTACTATTAACTCAACCACCTCGCTTCTATCTTCCCCGTCTTGTGCGGTTTCCAGCGCGACTTCGGGCTCTGCACTGGCGCCATTCGCCGAAAAATTGAGGGGTTTCCGCGACCAGTCAATCTTGAAGACGCGCACCGGCGTGGCCTTCATGACGCTCTTCAACGCATGGTACTACTCATTCAGTCCGCCCGTGGCATCTTATGTTTCTACGCATCAAAC
>Ga0187778_10003275_pt1 | contig 10916 bp, 9 predicted proteins | sample 1015_Q2_SP5_20_M_FD_132418 | JGI IMG/M metagenome (GOLD analysis project Ga0187778, IMG submission 132418) | Tropical peat soil microbial communities from peatlands in Department of Meta, Colombia - 1015_Q2_SP5_20_MG | ecosystem: Environmental > Terrestrial > Soil > Wetlands > Peat | place...
AGGCGCTAGCTGCGAACCCAAATACACACCGTATGTCTGTGTGAAATCGCTCCCTTTGCCGTCAGTGGTCCTGAAGCTGTTCGGTCCCTCATAGGGGCTCGAGAACGCCGGCACGTTCTGGTACACCCCATTGAACTGCATGCCGACAACCTGAGGCGCCCAGTCCGGTTCGGGCGCAGTTTCTGCAGATGCCGAACCTGCAAAAAACAATATTATGATTAGAAAGGTATATTTTTTAAAAAATCGCTGAGAAACCACAATAATTGCGGGGATCTCCATTTTCCGCACCTCTGCTGTTAATTGATTTTGCTGCACAGAATGTTTTGTCGGCAGCGGAAAGCGCTAACGGAAATAATGGAAAGAAGAGAACGACAGTCACGAGAGAGAGGGCATGAAGAAGGTGAGTAACAAATAGTCCCTCAGTCGCACAATTCCCGATAGCAGCACGAATGATGCTTTGCTGCTGAACATGTGACTTGGGCCACTATCCATTAACATCACCTCCTGACTTCTTGAATCGGTTTCCATAGAGTCAGCCGTATATAACAGACGAGAAAAGCTATGTCAAGTTTTTTTTGGATTCATAATCCTTTTTTACCGGTGATCGTATCCGATCAAAGCAATGCAATTCAAAAAGGTCTCTCATGATACGGCCTTACCAAAAATCTTGTTCAAGTGGCCGCGCGAACATATGGCATGGCGCCAAGATACCTTTCTGTACCGTGCAACTATCATCTTCTCGATGAAGGGCCTTTGGGGGATGCATCACTCTTCGGTTCGATACCGGATGACCATAATGTTACCTGATGAGAAGCAATTAAACATTTTCCTCGCATAAGCTATCATACTTTATGCTTTTGCCTCTTGAACCTTTGATTATAGGCATCATAATCAGGTACAAGACGATGGTATTCTTCATTCATTAATGATGATGATATTATAAAATCAGCGGAAGCCCGATTGCACGCAACGGGTATGTTCCAGACGACTGCTATCCTTAAAAGTGCTTTCACGTCCGGATCATGGGGCTGCGGTTCAAGAGGGTCCCAAAAAAAGATCAGAAAATCAATAATTCCCTCAGCTATTTTTGCACCAATCTGCTGGTCACCACCCAGTGGACCACTTTGCAGTTTGTCGACTTCAAGGCCGAGTTCATTTTCCAAAAGCGTCCCCGTCGTTCCTGTTGCATACAATCTGTGATTGGCCAAAAGTACTTTATTAAATTTCGCCCATTCCATGAGATCACGCTTCTTATTGTCATGGGCGACAAGAACGATATTTTTCTGCTGCCCCATCCCTATTTTCTTATAGTCCATAATGCTTCCTCCTCAATCAGACCGTTAGCCCGGTTGTACATGAATCTATATCGATGTTCTATCCCGACTTTTTATTGGACTCCACACTCTTTGTAAGAGTCATCCAAGTGAAAATTCAGAGAAAATATATATCTTATGTTTCAGTCGATAATTCTCAATCGTCAGCTACATTATCTTATCCAAGCCGCATACGGCCGTGACTCTTAAAAGTTGAAACAGCCAACAGATTCTGCTTGAAACATGCTGCTCAGCGGCCGTGCTACTCTTTACGGGCAGGAAGTGATTCGCAGCGGTTAAACTGCCGCTTATATTTTGAGGAGCTTTAATGCCACTCCGATAAGTGCGGCCTGTTCTTTGCTCATCTCGCCCAAGCTGCCACGCCGTTCCGTCATGCGCCGGAAGCGGGTGAAGTCTGTCGGTAAAGCTTCTGTGTCCACGAGATAAGCAATTTTTTGGATGATCTCGCCTATGTCTTCCGGATATTTTATCCGGCCTTTCGTTTTAGCGAAATACTCCACCTTCATCCGACCTCTGTCTCTGTCGAATTCCACGTCTTTCACCCGATGCACCGCGAGGATGATATAGTCACCGAGCGATTGCCAGAAGATCTCATCATGACCCTTCCACGATGGCAGGGAAAAACGCAATAAAGCCGGCTTTTTTTTCCCGTTTTGCGCTATAACCCTGTAGAGAACGACGGGATAATTTCCCAGATCTCGTTTATCGACCTTTTCGAGCTTTTCAAATAAATTTACTCTTTGCTGCTTGCGAAACAGTTTATCGATTTGCTCTAACACGCCGCCCTGTCCAAGGCCATGGTGAACTTTCTCAAGTGCCGTCGTCAATGTGTCTGTCATCGTTCAACTCCTTATTTATATTCTAACTTGCGCTTCAAGAGCCTTAAGTCCGTGCTATCCTCGTTTTTCCCATCAAGTATCTCTTGTAGTAAATCGTTTTTGCCTCGCTATATCCTCATATAGAGCGCGGAGTCAAGCGTTTCTCCGCCTAAGCTGTGTGTCATTCTATAAATAGGCATTGGCGCGTGCATGCTTGGCTTACGGGCAGGTCTGGCGGTTCTTTCGAAGCGATTCCGGCCGATTATAATTCTTAGTCTTTTTGTTATCAAGAGAATTCTTAACTGCACATCAATACTCATGGTAAAAACCTCGGAAGTTCTATCGGTCGTTGTGAAGAAAGGGGACTTAATATCTCCTCCACGCCTTTATAAGGTGCGTTCTGCATAGAACATGCATTTATACCATCAATCCGTGTATTATTTCAAGTTAAGATTTTGTTACAGAAGCGGGTATTTTCAGGCGGGGAAAGTAGCAGCGGGGGCTGCTGACCTTGCGCCTAACCCATACAACCCTATGAGCCGGGCATTTGATAGCACAAATAGAAAGAGGAAAATGACAAACAGGTCCACTCCCCTGCAAATCGTCGGGACTCAGAGAAAAGGAAATTATCCCCAACGCGGCAACCGAAATCGCTGCGAAAGACGCGCCTTTGGTAAGAGGCACCTTATAAATTCGATTTGTTATGTTCCTCTCTTTGGCGCGTAAGTTCTGGAGTAATGATTGTATTTAACCTTGTTATATGCCAGTTCACTGTCTGCAATTGGATCCTTTACTTCGTTCGGATAGCCAATGCTCACCATACATTCAACCTTGATGTGTGGAGGCAGCGCCAGTAGACTTTGTATGTATTGCTCTGCAGACACAGTCTCTGTATGGTTGCGATTTCTAATTTGTATCCAGCAGCTGCCCAGACCCAAAGCGTGAGCTGTCATTTGCGCGAGTATTGCGGCAATGGAACAGTCCTCGACCCAGACGTCGGATTTCGTGCTGTCGGCGCACACTACGATCCCCAATGACGCATCCCGCAAGTGATGGGATCCCTGCTCTTTTGCTTTCGATAGTTTGGACAAGAGTTCCCGATCATCAGCTATAATAAATTCCCATGATTTTCCATTTCGTGACGTAGGTGAACGGAGCAATGCCTCTACGAGCACGTCAATCGTATTTCCATCAATAGACTTCCTGGCGTATTTACGGATACTTCTCCGTGTGCGTAAGAGATCGATCAAACCGGTGTCCTCCATATAGCGGCGCTTAGGGGCCGAGATATTAACCCTTATTAGGATCCTTCAACAGAGTGAAACCTGAAACGAACGCATCATCAGATCAGATGCCGGATGAATGATTCAGCATGAAAAGCATAAAAAAAGTGAGGTAATTGCCTAAATACTTCTATCAGCATTCCCCGCATTACTGGCGATTCTAGATCCCGATCTACGAGGCTACATAGGCGAGCGAACAACAGGAGATGCCGTTCTTGTCAAAGGACTTTGCAATTAACTCTGCGGCCGGACAGTTATCGCTTCACCAGTTCGTGAAAAAATGCGGTTACGCAGCTGCCCTCAATATCTCACCTGATGTCTTCACCACAGCTATCTTGGCGAGATTTTTTAAGGAACGCTCATGCGCCTCCCTGTCCATTGAAGAGACGCAATCGGAAACGACCACAGGATAGAATCCCCTGTTCGAGGCATCACGCGCTGACGACTCTATTCCAGCCTCGGTCGCTATACCCGCAAATATCAAAGTTGCTATCCCCTTGTTCCTCATCATATTCTCGAAATTTGTCCCTATAAAGATGCTCGCCGTTGCTTTATCTATCATGATATCGCCTTTTGCGGCCTTTACGGCTTCGGGGATCTCCCGCTCCGTTGAACCTGGAGCCATGAATTGAGGTAGCCTGTCAACCTCTTTGACATTATAGCGCCTCATCATGTTGTAAATGTACCACGATGACTGAAATTCTCTCGGAAGGGGGGTTATCAGAGTATAGACAATAGGCATTATATTTCTTAAATTTTCAACGAGACCCTTCAGATTAGCAATGAATTCCTCCTTATTGAATATTCTGTCCACCAATCCGTTTTGCACATCCCATACAATAAGGCATGAGTGACTCGGGTCTGTTATTTCCGTCAGAGTCTCATATATGGTGATGCCACTAAACTTTATCATGATAGAATAGACTCCTATCTCGAGAACTTTTTTGCATGCCCTTGGCAGTCGCAATCACGCCTGCATAGCATAAGGAGAACTATATGCTGCCACTTTTTGTGGCAAATCTAGCGTTTCCTCCTCCTGTCCAGGTTTTACGAGATTCTGAAATAAATGAGTAAATTCCGATGAAGTCAGATCCTCCCGATTTCTGCAAGTTCCTCCTCAATCACGCCTTTGAAGAGAGGGATCTTGTAGCCGTTCTCTTTGAGCGGTCGGGCATTCTTCATTGCAGCCTCCGCTGCCTTCGCAATAACGTCTGGATCGAGATTCTTGCCTGTAATGGCCACCTCGATCTCCCGAGACCGCCAGGGAATGGGTGCTGCGCCGCTGAGGACCGCACGGGCATTCGCAACCACATCGCCATTGAACCGGAGTACCAGCGCAATTCCAGCCAAAGCAAAATCCCACGATGCTCGCGTTCGCACCTTGCGGTACGAGCTGCGCGTTCCGGAGGCGGTCGGCAGTAGTATCTCGGTAACTATCTCTCCCGGCCCGAGCACGGTCTCTCTGCGCACATCCTCACTCGGCAGGACATAAAATTTCTCGACAGGAACAGACCTCGAACCTTTCGGACCCGTGACCCGTACAGAGGCATCTAGCGCAACAAGCGCCGGAGCGATGTCCGAGGGATGGACGATGAAACACGGCCCGCCCCCCATGATACAATGATACTGGTTCTCGCCCGCGACAGCGAAGCACATGTTCCCGCCCTTGCGAAGGCAATAAAACTCTCCGCGGTAATACCAGCAGCGCGGCTTCTGACAGAGGTTGCCTCCGATGGTCCCCTGGTTCCTTAGCTGGGGGCTCGCAACCTCTCGGGCCGCCTGTGCTAGGGCCGCAAAGTGCTTGTTCACCATCGGATTCTCCGCCACTTCGGCGATAGTTGTGAGCGCGCCGACGCGAAAACCGTTGCCGGGGATTTCGTTAATACCCTTCAGTTCTTTGAGTCCACTGATACTTACCAGCTTCTTAATCTCAAAGACATGATCTCGTAGGCATCCGAGGAGATCTGTGCCTCCGGCATGCAGACCGGCACCTTGCGCGGAAAGATTCTTCATCGCTTCTTTCAGGGATTTCGGACGGATATAGGAAAAGTTTGTCAGCATAGCGTTTCCTCCCGGTGTTCCTATGCACTTATGATGACGGAGAAAAGATCGGCTCGGACCGTCAATCCGTGCTTCTGCATGCCCGAGGATGGTTCCCTACTTCATTGCATGCAACGCAAACAGCTTCATGAGCTCAAGCGGGGTCATGGGTGTTTCGGTGACCCTGACGCCCGTTGCGTTGTACACAGCGTTCGCAAGGGCTGCTCCCGTTGGGATGGTCACGGGTTCGCCCAGTCCTTTCGCGCCCGTGAGATTTGCCTCGGGATCAGGCCGGTCTATGGGCAGTGACGTCATGTCCACTGGAACGTCGAGCATCGTCGGCAGCTTATAGTCGTGCAAGTTCTTGTTCAAGAGTTTGCCGGTCTGATTTCTATCGAGAATCCTTCCTTCGGTCATCGCAAAACCTATACCCATCGTGATGCCGCCGAACGTCTGGTTGTCGAACGTTAGCCTGTTCATAACCCTTCCGCTGTCCTGTGCAGCCAGGAACCGGATGATCCGGACCTCGCCAGTCCTTGTATTCACCTCCACCTCGCAGAACTGAGCAACAAAGGGGTTAACGACCTTGCCTTCGGGATTGAGGCCACGGTATCCTACACCCATAATGACCCCGCGCTTTTTGAGCCCCGTGATGCCGGCAATCCTGATTTTCTTCGACGGATCGGAAAGCGAAATGACTTCATTGCCATTTAGCACCAGGTCCGAGGAAGTCGTCTTCAAATCCTCTGCCGCAAGCTCCAGGAGCTGCTTCTTTACGTTCAGGGCCGCTGCACGGACAGTCGGCGCTTCGGTCGGCACGGTCTTGCTACCGCCGCTCGGTGTTGCGTACTGCGTTGTGCTCGTGTCGGCATATTCGATCTGGAGCATTTCTGGCTTCACGCCCAGTTCCTCCGCAACGACCATTGCCATCACGGTCTTGGTGCCGGTGCCGATGTCGCTTGCGCCCATATTGAGGTTCGCGCTGCCGTCGGAGAAGAGCTTCACGATGACAGTTGATGGAGGATTGCCGCCGCCTGCAAACCAGAGACCGCTAGCCACGCCGACCCCTTTCCTTATATGGCCGGATTTTTGCTGCCCTGCGACCTTTTCCCTCGCCTCCTTCCACCCGAAGGCTTGAGCGCCTTTCTCCAGGCACTCTTGAAGCCCTGTCGTTGTATAGGGAGGATTGTTTGGCCGGGCTTGGCTAAAGGTCGGAACGTTCTTGAGCCGCAGCTCGACGGGATCCATCTTGATCGCTTCGGCGAGGCTGTCGAGCATCTGCTCGAGCACCCAGGCACCCTGCGGATGGCCCGGGGCGCGGAATGGCCGGGCAGGGCCAGCGTTAATGTATACATCTGTCGTCTCGGTTCGTACGTTAGGGCATAGGTAGAGATCACGAATCAGCCAATCAAGGAGTGCTGTTCCGCCGGCGGGATAGGCGCCGCTGCTCCCAATACCGCTGCATTCAAGTGCAGTCAGCGTACCGTCCTTTTTCACCCCTGCTTTTATTTTCACGGTGTTCGGCGGCCGGTTCCCCGCGGCGAGTAAGGTCTCTTCACGCGAAAGGAACAGCTTGACTGGGCGGGCGGTCTTTTTTGCGAGCAGTGCGGCAATAATGGTGTACTTGTCTGCCTGCAGCTTGCTGCCGAAGCCTCCCCCCATGTAATGCCCTATCACGCGCACTTTCGAGAGCGGCAGCTGCAGCACTTCGGCGACCCTCGCCTGGACTGCGAACACTCCTTGCGTGGATTCCCAGATCGTGAGCGCATCGCCGTCCCACTTTGCTACGCATCCGTGAAGCTCTGATGGTGCGTGGAGTTCGCTCTCGTTCCGGTACGTCTGCTCAAGCACGACGTCAGCCTCGGCAAATCCCATCCGAATGTCGCCGCGTTCGTACTTATCAGCCTTGACCTTGTTCCCCTCCTTGTGTACCTGTGCCGCTCCGGCGTCGAGAGACTTGCGTTCATCGGACACGAAGGGCAAAACATCATACGTCACCCTGACGGCCCTTAGGGCATCCCACGCCTGGTATGGCGTCTCTGCCGCCACTGCGGCGACGGTTTCTCCCTCGAACCGGCATTGCGGATCAAACAGTTTCGTCTTCACATCCGGCGTATAAGGCCACAGGACATCTATACCCGCTGTCGCACTTATCACGGCCCGAACGCCTGTCATCTTTTCTGCCTCCGCTGTGTCAACGTCTTTTACAACGGCATGCGCGTGGGGGCAACGGAGAATGGCAGCGAAAAGCATATCGTGAAAGGTGACATCAGAAGGATAGACCGCTTTCCCGCTCGTGCGTTCATACGCGTCCACGCTCGTCACAGGCTTGCCCACTACGTTCGTTGTCTTCCATGGCATCGCGCCCGGTTTGGGCTCGGGCGTTTCCGGCAAAGGCAGGTTCTGTGCATAATATATTTCACGCTCATCCTTGTTCATGGTCCACCTCGTTTACTTAGGGACGATTCTCCGGTATCATGTGCCCTAGACCTCGTCCTGTATACTCGTCACCCGATCGAGGGCAGTGATACGTGATGCCATTAGCTGCCTTGTCACGTCTCCATGTCTGGGCCGCTCTCAGGTTTTTTTCAGTTCTGCCGCGCTCCTTGCAGCATTCACGATATGCTTATAGGCACCACACCGGCACAGATTGCCGCTCATGCCTCTCCTGATCTCTTCATCAGTGGGCCGCGGCGTTTTCCGCAGGAGACCCTCAACGGCCATGATCTGCCCAGGCGTGCAGTACCCGCATTGGAAGGCGTCGTGTTCGGCAAAGGCCTGCTGTACCGGACCGAGTCCTTCGCCCTTCATCAATCCTTCGAGGGTTGTAATCTTCGAGCCCTCGACTTCCACGGCAAGGGTCATGCAGGCGTACCGAGGCACGTCATCGATCAACACCGTACAGGCTCCGCATTCTCCGCGTTCGCACCCAACCTTGGTGCCAGTCAAGCCAAGCCCCTCTCGAAGTACGTATAAAAGCGACCACCGCGGCTCGACGAGCAACCGGTAGTTGCGGCCATTGATCGTGAGCACAACTTTCGCCATTTCGCCGCGCTCGATCATCTCCGCCTCTGCTGCAGGCGATGCGTGCAGTTTGTCCGCCACGGCAAGCGTGACAGTGCCAGCGCCCATCGTCGTCAGAAACCCACGGCGGGTCAGCCCACGTGGTTTTTCTTGCTCCGTCTCTTGGTTTTTCTTATGGTCAGCTTTCTTGTTCTTCATTCTGCTCTCCTTAATAAAACTTGTCTACAGTAGCAATAAACTTAATTGGCAGCATATGGCTGAATTATTTGGATCAAATGTATAAAATTGCAATGCCTTCCGATAGAATAATCTGTCTTTTCGAAAGAATCTCTGTCGCGGATCGATTGCAGAAAAGAATGTTTTGATTTTTACTGTACCACTTTTTTCATAGATGCATCGTTTGATGACGGCCGGGTTTGACAAAGGTCAGACATCAATTTCAAGAATAGCGCGGCGACGGGAAAATGGCAAGGTCATCTGTAATATTTATTGTACCGTGGAGGTTGGTCGGAGTGTTTAGACAATTATTACGGTTTATGCAATCGTCAGTGCTGGCGAAAGAAAGGCGCTGTAAATTCTCAGACCACGGCATTGCCCCTTGTGACAATTTCCCAGACGGACCACCTGCGGATCTCGGTGTATCTCGACCAGAAAGACGCGTCCTTTGTCCGCGTCGGGAACCACGCCGTAATTTCCGATTCCTCCCGACCTGACATCAAGCTCGCCGCTTCCATCACGAGGACAAGCGGCCAGCTGGACCCGAAGACCCGAACGCTCCTTGCAGAGCTCGACGTAGATAATAAACAGGGCCTGCTAATGTCAGGAAGTTTCGTGCTCGTCTCTCTCAAGCTTAAGACAGCACCCGCAGTTGAAATCCCGGCCTCGGCTCTCTTGATGAAGGGTGAACAAGCCTTCGTAGCCGTTATCTCATCCGGAGAAAAGGTGAAATTCCGTCCCGTCATCATCGCGGACAGCGACGGCAAAACAGTCAGGCTCAGTTCCGGACTTGAGGAGGGCGAGCAAATCGTCCTGAATCCCGGGTTTGGGATATCGGACAACGAGCAGATACAGCCTGTCATGGTTGAGGAGAATCAGAGCAGTCAGCCTCCATACGCAAAGTCCCATTGATGGACACGGCAGGTTAAGACCCAAACCCCACGCCAATGCCAGCCGACAACCTCCTTAGGAATCTTTTTCACATCGGATTCAGGAAATGACAAAATGTCTTGGTTTCATTGTATGCTTCGTTACTGTTACACGCTGCTTCACACTGATGACAAATCATCAAATAATCCTGTCTCCATGGATGTTTCCTCCGATAACCTTTTCCAGTTGATTTAAGCGGCATCCAGCAGACCGGCGAAGTTTGCGAAGACCTCCGCTTCTGACAATGATTTTGCCACTATCCGGCTTCTGAACCAATTGAGATCGAAAGATCCAATATGCGTCATCGCAAGGATAAGATTACGCAGGTAACGAGTGCCGGGGCTCTATGATTGCCAGCTGATATTACGTCACTGGCATATTGGGAGGGAGATGGGGTACTGTATGGCATTCCGATAAATTGATGATCGATGAGATCGATGACGAAAAAACCTATGAACGATTCTACTATTAGTTACCGGATGAGGAGTTACAGTTGATCAGCAACTCAATGAAATGGTTGATATCCCAACTGGGTTCGGGCCCTTGTGATCGCCTCTTTTTACACGTAAAAGAAAATGAGCTACGAATAATCCCGTAACTCATTGACTTAGATGCATTTAATTGGCGTCCCCAGGGGGATTCGAACACTTGTCACCTTTTTTCCAATATCTTAATAATCAAGTAGATACATCGCTTTTAGACTTGTAAATAAGCTCTTTTTTAGTGCACAAGTAGTGCACAAAACGAGTATATAGCATCTTCCGCATTTTTTCAAGCATACCTCCCCTTTCATATCCTCTTTACTCGTGAAATTCAATCTTTGATATAATGAAGGCCATCTCAACAACGGAGGGCAACAATGGCTATCACCGCAAAAATTGAAGGCAATAAACTTATTATCACAGCGGACCTCGAAACGCCAACGCCAAGTGCATCAGGAAAAACGCTGGTCGTAGCAAGCACACGAGGTAACAAAGAAACAGATGTAATGATAGATGGTAAGCCTGTTATTATCGGATTGAATGCTTACATTAGGAAAAAATAGATTCAGGCGCAGGCGTTGGACGCTAAATTCGATTCATAATTGAATAACGATAATACGAGCTAAGGGAAATGAACGACAAGAAACCGAGGCAGAAAAGACGAAAAAGACAGAAGAAACATGATACAACTACATACTCCATTGAAATCACTGAATCGAACGTAAGCTATTTCTTTCGCTTAACCGGCAAGATGAAGGATGTGTCATGGCCTTTTTGGGAGCATATGCG
>Ga0187778_10003276_pt1 | contig 10912 bp, 11 predicted proteins | sample 1015_Q2_SP5_20_M_FD_132418 | JGI IMG/M metagenome (GOLD analysis project Ga0187778, IMG submission 132418) | Tropical peat soil microbial communities from peatlands in Department of Meta, Colombia - 1015_Q2_SP5_20_MG | ecosystem: Environmental > Terrestrial > Soil > Wetlands > Peat | place...
CACGTAGATTGAATAGCGTGCCGGGTGGGCCAGTGAACTAACCTGAAAACTACCGGTTATGCTACCATCTCCCCACAGCACACAGTTGGGAGATTGGACGAAGCCGCTCTGATATGCACCGAATTGATATGCACCGAATCCGCATTCGGGACCTTCGAGCGCAAAGACATTTTCATCCGGGGAGGGTAGGCTGCCGCTTACATCGACTGTTTGTCCGGGATTTGCAGAGCTGGGAGATAATTGTAAGCTGAGAGAAGAATACTGGTTAACAGAACTCGCTTCCACAGTCCCCAACCTACCCGCGGATGGAAAGAGGATTAGAAGACCGAGCATGATTACCGCGTAAGTCGAAACTAGGGCAACTAGGAGCATCACGGAATGGCGTCGCGGATTCAAACCGCCTTGCCGCCTAGTATTTGTAATGTGAACCTTCCTAAAGTCTCTTGCGGGCTAGAGCGCCACCAACATCTTAACCGATAGATTTTGGTCTATCTTAACTCATTACAGAGGGTTTACAATTTACATTCCAATAGCCGCACCATAGAAGGCGTCAAGCGTAAGGCAATATCATAAGCAAATCAAATTGGCCGTTCTCCGTATTTCACCAGTAGTATTTGGCAGAGCAACCTGCAGAAGCGCACAAGCGGGGAATCAACACAATAACGCTGCCAAGGTTCTCCGGCAAGCGCTTGGTCTTTCCTGAGCTCGTAGACGAGCCCGACTGCACTGCAACCCCCGCCACAGCGGACCGTTCCCGAGATCATTGAGGACCAGGCGGATTGACCCCTTACGATTGCACTCGTGCTCAGAGCAAAGAAAGGACCAGAATCACCGCGAGTGCCGTCGATGACGCACGCAAAGGGTTTCGGACCGACCATTGCCTCACTGCATTCGTAGTTAACACTTTGGATTTTCTACGCTCAACACAGAAGAAATTGTGTAACAGCGCCGATGATCAGTATCGTGAGTTTCCTTCCATTTCTTTTCATGTACACTGAAGGTAAGTTCAAGCTGAGGGAAAATACCCTCGCTATCTCGGCGACAAAGTTGGGAACCAAGCCCTCGCTGGGAACTATTCCTTGCCCGTCGATCTATCAAGGGCTCGACTAATTCCCGAGGCCTCAAAAATTCGCCTAGGTAGTGGTGGGGCCGGTGGGACTCGAACCTACCTAGTTGAATTTCGTGGATCCAGGAAATAGCAGCTGGTGGATTGGACGAGATTCAAACCTAGTTGGTGACGCATCAACTCTAGCACTATCGCTTGGCCAAGTCTTTCGGCAAAGGCTCTAAATCTGGCTGCGCGAATCCTTTGATTTCAAATCCTGTGATAACGATGCTGCGAATATACCCTACAATCTCTCTTTGGAAGGGAGCTATGTCAAATTCCCTCCAGAACCTCCGCTGTTCCTTCTTGTTTCCTGGACCTCTGTGAGACTTAATCAGGACGTAAACCGTAGTCGTCTCTAAGGGTCGCATACCCCTTCCTACTCGGATAGAAATGCATTCACCTTTTTTCTCGTGACTACAACGCGAGATAGAATCCAGAACATGAATACGATCACGGCCAAATAGGTGAAGAGGCTGATGTATCTGAAGAGTGAGATAGCCGCTCCCCACGAAGACCCGAGCCAACATCCCAAAAAGACTAGCGTGATGTTCCAAGTTAGACATCCTAGTAGCGTGTAGAACTCGAACGTAACTGGGTTCATTCGGCATGCCCCAGCGGGAAACGAGACTAGCACACGTGCACCGGGGACCAACCGAAGTAGGGCGACAGCAGCTGGGCCATGGACATCAAACCACCCTTGGACTCTTTGGAGATGTGCGGTTGGAACATAAGGCAGCTTGACCTTCCCTCTGATCAGGAAACTCCCTACACTTCTGCCTATGTAATAATCGACGGAGGAACCTAGAAGCGCTGCGACGGTAGCGTAGAAAACCACGGGCCAATACTGCAATGTGCCTTGGAAGACGAGATATCCGGCCAACGGTAAAATGACCTCGCTAGGAATTGGGAAACCGGCAGAGTCGAGTAACGTAAGGAAGAATACGCCCGGGTAGCCGGTGTTTGATGCTAAGTTGATTAGATGTGTCGGTAGCCCCATGATCAATGAGGCGACCTCAACAGATCCTTCCTGGCCTCTAGTTTCAGCAAGGTCCTCGAGATAGCTTGCCAGCATGAAAGCGAATGGAAAAACGGCTGCCGAGGCAATCAGTGTTCCTCGAATCCAGGGTCTCATTTATCGTGTCACTGATTGCCGCAAACTGACTTGTCGAAAAGAGCTCAACTAGTTGCATAGATGTTGCCCGTGGACTTGTCGTACTGTAACGGGATACTTTGGAGTGGGTAAGGGGCTGGTCCCTGCAAAACTTGCGCGTTGTTGGCCGGGTCGTAAACTGCTCCGTGGCAGGGGCAGACGAGGTCCTTCAGTGATGGGTCGTACTGCACTTGGCATCCGGCATGAGTACAAATCGTACTGTAAGCCACGAACGGCCCGGTGTCGAGGTGGATCAGAATCGCAGGGCCGGTTGATGGATCGTTGAAGGTCCGAAACTGGTTAGGTGGAATGTTGGAGGCGTTAGCGAGGAGCTGCGCGCCATCGGTAGCCGCGTTAGAGGTATAGTTGATCGGGGGTTGAGGACTTGAATAAGGATTCGATGCTGCTGGGGGTGGGGGAGTCATCAACGTCTTCGCCAAGAGGAAGCCTATGACCGAACATCCAGCAAGCCCAAGCATAGTGTGAAGCAGCTGCCTGCGTTCCCGTTGGAACTGTGTTCTCTGATGAGTCCGCGTGTCTACGTCACATCGAAATGAGGCGCGGGAGAGAAACACGGGGACTTTCGGCTGGCCCATGAATACGGAACGTGCTACATCCCTTGGTACTTTCATATCATATTTCGCGACAAGCGCTTCCGAAATCTGATTTGTCTTGTCAGATGTCATACCGCCTCTACTCCTTTACGATAAACGAGAGTCTCAATTCCGTGGAGAAGTCTCGGTGTATCCGTCCTATCTACGCCTAGGCTTATGATGAACGCTCGAACGAATTCAAGGATGGTCACCGTCTCGCGGTGCCAGACAAACTGCTGCTTGATCCGGTCAAACGCCTTGTTAACTTCATAGACCTGCTTCGGGTAGAGATTGGCGCGTTTGGCCAGTGGGACCTTAACTTCAGTCAGTTTTGGAGGTTCTGCGGCCACGACCGTTAGCCTGACCGGAGGCTTGGTAACAAGCCAACCGAGTGAATGGAAACGATTGGCTAGGATGCCGTCGATGCTCTGGCCAACTTGCGGGCCGGTTAGGAGGAGGGTGAGCCAACACATTACGAAGACGATGTCCGAACCAAAATAGAATGGGAACGCATTCCAGGTTGCGGATAAGAAGAACGTGAAGTTGAGGACCAAGCCAGCTGCGGCCGCGATTCTGAACAAGAAGCCGGATAGCGTTGCAATTCCAACGAGAATCTCCCCCATTGCAACTGTCCAACCGAACATGACTGCGTTCGGTGCCACCGTACCAAGCAGGAAGTCGCGAATCGGCGATCCAATAGCATACTGAGTGATCAGGTGCCCGATATACCCTGATTTTGATGCGTCGAAGTAAGAGGGGTCGGTGATGTGCTGCAGACCTGCATAGACGAATGTTAATCCCATGAATAGCCTCAATGGCCAAATTAGGCTCAAAGAGACAAGGGAGCCGTTCGTACCTCTAATAGGTGATGTGAAATTCATGTAGCGCCACGTCTTTCTAAGTTCGGATGATTGGGAGACATTCACGCATCAGCAATCCGCAATTCTGACATCTTACGAGCCTCACCAAGTTTCCGTCTCTATCGAAGTCTTGACCGATCTCATGCACCAGATTGTGCTGGCATGGACCGCGTTTCTTCATGATCAGTGATTGCATGTTTTCGGACCTACGGCCACAATGATTCCAGTTTGCCTTAATGCTACATTTTGAAAACCTTGTTCAATTCGTTGAAAAGCAGAGAAAGTCGGTGTTCAAACTCTTGAATGAGTGGAAAACCGCATGCTTCGCAAAAGCACGTTGCAAGGAGAAGATTCTAGTTCAAATGGTCTCATTGATTAGTCTGACAATCTACGCCAGGTCCTGATAGTTTCGTACCACAACACTATGATGGATAGGGAGTACACAATCGTCACAATGTCATCTGTTTCGAGAGGGACTCTCCAAACTAAGTACACATAGTATCCTAGGATTGCGGTAAAGATTAGGCTCAAAAAGAAAAGTTGCGGAATCATCTGCCTTCCGAACTTCACGTATCCGTCAAGCAGGTCGGCAGATATGTCAGTCACGACGTTGTATCTGCCGTCACCAGTTCGGTTCATAAGGCCGGATTCAACGAGTCTGGATAAGTGGTAGGATGCTAGGGATGGTGTTGAGAGCGCAAGACCGCGTTGGACTTCTCTCAGTTCACATGGGCCGTTCTTCAGCACGAATAAGTACACACGAACTGTGTTACCTTTGATTGCCGGTGGACGTAGGCCTTTATCGACGCTGCTCTTCTTATCTTGGGGTTGCATAAACTTTCAGGGCGCTTTTGATTAGCATGTTCGACGCCAGCGAGTGCTTTAAGCCTACTGAAGGTTGATCCTCGTAATGATAGAGCCCGCAATTCCAGTAATCCTTCTGTTTGTCAGCATCAAACCAGTCTCGACCTGCGATCAATAATGCTCTTTAGGTAATTTCCGAAGTCAACTCCTTCCAGCTACAATGATTCGGATCCATGTGATTAGGAGCTGGATTGCCTAAATTGCCCTCGCAAAAGATAACGGCACCCAACTATCAGTTGCTTTCTGAACTTGGTTACGAGAACGATATGGTATGGAACGACCAAAGCCTGGCGCAAGTTATCAGGCTAGATCCATCTGCACGCACGCGAGGCATCAGTCTCCTCTTAATCAATGATTTGAAACGCGTACCCCTCTTCATTCAACGGTTTGAATGCATGCTTTCAATATGTAGCATTAATACTGGCCCTCTCCATTGGCGTCCTAGGTCGGAGAGACATGAAATCATTGATCGGTAAAAAAGGGAAACGCGGAATCGCCTATGCTGTACTTCTCCTTCTTGTGGCCTACATAATTTTTCCATGGATCGCGCCGGCATACAATCACAACCTTGTGCTATCGGTTCGGCTATCTGCTGGCTCCGTCCCAACCTATGATGTTCTCCTCCAGAACCGGGCGCCTTGGCCTGTAACCCTTACGAATGCGCAGTGGGTGGTCACACATTTTGGGATCTACAATTCATGGATTCCATCGGAGGCACCAATACAGAACCTTACCTTGTTACCCTACCAGTCGCACTCGTTTCAATTCACGATTTCCAATGCAACCACAGCGACTGCCGGCGAATACTTCAACGGCACACTAAACGTCGAGCTAAGGTCAACCACAGACGTTCTTGGAGCCGTCTCACAGGTCAACGTTATAGCCACCTACAACGCCACAAGCTCGCAGTAGAACAGGGTCCACCTGAGAACCGGAAACCTCTTCAATTTGCGAGCTCAACCTCAACGATGTCGTGCCAGGATGGAATGGTCGCCTCATAACCGAGACCTCACCAAGGAGCAGTATCAGTAGCCTTGGTGCTCTCGCTACCTGAACGCAACAACAAAGCGGCAATTGCGGCGATGGTATTTGGTGTTGTACTGATTTTGCCGGTTGTTCAAGCAGGCAGTCTTGAATGCTTACCTGAAAGGACAAGCCGATGAAGAGCAACTCTAAGGTCTAGGTGCCGTATAGACTTGAAGAGATGCCGAAGTTCTTTACGCATCTTAACTGAGGCGGCGCAGGATTGACTACGATGGTCTTCGAATCAGATGCTGTCCGCCCAGTGATATCGGTAACTGAAACTGTGATTGAATAGGTGCCAGGGGTACCGTAGGTATGGCTCGGGCAACTGTAACGACAAGAGGTTAGATCATTCGATGATCCGTCTCCCCAGTAGATTAGAACCATGACTGGCCCCATGGCGCCGCTGTAATTATACCGGGCGGATGGGCTGAAGGGGGCATGTCCGCTCAGAGGACTGACCGTTAACGTTGCCAAAAGAGAAGATTGCCGAGCGTTTGCTGTGTTGAAGGTAAAAGAAATCAGAAGTGAGAACGAAATCAGGAGTAATACGATACTGATCCTTCCTCTTGCCATCCATTAGCCTCCAGAAATTTCTCACTCCTTAGCAAAAGCTTGGCTAGTGGAGGGAAGTGACATAACGATTGTGCTAGAGACCCAGTAAATTAGAGACGAATGTGCCCCATGAGAGTAAGAGTTTCGATTGAAACCATTCTTCTATGAACCTTAGGCGCAATCTTGAACACGTTCGTAGGGCAATATGTGGGAGAAGAGACGAAATTCTAGCTTGAATACCGCATCATGAACAGACGGAGCACCCCTCTACCTCCATCATTCCTAAGATAATTCATTGTCCTTTCAAGTTCCACGAGCCGTCTGACTTAGTTGTCTACACTATGGGCGAATTGATGTATGACCGGGAGACCTCGGCATCTACTGCCAAGAATGCCTCGCAAGCGTCATTTGGCGAACGCTGAGCAGGGATTCAAGTTCTGGTGCCCACACTGCGGCATCCACACATCAAAAACTACAATTCACGACTAAGAGGTTCTCACGTTCCTTGCGAACGCTAGGAACTCGCTCTCCCCTCTTGTACTCATCTTTTCCCGATTCCGAGACCATGTAACCAACGATCCTATTCCCTTGCGGTTCCGTGGTGGCCCATCCTCTTTGTACGAGCAATTCAAGGAACGTTTAGACGCGATCTCCACTCTGAGCGGTTCGTTCCGGCGCTTATCCCTCGATCGTGTTCTGATCAATTTCGAAACCGAAATCAAGATTAAGGGTACGTACGTAACTAGAACTAGCATCCGCTAGACTTGTTAGGCGTCACTAACCTTGAACATAAGCCGTGTCGGCACGTCGTTGCGGGAACTCTTCGTCTATGGCGGACCGGCTTTGATCGTGAGCATGGCCTACATGGACCCAGGAAACTACGGGACAGACATACAGGCGGGGGCAGCGTTCAACTACGGTTTGCTTTGGACCGTTTGGATGGCGAACCTCATGGCGATGCTCCTCCAATACATCTCAGGAAAGCTAGGAATAGCAACAGGCAAAGACCTGCCGGAACTCGTCCGAGAGTCGCTCAAGGGTTCGAAGTTTGACATTTACTTGAACTGGATTGGTGCTGAAGCAGCGGCGGCAGCCACAGACCTCGCCGAATACCTGGGCACCGTCATCGCATTGAACATTCTCTTCGGCGTACCCCTCCTTTACGCATCGATATTTGGCGCCGCTGACATCCTGATCCTGCTGGCCCTGACGTCGCGGCGCTTCAGAGCACTCGAATACTTCTTCATGCTATTTGTATCGATAATAGCTTTCGGCTTTCTCTACGAAATCTTCGTGACAGGCCTGAACTGGCCTCAGATGGGTCACGGATTTATCGCGCCAGTGTTTGGCTCCGGCAGCATAACTTTGATTGTTGGCATTATCGGCGCGACAGTAATGCCTCACGCGCTGTACGTCCACTCCACGCTGACCAAGAACAAGTTGGTGGACGGAACCAGTGAAGAGAAGACACGATTGTTGAAGCTTCACACCAGCGAAAGCATCATCGCCTTCACGATCGCGGGGGCGGTCAATGCAGCCATTCTGATCGTGAGTGCCGTGGCGTTCTATCCTAAGTTCAGTAGCGTCTCGGCTGTAGATCAGGCGTATCGCATCATGATACCCATTTATGGAACGCTTGCGGCCGTTGTCTTCGCTCTGACGTTGCTATGCTCCGGCTTGGCTTCCTCGACGACTGGAACGTTGGCCGGCCTTGCGATCATGGACGGCTTACTGGGAACAAAGGTAAACAAGACTGTCAGGAGAGTTGTTACGAGAATTGTCAATGTTTTCCCAACGACGATAGCAGTTCTCATAGGTTTGGACCCGCTGTCCTTGCTCGTATACAGCCAAGTACTCCTCAGCCTGATGATTGCGCTGCCCATGATACCTCTATTATTCTATACCGCGAAGAGGGAGTATATGGGGCCGCTTGTTAACTCGCGCTTGACGATTCTCCTCGGAGTGTTAACGGGCGCGATAATTGTGGGGTTGAACACTTACTTGGTTTACTTTCTTGTGGCTCCATTCGGCATCTTGTTAGTGGGAATCGTTCTAGGAGCTTATGGCGGATACCATCTGTACCTTGTTTATGCAATGGTAAGATAATCTAGGTTATGAGAACGAACTCAGGTTTCTTTCTTATGGTTAAATAACTGTTGGAGAGATACGAGAATCGAATAACGATGCAGTCGCGACAGGAGTTGTACGTTAAGAAGATCAAGGACGGTACCGTGATTGATCACATCACTCCTGGATTCGCTTTGGATGTTCTGAAGATACTTGGGATAAACGGAAAGCGCGGCGAAGTCGTCAGCACGGCAATCAATGTTGAGAGTAAACATCTACACCACAAAGACATAGTGAAGATTCAAGACCGGGAACTGAAACCCGGCGAAGTAGACAAGATCGCCCTCATAGCTCCAAACGCAACAATCAACATCATACGGAATTTCGAAGTGGCTTCGAAGACAGTCGTCGAGCTACCATCCACAATCCGCGGCATCATAACCTGCGACAACCCTTCATGTGTATCCAACTCCCGAGAACCCGTGGAACCAAACTTCGGCGTGGAAGGGCGCGAACCAATACGGTTACGTTGCCACTATTGCGGCCACGTAATGGAAAGGGAAGATATTCTCAAACAATTCTAGGAGCATACTTGGCCTAGGTGTAATGTACCTTGGGAAAGATCGCCCTCATCTCGGACCGAATGACATCGACTTACTTCAAGGTCACTGGAGTCAGCGACAGCTACGCCGCAAAGGACCGAGAGGAGGCTGAAAAGACATTCCGTAAAGTGACCTCCGACGAAACCATCTCACTAGTCATGGTAACCGAACCCGTCTTCGAATGGATCAGGTCACTCATGGAAAGATCGAAGAAAGAATTCCCTCTAGTCGTCTCCATACCTGCCAAAGGCGGTTCGAAGACGGAAGTTGACACTCTAGCCCAACTCATCAAGAGAACAGTCGGGATAGACCTCAAAGTCAAATAGAATATGGTGACATTCAGAAAGGAATTACCACGTATTCCGAATCACTTCGGCCTTAACTCTAGTTCTGTGCAGATTCGATTACATCGTCCGTACCTGATAGAACGACAGCGTATGTTGGTAGCCCGGGGGAGACACTCGGACGCGTTCTGCGCGTCTTTCGAACTCCCGTCGGAGGGTCCAAAGCCCTCTATGCTTCTATGGGCGTGGACTGTCCACTACACCACCGGGCTACGGGGATTTTCCAACCTGCGCGAACTATCTAACCTTTTGTTTATGCGTAGAGTCAGTACGGGGAAGAAAATGGAAGCGCACCGCGTGGAAGTTGTAGACCAATGAATGCCCTCAAACCAATTGGCGCCGAACCAGCTCTACTATTGAGGCATGGGAGAGAGAAGGTGGTGGTTATTGGAGACTTGCATATTGGTTGGGAGGTCACACTTGCACAGCAGGGCATCCACATTCCCTCCCAAACGAACAAAATGTTGTCAAGGCTAAGGACGATAATCGAAACGGAGAAGCCAACCAGGTTGCTGATCTTGGGCGATATCAAACACAGTGTAACTGCGGCTGAACTCGAAGAGTGGCGTGATGTCCCGGAATTCTTCGAGGCACTGCTGAAACTCGTCCCTTCGATTCAAGTAATCTTGGGCAACCATGACGGAAACCTTGAACCGTTGACCCCATCCCAAGTCGACTTGATTCCTCCCACCGGGCTCGCGTTGTGGAAGAAATTTGGGCTCTTCCATGGCCATGCTTGGCCTGCGCCGGAGATACTTGGATGCCAAACATTGATTCTCGGCCACCTTCATCCGGCCGTGACCCTGCGAGACGCTCTAGGGTATAGGTTAACACGCCCTGCATGGGTAATGGCCGGGTGCGACGTATCGAAACTTGTAGAGGGAACATTGAAGGCCGCGGGAATTCACGGCAAGGTCGAACCCCAGAAGCTTTTGTTTGAGAAATTCGGAGTGAAACCATCGGCGAAGAAATGTGTGTTCGTTCCTCCCTTCAACGATTTCCTGGGAGGGCGACCCGTTAACTCTAAGCGAATTGAAGAAACGCATGCAGGTGAAGGCCTAGGACCAATCCTACGATCCGGCGCAGTTGACCTGGAGGACGCGGAAGTCTACTTGCTGGACGGTACGTATCTTGGGCGGGTCAGGCAGTTGCAGTCTTTCGCTTAAGGCTGACCAGCTTAGGGCCTGCCGCCAGCGTCGCAGGTTTGGCAGTACCAGCGGCGATGATTGGCTGCGTAGTAGAGGTCGCGGCCGCAAGTTGGGCATTGAGGGACTCTAGGCGCAGATGGTTGGACTTGGTATTCCGGCATTGGACCGAGCGGAGCAGTAGGCATCATTGGGCCACTCACCGCAACAGGACCTTGAAGCGGTTGCCCCAACATGGGCGGAGGTGCCGACATCACAGGTGGAGGTGCCGGCGTAGATGTAACGCCTACACCGGGAACCGCCTCGCCGAGTACGGCTACGGGCCCGTACTTTGCAACTACTTCTCCCAATCGCCCATACGACATTAGGAAGAAGAAGGCTGGCAGAAGGAGCAGAATTGTGGGGTAGAATATAGTTGGACTCACAAGTACCGCGAAAGCTGGAATCAGGAACAGAATCGCCCAGAAGAGCGTACCCCCGCGAGCGCGAGCATATCGCCCCTTTCCGATTGCGCGAACGGTCTGGAAGTAGATCAGGAGAAGGAAGATTAGGGCAAGAATGAAACCGCCGCCGCCGAACGCTAGGTACACGAACCACGACG
>Ga0187778_10003277_pt1 | contig 10912 bp, 7 predicted proteins | sample 1015_Q2_SP5_20_M_FD_132418 | JGI IMG/M metagenome (GOLD analysis project Ga0187778, IMG submission 132418) | Tropical peat soil microbial communities from peatlands in Department of Meta, Colombia - 1015_Q2_SP5_20_MG | ecosystem: Environmental > Terrestrial > Soil > Wetlands > Peat | place...
GGCCGCGGGATCGAATACCTTCATCGTTTTCGCGATACTGTCCGTTTTCTTGCCCAAGTCCCTCTGGTAAATGATTCCGTCCTCGTTCACAAGGAACGTCATCACCCCGGATGAGCGGTATTCCGCGGGATACGCCACAAACGCGAAGCCTTGTGTCATCTTGCCGTCAACGATATAACCTTTCGCTCCGCCGGGGCTGTCTTTCCCCTGCCCTGTGAGAACGTGGAAATAATAGCCGCGATAGGGCACGGCTTCGGCCCCGCGGGATTTGGCATACTCATCCGCGACCGCCCATGCGACGAGCGGTCCAATCGGACTCGGGCGTTCACCTTCGGCTGCTTTCCAATACAGCCCGTCTTTCTTCCCTTCGTCACTGAAGATTTTCTGGGCGTACTGACTATTCTGCTGCGCATAGAACTCTTTTTGGGCCGCAACCAGCTCCTGGCAAATCCGTATCGCGGACATTTCATTCCGCCCAATCCGGCGGAATACGATCTCCTTTTCTCCCGCTTCCGTGTCGAAATACCAGGCGTCTCCCTTTTTCTTCAGCGGCAGCGGATACGGCCAGTTGTGCGGTCCCACATATAAGGTAACGCTGCCGTCCGGCTCCCTGACGAGGCGGTTCATCTCTTCATATCTGGTTGCGAAATTCGCTCTGTGCTGAGCATCGTCCGCTTCGTCTCCGGACGAAATGATCCCTTTTCCGTCCGGACCAAAGAGTTCCAGCAGCGCTTTCTCATCATTGTTCTTTGCCGCCGTATACAGGGCTTTGCTTGCTTCCTCAGGCGACGCAAATGTCTTCTGCCCCTTCTGCTGGGCCGCAGCACGCGCGGGGAAATAACTCATGAGCAATAACGCCACCACGGCAAACGTCAGTGCATTGGCGCAATCAAAACTGGCGAAGTTCCATTTCCAATTCCACATATTGCTTTCCTCCCTTTTCCTCATCGCCACGAACCGCTCCTCTCCCCAAATCAATGGCGACCGCCGCCACCGTGGAATCCGCCACCTCCGCCGTGAAAGCCTCCTCCGCCCCAGCTCGCGCCACCGCGCGCGGAATAGCTTCTTGACTCACCACCATGGTCGTAACCGCTGAAGGCACCCGAGTGCGTCCCGGTTTGTGTGTGGGATGGAGAGACCGAAGCGTGTGGATCGGCGTAGCCTCGCGCCGCGTTTGTATTCCCTTCGAAGGGCCTGCTCGTTCCACCCGGACGGTTATAAGGCGCGTGGAAACCTTCACGGCTCGGTGCACTGGGGCCGCCGTGTCCGCCCCGGTAGTAGACATTGCGGTTGTAAAACGTCGTGCTTCGGGAAATGTAGGTCGAGTGGTTGTAGATGACCGCGTGGCCATGCCAGTCGCAGCCCCAGTTATGCCAACCCCATCCAAATCCGGCAAAGAACCCGATCCCAAATCCGACTCCGAACGAGAGAAAAGGTCCACCAAACCAGATTCCCGGATAGGGATACCAACCGGGCCAGGCCACGATCGGCGGTCCGTACACAATCCACGGATCGTATGCCGGCACATACACGACCTGCGGATTGGCAGGCTGAATGACGATTGTTGATCCTTGCGAAGTCACCGTTTGCTGCTCGGTTGTTTTCAGATTTCCGGCCTTTTCCGCGTTTTGCCGCATCACCTGGACGGCATCCATCACGTCCTGCTGTTGGTTGTAGTAGGCGTCGCCGAGCGTCGAAGTCCAGGACAGGTTCTTGTCCATGTTTCCCAGAACGGAAGGAAAGGCCGTCAGCGCTTTCACGCTGGGATCCCAGGACATCTTGTCGACCTCCTGCGCTAATGCGTCTCCCTTTAGATCGGGATGGCTTTGCACCCACCGGTCTGCTTCCACAACCTGCTCAGGAAAAGTGGCCGCTGCCAGGATCTGCGCAACAAGCGAATCCGGGTACAGCGCGATGGGCGCCACCAACTGCTGCAACTGCTCGGGAGCCTGTGGCACATACTGCGGCCCCCCAGGTCCTTGCTGGCCTTGCGCCGGGGCCGGTGCGTCTTGCGGGTCCGCCGTGACCACTGGCGAGGCCGCCACCAGGAGCGTGAAGGACAGCAAAAAAGCCAGGATTGGTCTCAACAACTGACCTGAAACGCGTGCCACACGCCTGCCGTTGTTCATGTTCTAGAACCTCCTGTACAGACCTGTCCCGCTTCATGGCCTAGCTGGATTCCATAACCATAGATGTCATTTGGGAGTTCTGCGTTTCGGAAATTTTTGCGCCCGGGCGCGCGCCCCCCTTCGCGTTTGATTCCATTTAGCTTCAGCGGGAACGATGCCTGTTGTAGGATGGAGCCCGCCATCCCGGCACGGGAGCGCTCCATGAAGCTTTTTCTATTTCTTTCCCTGCTTTTTTCCGCCATTGGCCTCCTCGCCGCGCAGAAGTCGAAGTCTTTCGAGGAGACGCCCGTACCCGTTGAGGAAGAGCCTCACCACGCGGTCGTTCTCAAGAATGACTACGTGCTGGTCATGCGCGTGGTAATCCCGGGAGGCGGACGAACGCTCTATCACATTCACGCGCACGATCGCGCTGCCATCGAGCTTTCGAATTCCAACATCTCGCAGCAGAATTTGAATGCACCGGAGGGACCCTCCACGCCCACAAAACCCGGTGACCTCACCGCGCCCACGATTGGCGCCGCGCCGACGATTCATCGCGTTCACAATTTCGGTCCGGGTACATTTGAGGTTCTGGATGTCGAATTCCTCCAGCGGCCCCCGCAGGCCTCCACGGCGGAGGCCGGTCCGGTCGCCCTGGAGAATCCCAGCGCCCGGCTCTACAAGTGGATCCTCGCGCCGGGAGCCACCTCGCCCGTGCACACCCACACGAGGCCCTATCTGATTGTCGCGGTGACAAAAATGCCGTTGAAAATGACCGCGCCCGACGGCCAGTCGTTCTCACACGAGGTGGGTGTGGGCGATTTTCACTGGGTGGATGCGAAGGTCACACACTCGCTGACGAATGAAGGAGGCACGGAGGGCCAGATCGTCGAGGTCGAACTGAAATAGCGGGCGTTGTCGATATTCCTCACGCTGGCATCATGTAGCCATAACGGAGTTTGCGCCGGGCCTTGAGTCTCTGCTGGCATCCTGCACTTGCACCCTTTGCAGGCGAAGGATCTCAACGAACAGTCTTTGCGCGATTCTTATCCCTTTGCCGCTTCTTCCAGCCAGCGGTCCAGGATGTATTGGTATTTCGGCTCCACTTCCATAAACGTCACGCCCGCTCCCACATTCGGGGTGAAATAGACGACCCTTGCCTTGGATTGAAACGTCAGATCGCCGGCAAAGATCTTCACAAGAATGAGCGTGCCCGTAGGAAAAGGGTTCATCATGTCCAGATAGCAGCCGTGCTTGCTCAGTTCGCTGACCCGCGACGCCACCCGGACGTCGGTCTGTTGTTCGTACAATTCCGCGCTCGCGATAAAGATGTATCGCGGTGTGCGGCGCCTCTCCCGTTCCATACGCCCTCCCGTGGATTGGATCGGTGATTTCTTCCATCCTAATGCCGGGGCTTCTCCGTCGATGGATTTTTGGCCGGATTCCTTCTTCCCCACTATTAACTCGTTCCTAACTGCGTTACGACTTCTCCATAGGAGCGCCCGCTCCCCCGCCGCTGGCAGCGCCTCCTTGGCTTGCGCTACACTAACCCCTTTGCTCCTCAGTTCCAGGGAGCCCTAGAGGTGACTGCATGAGTGGTCGCGCGAGTACAGGTTTGTCTCGTCGTCGAAGTGTCTCTCGTGGTCTGGCTTGCGGGCTGTTCACTTTGCTCGCGCTGTTTGTTTTCTCCCTTTCTCCCGCCATCGCGCAACAGCGCCGTGAACGCGAACCGAACTCCGCCTACGCGGCCCGGCGCGCCAAGCTTGCCTCCAACATCGATGGCCCCATCGTTCTTCTTGGCTATACAGGCAAGGAAGAAGAGGCGCAGACGTACGTTTTCGCTCAGGAAGAGAATTTCTACTACTTAACGGGCCACAACGAGGAAGAAGCGGCTCTGATTCTTCTTCCCGCCGAAGGACACCGCGCCAAGAACGACGACTGGTCCGCGCGGGAAATCTTTTTTCTTCCGCCTAAGGACGCCCGCAAGGAAAAGTGGAACGGTCTGCGCATGTCCCCCGGTGACCCGGGCATTCAACTACGCACTGGCTTCTCCGAAATCAAGCCGTTGCCGGAACTGCGTGCCACGGTCGAAAGACTTGCCCGCATCTATCCCACCTTTTACACCGTTCTCCCTTATCAAAGAGAGCTGGGCGGCTATCCCCATGAAAAGGAAACCGTCGATTGGCTGAAGCAGGCCGCGCCGGAGGTCGCCGTCAAGGATATCCGCGGAAACATCGCCGAATTGCGTTTGATCAAGTCGCCCACGGAGCTGGCGCTGCTGCGCCAGGCTATCGACCTTTCGCTGGACGCCCAGCTCGAGGCCATGAAAATGATGCGCCCCGGCCAGTGGGAGTATCAGGTCGCCGCGAAAATGGTGGAGGTCCACGCCATGGGCGGCTCGGAGGCAGAAGCTTACGCTCCCATCGTCGGCGCGGGACCGAATTCCACCGCGCTGCATTACGACAAGCTCTCCCGCAAGATCGAAGACGGCGACATCGTGGTGATGGACGTGGGCGCGCAATATTCCGGTTATGCCGCGGACATCACGCGCACAATTCCCGCGAATGGAAAGTTCACGCCCCGCCAGCGGGAAATCTACGACATCGTGCTGGGCGCCCAGAGCGCCGCGATGCAGGGGCTCAAGCCCGGCATGGACATGTGCCGCAAGGGCGACAAGAGCGTTTATAAAATGGCGTACGACTACATCAATTCCCATGGAAAGGACCAGCACGGCAAGGCGCTCGGCCAGTATTTCATCCACGGTTTGGGACACAATATTGGCCTCAACGTCCACGATCCTCCGGCGGATCTTTGCAGGCCATTTGCTCCCGGCATGGTCGTCACCATCGAACCCGGCATTTACATCCCCGAGGAAAATCTCGGCGTGCGCATCGAAGACGACGTGCTCATCACCGATACAGGCTATGAGCTTCTCAGCCAGCGCCTCCCACGCTCTGCCGAGGAAATCGAAAGGATCATGGCCGACGCGGCCGCCAAGCGCGGCAGCGAAGGAAAATAGAATCTAAGACAGCCGCTAATGTCGTTCGTAGTTAACGAGTTAACTTTGAAAATTATTTCCAATGAAGGAACTTGGAGGGAGTACTTCTAGCCATCCTAAGCCCTGGACTTAACTCATTGGAAAACCTGCCCTTCCTCAGAATCTCGAACGTCCCTGCCTGGAACTAATCGATTTAGTGGGACGGACGTCAAAAGATGCAGATTTTCGCTAACTTTCCTCCTGTCAATTGGTTAGTCGATTGGCACTGCCTTTGCTCTATCACCAGTATCCGCTGGCAGAAGACACACTTTCTCAAGGAGATTGCATGAAGAAGCAGAAGGGCTTTTCACTTATCGAGTTGCTGATCGTTGTGGCGATCATTCTTATCATTGCGGCCATCGCGATTCCGAATTTAATGCGCTCGAAGATGGCGGCGAACGAATCCTCGGCCGTGGGTTCGCTCCGCACGATCAACACAGCGGAAGTAACCTATAGCACGAACTATCCCACGATTGGTTTCACGCCGAATATAAGCGACCTGGGCGGAACGTCGGCCTCGGCCTGCGCTTCCACCGCTGTTTCGAATGGCGCTTGTTTGATCGATACGACGCTCTCCAGCGGCGTGAAGAGCGGCTATAGCTTTAACCTGGGCGGCACGTCGGGCACGCCTGCGGTTACTTATACCTCCTCTGCGCAGCCGGTTGCCCCCGGGCAAAGCGGTCAGCGTTATTTCTGCTCGGACCAGTCTGGTGTGATCCAGTACAACCTCACGGCCGCTTGCTCCGGCAACGGCAGCGGCACGCCTCTCTAAGACAGGTCTCGGCCAACGAAATATCCAACGGAGTGGGTCGCAAACGGCCCGCTCCGTTTTCCTTTTCTGCCTGAGATTATTTCGACTGGATGTTTCCGCTGGCCATGAGCCCATCCAGCCAGCGATGCGCGGTGGCCGTGTCCGGCCGGTCCCCGTGATCTCGAAGGAATTCCCGAAGGATCCGCGCCGCTTCTTCATAACGTCCAACAGCGGTGAGGGCTTGCGCCACGAGCAGCGCAATCTCCGGGGCGTTCCCGTTCGATTTCTCCAGTGACTCCTGAGACAGTTTCAATGCCTCGTCGTATTGCTGGAGGTGGTAATAGGATTTGGCCAGGGCCCAGCGCGTTTCCCACGTGCCGACCGGATCCAGTTGCAGCGATTTCGTCAGGGGAGCAATGGCGGCGTCATATCTTCCTTGATCGCAAAGCGCCATGCCCAGTGCCGCAAAGGCCGGCGCGGAATTCGGGTCAATCTGCGTAGCCTTTTCGAGCGCGCTTTGCGCCTGCCCCCAGTTGCGCTGCTTCAGGCTCAGCACTCCCTGAACGTACAACACGTCTGGATTGCCGGGCGCCAACCGCACGGCTTCGCCGATGTACTTCTCCGCATCCCCCAGTTTGTTCTCCTTCAAAGCGCGCAGTCCCTTTTCGAGTGCCTCTTTCGCTTTCGGCGTCAGCACCGGCCGGCCGGGAACCGCCGGATTTCCCGGTGGAGAAGTTCGCCGCAGGTAGACATCGACCTGCGTTCTTCCCGTGATGTCGACGGCAACATCCTTTTGCGCCTCGGCATATCCCGGCGCCGAAACGACGACGGTGAAATCCCCGAAGCTGGTCACCACAAACTCGGCCACGCCTCGCGTGGTATCTCGTTGCCCGCTCGGGGTTATCCCGCGGAACAATTTCACAACCGCCGAGGACGAGAAGGGCTCTCCCGAAGCCTCGTGCACCATGACGGTGATCACGGACCCGTTGCCCATGTACTCTTTTTCCTGGCTTCCCACGTCCTGCCCACACACGCAGCGGGCAGGCATCAGGCACAGCAGCAGAAAGGGAAAAAATCGCGCAGGAGACCGGCGGGCGCACTTCTCCGTATGCGCTCGATCAGGGCCCTGAACCCTTCGGTAGGAACTGCTCATGACCACTCTCGACGAAATTGGCGAGAGACTAGTCCTCCGCACCAGCTACGTCAAGCGCAACGTTTTTCGTGAAAGCACCGGCGTTCCGTCGGGAGAGCGGACTTCAGCCCCCGAAGTTTCGTTCACGCACTTTCCCACAACTCATCCGCCCTCATTCGGTTCGCAACGCATTCATGGGCGAAATGGACGCGGCACGATTCGCGGGAATCATGGCGGCCACAAAAGAACACAGCGTGAGCGCGCAAGTCGCGACTGTCAATGCCGGGGGATCCCACCAGGAGACGCCGTACAACTGAGCCGAGATTAGTTTTCCGGCGGCAACAGCCAGCGGCAATCCGAGAATCAATCCGATTACCACCCGCGTAAACGCTCCGGCCAGCACCAACCGGACCACATTGGCACGGTCGGCGCCGAGCGCCATGCGGATCCCGATTTCATTGGTCTTTTGCGCCACGGAATAAGCCGTGACGCCGTACAGTCCCACCGCGGCCAGCAACAGCGCCACAATGCCGAATAGCGCGGCGAGGCTCGCTACCGCGCGCTCCTGATCGAACGAAAGCTCCACTTGCTGCTGCATAGTGCGGATGCTGTTGAATGTGAGGTTCGGATCTACCTCCGCCAGCTTCTGCGTGAGCAGTGGCTCCAGTTCCGCCGTTCGCAGGTTGGTCTTCAGCATGATCCCGCCGATAAAGTGCGAGCGCAGTTCCACCCTCTTCATAAAATCCTGCGAGTAGTTCACCGTTTGCGCGAGCGGCACGAAGAACATGGGCCGCGCCGGCTGGTCCAGCGCGAAACCTGCAAACTTCGCGTCGCGCACGATTCCCACAATGCGGAAGTTTCCGGCATTTTCGGGGAAGTCCAGGCCAAAGTGCTGTTCGATGGGATCCTCGCCGGGCTTGAAGAATCGCTTCACAAACGCTTCGTTGACGATGGCGACGGGCGCCGTGGTTTCGTTGTCGGCGGGGGTAAAGGCTCGCCCGCGCGCCACGGCCACGCCAAAATTCTGCAGGTAATTGGCGCTGACGCGGTCCCACGAAGAACCGCTATCTTCTTCCATCTTGGCGGGGGGATGTCCCAAAACATAGACCAACTCGCCCCAGTTGTTGGTAAGGGGGTTGTAGAGCGCCAGGCCGGCGCCCTGCACTCCCGGGATGCGCGTGAGCTCGTCTTCCAGGCGGCGGTTCATGGCGGCCAACTGCGGCTGCGTGTACGTCGCCGGCGGATCGTTCATGCTGATTACAACGCGCCCTTGCAACTGATAGCCGAAATCCTGATGCTCCAGCTTGTTCAGGCTTCGCCCCAGCATGGTCGCGCCCGCAACGAGCACAACGGAAAGCGTGGCTTGCACAACCAGCAGCGTCTTGCGAGCCAGGGAAGAGCGGTCGCTGGTTCCGCGTCCCGTTCCGTGCAACGCTTCCGCCGGATCGGTGCGGGTAGCGAGCCACGCCGGCACCGCGCCGAATAACAGTCCAGTCAAAAGCGCCAGGACAAAGGCGAACCCCAGAACCGTGAACGAAGGCAGGATGCTGATCGGCAGGGAATGCGCGCTGCGAAACGCAAGCGCGAGCAACAACCGCTCCGCCGCCACCGCCACCACCAGCCCAACCACCGCGCCGCCAATCGCCAGCAGCACACTTTCGAGCAAAGCCTGCCACACAATTTGCATGGGCGTGGCCCCCACCGCCATCCGCACCGCCGTATGGCCCCGGCGAGTCACGCCGCGGGCCAGCAACAGGTTCGCTACGTTGGAACACGCGATCAGCAACACCAAACCGCACACCGTCAGCAGGATTTTCAAGCTCCGGCCATACTCTTCTTTCATCACCGCCACGCCCGCGCCCGCCGGCGTAACGTTCAGAACTTGCTTTGGCAGAATGCGGATAACGTTCGGCATCCAGTTTGCGGGATAACCGGAATCGTATTGCATCCACTGTCGCAGAACCCCCGTCAGCCGGGGAGACATTCCGGCCGTGGTCGCGCCATGCTTCAGGCGCCCGATCACCCGCAGCCACGCGGACACGGGCTGGCGCAGCAGCGCGCCTTCGGCGCTGATCATGGGTTCCTGTTGCACCGGGATCCAGATATCCGGAGGATCGCTCTCCAGGGTTTCTCCAAAGAACCCGGCGGACGCAATGCCGACCACCGTAAACGGGTGGCCCTCCACCACGAACGTGGAGCCCACAATCGACGGGTCGCCGCCATAGGTTGCCTGCCAGACCCGATGGCTCAGCACCAGCGCAGGGGGAGCCGAGGGCTTGTCATCCTCAGGCGTCAACACCCTTCCATAGAACGCGCCCACACCCAACGTGGAAAAGTAATGCCCATCCACGTATTCGGACTCCAGCGGCCTTGCTGCCGTATCTACGCCCTGGCGGCGGACGCTCATCATGCCCCGTGCCGCCTGAAAGGCGGTAATCTCTTCAAATTCTGGCGTTTCCTGCTTCAGCCGTTCGAAGAGCGGGAAGGACACCATGCCCCAGTTGTCCTGCGGCCCACCTTCCACGCAGCAGTCATCGCCCTCGCCAACGCGGTAAAGCGCGCTCGGGTCAGTGACCGGCAAAGACTTGAGCATGACGGCATGAATCAGGGAAAAGATGGCGGTGGTACCGCCGATGCCCAGCGCCAGGGTAAGAACCGCCGTGGCGGTAAACAGAGGAGCAAGCCGGAACTGCCGAAGCGCATAGCGGAGATTGCCGGCAAAGTCTTTCATACACACCCCCAACGCCATAAGGTACGCACTTAGGGTTCGGATAGTTCCGGTCACCAAAATGAAATGATGACTTCGTCTGGACCAGAACCGAGATAGACTGGCTTCACGATTAGCCGCGGTGTTGACGCAGACACACCAATGCCGGTTGACAATTCGCGAGCTTGAAACAAAACTTCCGCCCAGACAGGATCAACATGCAGAAGCCGGTCAGCAACCGAGCAGGATTTCGTTTCGCGGCTCGCCTTTGGGCCTTTCCGTTCGCCGTCCTTCTGCTCGCCGCCAGTTGTCAGCAGCAGCCCGCGGCCTCTGTCCGGGAAACTTCTGCCGCGAGCGCCGCGCCAAGCGATCCGGCAAAGACCACGTCCAGCTCCATGAGTGCGGATAGCAACGTTGCGAACCCTGGTTTTCACCCGACGAAAGAAAACACCGCCCCCGCTCCCGGAACCGCCCCGACCGGAATGGCCTGGATTCCGGGCGGAGAATTCTCCATGGGCGCGGCGGATTCTCCCAGTGACGGCACCGTCGGCATGCAAGCCACCGAGGATTCGCGGCCCGTCCATCGCGTTTACGTAGACGGGTTTTACATGGACAAAACAGACGTGACCAATGCGGAGTTCGCCGCCTTCGTGAAAGCTACGGGTTACGTGACTGTGGCGGAGCGCACGCCGCGTGCCGAAGATTTTCCCGGCGCTCCGCCTGAGAACCTTGTAGCGGGCAGCGTCGTCTTCTCGCCGCCGGGTCATCCGGTTCCCCTGAACGACCATTTGCAATGGTGGTCTTACGTGAAGGGAGCCAACTGGCGCCACCCGACGGGCCCGGCAAGCAGCATCAAGAACAAACCTAATTATCCGGTTGTCCAAGTCGCCTATGAAGACGCGGAGGCCTACGCGAAGTGGGCGGGCAAGCGTTTGCCCACCGAAGCCGAGTGGGAGTTTGCCGCTCGCGGGGGCTTAAGCGGCAAACCATACGTCTGGGGAGACGCGTTCCGGCCCAACGGAAAGTGGATGGCCAACACGCATCAGGGACATTTCCCGAACACGGACACCGGCGCAGACGGATTTACCGGCATTTCCCCCGTTGCGCATTACCCGGCGAATGGCTACGGTCTGTACGATATAGCCGGAGACGTCTGGCAATGGACCAGCGACTGGTA
>Ga0187778_10003281_pt1 | contig 10896 bp, 9 predicted proteins | sample 1015_Q2_SP5_20_M_FD_132418 | JGI IMG/M metagenome (GOLD analysis project Ga0187778, IMG submission 132418) | Tropical peat soil microbial communities from peatlands in Department of Meta, Colombia - 1015_Q2_SP5_20_MG | ecosystem: Environmental > Terrestrial > Soil > Wetlands > Peat | place...
CGACGTGGGCCGCGTACGCGAGGCGGCGCCCGCAGCGGCGACACCGAATCTCGCGCGCGCGCGGCTTTCCGCCGGCAAAGCGGCACGCTCGGGACTCGCAACGATCAGTCGCGAGACTCGGCGGAAACAAAGTGCGTGACCGTGGGCTCGCCCGACATGTGAAAACGGTGCACGGCACTTTGCAGCGTGCGATCGGCATTGGTCACGCGCTGGTGCTGGCGCAAGTGCTCGAGCCACGATTCGACGAGAAAGGTCTCGAGAAACCGGCCCTCCTGCGCCGTGTCTTCGAAAATTCCCCACGCGTAGGCGCCGTCGCGGCGCCGCTGGTGCGCGAGTTTCTGCGTCGCCGCCAGAAAGGCCTGTCGGTTCGCCGGGTCGATGCGGTACTCGACTGTGACCAGAACCGGCCCCTGGTCGTCTTGCAGCGCATGCGAGAGCACGGGCGTGGGCCAATGCATGGACGGGGTCAGATCAACGCCTGCGCCAGTTTGCAGCTTCCAGCGCCACGTCAGAGGGATTGCGAGCACGGCACGCGTGGCCGCAAGAAAATGCGCCGCGCGCAAACCCGCAACGGCGGCCACCTGTCCCCAGACCACGCTGCCCAGCGCCATGGCGCCGAAGAACACCGTAGCGAATATCGCCAGACCACGCCCGCGCACCCAGTCGGGCAGCGCGACTTGCGCCGAGACGTTCAGGCTCGCCAACACCGCGATCCAGGACACTCCGGCCACCGCGCTCGCGGCGAGGCCTGTGTACGGATCGCGCGCCAGACCGAAGAGCAGCAGCACCGCGGCGGTGCTCAGCATGCCGGCGGCAACGAGCCCATCGGCACCGAGTCTCGCCTTGAGCCAAGGCAGCGCAAAGGCGCCCCCCACGGCGCCCGCACCGATGGCGCCGAGCAAGGTTCCGTAGAGCTCGGGGCCCGAGGCAATCTGGTTGCGCGCAACCAAGGGCAGAAGCGCCCAATAGGCGCTGGCGAAGAAAAAAAATCCTACCGCGCGGGCCAGCGTGGCACCCAAATGCCGGTTGTGCCGGGCGTGCCGAAATCCGGTGCGAATGGCGGCAGCGAAGCGTTCGGCCGGAAGCCGCTGCTCGGGCCTGCGCGGAGCGCGCCACCACAGCAGGGCCGCGACGATCCCGAGGTTGCTCACGGCGTTGACCCAGAATGGAGTAGCGATTCCCGCCGCCGCGATGATCACGCCGCCCAGGGCCGGCCCAACGGCGCGGCTTACGTTTATGCCCACACTGTTGGCCGCCACCGCGGGGGCCAGATGCTGGCGGGTCACGAGCTGCGGCACGATCGATTGCCAGGCCGGTGCCGTCAGCGCCGCGGCCGCGCCCAGCAAGAAAGTGAAGAACAACAAGATGCGCGGCGTGACCAGGCCCATAGAGACGATGGCCGCAATGATCGCGCACACTACCGTGGTGGCCAGCTCCGCAAGAAAAAGAAAGCGTCGCTTGTCAACGATGTCGGCAAGTGCGCCGGCCGGCACCGCAAAGACAAACACCGGCAAGGTCGAGGCCACTTGCACCAGAGCGACGACCAAGGGATCGGCGTTGAGGCTCGTCATGAGCCAGCTCGAAGCCGCGTTGTACATCCAGGTGCCCACGTTGGAGACCACCGTCGCGATCCAGATCACCGTAAAGGCCGTGGAGCGAAAGGGTGACCAGCCCGAGGCGACGGCCGCCGCAGCGGTGTCCCTACCCCGCTGAGTCTCTTCACGGGAAGATGGCATGAGCGCTCGATCAACGTGTGCTGCTGACGGGCAGCATATCGCCCTCTGCGCAAGGGCGGCGTGACGAAAGCCCGCAAAACGGGCAGGAGGCGGCGCGCAACGCCACCCACGGGCGCACCGATGACCCATAATTCGGCCTCTGTCCCGCGCCGCCCCGCTATGAATCCTCCGGAACGCTCGATGCCGACTGGCGAGCACGTGCTGCAGGTCGACGGGCTGTGCAAGTGGTATGCGAACAAGGCCGCCGTCCAGGACGTCGGCTTTGCGGTTCGGCGCGGGGAGATCGTCGGGCTGCTTGGGCCCAACGGGGCGGGCAAGACGACCACGATCAACATGATCCTGGGGGTGCTCGAGCCCGACGCCGGCGCAATTCGCATTGCAGGCATCGACGTTGCGCGGCGGCGCTCCGAGGCTCTGGCCAAATGCAACTTTGCAGCCGTCTACGCGGCGCTGCCCGGTAACCTGACCGTGGTGCAGAACTTGCGCGTCTTCGGTCTGATATACGCGGTTGCCGCGCTGTCGGAACGCATCGAAACGCTGCTTCGACAATTCGACCTCGATGCTCTGCGCAACACCAAATGCGGCCTGCTCTCCTCGGGGGAGACGACGCGCGTGAATCTGGCCAAAGCGCTGCTCAACAAACCCGAGTTGCTGCTGCTCGACGAACCGACCGCGTCCCTGGATCCCTCGAGCGCGCACGACGCGCGGCGCCAGGTGCGGGCGCTTGCGGAAAAAGGAGAATGCGGCATCGTCTGGACGTCGCACAACATGTACGAAGTCGAGGCCGTTTGCGACCGGGTGCTGTTCTTGTCGCGCGGTCGGATCTTGCTCGAAGGCGATCCGCGCCAGCTGCCCGCGCGCCACGGCGTCGGAAACCTCGAGGACTTGTTCCTTCGGATCGCACGCGAACCGCTCTCGGCGCAGCCTCCGGAGCACGCGTGAGACTGCGTCCGATCGCCGGGATCGTCCTGCGTCAGTTCTACCTGTTGCGGGGAAGTCCCGTGCGTGTCATCCCGATGTTCGCGTGGGTCGGCATCGACATCGTCTTGTGGGGCTTCATCACACGCTATCTCAACGCGGTCGGAGGCGGCCGCGTCGATTTTGTTCCCCAACTGCTCGGCGCCGTTTTGTTCTGGGATTTTCTCACGCGCATCCTGCAGGGAGTCACGGTCGCCTTTCTCGAAGACGTGTGGTCGCGAAACTTCCTCAACATTTTCGCCACCCCGCTATCCATCTCGGAGTACGTGACCGGACTGGTGCTCACCGGTATTGGCACAAGCATCCTCGGGCTCATTGTCATGCTGGTGCTTGCCACGGTGGTCTTTGGACTGGCCTTTGTCTCGCTCGGAGTCTCGCTCGCGTATTCCGTGCTGGTTTTGCTGCTTTTTGGCATCGTGCTGGGCATCCTGGGCAGCGCCATGGTCCTGCGTTGGGGACCGACCGCCGAGTGGCTCACCTGGCCAATTCCTGCGCTGCTTGCTCCGTTTGCCGCGGTTTTCTACCCGGTTTCGACGCTCCCATCCTGGATGCAGGCGGTGGCTGCGGTTTTGCCGCCTTCCTACGTGTTCGAAGCCTTGCGCGCGCACCTGGCAGGGCAAAACCCCTCGGCAGCCGCACTGCTGGGCGCGACCGGCCTCACGCTGCTATACCTGCTGCTTGGCGCTTTCACCTTCTCGCGGGTATTTCGCCACGTCGTACGCAGCGGATTGCTCGCGCGCTATTCGGCCGAGAGCACTGGCTAAGCACGGCAAAACAGCTCCCTCCAGGCAGCTGCCGCCGGCATGCCTAGGCCAGGCGCTCTGGGCCCCGGGCGCGGACCGTCCTGCCTGCCGCGAGGCCGCGTCACTGCGCCGCCGGTCTGGGTTGGCCGCGCCAGACCACGGCGCCCGGCGCGGTGCCCGCAAGATGCGCCGTTCGGCTGCGGTGATCAAAAGTCAGCCAGTCGCAGGGCGCCGTTGGCCCGCCACGGCGCCACTCGATCACGCACACATCCTTCCAGTACAGACCTTGGGACCGTTTTTCGGTGGGCTCGAAGCCCAACACGGCCCAACCCTCGACGAGCATGCGCGCCTGCTTTGGATCCATCGCCCCGTCGCGAAACAGGTGTTCGTCGTACCAGACACGGCGGCCCAGCAAGGAGGCGTAGTCGACCCGGCACTGCTCCCAGCCGCCCGGGTAAGACTCGCGAATCCGCGCAATCGGCACCACTATGTCTATGAATTCAAGGGCAATGGCCACAGCGCGGGGGTCGAATTCTTCTCAGAGTAGGGACATTATCCGTGCGCTACCGCGGATGCAAGCGTGCGTAACACCCCGGCGAGCCGATTCCACTGCGACACACCCCCCTTCGGCATGCAAAAAGTCCGCGCGCCCGGTCGGGATACCGGTACGGCCAGAGGCCGCCAACGGGTGAAACCACGCCAGCTCTTGCCCCGCGCGTTGCCCGAATGTTGCCCGCTTGTGCCGCGCTTCGCGCCCATCGGGTGCGCCTGAGGTCGCCCCCGGCTTTTGACTTTCGCACGGCATATTTGAAGTAACTGCGCACTTCACGTCCAACATGAAACGGATGCAGCGCGCGCCGGCGCGTCATCCGGAACGCCTTGGACACTTGCCCCGCCACGCGGTTTCGTTCGTTCTGCGGTCGGCAAGCGCGGCGCCGGGCGGCAGGCTGCGCCCAGGCGCGGGCGAGCGCGTTTTGCGCCGACAAAAAACGAAATTGCAACTCATTGCCAGCCGAGCGGATTTTCGTAATTTTTTCAGACTAGCATCCACAGGGCAGCGCTGCGATTGCAAGGTGCGGCGCGAAGGTAGATATTGGTCCGGCTCATTCGACGCCAGCAACCCGAAGAGGTGCGCCGCGTTCGATCAACGGGCGAGGGAGGTTCCATGAAACGACTACATTGGGCTGTGGCGACAGCGGCCGCGTCGGTCGCTTGCGCCATTTTGGTCTCTTGCGGCGGCGGGGGTGGATCTTCGGGCATGGCACCGGCCACCTCCATGAGCGCGCCAGGCAGTGCGAGCGGCATGCTCACCGCATTTGGGAGCGTAATCGTCAACGGATATGAGTACTCGATCGACAATTCGACGAGCGTCGTTGACGGCGACAACGACGACGCGCCCTCCACGGCGAGCGCCTTGCAAGTGGGCATGACGATGGACGTGGACTCCAATGGGGGGACGAACCCCATGGCAAACCGGGTGCGCTTTCGCAGCGCCGTGCGCGGCGAAGTCGACGCAGTCGCCAGCGATGGCAGCTCGATGACCGTCCTGGGCCAGACCGTGCTGATCACCAGCGCAACCTCCTTTGCCGGCAGTGACGCCTCCGGTCCCATTACGGGAGATACGGGCGGCAGCGGCAGCGTGCAGGTGGGCGATTACGTCACGGTATATGGCTTTGTGGAATGCACGAGCAGCACAACGCCGTGCAGCGCGACCCAGGTGGTGGCAACGCTGGTCTACGCGTCGACGACTCCCACGATCTACCGCGTCGAAGGCTACGCGCAGCTCGCAGGTGGCGGCGGCAATAGCTTCACCATCAATGGTCTGACGGTCGACTACACGACGAGCGGGGCCTCGGCAACATACTGCACGCCTTCGCCCTGCTCGGTGGCCAACGGCAGTTTCGTGGAAGTGCGTTCCACGACGGCTCCGAGCACTGTTGCAGGCACCCTGACGCTTGACGCGACGCGCATCAAGGCCACGACGCAGGTCCCCGTATATGCCGTAGGTACTACCGTAAGCATCGAGGGGCTGGTATCGCAGCTCACCGCAGGAAGCGGTGGTGCGCAGACCTTTAACTTGCGCGGACTGAGTGTGACCGTCGATGCCACCGTCGCTGCCACTGTGCCCGATCTGGCGGACGGCCAGCTTGTCGAGGTAACGGGAATGGTGGCCGCCGATGGAACCATCACGGCAAGCGCGATTACGATCGTGCGCTTTGCCACGTTCACGATCGTCGCACCGCTCGATTCCGAAAGCGGCAGCGCCGATACCATCACACTGCTGGGGCAGATCTTCACCGTCAATTCGAGTACCCGTTTTGCGGATTGGGCGCAGTTCGTACAGCCCTTTAACCTGAGCAACTTTGCGAGCGTGCTGTCCATGGGCGACCAGCTGGTGGTGAGCGGCTACGCCACGAGCGCCGGCAACATTGCGACGCGCGTTGAGCGAATTCCCATGCCGCAGACGCCGTTTGATGCGATCAAAGGAATCGTCACCGGCGATTCACCGAGCGGCGACACCATGACGATCGGGGGAGTGCTCGTCACGCTCAATGGATCGACGACGCTGGCTTACCCCGGCGCGGGCGGCAGCCCAACCTTGACGGGCTTCTTTGCTGCTGTCCAGCCTGGTACGACCGTCGCGGCAGCGATCGGCACAGCGGGAACAAACCCGGGGACGCTCACGGCGAGCGCCGCTTTGGCGCTGCCCAGTACCTGCGAATGGGTGTTCGGTCCGCACTAGCGCGCCACACCCAGCGATTGCCGGCAGCCCCTGCGGGCTGCCGGCTTTTTTTTGCACCCTCCCCGCGCTCGGTCTCGCACGACTGCCTCGCGCCTGCGCCCGACCCCAAAAAGGCGCTCTCCCGGCTCCGTGATGAGCAGGGCTTCGGCGCCGCAGTTCAAGCGATCTGCGCGTCAAGAAGGCCCCTTGCACGCCGATATTCAAGCGTTGACCCTCGCCGGGCGATGCAGATGTCGCACGAACAATCCCCTTCCCGAGAGACCCCAGTGCGGGCGCAGAATTTGCCCATCGCGCTGCGGCTCGGACTGGCGTTGGGGTTGCTGTTGGCCCTGCTCGGTGGCGTGATCGTTTTTTCTTGGCGTCAGAGCGAATGGGTGGGAAACACCAGCCGGCAACTGGCGGAAGTTGGCTTGCATCAGGTCACCCTTGTGCGTAAGGCACAGACCGAGGCACTGCTCGGCGCAGGCTATCTGCACACTCTTTTCTTGCTCGATCGGCAGGAACAGCGTGTGCCCGTCTACTTCCTGATGGATCAGTGTACGGCTGCGCGCAACGAAGCACTCGATGCGCTCGCGGCCGGTGCGCTCGATCCGGAAGCCGCGCAGCGCATGGCCAAGATCACGGCGACGCGCCAGCGCTTCATGGAAGCCTTCCAAGCTACGGTCGAAGCGGTTGAAATCGACCTGGATAGCGCCCGACCCCTGATGGTCGAGCAGACGCTGCCAGCCTTGCGGGACATGCTCAATGCACTCGACGACATGGCGACTTTCGAGACGCAGCGTGCCAATGCCCGGCTCGCGGAGATCGAGACACTGCAGCGCCTGAGCCGCAACCGCATACTGGGTCTGGGCGTCGTGGCAGTGCTCGTCGCTTTGCTGTCCGCGGCCCTGATTACGCGCTCCGTGGCCCGGCCCCTTGCGCAGACCGCGCGACTGGCGCGCGAAATCGCCAACGGCAAGATGGATAGCCCCCTGCCGCCTGCGGGTCGCGACGAGGTCGGTTTTCTGGTCCGTGCAATCGAACACATGCGCCGCAGCCTCATCGAGCGGGAGGCTCGCATCGCCGAACTGGCTTTTCGCGATGGCCTGACGGGCCTTGCCAATCGGACCTTGTTCAACGAACGGCTCGCGCAGGCCGTTGCCAGCGCAGGGCGTACGGGTCATCCGCTCTCCGTTTTGCTGCTGGATCTGGACCGATTCAAGGAGGTCAACGACGCTCTGGGCCATCACGTCGGCGACCAGTTGCTGGTGCAGGTCGCTGCACGCATTTCTGCGGAACTGGCACGCAGCTCCGACACCGTAGCGCGCTTGGGCGGTGACGAATTTGCCGTGCTGCTCCCCACCCAGGACGCCAGTGGGGCGCAGGAGGTCGCGCGTCGTTTGCTCGCGGCTTTAGAAAAACCCTTGGTCCTGAGCGGCCAGAACGTGGACTTGGGTGGCAGCCTCGGAATCGCAAGCTTCCCGGCCGATGCCGCCGAAGCGGCGGCGCTGATGGCGCGTGCCGATATCGCCATGTACGTGGCCAAGCACGGCCGCAGCGGCTACGCGCGCTTTGTCCCCGATATGGAACACTCCTCGGAGCACGCCTTGGGTTTGCTTAGCGACCTGCGCCGCGCGGTCGAAGAAAACCAGTTGACGCTCGTGTTCCAGCCGAAGGTTCACATCGACTCCGGGCTGTGCCAAAGCGCCGAAGCCCTGATCCGGTGGCGCCATCCGACCCGCGGAGTCGTGTCGCCGGCAGAGTTCATTCCGTTTGCCGAACGCACCGGTTTCATCCGGTCGATCACCGTTTGGGTCCTGCAAGCGGCTCTGCGCCAACTCACGCTGTGGCAGCACGAGGGCCTGTCGGTCTCGCTCAGCGTAAACGTCTCGACGCGCGATCTCGTGCAGCAGGACCTGCCGGCTCTGGTGCGCGGACAGTTGCAAGACGCGGGGGTGGCACCCCAGCGCCTTTGCCTGGAGATCACCGAGGGCGCGATCATGGAGGATCCCAATCGTGCACTGACCGCGCTGCAGGCACTGCACGGCATGGGTGTGCGCCTATCGATCGATGACTTTGGGACCGGTTACTCGTCGCTTGCGTACCTGAAAAAGCTACCCATGGACGAACTCAAGATCGATCGCTCGTTCGTGCGCGACCTCGACAGCGACCCGGACGATGCCGCCATCGTGCGCTCGACTGTCGATCTGGCCCACAACATGGGATTGCGCGTTGTTGCCGAGGGCGTGGAGACGAGTTCGGTGCTGCATCAGCTGCGGACCATCGGCGTTGACGAAGTTCAGGGGTACTACTTCGGCCAGCCACTGGCAGCGGCAGAGTTTGCGGCCTGGTTGCGCGGCCACCGCGAGGCCGTAGCCGAGGGCGCCGAACACTGCGGTTGATGGTCTCCCCGGATTCGAGCGGCCTGCGCAGGCTGCCTATGCGGCAAAATCCGTGAACCGGCCCGCCGCCAGATGGCGCGCGAGCACCTCTTCCATGGCTGGCTGCGGCCACGCCCTGCACGCGCAATCGAGCGCGTTCTGCAGCGCCACACCCGAGGCCAGCAATTGCAGCAACTGCCACTCGCCCTCCTCCGCCCGCACCACTTCCGCGGCGCCGTCGGGGGTCCGTTGGACAATCAGCCAACGAGGCGCTCGCGCAATTTGCATCCCCGAGAGCGCGCTCTCGTCATGCTCCAAAACCGCTCGCCAAATCGCTTCGGCGGACGTGCCAACGGCGAGCAGGCGCAAGGAAGGGTTGGCGACAAAGCGCACGGCCCCGCGCCGGGCATCATCGAGTTGCAACAGGCGCTCCAGGCGCAGCGCTGGCACATCGGGTGCGTGCAGCGCCTGGTGAACCGCCCATTCCAGGCGCGCGACATCCGCCAGATAGAACAGTTCGCCCGCCGGAGCGAAGGAAGCGAGAAACACGGAAAAATCCGCGCCAAAGTCATCCAGACAGGCGCTCTCGGGCCAATGCTTGCCTAAATACGTCTCGACGGCGCCCTCGAAGAACTGGGAACCGACCAGCTTATAGACGGCCGGGTAGGAAAGGCGCAGTGCCCTGGTGAGCGTACTGAAGATCGTGTTTCGGTAAACGGATACCGCCCCGGCGATCGCCCAAGCGTCCGAGGCGAGAAGCTGCTCCAAATCGCCACCTTCCTGGTCGACGATGGCTCGGTGCAGCGCACGCTGCGCCTCAAGCAGCGAGGGGCTGCCTGTCATCGGTGCCAAGAGCATCGAGCAGTACTTGCGCGCGCGCCGCCTCCTCGAGCAGCACATCGAGCGCCGGAATGTTGTTGTCCCATTCAATCAGGGTCGGCACGGCACCCACGCGTGCGAGCGTGTCCTCGTACAGACGCCAGACTTCGGGAGCAACGGCTCCGCCATGATCGTCGATGCGGATCACGCGATCGTCCTTCAGGCGACGGCAGCTGTGACCCGCCAGGTGAATCTCGCCGATGGCGTGCGCGGGCAGCGCAGCCAGATACGCGGCTGCGTTCCAACCGTGATTGCAGGCGCTCACAAAAACATTGTTCACGTCGCACAAGATGCCGCAACCGGTGCGTTGCACGACCGAGGCGAGAAACTCCCATTCCGGAACGCTCGAGTGCCGATAGCGCAAGTAGCTCGAGGGGTTTTCGAGAAGAATTTGCCGCCCAAGGCGCGACTGCGCTTGATCGACGTTGCGGCAGAGCCTCTCCAATGTTTCTTCGGTCAGTGGCAGGGGTAGCAGGTCGGCGAGGTAATGCCCATCGACGACGCTCCAGGACAGGTGCTCGGACACCAGACACGGTTCGATGCGCTCGATGAGCGCGCCAACGCGCTCCAGGTGCGCGACATCGATGCCCTGGGCGCTTCCCAATGACATGCCGACGCCGTGCAGTGCGATGGGATAGTCCTTACGCACCGCCTCCAAAACGCGAAGATTGGTGCCGCCACCGAGATAATTTTCCGAGTGCACCTCGAACCAGGGCACCCGGGGTCGCGTAGCGACAACAGCTTCGTGATGGGCAAAACGAAGGCCGATTCCGGCACCCTGCGGAATCACTTGGCGCTGCATGCCGCTTTTTTTGCCGCGCAGCCGTGCGTGGCGATCAACTTGCCTTGAGTTTGCCGCCTTCGATCTTGAGGCAGTCACCGGCGGGCACGAGCACGAAAGACTTGCTCTCGCGCGCCTCCGTCGCCTGCCCGGCGCAGGAGTGCGGACCTTCCGAACAGTCGTTCTTGCCGACGGCGTTGATGCCGTAGCATTTTTCGAGATTCTTTGCTTTGGCGCGGGCCATGTTGGCCTGGACGGTCTGGTGCATCTTTTCCTTGTCCATATCTTTGTTCGCCGCCTCATCGGCGCTGGCCGCAAGCGCTTGCAGACCCATCGCAAGTCCGACGGCCGTCGACAAAGTGGAAGCAGCGAGGAAAGACCGGGCCATAACTTGTCCTTTCACGGTTCTGAGGCTGCGGAATCGTGCCCGGAGTGCGCGCATTAGTCAATGCTGGCCCGTGCATCAACGCGCGGTGCAAAAAGGCGTCCTGGCCTATCAGCGGCCCATCTTGGGCCACGTCGGGGAAGCGGCGAGGATCGCGCAATACCTTGGGGCGCGCGGCATCGAGCTCGCAGTTCGATACCGCACACAACGGGCCTTGCCAACCGGTTCCGCGGCCCCTTGACGCGCGGTGTCCGCATCGGCTTCCCATGCGCTTGTGGCCCCCAATCCCCG
>Ga0187778_10003286_pt1 | contig 10890 bp, 14 predicted proteins | sample 1015_Q2_SP5_20_M_FD_132418 | JGI IMG/M metagenome (GOLD analysis project Ga0187778, IMG submission 132418) | Tropical peat soil microbial communities from peatlands in Department of Meta, Colombia - 1015_Q2_SP5_20_MG | ecosystem: Environmental > Terrestrial > Soil > Wetlands > Peat | place...
AGCAGCCCGGCGAGCAAGAGAAGCAGGGCCAGCACCGTTGCCGGAGCATTCTGACCGTACGAAAACATGCGTAGCGAGGTGTTCATCGTTTTACCCCATGGCGTTTTGCAAGCTGCAGCATCTCGTGCGCGACTTCGGTCGGGTCGATCCCAGCGGACACAACCAGCGCGATGGCTTGCTGTGCGAGCGCCTGAACCTTCTTGGCCTGACGTCCACTGTCTACCGGTGGCGGCTTCTCCGCGACGTAGGTGCCACGCGCTCTCACAATGACGATGGCGCCGGTCTCCTCGAGCTGGTCATAGGCGTGGCGGACCGTGTTCAGGTCGACCCTCAGCTGCACGGCGAGCTCGCGCATCGTCGGTAACTGCTCGCCGGGACGCAGGGCCCCGCAGCCGATGGCCCGCAAGAGCTGATCGCGGATCTGAACGTAAATTGGCACTCCGCTTTTCTCGAGTTGAAGATTCAGCACGCGCATGCCCTGTAGGAGCGTATGCATACAGTCTAGCACAGACGCCCGATTGTCAAGCCGGCCGGCCAGCGGCGATTGGTTGCGGTCAGCCGGCGCGCTTCTGCGGAGTGGACTGCGGCGTTTGCGTCGGACCCTCAGGCTCCCAACCCATGAGCCAGCCGACTGCTGCTTCTCTGCAGGCGAACATCCGCGCGATCGTCCCGAGGCTGTCAGCCGTGTGAACGTAGAACGTCACATCCGCAGCGGCGTATGGGTCCGCCGGCATGATGAATGCTTCCCGCCCGCGTTCGCTGCACAGCCTGACATCGATGGCTGAAAGCTCCCTGAGTTCCTTGATCTCGCACTGCGCCTACGCAGTTTCCGTACGTACCGTTGGCGCCCGCAAAGTGGCCGCGGTAGGCTCTTGCCAGTGCGAATGCGGAGAGGCACCAGTGGCAATCAAACGTTCATCAAAGAGCCTGGGAACCCCGGTACGTAGGGCGGTGACGTCGCCGGGCTTGCGCCACGTCGATGTCAGAGTGCCCCATCAGATGGTCCCGGGGGATCTCTACGTCGGGTGGTTGTGTAAGAACAAAGCGTGCGGGCTCGTCATGGCCATTGCGCTCCCACAGGCGGGAAGCAAGCCGGCCGCGGCTGAATCCGACGACCAGCTCGCTGCGATCAAGTGCCCGCACTGCGGCAACGAGGATCTGTATCGCTGGAGCGCCCGCAGTGAGCACAAGTACACCCTGGGAGGCGCGGGTACGTGAGCCTTGGGCACGCGGGCATGTCAGGCCGCGTCCCCGAGTCGACAATGAGGCTTGAGCTCATTGGAACGCGCTGTAGCGTGCGGCGATTCATCGCGGCCGACGCGGTGTGTATCGCCGCGGTGGCAAACGACCGCCGCATCTGGCTTCAGCTACGCGATCTCTTTCCTCATCCCTACCAGCTCGCCGATGCCGAGAGTTACATCGGTCGCGTTGCCCCGGCCGACCCGCCGCTCTCCCTCGCGATCGTCGTTGACGGTCGCGCCAGTGGCGGCGTGGGTCTTCAGCCGATGACTGATGTCAATCGGCGCAGCGCCGAGATTGGTTATTGGCTCGGTGCCGCCTACTGGGGGCGTGGCATTGCAACCGAGGCCGTGGCGCTCGTCACCGACTGGGCGTTCGGCGCCCATGGGCTCCTGCGCATCTTCGCTCAACCCTTCGCCGCAAACCTGGCGTCGCGTCGGGTTCTCGAGAAGGCCGGCTACCAGCTGGAGGGCACGATGCGGCGCAGCGCCGTCAAGGATGGCGAGATCCGGGATCAGTGTCTGTATGCGCGTCTGAGTCCCGGCGCGTAAGGGCGACACCACCTGGGCGTTGCCAGCGAGCAGACAGACATGTTCATCGGTCATTTCGCGCTCGGTTTCGGCTCCAAGCGTCTCGCACCCGCCGTCTCGCTCGGTGCGCTGTTTCTCGCCTGCCAGTGGGCAGACCTGCTCTGGCCGACGCTGGTAATCGCCGGCGTCGAATCCTTCACGATCCGACCCGGGATCACCGCGGTGACGCCGCTCGACTTTGAGAGCTACCCCTACTCCCACAGCCTACTGGCGTTGCTCGTATGGGGCGCGGTGCTGGCCCTGATCTATCGCGCCGTGATCGGCTCCTCGCGCCGCGCGGCCCTCGTGCTGGGCGCGCTCGTCGTCTCCCACTGGGTTCTCGACCTGATCGTCCATCGCCCGGATCTGCCGCTCGCACCCGGGACCGGTCTGCGGCTCGGCCTCGGATTGTGGAGCTCGATTCCCGCAACCCTCGCCGTGGAGTTCGGACTGTATGCGGCGGGGGTGTGGTTGTACTGCAAGGCGACGGTGGCGCGCGACCGCATCGGATCCTTCGGATTCTGGGCTCTGGTGAGCTTTCTCGCCATCGTCGAGGTTGCGAACGTGCTGGGGCCACCGCCCCCGAGTGTCAGCGCCGTCGCCTGGTCGGCCGAGGCGATGTGGCTGCTGGTGGCGTGGGGGTACTGGGTGGATAAGCATCGCAAGCCGGTGACCGGCTAGGCTGTTTCGCTTTGGCTGGTTACTTTCCGAAGCTCGTCAGGGCAACCGAGCCGGTTTCCAGCAGCGACTTCAGGTTGGAGATGATTCCCGGCCAGCCGTTGGACACCGCCGCGATGAATTTCGATGGCTCACGCTCGATCGTATGGGTGATGGAGAGCTTCACTGCCGCTCCACTTGGCTCGAGCTCGATGGTGCACAGCGAATCGCCTTCGGCCTTGAGCTCCGGCATCTTCTCGTGGCGCCAGCGGATCACCATCCGCCGAGGCGCCTCGGCTTCCACGATCTCGCCGGCGTCCGTGATGCCACCGTCGCCGGAGACCATCTTCCATGCGGATCCCGCCCGCCACTGGCTTTCGCAATGCATGCCGAACCAGTACTGCTTCATGAATTCGACCTCGGTCAGCGCTGACCACAGCTTTTGCGGCGTGGTGCGGATGTAGCTCACATAGACGAAGGTCGATCTAGCCATTGGTTTTCTCCAGTCTGCGTTTCAGCTCGGCGAGCGCCTTCAGGCGCGGCTTTTCGAACTTGGCAATCCAGCGCTCATAGATCTCCTGCAGCGGCACCGGATTGAGGAAGTGCAGCTTTTCGCGGCCCCGCCGTACGCTGACCACCAGGTTCGCCGCCTCGAGCACGTCGAGATGCTGCGTGACCCCCTGGCGCGTCATGTCCAGGTACTCGCACAGCTCGTTGAGGGTGCGCCCGTCGTGCGCATGCAGCAGGTCGAGGAGCTTGCGACGGCTGGGATCGGCCAGGGCCTTGAACAGCAGGTCGGTGTCATGCAGGCGTCCGGTCATGGATGCTACAGGCAAGTATTTACTTGCCTTAATGATAGGCAACTATTCTCTTGCCTGTCAAGCGGGCCGATTTATGGCAGGATCGATCCCGGATGGGGCGGAGCGCTATTCCGCCAAGGTCGGCACCGGCGCGTCCGGCTGCGAAGCGCGGGCGGAGCGCAGCATCGCGATTGCCGCATAGGTGATGACGCCGGTAACGGCCCACCGCATCAGCGTCAGGTGGCCACCGAGCATCTTCACGAGCGGGAAGGCGGCGATCGTACCGACGATTCCGCCGAGCGTGAGCCCGACCGCGACCGCCGGCGCGAACCGGCCCGAGCGCAGGAAGCCGAGGCTTGCCACGGGAATCAACACGCCATCGCTCGCCATCATGATCGGGTAGGCGGCGATCGGGTGCATTCCGAGTAAGGCGAGCAGCGCCATCGAAGGCGCGTAGTTGCCGATGCCGACGCACATGAGCGCACCGAGCACAAAATTGGCCGCGGACGCCAACGCGAACCGCCAGCCGACCAGCCCCATCGCGGAACCGGGCGAGGGGATGAGGCCGAGGTTGGTCATCGTGAAGAAGCAGGCGGCGAGCAGCAGCGCCACGCCCATGAAGACCTGGATGACGGAGCGGCGCATCCGGCTGACGATGCCGGCGCCGATCCAGGCGCCGGCGCCGGAAGCGATCACCATGCTCATCAGGAGCGTGGGCTCGACCTGAATCGTACTGACGAAGAGCACTGAGCTGAAGAGGATGCCCACGGCATTGCCGACGTTCAGCGTCCCCGGGATCAGCTCGTCCGGCGGGTAGCCGCGCAGCTTGAACAACGCCGTGATCTGCGCGTAGTTGCCGATGCCGAGCGTGTCGAGAAAGCTGGTCGCACCGCCGATCACGACGTCGCCGGTCGAGGGGCGCACCGGCCAGCGGTGCCTGCGGGTCGCAAACAGCCAGACGACGACGACAGCGACCTCGACGGCTACCAGACAGGCATAGACGATTAGCAGCGCTGCCGACATGGGAGGAGTGCCAGCTGGTTCTCCGACTCACTCTCGATTGATTGAACCTTCCCGTCGACCACCGTGACGATCATGGCCGCAGCGCGGGAGCCGCGGTCCTCCAGGTCCGGCTGCCAGAGTCTAGAGCTTGGTGACGGCTGTCGCGAGCGCGATCGGCGACCTGCGCAAAAGGGCGATAATGGGTGCTAGCGGACGCTCGCTGAAATTCTCCTCAAAATCGGAGTCCTTACTGAAATGGGCAGACAAACAGGTGCCGTGCTTTACGTGGCGGCGATGGCAGCCGTCATAGTCGGTGTGGATTTCGCGTTCTTCAGAAATCGATTCTGGGAGCGGCTGATGGTCAATATCGGCATCGTCCTGGTCTTCGCAGCTTTCTACCTGAGATTCCTCAGGCGTTCATGATCGCCGTGAGAGGTGAATGGGCTGCCATGCGCGGCCGGTCTCACCGCGCATAACCCACCAGCTCCACATACCCGCGCCCACGCAGCACGCGGCCCTCACGCGTGCCGCTCACGTCGACCGCGCCCTCGAAGTAGCGCGGACTGCTCGTGAGCTCCTGGTCCGCGAGCACCGGCTGTACGGTGACATCGAGCGCGAGCGAGGGCACGCGCAACCGCCAGCCCGAGGGGTAATGCAGGCGGTCAGCGGTGGTCCAGTGACCGGTGACCTCGATGGCGACCGCCGGGCTCTCGAGGGGCCGCGCCTCGCCCGAGCTCTCCACCCAGGTTCCGGCGCTGTGCGGGTCGCGGTTGCCGTCGCGGTCGCGCAGTGCGTAGAACATGAGCGCCGTGCCGTCATCGAGCTGCAGCGCGAACCAGTCCCAGCCTGCCTGATTCGGTCCGAGGCCGCCGCTTCCCCATTCGCGGTCGAGCCAGGCGAGGCCCTGCACGGCGAGCGGCTTGCCCTGCTCGAGCAGCGTCCCGTGCACCGCGAGGCGCGGAATTGAGTAGTAGTAGCTCGCGGAGCCGGGCGCGTCGGACTTCACCGAGAGCCCGGCCGCGCCGTTCAGGACTGGCGGTGTGAGCGGATGCAGCTCGAGCTCGAGCGCATATCCCTCCTGCGCGGCCGCGAGCTTCCAATCCCCGCCCGCAGCGCCCGCAGCGCCGAGCCTCCAATCATCGATCCACACGCGTAGCGGAGGTCCCTCCGAACCCGCGAGTCCGAGCGCGCCGCGCGAGAGCTTGTGCGCGAAGTGGAAGCGCTGCGCGCCAACGTCGGTGATCGCGAAGTGCGCCATATAGATCTCGCGCGCGCGCCACGCCGACATCGCAGACGGCCCACTGCCCTCCTCCGCCCCGCTGGTGCCTGCGGTCGGCGCCGGGGGTGGCGCCAGAGCGAAGCGGAAAAAGGTGAGCTCGAACCCGAAGCGCCCGCCGTCCGCACCGTCGAGGTTGCCGGTCACGTACCACCACTCCTGGCGAAACTCCGGGTGCGGGCCGTGGTCGCGCGGAAATACGAAGGTGCGCGGCGCGAGGACTTGCGCAAAACCGGATACGCCCTCGGCAGGCAGCACTCCCGGATCCGCGGGTGGCGCGGCGCCGGCCACCAGCGAGGCCAGGGCGCACAGGATGCCAGCAGCGCCGCCGGGGCTTCTCATCGTGAGGCTCTCATCGCGCGCGGGCGATGGTCACGATCTCCGCGCTCTCACGCGTCAGCGGGCGGCGGTCGAAGCCGCCGAACTGCTTCTCGATCACGAAGCCCGCCTCGGTGAGAAAGCGCGCGACGCCGTCCGCATCCAGGAAGCGGAGCACGCTGTGGCTCACCTGCGGCGTGTCCCAGCCCGTGCTGCGGTAGCTCTCGGCAAAGGAAACGGTCCGCCCATCGAACGGCACCTCGATCTGCCACGTGACCCGCACCGTGTTGCCTTGCCCATCGTCGACCTGCAGGACGCGCTCCGGGGTCCACTGCTCCCAGGCGCGCGCAGCGGGGTTGCGCGTCTCGAACGCGAACCGGCCGCCTGCCTTCAGGGCCGCGTGCACCGCGGCGAGCATGGCGCGCAGCTCCGCGTCCTCGATGAGCGCCTGAAAGGCGTGGCCGGTCATGACGGCGAGATCGAACTCGCGCAGCGGGGGGAGCGCCCCGGCGTCGCCGCAGATCCATTCGATGTCCATGTGCCTGCGCGCCTGCGCCAGCATGCCGGCCGCCGGATCGAGTCCGCACAGCCTTCCAGAGTGCCCGGCGCCGCGCGCCGCGGCGAGCAGCGCGCCGGTGCCGCAGCCGACATCGAGCACCGAGCGCGCCACCATGATGAGCGGCAGATAGAAGCCGCGCGTGGCCTGCGGGATGGGGTGCAGCCGGTCGTAGAGGGCCGCGAGCCGCGCGTCGGTGTACAGATCCACCATCACTCCTCCCGCAGCCCGCTCGCGAGCGCGGCGTGCGCGCTGCGCCACGCCGGGTAGAGGCCGGCCGCGAGCGCCGCCGCGAGCGCAAGCCACAGGGCATTGGTGAACTGCGCGGGCGTCACGTGCAAGTCTATCTGCCAGCCGAAGGCGCGGCGATTGATCACCTCGGTCAGGGTGAGGGCAGTGAGGAGCCCGGCCGGGATCGCGGCGAGCAGCGCCACGAGGCCCATGAACACGGTCTGTGCCAGAACGAGCGCCGCGGCGGCGGCGGGCGTGAGGCCGAGCGTGCGCAGCAGCGCGAGCTCGCGCGTGCGCTCGAGTTCCCAGGCAAGCAGCGCACTCAGGAGCCCCACCGCGGCAACGCCGGCGGCCAGCCAGTAGAGCACCCGCGTGATGATGAAGGTGCGCTCGAAGATGCGCATCGAGAGCGCGCGGATCGCGGCATTCGAGCGGACGAGGAGCGCCTGCCGGGCGCCGACCGCGGCGCGCAGCGCCTCGACCACCCCCTGGTCGGTGGCGCCGGGCGCGAGATAGAGGCCGAGCCCGGCAATGTCCTCGTCGCGCCACCAGTGGCGGTACGCGGAGAGATCGATGAGAACCTCGCCGCGGTCATTGCCATACTCGCGGTAGACCCCCGCGACCGCGAAGGCATGCGCGCCCGCATCCGTGAAGAGAGTGAGCGAGCTGCCGGGCGCGAGCGACAGGCGCCAGGCGAGCGGCTCGGAGATGAGGAGCGCGCCTCGAGCAAACTCCCTCCACGCCACGGCCGGGTCGCCCGCGGTGAAGCGGAAGCCCGCGTAGCTCGGCGGAGCGAGGCCGACGGCATTGAGGTCCACGGGACCGCTTGGCGAGGTCACGGTGACCCGGCGTCCCTCGCTGTGCGCGCGGATGCCCGGTACCGCGAGGATCGCCTGGACGACCTGCGGCTCGATGCGCCGCTCGAGACCCTCGGTCACCCCCGGAGCGGTCACGTAGACGTCGGCGCGCATCGTCTGCACCAGCCACTCGCGCAGCGATTCGCGAAAGCTCTCGACCATGACACCCACGCCGATCATGGCGGCGAGCGCCATGCCGAGCGCTGCGATCGCAACCCCCGTGCGGCTCAGGGAGGCGCCCACGTCCGCGCAGGCGAGCCGGGCTACGGCGCTCACGCCCGTGGCGAGGCGGGCGGCGAGTTGCGCGAGCGCCCGCAGCACCGCGGGTGTCACCGCCGCCACCGCCAGCAGCAGGAGGAAGAGGGCCACGAAGCCCGCGAGGAGGCTGCGGCTCGACAGCGCCACCGTGAGTCCCGCGCCGCTTGCCAGCACGAGCCCGAGGAGCGCGAGGCGCCGCGCCACCCGCGCCGCGCGGCCCTCGAGCACCGAGCGCGCGAGCCCGAGCTGCGGAGCGCTGCCCGCCACTTCGAGCGCCGGCAGCAGCGCTGCCACCAGCGCGGTCGCCAGACCCGCGCCCAGGGCCTCGAGCAGGACGTCCGGCGGGACGCTCACCTCGTTCACCGCGACCACGAAATAGAGGTCGTTGATCGTCTGCGACACGAGGCCGACCAGCCCCCGGCCGATGAGCAGGCCGAGCGCCACGCCGCAGGCCGCTCCCGTCAGCCCGAGCACCGCCGCCTCGGAGAGCACGATCGCGAGCACCTCGCGCCGCGTCGCGCCGAGCGCCCGCAGCACGCCGATGATCGTGCGCCGCTGCAGCACCGCAAAGCTGACCGCCCCGTAGATGAGCAGTGTGCCGACCAGCAGCGCGAGCAGGCTCATCGCCTTGAGATTGGTCGTGAACGCATCCGTCATCGCGAGCGTCTCGCGCGCCGCGGCGCGCGTCGTGCGCAGCGTGAGCCCGGGGGGCAGGAGGGCGGCGAGCTCACGGGCAGGTGCCGCGTCCGGGAGGCGCACGTCGATGCGCGACAGCCTGCCCGTCGTCCGCAGCCATTCCTGCGCCTGCGCGATATCGGTGAGTATCACGTCATCGAGACCTGCGCTGCTGCCGGTGAGGCGTGCGACGAGTATGGCGCGATGCGGCACGCCGGCGACCTCGAGCCCGAAGCTCCCGCCTTCCCCGACGCCGAGCGCACGGGCCGCGGCGGCATTCATGACGACCGCGCCAGGCTGAGTGAACCAGCCGCGCGCCTCCTCGAGACCCTGCACCGCGAAGGCCGCCCGCCGCTCGCCCGCCTCGTCGAGCTCGGCACTCGCGAACGGATCGATGCCGATGAGCTGCCAGATGCGGCCGCCGGCGGTGACGTAGCCGGCGACGACCGGGGCGAGGCGCGCGCGCGGCGCCGCCGTGCGCAGCCGCACGTACAGCTGCTCGTCGATGCCGCCGGGTCCGTCCACGATCTGATGGGTGGCGGCTCCATTCACCGCGGCGGCCGAGAGCTCGAACGCCCGCCGCGCGCTCGCGGTCGCGACATCGACCGCCACGATGGTGCCGACCCCGAGCGCGAGGCCGACGAGCGCGAGGGCCAGTTGCGCCGGATGCCTCAGCAGGTGCCGCAGGCTCGCCGCGTGCAGCGCCTTCACGGGCCTGCTCCCGCGAGCGGCGCGTGCCGCTCGTGCAGCCGCCCGTCACGCAGCTCCAGCACCCGGTCGGCGCTGCCGGCGAGCGCCTCATCGTGGGTGACCATGACGAGCGTCGCGCCGCGCGCGCGCGTCAGGGAGAGCAGCATCGGCAGCACCTCGCCCGCGGTCTGATCGTCGAGGTTGCCGGTGGGCTCGTCCGCCAGCAGCAGCTTCGGCGCGTGCACCAGCGCCCGCGCGATGGCGACGCGCTGCTGCTCGCCGCCGGAGAGCTGATCGACCGCACTGTGCGCGCGGTTCCCGAGGCCGACGCTCTCGAGCGCGTCCAGGCTGCGCGCTCGCGCCGCAGCGCCGTGCACGCCGTTCAACTCGAGCACCAGGCGCACGTTCTCGGCGACGTCGAGCGTCGGGATGAGGTTGAAGAACTGATAGACGAAGCCGACGTGTGCGCGGCGGAACAGCGTGCGGCCGGGCTCGCCGAGGGCGGTCACCTCGACACCGTCGATCTCGACGGTGCCGCTGTCGGGGCGGTCGATACCGCTGATGAGATTGAGGAGCGTCGACTTGCCCGAGCCGCTGCGCCCCATGATCGCCACGCGCTCGCCCGAGCGCACTTCGGCGTCGAGCCGATCGAGCACGCGATGCACGCGCGAGCCTTCGCGGAAGGCACGGGAGAGTTGCCGAAGGGTGAGCACGTTCTCTACCCGGCTGCCGCCGGCAGCGTGTCGGCAGTCTCAGCCGGCTGGTTTGAAGGATTCCAGCTCGTCGGTGCAGCGCTCATTGCGCGCGCCGCCGCACGGAATCAGGCCAACCCAAGCCGCTGCCGACATGATTTTTACGGGGCCTCCAGCGCAATGGCTCGCTCGCGCGGCATTATATGAAGAACGTAGAATCGAGGCCGCATGATCACCGTCCACCACCTCAACAACTCCCGCTCGCAGCGGGTGCTGTGGCTGCTCGAGGAGCTCGGCTGCCAGTACCAGGTCGTGAAGTACCAGCGCGACCCGCACACCCTGCTCGCGCCGCCGCAGCTGAGACGCATCCATCCGCTGGGAAAGTCCCCGGTGGTCACCGACGGCGGGCAGACGCTGGCCGAATCCGGCGCGATCATCGAGTATCTGATCGGGCGCTACGGGAACGGACGGTTGCGGCCGCCCGAGGGCAGCGCCGAGCGGCTGCGCTATACCTACTGGCTGCACTACGCGGAGGGCTCGGCGATGCCGCTGCTCCTCCTCAAGCTCGTGTTCCTGCGCCTGCCGCGCCCCGTGCCTGCGCTCATCCGCCCCATCGTGCGCGCGGTCGCGCGGCGCGCGCAGCAGAGTCTGATCGACCCGCAGCTTAAGACCCATATCGACTTCTGGGAGGGCGAGCTCGGGAAGTCCACCTGGTTCGCGGGCGAGGAGCTCACGGGGGCGGATGTGCAGATGAGCTTCCCGCTCGAAGCCGCGGCGGCGCGCTCCGGGATCGCGCTCGGCCCCCGGGTGAGTGCGTTTCTCGAGCGCATCCATGCGCGGCCCGCCTACGCCCGTGCGCTCGAGGCGGGCGGCGAGTTCCAGCTGGCGCGCTGACGCACCCTCTCTGGCACGCCCGGTCCGGATCGGCGACACTCTCGCCCCGCCGCGGTCCTCAAGCCGTGCCGTGCACGGCCCGCAGCCTTCAAGAAGGGAAGCCCATGACATTGCCAGCGCGACGCCGCGCATCCGTTGCTCTCACCCTCGCTGCGGCCGCCGTTGCCTTATTGGCC
>Ga0187778_10003287_pt1 | contig 10887 bp, 13 predicted proteins | sample 1015_Q2_SP5_20_M_FD_132418 | JGI IMG/M metagenome (GOLD analysis project Ga0187778, IMG submission 132418) | Tropical peat soil microbial communities from peatlands in Department of Meta, Colombia - 1015_Q2_SP5_20_MG | ecosystem: Environmental > Terrestrial > Soil > Wetlands > Peat | place...
GATCTCGACACGCTCAAGATCTGCTGGACAGCGAAGCGCGGCTCTGTGAGCCCCCTGAGGCCGCGTGCGCAGCTACCGTTCCGCCTGGAAATGCTCGTCAGCGCTTATTGCACAACCTCGGCCAGTTCCTGCCGTTCCCGATTCACTGATTCACTCAGAAATCTGCAGAAAACCAGTCGTTCTCAAGCCTGCCCCAATGAACGCAGACCGCTGGAAACGTGAACCCAACGGTCCCTCTTCTCCAGAAAACTGTCCTAGCTTTGATCCTGCGTGGTCGATCCATTCCTCGTCGGATGCCGTTTGCTAGGCTGTGCGGATTGTCGCGCACAGTGAGTCCAGCAACACAGGGTCGCGGCATGCTGCAAAGACACCGGTCACGGTATAGTTCAAAGCGCCGGATGAATTTCAGACGAATGGCTCACCCATCGAATGTTCGTGCGGAATCGGGATAATCCAGCCCAGCGACGAAGCAGGTAGCACCCATGACGACAACTGAAATATTCTCCAAGCTTACCGATATCATGCGCGACGTTTTCGATGACGGCGAGCTGGTGGCTGTCCCGCAAATGACCGCCGCGGATGTCGATGGCTGGGACAGCCTCAGCAACGTTCGCCTCATCATGACGACGGAAAAACCTTCCAGGTCAAATTCTCCGCCGCGGATATCGGCAAGTTGAAGAACGTAGGCGAACTCGCGACTCTGATCGAACGCAAGCTCGCGGCATAGACCGGCGTGCACGATGAACCCGTTCAATACCCAGTTCCACCACTTCGGCCTTGCAGTGCGGGCCCCTGACCAAGCTACCGCCTATTTGTCCATCCTCGGCTACATGGCAGGCGCCATGGAGTACGTCCCTCTGCAAGGGGTCAATGTAACCCCGTGGCATCACGCGGTCATGCCCGACGTTGAGGTGGTCCGGCCCCTTGAGAGGCCCTCGCCCATCGACGGGATCATCATGTTCGGTGACCGATCATTTGATTGGCGGGTTTGGACTTATCGAACTTGTACACGGCGAGTCCTGATTTTTTGCGATTGACCCGGGCGGACGCCTGAGCTGACGCCCTGAGGCAGGAGAGCGGGATGCGCGGCATTCCGGGCTCCTGGGCCCCAAGTGGTCGGTTCGTTCGCGCCGTCGGACGTGAGAGAGATTCGAGTCATGACGCAAGACATGTATGGCGAGTTGATGTGGTTGCCCAGGAAGCCTGCCGACTTTGTCGACCGCTGCAAGGCGCTGCCCGAGCGCGGGGAGCCCCCAGGGCCGGCGCTGAGGGCCCTCGCTCGGCACGCTCTCGACGCCAATGAGCTGGCGCGCTTGGCGAAGGCGGTCGCCCGCTCCCGCGCTGAAGGGCGCTCTTTAGAGCCTCTGGTTCCGTTCCGCCTCGGCGTCGTGAGCAACGCCACCTCGAGTCTACTCGTCCCGGCTCTTGGCGCGACCGCGCTTCGCCACGGAATTGACTTGGAGGTAGTCGAGGCCGACTTTGATCAGATCCTCCTGGAGATCCTCTCTCCCGGGTCGCGCCTCAACTAAGCCAAGCCCAACGCAGTGCTGGTCGCGATCGACTATCACGGGCTCCCGATCAAGGCGACACCGGGCGACGCCGAGGCCGCTCAGACTACGGTATCCGCATGCCTCGAATATTTCCAGAGCATCCGGGCCGGGATCCATGCGAACGGCAATGCGGTGTGCATCCTTCAGACCGTACCGCGCCCCGTCGAAACGTTGTTTGGGAACCTGGACTTCGTCCTCCCCGGGACCCAGCGCTGGCTAATCGAGGCCATCAATCGGCGCTTGGCTGAAATCGTCGGCGGGAGTTCCGACCTGCTCTTCGACGTCTCCGGGCTCGCGGAGACTGCGGGCCTTGCACGCTGGCACGACACGACGCAGTGGAACATCGCTAGGCTCCCCTTTGCCGTCGAACTCCTGCCAATCTGCGCGGAGCACGCGTGTCGGCTGATCGCGGCCCTGCGCGGCAAATCGCGACGCTGCCTGATCCTCGACCTCGACAACACCCTCTGGGGCGGTGTGATCGGCGACGACGGCCTGGATGGCCTAGTCCTCGGACAAGGGGACGCGACGGGCGAGGCCTATCTTTCCGTTCAGCAAACCGCCTTGGCACTGCGCGATCGGGGCATCGTCCTCGCGGTGTCCTCGAAGAACGATGATGAGGTGGCTCGTAAACCCTTCCGCCTTCACCCGGACATGCTCCTGACCGAGGAGCACTTCGCCATCTTCCAGGCAAATTGGGACGACAAAGCGAGCAATATCGCTGCGATTGCCGAGGAGCTTAGCCTTGGCCTCGACGCGATGGTCTTCCTCGACGACAACCCGGTAGAGCGCGGCTTGGTGCGCCGCATGCTACCTCAGGTCGAGGTACCCGAGCTCCCCGATGACCCGGCCTACTACGCCCGAACACTGCTCGCCACTGGCTATTTCGAGGCCGTGTCGTTCTCACCGGAGGACCGCCAGCGCGCCGATTTCTATCGGGACAATGCCCGACGTATCGCGTTGCGGCGCCAAGCGGGTGACTTGGACAGCTACCTCGCCTCGCTGGAGATGCGGATCGCCTTTGCTCCGTTCGACGACGTCAATCGGGCCCGCATCGCCCAGCTTATCAACAAGTCGAATCAGTACAATCTCACCACGCGACGCTACACCGAGAGCGAGGTCAAGGAGGTCCAGCAAGACCCGGACTGTTTCACCCTTCAGGTGCGTCTCTCCGACACGTTCGGCGACAACGGGATGATCAGCGTGGTCATCTGCCGCCGCCGTGGCGAGGACTTGGAGGTTGACACTTGGGTGATGAGTTGCCGGGTGCTGAATCGCAAGGTCGAGGTCGCGGTCCTTATGGAGCTCATTGACCACGCCCGAACCGAGGGGGTTCGACGAATTCTCGGCCGCTATATCCCCACCGAGCGCAATGCCCTCGTCCGTCTGCTGGTCACGCGGCAGATCGATTTGCTGATGTAGATTCGACCATAGGTCACGCCATACTGAAATCAGTTGTCTTCGGTATGAGGCTTGGTCACGGTTGCTCTCGGGGCTACCGAGGGTCGAAACTCGCCGGGGATTTCGGTATGGGGTCCGCCTAGCGGTTGCGCGTCTCGATTTCAGTTTCGAGTCGGCCGACGATGGCTGGGAGGCAACCCGCGTCGTCCGCGATTTCGTAGCGACGCGCAAGATCACCTGCAAGCTCATCGACCAAATCAAGTTCGGCGCGCAACTCCGAAACGCGCACGAGGTCGTCGACCACACGCTGCCAGCCGCTGTAGATGAGAGAAAGGCGTACGCAACGGTCAGTCAGAGACAGCAGCTCCTCTGCTAGGGTCGTTTCATTCACGCCGTACCGTTTCCAGCAGATCAGCACAGCCTCCCTCTGCCAGTGAAGCAAGCCGTCGATTGACGGCTCACCCACGAGCCCCTCTTCGGATAGGCCGCCTCCCCATTCAGTAGCTCCGACGAACTCTGCAACCATGCGCCACGTTAACGGGCCGTCTAAAAGATAGGTCTCGGTGCCAAAAGCAACTCCATTGCAGGGATTTCTCGCAGAGTCCCTTACAAGAACTTTCTTGCCCGCTTGTTCGAAACGTACGCTGTTAATGAACTCGCTTCCTGGACATGGGCTGCACTCACATCGGAGCGTAACGACAGGTATCTCTCCCATGACTTGGCCTCGTGGTGTCTCGCTTTTAGACGGTCGCTGAATCAAGTCTGAAGACTCGTGCATCCCGCTGAAGGGCGCGTGCCCGAATAAGGGCTGCCGTCTCCTTGAGGTGCGCGACGACATCCGTGCCGATGAGCACGTCGCAGAGTTCGATGGATCGCGCGAAGGAACCGGATTCCCGCGCGATCTCGGCCCGGAGCAGCGTGTCATTGGGGGTGTCGCCGAGGAGCGCTGCGAGTCGGTCCAAGTTGCCTTGGAACCTTTCCCGATCACTGCGCGGCGCGTCCCTATTGTCACTTCGCCGGTGCGAATCATTCAGACTCCACCACAGCCGAACACGGAGATACCTCTCACGTTCTGGGGTATCAGCGACCCCCGCGTCGAGAGCCTGGGCAAGGTCTTTGGCCTCCGGGACGCGGAATTGAGAGGCGGTTCTCCATTCCGCCGGCGGCTCCTGATCCCCGTCTATGGGGCGATGTCCGACAAGCTGGCGAACAATCGAGCGATACGGGTCGTGCTCGCCAATGGGCTTGAGCGAGGCGATCCACAAATATGCATCGCAGGCGGGGCATGCAACGAGAGCCGGAGACTCCGGTAGCATCGGTGCTTCGCGCTTCGCATCCGACCAATACGCTGCCCCAAAGGTGTTTCCACTTGCGATAGACCTTCGGTAGGCGACCGTGGAGCAGCGCGGACACCGATAGTAGTAGTTGGGACCGGGAAGCATGGGTCGTCTCCGTTGTCTCAATCGTGGCCATCGACTTTGGCAGCCAGCTCGTCGCGCCGCGCAGTTCCCCAAGCCTCGATACGCAGGTCGTAGAGCCTTCCGATCTGCGGATAGAACCCTGACTCGATGCCGACCACGAAGTCCCGCATTTGCTCGCGGTCGTAGCCACGCTCATGAAAGTTCATCGCGAGCACATCGAAGATAGACCATGCACCGTTGAAGAACGCTTCCAGCTCGCCCAATGTTAGGGGCCGAACAGACGAGCGTGTGGCCCTGCCGCAGAGCGTACCGCCCTCGTACTCGTCGACGACCCGATAGCAGATTCGATGCTTGGCACGGCGGGCGAATACGCTGGTGACATCTTGCGTGAACGAGGCGATAGTGATGCGGGCGATCTCCACTTCGGTGTCCAGCATTTCGGGCAGGTACTCGCCGCCCATGAATGCCGGGTGAATCTGCCCGAGCGCCTGCCGCTCTTCATCGTTTAAGCTCGACTGCGCGAAGAAGTCTGGGATGTGACCGACACAACCTGCCGCAATCCAAGCTTTGAGCGCTGCCTTGCGCTCGGCCCCCTTGATGCGGGCGAGCAGGTGCGTCTCCAGGCCCAGAGGCCAGAAGTAGGTGGGCGGGCGAAACGATAGATCGATACCAGGTACTGCGGGGATTGTTGCTGAGACGTGCTTGGTCATCGTCGACTCCGTGGTCAACGCCCCGTAGCTTTAGCTCGTTGTTTTTCGTCGCGGCAATCGGGGCCAAATCACGACGTGTTGCGCTGACTATTTTGCGCGCATTGAGGTGGTGCAGTCAATCGGGAGGCGCGACGTCCTGCTCACCGCTCGGTAGCACTGTTCACCACAGACGCTTGCGGCGTTCCTCTCATGGTACTGGCTGTCGGCGCACCCGACGGCAACTCTTGCGTCACGACTTGTCGCATGTACCTTTCTCGAAACCGGACTTTTCGATGCCGCAAGTCGACCCTGAGCCGACATTCAGTGGGTGCGTTGGGCGCCTAGGCTAAGCCTGCCGACACTTATTTGTGATCAGCCTCAGGCATGGTGTGCAGATAGGTGTAAAGGGCGGCAATCTCCGAATCCGTAAGCTGCGACAGAAGTTGTCGTGCCCAAGGGCTCATCGTCTTGAGGTTCCTTCCCCCGAGCGCCACGCCCTCTCGCATTAGCTTGGTAAATGCTTCCGGAGAATAGGCGGCCACCATCTGCAGACTTGGACTGGTGAAATCTGGATTAGAAGCGCCGCCCAGGCTTGTCCCGTGGCACGCGGCGCAGGTGGTCCGCGCGAGGTATCGTCCGTGCGTAGCCTCGTCGCCCGTCGCCTCGGGTGGCGGGACCGTCTCAGCAATGAGCTCCGCCACCGGCTTGAATTGGCGGCTGGCAACGCCGATGCGCCCCAGCGGTCCCAGCGAGACACTCGGACCCGGCCCCTCGACCGCTGGCAGTGACCTCAGAAACGCGATGATCCGGCCTAAGTCGTCGTCGGTCAGCAGCACGTACGCTTCCGCCGGCATCACTACCAAGCTGCGTCCCCCCGGGCGCACGCCATTCCTGATGATGGTGGCAAGTTCCGCATCGCTGTATTTGCTGACGGCGGCCGTGAGATTGGGCGCGACGATACGCCCAATCATCGGCTCATCGAACATGACAGTTCCCTCGGCCCGCTTGCCGTGGCAGCCGCCCAAGCAGCCGCGAACGGTGGCCAGCCGCCGTCCCTCGGTGATTGAAGCGGAATCTGTCGGAATCGATATTCCGACCGCGGGAACCGCGTAAGTGTGTTGCAACACGCGCTCGGAAAGAACATACACGACGGCGTACGCCGTGATCGCCAGCCCGGCTACGCTTCCCAAGCCTGCGCCGATCCACCGCAGAAGGCGCTTCATCGTTCCCCCTATTCGCAGATGCCGCGTATCTTGACCGCCACTCACGCGCAATGCAACGCGGTACGATTGGATCAGCGCTCATGGCCGTTCACAGACTTCGCCTCTTCGGGTTTCGTTGCTCTAAAGCTGCTGCTCGCTAACGGTACCCGACCCTTAGTTGACTATCAGCGCAGAGCGAAGCGGACGTAGGCGAAATCGGCGAGGCAACTGGTTTACGGACGCTGAGCCTGATTAACAGCGCAGGCGTGGATGAAAGCCGAAGCGTTGGCCGCGCTCGACCGCTGCGAAGCGCCGAACAACCCGGCGGCGAGCCAGTCCTATCAGTACGACATGCTCAGGCCCGCGGCGCTCGGCTGGGCGCTCACGCAGGGGGCTTCGTACGCGATCGCGTTTGCGGTACGGGCGATTGTGCCCCTCTGTGGCATCGGCGTGCTCGCATTCGCGGTAACTGGGTGCGCAATCCTCGGGTGCGCAACGGTGCTAGATCGACGGCCGACGCAATCACGTGCAGGCGTTACTGCGGCTCAAGCAGCGGCGTGTCATTACGCGTGCGCCTTCGCCCACTCGGCCACTTCGCGGTGCGTTGCAAACCAGACGCCTGGCCGCGACTTGGCGTGCTTGATCAGCTCCTCGATGATCCAGATGCGTGAACGATAACCGATGATGTGCGGATGGCAAGTGATCTGGCAGAGGCCACCTTCCTCGTAGGCCATGTCAAACTCGCGCCGGAAGATGTCGAACACGGCCGTCGGCGGCGTGTACGGCCGAAGCGATTGGAAGCGCAGCATCATGAAATACACCGCATCGTCGCGCACCCATTCGACGGGCAGCTCGACGATGCCGGTCGGTTCGCCGTCGAGCAGGAGCTCGTAGCAGTCCTCGTCCGCCATCAGCGACGAATCGTACACAAGGCCCATCTCGTGCTCAATGCGCAGCGTGTGGGAGCTGAAATCCCACGACGGCGTGCGCAGTCCGACCGGACGCACTCCGGTGATCTTCTCCAGCGCATCGCGAGCGCGCATCATCACGTCGCGCTCCGCTTCGTAGGGAAGCGTCGAGTTGACCTCGTGAATCCAGCCGTGGATACCGATCTCGTGGCCTTCCGCGATCACGCGGCGCTGCTCGTCCGGATAGGTGAGCGCGGACACCGCAGGCACGAAAAACGTTGCCCTGACATCGTATTTCGCGAGCAGCGCGAGCAGGCGCGGAACGCCGACGCGGTTGCCGTATTGGCCCCACGCCATACGGCCGATCGACTTGCCCCCATCGCGCAACTCGTTCGTCTCGTGGTCCGAGTCGAAGGACAATGCCACCGCGCAACGGGTTCCATTCCTCCACGCCTTCGGCCGATAGCTGCGGCCGGCACGCACCTGGTTGATGAGCTTCTTCCAGTGTTCGTCAGGCCATTGCCACGGCTCGAGCGGACGCGTTTGGTCGGTCACAGCAATCCTCCTATCAGGCCACGGGGCCGCCCGTCACGGGGAGCACCTGGCCCGTGATCCATGACGCGTAATCGGATGCAAAGAACATAACGGCATGCGCGATGTCGTCGGGAGAGCCCATACGTCGCATCGCGATGCGCTCGACGAACTCCTGCTGCCCCGCTTCGCCGTACCTCGCCCATTGACGCTCGTAATCCGGGCTGGTGCGCAGGAAGCCAGGCGCGACCGTATTCACCGTGATGCCGTGGGGCCCGAGCTCCTGCGCAAGCTGACGCACGAGACCGAGCTGGCCATGCTTGGCTGCGGCGTAGCTCTGGATGCCGGTCAGGCTGGTTGCGAGCGCCGCACGGCTCGATATGGTGATAATACGCCCATACCTCGCGCGCTTCATACCTGCAGCGACCGATGCTGCAAAGATGAACGCGCCGGTGAGGTTCGTGTCAACAATCGCTCGCCATTGCGGAAGTGACACGCGTTCCACAGGCTGTGCCGACTGTCCGTGAACGCCGCCGGCGACATAGACCAGGATATCGACGGCGCCACCGGCCGGCGCCGCAGTGGCAACGACCCGCGCGATCGAGTCGGCATCGGTGACGTCAACGTGTGCGGCGCGGATCTCGCCGTCGCCATTGCGCGCCGGCCCCGCAAAGCGCTCGATCTCGTCGACCAGCAGGTCGCACGCACAAACGTGCGCACCGCGCGTGGCGAAGCCTTCCGCAATTGCGCGTCCGATTCCTCGGGCGGCACCGGCCACGATCACGTGCCGCCCCGAAAAGTCGATCCGCATATGGGGTGCTCAGCCGAGCGGCGCGCGCGCCGTCTCACGCAACCTGAAGATCACGATCGTGGACAGGATGGCGCACGCGATGACATAGTACGTGGGCGAAATCGGCGACCCGGTCTCGCTGATGAGCCACGTGGCGATGAAAGGCGCAAAGCCACCGAAGATCGCGACGGCGAGGGCGTAGCCGGTGGACATGTACGTGGATCGCGTCCCGGTGGGAAAGATCTCGGCAATCGCGGCCGGGCCCGCGCCGGAGAACGGCGCGATCGCAAAACCGACCAACAGCTGGATAAGCACGATCGTCCAAAGCGAAGCGCCCGACAACATGAGGGTGAACAACGGGTACGGCAGGACGACGAATGCGATGCAGCAGGCGAGCAGCAGCGGCTTACGCCCGATCCGATCGGACAGCCGTCCCATGGCCGGGATCGCGATCATCAGCAGCAGCAGCCCGGCGGTATTCGACCACAGTGCCGCCGCCCGGCTGAGACCCGCGTACTTCTGCGTAAACGTCGGCATGTACGACAGGAAGATGTAGAACGCGACCGTCCAGACCACCGTGAAGCCGAACGCGCGCGCGGCGAGCAGCAATGGCGACGGGGCACCGGTTACGGCGGTTGCGGGAGCCTGCGCGACGCGCCGATACGCTGGCGTCTCATCGATCTTGCGGCGGATGTACATGCCGATCGGCCCGATAAGGCCGCCGAGCAGGAATGGGATGCGCCAGCCCCACGACTCCATGTCAGCGGGCGCCATGATCGAGGACAGAAGTGCCGCGACGCCGGATCCCAGCAACAGGCCGCCGACTACGCTGCACTGCTGGAAGCTTCCATAGAAGCCCCGCCTGTCGGCAGGCGACCATTCGACAATGAACGCGGTCGATCCGCCCCATTCGCCGCCCGCGGAAAAGCCCTGCAACAACCGCGCGAGGACCAGAAGGATCGGTGCAAGAATGCCGATCGTCGCGTATGACGGGATGATGCCGATCAGCACCGTTCCGACTGCCATCAACATGATCGTGAGAATCAGCGCGACCTTGCGCCCGCGGGTGTCGCCGAGCCGGCCGATGACGATGCCGCCGAGCGGCCGAACCACGAACCCGACGCCGAACGCAGCGAACGTCGCAAGCAATGCCGCGACCTCGTCTCCCGGCGGGAAGAAATTCTTGGCGATGATCGTCGCGAGGTACCCGTAAACGGCAAAGTCGTACCATTCCAGCACGTTGCCTACGACGGCTGCCCCTACGGCTCGCCGACTTTCAACGATACTCTCGTCACGCATGGGCCCCTCCCCGATGTCGGCACCAATTCGGTGGCGTATTCACGACTTTAAATAGTTTAGTTTGGCACCCATGCCCCCTTCGCGCAATGAACGGCTGCCATCGCGCCTTGATCTGTACGACCGGAATTGGCCTATTCTGTTGAAAAACTGTTCAAGACTTAGGCAACGCGGATTTTGGGGGGTGATAAACCATCACCCGAGTGCGTAGCGTTCAATAGCGGCCGTTCTACGAGGTCGAATTTTGAAGACGTAGCCGCTCCGCCGCGCGAAGCGAGTTTTTCAACAGAATAGGCCGGTCAGAGACTTTGCCTCTTCGGCTTTCGTTGCCCGAAAGCTGTCACTCGCCAACTACGCGACCCGACCCGAAGCAGACATGGCCTATTGGCTTTCGCGTTCCACAGTGAAGCGGTATGTTACGCCCTGCAGTAGGTTCCCGGCTTAGCGGCGGACAAGGAGAGCGTATGACCAAATCTATCACCCGTGCCCGACAGTTGTTGGGTGACTTCGCCCCGAAACTGGCGGAACTCACAGACGACGTTCTTTTTGGGGATGTCTGGGAGCGTCCGCTGCTGTCCAAGCGTGACCGAAGTCTCGTCACATGCGCGGCCCTAGTCGCCCTCGGAAAAACCGAACAGATGAACTTCCATTTTCCGCGGGCGGTTGAGAACGGTGTGACAAAGGAAGAACTGGTCGAGCTCATCACCCACATGGCCTTCTACGCCGGCTGGCCCAACGCCATGTCAGCGGTCACGAAGGCGAAGGAGCTGTTCGGAATTGCGAAGTCTTGACGCCTCTTCACTCGCAGTTCATTGTTCTCTGCAGGCGCCTGCTTGGCGCTTTAGCGACCGTCGGCTCCCGCAACGCAACGACCCCGCCCGCGTGGCGCGGTTTTTGTCGCGACGTCCGCTTCTGGGCCGAATGGCGAGGTTCGCGAGCGACAGCTTTCGGGCAACCTAGCGCGGCTTAGATAATTTCCGTAGTCGACCCTCTGCGGTCGTCCACGCTTTGCGGTAGCGGACCGTCGCTACTGCTGAAGCCGACGTTCAACGAATCAAGCTAAGCGGCTACCCGGTGCAGCATCGAAACCATTCAGGTGCGA
>Ga0187778_10003291_pt1 | contig 10886 bp, 8 predicted proteins | sample 1015_Q2_SP5_20_M_FD_132418 | JGI IMG/M metagenome (GOLD analysis project Ga0187778, IMG submission 132418) | Tropical peat soil microbial communities from peatlands in Department of Meta, Colombia - 1015_Q2_SP5_20_MG | ecosystem: Environmental > Terrestrial > Soil > Wetlands > Peat | place...
CCAGGAACCCGCGTGGAGGCGGTCAAGAACAGACTGCGCCGGATGCTCCTTGAGATATTCCCCTACCGTCACGCACCGCAGCCCTTGTTCCCCGCTCAAACGTTCGTAGAGATAGAGGAAAAAATCCCTGCCATCGTTCTGATAGTACTCCCAGGCGTTCTCGCCATCGAGGATGATCGACACGAGATGGTGGCCGTCGGAAAGTTGCCGGCGGACCCGGTGCAGCCGGTCGATAAGATCATTGACGGCGTTTTTGTAATCCCACTTGGAATAGACAAACCCGATAAGGTCGGAAAGGGTATGATCGCGGAATACAATCGAGATGCGCTTCGCTCCCTTGCCAGCTACATACGGCTTGTACAGTATGGCGGGGTTCTTCATCACACCGGCAAAGTCCCGGTCGATATGAACTCCGAGAGAGCGGGCCAACACCCCTTCATCCGAACCGATCCACGCGATACCGGAATCGGCGAGGAGAGGGATGATTTCTTCGGCAACCGAGCCTTCGGCCGGCCACATCCCGGAGGGGCGTGTGCCGAACAGCTCCTCGTGATAGGCAAGCGCGCGTTCGACCTGGGCTCTGGCATCCTCAGGGTGAACGAACCGGTTTTTCGGCAGATGGATGTCGGGCACTGCCACCTTTGCAAGATCGGTATCAAACAGAAGAGGGAGAATCGGATGATAGAAGGGTGTGGTCGTTAACTCAATCCTCCCCGCCTCTGCCAACTGCTTGTAGACCGGGATGATCAGCGCCATAATGGCGCGCTGTTTCTCAATGAGGAGCATTTTTTCGCTCTCGGAAAAGCCTGCGCCTTTCCGGATCAAGCCGCTGAGAAAGGGGTCGGCCTGTTTAAACGATGGGTCAAACCAGGCCAGATTGAACCATACCTGCAAATCCAGATAATCCTGGGTTGTAAAATAACGCGTTGCATTTTCGAGATCGTTCGGAGAAACGCTGTAGCCCCTGCGATCCAGCAGCATCCAGTAGGAAGGATAGGGCCTGATCATGGTGTCCCAGTTCGCCATGAAGGAGTTCTTGAGCAGGAACAGCTTATCCACGGGGTCAAGTTCCGCAGCCCGTTTGAGCGTCACGTCCAGGAATTTATCAACGGCGCCATTCTCGACGTAATCGCGGATTTGTTTAAGCAACGAGGGAACGAGATTGAATGTCTGATGAATCGCGGGGAAGTCGTTCAACAGCGCTGGCATGTCATAATAATCCTTGATCCCGTGCAGCCTGACCCAAGGCAGTATATAGGAACCGGTAATGTCGTCCTTGTAGTAGGGCTGATGCATGTGCCATACAAAGGCTATACAGAGAGGATCATTCGACATGGCAATGAGGACGGGAGCGAGATACTCATCCTTGAGCTTCTTCCCGCAAGCACGCCACTGAAGTTCGTCAATACCGTGACAGGCCAGCGATTCGGTTGAAGAACTCCGGCTTGCGCACTCCAGGTTTCTTGCTCTCAGGGCTCGCCATAATAGTACACTATCTCGCCCTGACGCGCAAGTCCGAGTTTGTCCCGGGCGATCTGCTCAATATAGTTGGGATCGGTCTTCAGGGCGCGGACCTCGCGAGCCAGTTTTGCATTATCCTGCTTGAGCTTCGCGATGTCTTGCGTGAGCGCCTTGTATTGCGCCTCCATCCGATAGTATTTGATCACACCCATCTCACCAAAGATGAAGTTTGCCGTGAGATACAGGGCAAGGAGGATGGCGGCGGCAACGATCAGTTTCCTGCCGTAAGAACTCCGGAAACTTCTATGAGATTTCAGTGAATTCCGCTTACGCATGATTCCTTGTCTCACGGGCCGTATCCTGACCACGCCAGTTCGCAATGTCAGGCGTTTTCTAAAAACAAAACCACGAAGACCTGCTTCGTGGTAGAGTTGCAGAAAGCACTATCATGGTACGTCATCATCGTACACCGGTTATTTCTTTTTTGTGGTCTTTTTCGCCTTCTTTGCCGGAGCTTTCTTTGTCGCCATGAATACTTCACCCCCTTTCCTCAGTGGAATGCTTGGATGAACAATGATGGATGAGAACAGGCATGAAATAGCACAACGTGCGCACGTCTCGTAAATACGCCGGGGGCTCGAATGCCCCCCGGCGGGCCCCACTGCAGGGACACTTCGGAATAAAAGCTACTTCTTCTTGGTGGCTTTCTTCTTGGTTGCCTTTTTCTTCGCTTTCTTCTTGGCTGCCATCAGTTTTCCACCCCCTTTCGGCATACCGCGTGTTGTCCTTAGCGGCCTTATCTTGAAACAAGCTGAGGTACATCATTCAGCAGTGACAACTGTGAGTATTTTTCCCGGATTCTTCCGTTTACCAACTCGATAAATTCGGCAGCGTCCTTGATGGCCTGTCCGGCTTCATACTGGGAGATGACGCGACCGGCCTCTTCCATGAAACTCTGATATTTTCTTCGCATGCGATCGAACTTATTGATCAAGCTCTTATAGTGGTCGCCCAGAATAACTCCCGCAGCCGTCACCACGGTTTTTTGGGCATCTCTGCCGCGAACCCCTTTGGGGCGGAGGCCTTCGGATATGATCAGCGCTCTTGCCGACCGGACCATGGCTAAATACGCTGCGGCAAATGCCCATTCCTCATCCTTGTCCTGCAGAATCTTGCTCGTCATCAGATCTCGTTCCGCCCTTGTCACAAGAGCAATAATCTCCGAGATCTCAGCGGGCCGTTCCTCAACGATACCCGTTTCTTTTAGCGACTCATAGGTCATCTTCCCTACCTGCCAGGAAAATCTTTTTGCCTTTCAGTATCTCCCGGATGAACGGGTCTTTCGATTCCTTGCGCTTCCGGTATTCCTGCTCATCGAACACCAGGTAATCGATATCCCGCTTCAATTTTTCTTCCAGGCCCATCACCGTGTCATTTAATTCCGTGATGTTCGCCTGGCCGATTACCATCAGATTTATATTGCTGTCTTCCTTCTCTGCGCCCTTTGCATAGGAACCGTAAATGAACGCAACCTGAACTCCTTTTAACCGGGACAGTGATGCTTTCATCGCGCCCTGAACGCCCGTGGTTTTAAAGATCAACCCCTTCATTTCCGAGAAGATGGGCGAGTTCTTGTTCGCGAAGTAGTATTTCTGAACACCTCGCTTCTCCTTAGCGAGAAGCCCCATCTTGACCAGATTGTCCAGTTCCCGCTTGATCCCAGCCGCATCTTTGCCGATGTGGCGCGCTATCTCTCTTAGATAGAAACGATCATCCGGATTATTAAAGAACAGGCCCAAAAGCTCAGCTCTTGTTGAAGAGAAGAGTTTAGGCAGCACGTTTTGTTCTCCTCGTAGACAAATATACAACAATAGTGTATTATTTGTCAACAAGAAAATAATTAAAATTATCTTTCCAGATGTTAGACAATTTATCAACACTTGAATTAACATCTTGTAAAATATGTCCCAAAAATTATTTTTTTAATCTTAAATAACCATTTTTTTTGGCGCATCGTTCCCGCCGCTCGGAACGTCTGCGCCGTCGGAAAAAGTCGTGATAAGGCTTCGCATCCCGCCCCCCCGGGGAGCGATGATGCGATATTGACCGCATAAACAGCAGATGATTCATTGCGCTCCTCCGCACCCGCAAGCGCATGCACCCTCAACTCGTATTGAGGATTTATTTTATCCTCTTTTGACGGTTTCGCTCAAGGTGAGGCAACGAGGGGTTTAAAAAGTCAAACCTGGAGAATGGCGATGATGACTTCTCGACGTTTCGTCGTAATTTTACTTTCGTTCTGTTCGCCTAATATGGTATACTACGATACATAGTTCGTTGACAATTTGTCTTCCCTCAGAATCGGAGATGTATGAACTTCAATGAGTTGGATCTGCCCTTTGAAATAATGCAAGGTATCGAGCACTCCGGTTTCGTAGCATGTACACCAGTTCAGGAGGCAGTGATCCCCCGCGCGGTGCGGGGTGAAGATGTGGCCGCACAAGCGCAAACCGGAACGGGCAAAACCGCGGCCTTTCTTATTTCCCTCTTCACGCGGATGGTAAGAAATCCGGCGACCGATCTGGGGAACTCTCCCCAGGCCCTCATCATTGCACCGACTCGCGAACTTGCCGATCAGATATTTCATGAGGCCGAAAGGCTCGGGAAGTTTACGGGCTTTCGTTGCCTCGCCGTGTATGGCGGGATCGATTATCAGAAACAAATGGACATCCTGCAGCAGGGTGTCGACGTCCTCATCGGCACGCCGGGGAGGCTCATAGACTATTTTAAGCAGCACGTATACAGCCTGAAGAAAAGCCGGTACCTGATCATTGATGAGGCGGACCGCATGTTCGACATGGGGTTCATCGACGACCTGCGCTATCTCATCAAAAAAATGCCTCCCTACACCAAACGCCAGTCCATGCTCTTCTCGGCAACGCTCTCCTATCGGGTCATGGAACTCGCCTACGAGCATATGAACCTTCCGGAAAAGATATCGATTACCCCGGAGAAAATCACCGTTGAGCAGGTAGAGCAGGTCCTGTATCATGTCGGCAAACACGAGAAACTTCCCCTCCTGCTCGGCATCCTCAAGAAAGAGCAGCCCCTCCGCACGCTCATCTTCGTCAACACCCGGCGCGCTGCCGATATGGTTGTCGAACGCCTTAAGCGAAATGGCTGGAAAGCCGATGCCATAACCGGAGACATCATTCAGAAGAAGCGGCTCAGGATCCTTGCGGACTTCAAGGATGGGAAACTGCCCGTACTCGTGGCAACAGACGTTGCCAGCCGGGGCATCCACGTGGAAGGCGTTACGCATGTCATAAACTATGACCTGCCTCAGGACGCTGAAGACTACGTGCACAGGATCGGCCGTACCGGCCGCGCCGGGGCAACCGGCAAGGCACTCAGCCTTGCTGATGAGGAGTACGTCTTTTCCCTCGAAGAGATTGAAAAATACATCGGCCAGAAGATACCCGTGGAATGGGCGGAAGACACCATGTATATCAAGGAAATCAGGCGAACTGCAGAAGAGAAGCAGCGTTCTGCTGCAATCCAGCAGCAAAACCCTCCTGTCAGAAATCGACGGTTTCATTCGAAGGCACGACAGCGCTGACACCGGAAAGGGCCACCGGGTCCTTTTCCCCACCTCCCTGCCTCAGGAAATGCCCCTCACAAAGTCCGATACGCATCACCGATGGTCTCGTTGGCTGCCGTTCGCAGAAACTCTCTGTCATCATTGCTGTGTTATAATAGTAATAGGCATCATCGAGGGTGATTTTTGTCTGAATTATACCGCGAATGAAGGAACGGGAGCGGAAATGCCCTAGAACAGAAAAGCGAGCTTTCCTCTATGACTGCCGTCATGACAAATAAGCATGAGGAACGTCCGTGGCTCAAGTTTTACGAGCCCGGAGTTCCACCGGTTCTTACCTATCCCGAAATTACACTAGGAAATGTCCTTTCCCAAACCGCAGGGAACTATCCGCATCACGCAGCACTCGTATTTTACGGAAAGAAAATAACGTACAAAGAACTTGATGCGCTGGTAAACCAGTTTGCCCATGCGCTCATAGGTATCGGAGTCGGGAAGGGGGACCGCGTGGCGCTCATGCTTCCCAACATCCCGCAAATGGTCATCGCCTACTACGGCACGTTGCGGATCGGAGCCGTGGCCGTACCGACGAACCCGCTGTACCACGAACACGAACTCGAGGTCCAGCTCCATGATAGCGGGGCCGAAACGATCGTTGCGGTTGATATGTTCTATCCCGTTCTTTCCCGCGTATTGAGCCGCACAAAGGTGAAGCATGTTGTTCTCTGCGGAGTGAAAGATTTTCTCCCCTTTCCTTTGAATTTCCTGTATCCGATCAAGGCGCGCATTGAAAAACAATGGGTCAGTGTCAGACGCATGCCGCCGTTATACGACTTCGAGGAAATGCTCAGGCATGCGCCGGCAACGCCGACAAACGTTGATGTGGCTTCTACTGATACAGCGCTGCTGCAATACACAGGGGGTACAACGGGCGTTCCTAAGGGAGCGGTCCTGACGCACCGGAATCTGGTGGTAAATTCAACGCAGACCAAGGCATGGCTATCGCATGCGCAGGAAGGCAGGGAGATCATCCTTGCCGCTATTCCGTTCTTCCACGTCTACGGTATGACTACGGCCATGAACTTCGGTGTGCTTATAGGAGCCGAAATGATTCTTGTCCCCAAATTTCATACAAAAGAGGTCATCACGATGATCGACAAGTATCACCCTACGATATTCCCGGGCATCCAGGCCATGTACCTGGCAATCGGAAATTATCCAGGCATCACGAAATATGACCTCACTTCGCTCCATGCCGCGATAAGCGGCGCGGGCCCGCTTATGCGCGAGGTTCAGGAACGGTTTGAGCTGCTGACGAAGGCGAGGATCGTGGAAGGGTACGGTCTGTCTGAAGCGTCGCCGGTGACCCATGCCAATCCCATTTTCGGCAATCGCAAGATCGGGAGCATCGGCCTGCCATGGCCGGACACCGAAGCTCGCATCGTAGACCTCGCAACGGGGGAGTTCCTGGTGCCCGTCGGTGAAACGGGAGAGCTCATAATCAGGGGGCCGCAGGTCATGCAACGCTACTGGAACAAGCCGGATGAGACAGCCCGTACGCTGCGCAATGGCTGGCTTTACACAGGCGATATCGCAAAAATGGACGCTGATGGATACTTTTACATTGTTGACCGCATCAAGGACATGATCAAGACCGTTGGTGAGAATGTCTATCCCCGAGAGGTCGAAGAAGTGCTGTTCAAACACCCTAAAGTCAAAGAAGCCGTGGTCGTAGGCCTCCCTGATCAATTTCTGGGTGAAAAGATCAAGGCGTATATCGTTTTAAAGGATGGCCAGCTTGCCACCGAGGAGGAGATCATAGAGTACTGCAGCGAAAATCTCTCGAAATTCAAAGTCCCGAAGGAGATTGATTTCCGGCCGCAAATTCCGAAGACCGCGGTCGGCAAAGTGCGCCGCTATGTCTTGCGCAATGATGAACGGAAAAAGCTGGAATCACTGACTGCAGAACGCTAGATCCCTCCACTCCTCCACCGGGAGGGACGCAGCACCTGAACGGGGAACCCTTCCTGGTGAAGGGGGTAATTATGTTTTCCTTTTCCTCAACATTGCTGCGGCACCAGGCACTATGAGGTATTGAGATGAAAGACGTCGTCATCATAGATGGTTTCCGCACTCCCTACGTCAAAGCCGGGTCGGTATTCAAGGATATTCCCCCCGTCGACCTCGGTGCGGCAATCGTTAAAGAAATCATCATCCGCACGGGGATCGACTCGGAGCTTATCGACGAGGTGATCATCGGCAACGCCGGTATGCCAGCCGAAGCAGCGAACATTGCGCGGGTGATCGCGCTCCGGGCAGGGGTTCCGCAGCACGTCCCCGCATACAGCGTACAGCGTAACTGCGCCTCGGGCATGCAGGCTGCAGCAAGCGCCTTGACGCAGATTATCGCGGGCATGAGCGAGATCGTGCTCGTCGCGGGCGTGGAATCCATGTCCACCTATTCCTACTATCTTACGAAGAAGCTTCGCGATGCCCTTGCAGCGGTTCAGAGAGCAAAGACACTTCGTGCGAAAGCACGGGCCCTTCTCTCGCTAAGACCGAAGGACTTCGTCCCCGTAATCGGGTTGATCGAGGGTCTTACCGATCCCATCTCCGGCCTCATCATGGGCGAGACTGCAGAAGTGCTGGTGCGGGATTTCGGCGTCACACGTCGCGAACAGGACGAGTTCGCGCTCCTGAGTCACCAGCGATGGGCAGCGGCAAATGAAGCGGGCAAATTCAAGAATGAGATTGTCCCCTTCTACGCACCGCCGAAATTTGAAGCTGTTGAAGAAGACATCGGTCCGCGCAAGAACCAGACCATGGAGGCACTGCAGAAATTACCGCCTTATTTCGACAGGCGCTACGGGACCGTTACCGCCGGGAATTCGTCTCCGATTACTGATGGCGCGGCAGCCGCGCTTATCATGAGCGCGGACAACGCACAAAAACTCGGATACACGCCGCTCGGCCATATCAAAGCGGTGGCCTTCACAGGACTTGATCCCTCGCGTATGGGGCTGGGGCCGGTGTTCGCCACGCACAAGGTGCTCAAAATCACGAACATGAAAATGAAAGACATCGAGCTCATCGAGTTAAACGAGGCCTTTGCCGCGCAGGTTTATGCCTGCGAAAAGGCGGCGGCCTCAAAGGAGTTCTTTCATAAATATCTCCCCGGCGAAGAACCCATCGGCGAGTTCCGGCGCGATATCATGAATGTAAACGGGGGTGCGATCGCGCTCGGGCACCCGGTCGGTTCCTCCGGGCTCAGGATCGTAATCACCCTCCTTAAAGAAATGGAGCGTCGCGGCCTCTCGGTCGGTCTTGCCACGCTCTGCATCGGTGGGGGGCAAGGCGCCGCCATGATCGTAGAGAGAAGATAACCAGGGAGAATTCTGCCTCAGAAGACACAGGGTTCGCGACGAAAAAAAAAGAGCCGTCATTTTTAGGGTTCCCGGTGTCCTCTGGAAGGACGATCATATGCCAATCTTCATTTATGAAATAAACAAGGACGGAATAGCCGTCCTCACCTTCGACCTCCGCGGTGAAAAACTCAACAAACTGACGACGCCAGTCATGGAGGAGCTTGATATCGTGCTTGACGAACTCGCATCGAGGAACGAGGTCAAGGCGCTGGTATTACAAAGTGGCAAGGACGGGAACTTCATTGTGGGCGCCGATATCGCTGAAATATGGAAAATCTCCTCCCCCGAGGCGGGCGAACGGCTTGCCCGAAGGGGCCAGGCGGTTATGAACAAGCTCGAGGCGCTGCCGTTCCCCACCGTAGCCGCCATGCATGGACCGTGCATGGGCGGCGGACTGGAACTTGCCCTTGCCTGCACCTATCGCATCATAAGCAACGATCAGAAAACCGTTCTTGCTCTCCCCGAAGTGAAACTCGGCGTCATTCCGGGCTTAGGTGGCACGCAGCGGTTGCCGCGCCTGGTCGGACTCACGAACGCCCTCGACATGATATTGACCGGAAAATCCGTTTATGCCAGGAGGGCGCGGCAGATCGGGCTGGCTGACGAGGTCACTTTTAAAGAAACGTTACTGAGCAGGGCCTTGGTCATGGCAAAGAATGCCATTGGTAAACCGCGGCCCACAAACGTCCGGGGAAAGAGACCGCTGGTGATCAAACTGATCGAAGGCAGTGTGATCACGAGGCCAATCGTCTATGCACTGGCGGAAAAGAAAGTGCTCAAAGATACACACGGGAACTACCCTGCACCTCGTGCTGCGCTTGACTCGGTTCGGTTTGGTCTTTCTCATGGCAGAGACGCGGGGTATCTGCGGGAAGCACAGTACCTCGGCCGGCTCGCTCAGACCGAGGTGTCAAAGAATCTCATCTCCGTTTTTTATTTGAACGAGATGCTCAAAAAAGACGCTCATCCGTCTCCCCTGAAGATTGCCCACGCTGGCGTGCTCGGTGCCGGAGTCATGGGTGGCGGCATCGCTCAGCTCCTTGCCGAAAAGGGCATCCAGGTCCGAGTAAAAGATATCAATACCAAAGCGATCGCAACAGGGCTCAGGGAATCCCGGGACATTTTCCAGAGGAGGGAAAAGAAAGGAATCCTGACCGCGATCCAGGCCCGCGACGGTTTCGACCGGATCACCGGCACGACGGAGTACACGGGATATGAGAGAGCGGATTTCGTCCTGGAAGCGGTCGTGGAAAACATGGATGTCAAAAAAACGGTGCTCCGCGATTTCGAACGGTCCGTAGGCAGGCCTGCCATTTTTGCTTCGAACACGTCATCGCTATCAATCACTGAAATGGCAACGGCCTCGATACATCCCGACCGGGTGGTCGGCATGCATTTTTTCAATCCCGTGGAAAAGATGCCGCTGGTGGAAATCATCCGCGGCAAGAAAACATCGGAAGAAACGGTCTCCGCAGTCGCCACGCTCGCGAGAAGACTGGGCAAGCTCCCGGTCATTGTAAATGACGGTCCCGGCTTTCTCGTAAACCGCATCCTGGTGCCCTATTTAAATGAGGCCGGCATGATGCTCGCGCATGGCAGCTCTATCGAGAAAATCGATCAGGCCCTCCTTCAATTCGGTATGCCCATGGGTGCCTTTATCCTGCTCGACGAAATCGGGATCGACATTGCCCACAAGGTCGCGGGCATCTTCTACGAGCGCCTGGGGGATCGATTTAAACCTTCTCCCCTGCTCGCTGTGCTGTATAAAGAAAAATATTTTGGAATGAAAAATGGCAAGGGGTTTTATGAATACGACGGAAAGAAACGAATAAGACCGAACACTGCTCTTTATAGCTTGGTACGGACAGGAGCAGGAAGCAGAGAGAGTCTCGCCACGGAGGAGATCGTGGAACGAGCTGTATTGCTCATGATAAAAGAGGCCGCGCTTTGCCTCGAGGAAAAAATCATCGAGAGGCCCGACCATCTCGACGCAGCGCTCATCTTCGGCATCGGATTTCCGCCCTTCCGCGGCGGATTGCTCAGGTACGCAGACAACCTGGGCTTGAAAACCGTCGTGGACAAGCTCGATGCATACGCAAGGAAATACGGAGAACGGTTTTCGCCGCCTCCAACGCTCAGAGCACGAACGCAGACGGGCGGAGCATTTTATGCATGAGACAGTCTTGACCTCTTCCCCGGCCTGAATGCCGAGGTTTTATGGCGTGCTTTGATACGGGGATATACGCTTGCTGCTGCATAGCAAAATGGAATGGAAGGATCGAAGCGTGCACACGACAGGCTTTCGCCCTCTTCGAAAATCACGCTTGCCGATGCTCAGGCGCTTGCCATCACCTGGACGCCGCGCAACGCTTCGTTCCGGCAGGATCTTGCTTATCCGCGTC
>Ga0187778_10003293_pt1 | contig 10880 bp, 7 predicted proteins | sample 1015_Q2_SP5_20_M_FD_132418 | JGI IMG/M metagenome (GOLD analysis project Ga0187778, IMG submission 132418) | Tropical peat soil microbial communities from peatlands in Department of Meta, Colombia - 1015_Q2_SP5_20_MG | ecosystem: Environmental > Terrestrial > Soil > Wetlands > Peat | place...
CTTTCACTTCCTCCAGGCTGATCTCGTAATTGGGCGTGAAGCGGACCGCGCCATACTCTTTCAGCACCGCGGCGCCCGCGTCGGTGTACACGTTGGCGAAGCCGCCGACGTGCACCGGCATGCCGGGAAACTGCTCGTGCACCATCAGCAGCACGCCCAGGTTGTGCACCTCGATGGCGTCGGCGCCGGCGCCGGCCGCCGTCTCCAGCGCCTTCTGGACTTTCGGCAGCACGTCATTTCGCGGCGCGCCGTAGGAGGTCACATAGGCGCGCAAGCCGCGCTGTTTTACGTGCGCGATGCCTTCGCGGAGATCGTCCAGGCGCTCCAGAAAATTCTCCTGGAAGGTGCGGCAGTAGATGTTGCCCAGATACACCGCGTCATACGCGCTCAGGTCGCTCTCGCGCAAACTGCGCAGGTTGGAAATCGTCGTGTTCAGCTCGAAGGTTTGCATTTCAGCGTCCTTGTACAGTCCACATTGCGGGCAGCTCAGCTTGAATTCCATCCACCCGGTCGCCGCGTTTCCAGGCGTCCAGTGCGGAGCGGTATCTGCCCGTGATCATGCCCACCATCTCCGCCGAGAGGCTGCGGCCCTGGATCTTGACTACGTCCACGCCGGCATCGAGCAACGCCCCGAGTTCCGCCACGCGACTGATCTGCCGGCTGGGTAACACTCGGTGATCAACTTCGACGCCGTCGAGCGTCAGCATCCATGGCTGCTGGCAGATGCGGAAACAGGTGCCCACTCCTCCGCGTTTCACGCTGCCCGCCAGGCGCGGCGCCGGCTGTATCCGCTCTGCCGCGGCGAAATGGTGATAGCTCGGCATCCAGCACTTGCCCAACTGGATGAACTCCTCGACCATGTGCAGCATCACCTCGAGAGCGATCGAACTGCTGGCCTTGATGGCCGCGATCTCTCGTGGTTCCAGGTATCCGGGCAGCACCACAGCGCTCGCGCCCAGATCCTGGTAGAACAGCACGTCGTTCAGATTCAGCGCGCCGCAACCGATGCTGATGGTGACCGCCAGCAACGGCAGCTCTCGCCGGATGTCACGCAGCAGGCCGACGTCGTTCACAATGACGACGTTCAATCCCCACTCCGCGGCTTCGCCCAACTCTCCGAGCAGCCGCTCCCGCTCCTCGAGCCTGGGAATGATGTTCAGCGCAAGCTGTACTTCCCTTCCCAGCCTGCGCGCCAGCTCGATGCACTGGCGCAACTGCTCGCGGTCCAGCTCACCGCGAGCGCCGCCGCGGCTCCAGCCCTTCAATCCCGTATAGACAGCATCAGCGCCGGCCGCAAATGCTTCTGCCGCCGCCTCCAGACTCCCGGCGGGAGCGAGCAACACAGCGTGCTGCTCGGCTCGCCCGATACGTGCGGCACCCTGTGAATAAGCCATCAGCGGGCCTGCCCTGATCCTGAATTGCTGTCTGTGCGGGCCGGCTCACTATTATCTTGGCTGCCTCCGCTCGCGCTCTGTGACGACGATCACGGGAACCTGTGATCGTTGTCATTTCCGGTGCGCAGCGCGACCCGCATGCCCGCGCCTGATGCTAGGCGAGCATCTTTGCGCCGCGCGCCACCTCATTTATCCTGTGCGCACTCTGTGAAACCTGCCTCGCCAACGCCCGCAGCCCTCGGCTACCGCATGCCCGCCGAATGGGAGCCCCACGCTGCCACCTGGATCGCCTGGCCGCACAACCGCAGCGACTGGCCGGGGAAATTCGCAGCGATCCCCTGGGTGTATGCCGAGATTGTGCGGCATCTGGCGCGGGTGGAGCGCGTGGCCATCATCGTGGAGAACGCCGCAACCCGCCGCAGCGCGTTAAAGATCCTGACTGACTCCGGCGCGAACACCGAGGCGGTGGACTTCTATCTCTGGCCGACGAATCGCGGCTGGACGCGCGACTGCGGCCCTATCTTCGTTGTCTCGGAATCGCACGGGAAGGAATCGGTTGCGATAACCAATTGGCGCTTCAACGCCTGGGCCAAATATCCCGACTGGCAGAAGGACGCGACCATCGCCGGCAAAGTGGCGCGCCGCCTGCGTCTGCGGCGATGGCAGCCGGCGGTGACCGTGGATGGCCGCCCACGGCGCCTGGTGCTCGAAGGCGGCAGCATTGACGTGAATGGTCGCGGCACCATGCTGACGACAGAAGAATGTCTGCTCAGTTCCATACAGCAGCGCAACCCCGGCCTGGGGCGGAGGGAACTGGAGAGCGTGTTCGCCGACTATCTCGGCGTGCGCCACGTCATCTGGGTGGGCCGCGGCATAGCGGGCGACGACACCCACGGCCACATCGACGACATCGCGCGCTTCGTCGCTCCCGATACCGTGGTGGCCTGCGTCGAGCCCGATCCCAGCGACCCCAATCACGAGCCGCTCGAGGAAAACCTAGCCCGTTTGCGCGCCGCCCGCAACCAGGAAGGCGAGAGGCTGCGCGTGGTCGAATTGCCCATGCCCGCGCCCATCATCTTCCGCGGACAGCGGCTGCCCGCCAGTTATGCCAATTTCTATATCGCGAACCGGATCGTTCTGGCGCCCACGTTCAACGATCGCAACGACCGTCGCGCGCTCGAGATTCTGGCCGGCCTTTTTCCAGACCGCGAAGTCGTGGGCATTCATTGCGGAGACCTGGTCTGGGGCCTGGGCACGCTGCACTGCATGACCCAGCAACAGCCGGCGGCACCCTAAATGTAGCGCCGCCGTCTCGGCGGCTGTCCAGCGGGCGTCCCGCCCGCGTATCGGGCCGGCGGGACGCCGGCGCTACCTCCGCCATCCCGTGCCCAGTGCCGTTCTTCGCGGAATGGTACAGAATGTAGACCATCGGAATTTCACTTGACATCGCACTAGCTGCCTCGTAGATTGCGTGCGCCTTCTTCCCCGAGGCCAGCTTCCGGTACCCGCTCACACCTTCAGGCAGGCCGTGAGCGTCGTCCGTCTCAATCAATCTTCTGTGGAGGATAAAGTGTCGATGAAAACGAGAAGTTCGCTATTACTGGGAATTCTGCTTGCCTTGGTCTTGTGTGCTCTTCCGCGCCCGGCGGCTGCGGACTGCACGGCGATCCAGAACTTCCTGGCCGGCAAGGCAATAAGTGTGACGTGCTTCCACACTGACGATCTGAGGGTTCCCCCACCCCCACCTCTGGGGACGGGGCCCACTCCGCCGGTCACCCCGGCGGACAATACTCTCGTGACCACGTTTGCCGACGGCACGTCGCTGCCGACGCCAACCGCGGCCGAAGGCTCGAAGTTTTCGTTTACACCGGTCACCGACCTCGGGGTCATCTCCAACGGCCCGACGACATTCACCACCACCAAGGTGCCCGGCATCCAGGTGGAAGGCTGGTTTGCCGACGATCCGTCCGGGGAAGCGCGCTTCTTGCTGCGTTTTCCTGACGATTGGAACGGCAAGCTGGTGGTGGCCGGCGCCAGCGGCACGCGTAGCGAGTTCAATGGCGAGTGGGCGTGGAGCGACTACGTCCTTCCGCTGGGCTATGCCTATGCCTCACAAAATAAGGGTGTGCTCAACCTGTTCTTTGCGATGCTGGGCTCGGTTAAGCAGCCGGCCAGCGATCCCTATTCCTGCCGCCTGACTGCCGATCCCACTTTGGGTTACTCGACGCTGTGGGCGCACTTCTACGACAACGACGTCCTGGTTGCACAGTACCCGGGCGTCGGATTTGATCGTCTGAAGCCCTTCACCCAGTGGACGCGCTACGTCATTGAAACGGCGCTGCTGGCGCAGGACGCGGTGAAAGTCAATTACCATCACCACACGCACCGCACCTACGTGGTCGGCACTTCCAACGGTGGATACCAGGTCCGCCGCGCCCTGGAGGAGGCCCCGGATATCTTCGACGGAGGCGTGGACTGGGAAGGCACGTTCGTCGATCCCAAAGGCCCGAACATCCTGATCGATCTGCCACCCGCCATCAAGAACTTCCCCGGCTACATCAAAGGCGGCTGCTCCCCCACTGGCCCAGAAGCGCAGGCCATTCAGGCCGCCGGGTATCCTCCGGACCTGGTAAAGACCTGCGATCCTACCTACCCGCAGGTGGACCCGACCAAAGGTACGCTATGGACTCGTTATTCCGGGCAGTTCTGGGAAGTGACCGCCTGCCAGTGGCAAAAGCGCTTTGACCCTACCTTCGATACCTACGGAGACCTATCGGTTAACCAGCTCGGTAACCTGGGGAATTACGACTACCTGTCGCGTATCCAGAATGTGCCCGGGGTGTTCCGCAGCGTAGACAAAGTGGAGACCACGGGCGACATCGGCAAACCACTCATCACCGTGGCCGGCACCATGGACGCGCTGCTGCCCATCAAACGCGGGGCGCGCGCCTATGAAGCGGCCGTGCGCGAGGCCCGCGAGCGCCACCACCACGAGGATGGCGACGGGCATCACCACCCCGCCTACCGGCTCTATGAAGTCCAGAACGGGAACCACATCGAAGGATTTGCTCTGATCTTCCCGCAATTGCAGATCATCCAGCCGCACGCCCAAAAGGCTTTCGACCTGCTGGTGGACTACGTCGAGAACGGGAAGAAGTTGCCGCCCAGCCAGTGCATTCCCAAGGGCGGCTCGATTGAACACAACCCCTCTCAACCCGGCCACTGCGCGAATCTGCTCGTGCCGTAGCCGGACCACATCAACCAACAGAGGCACGGAGACACCGAGATCAACACGGTCTCCTCCGTGCCTCTTGTGTCTTTGTGGTGATCCTGGGAATCCACACCTGACATGAATCCCCGGCGGAGTTTGACTGGAAACTTGAAACCCGAAACTTGAAACTTACTTCTTGTACACCGTCGGCTTGGGGCCCAGTTCCAGCGTCTGGCGGTCCCAGATCATGCCCTCGCGGGTGTAGTTGGCCAGCTCGAAGTCCTGGGTTAGCTCCAGCGCGTCGGTGGGACAGGCGTCCTCGCACAGCCCGCAGAACATGCAGCGGCTGAGGTCGTAGGTGAAGGTGGTGAGTTCCTTGCGGCGGGTGTTCGGATTGCGCTCGCTGGTGACCACGATCAGATGCTCGGGGCAAGCCAGCGCGCACAAATCGCAAGCGATGCACAAAGTCTCGTTGGTGTCCGGGTTCACGTTCAGCCGCGGCGCGCCGCGATAGCGCTCCGCCACTTGCGGCCGCTGCATCGGGTACTGCTCGGTATAGGTCTCCCGCGGATCCTGATAGCGGAACGTGAGCGCCAGGCCCTTGAGCAGGTCGATCAGCAGAATCTTGCGCAGAACGTGCTTCAGCCGGGGGTTCATCATGACCGGTTATTGTACCCCGACCGGCGGGGGCACGACTAGAATGACCGCTGGTAAGAGATGGTCTCCGACGAGATGTGGATGGAAGAAGCCTTGCGCGAGGCGCAGCGCGCCGCCGCCTCAGGCGAAGTGCCGGTGGGCGCGGTGGTGGTCTGCGGAGAGAAGATCGTGGGCCGCGGCGGCAACCGCAATCTGGCGGACAACGATCCCACGGCGCACGCCGAGATCGTCGCCCTGCGCCAGGCCGCGCGCGAGGTGGGAAATCATCGCCTGCCGGATTGCGAGATGTTCTCGACCATCGAGCCCTGCCCCATGTGCGCCGGAGCGCTCGTCCATGCGCGGCTGCGCCGGCTGGTTTATGGCGCCGACGACCCCAAGGCCGGCGCCGTCCGCTCCGTGTTGCAGGTGCTGAACCATCCCCGCCTCAATCACATAATGGAAGTGAACTCCGGCGTGCTGGCCGCGCGCTGCGCCGAAGTGCTGCAGACGTTCTTCGCGGAGAAACGGAAGGCGTGAACATCGGCCCAGATGATTGACGCGCGCACCCGCCAGTAGTAGCGTTTTCCCACTTACCCATGGGGGTGGCCTGTGCGTTTCCTTTTCCGCGTTTTCTCGCTTCTACTCCTAAGCTGCCTGTTATCGATCTCCATCGTTGCCGATGAGGAGCACCAGCATCCGGCCGGCGATCCGGAAAAACTGGGAACCGTCTCTTTTCCCATCTCCTGTGCCCCGGCGGCGCAGAAACAGTTTGAGCGCGGCGTGGCCATGATGCACTCGTTCTGGTACGAGGAAGCCGAGCGGACCTTCAACGAGGTAGCCAAAGCCGATCCCGGCTGCGCCATGGCGTACTGGGGCCTGGCCATGAGCTACTTTCATCCCATCTGGGACGGGCGCGGCCCCGATGCCACCATCCTGAAGAAAGGATGGGAAGCAGTTGAGAAGGCTAAGTTGCTGGCCCCGAAGACGGAGCGCGAGCGCGACTACGTGACGGCGATCGAGGCCTTCTACAAGGACTCCGACAAGCTGGACCACCGCACGCGCGTGCTGGCCTACGAGAACGCCATGGAGCGCGTATATACCCGCTATCCCCAAGACCGGGAGGCCGCGGCGTTCTATTCGCTGGCCCTGTTGGGGACGGTGGCAGCATCACCGGTGGACAAGACGCTGGCGCGGCAGAGAAAGGCCGCCGAGATCGCGGAGAAAGTTTTCGCCGCCGAGCCCAACCATCCCGGCGCGGCGCACTACGTGATCCACGCGTATGACTATCCGGAACTGGCCCAGAAGGCCCTGCCGGCGGCGCGCGCCTACGCAAAGATTGCACCCGACGCGCCACACGCTCTGCACATGCCGTCGCATATCTTCACCCGCCTGGGGCTGTGGCAGGAATCCATCGAATCCAACACCGCCTCGGCGGCCGCCGCGCATAAGGTTGGTATGGTGGGCGAGGGTCTGCATGCCAGCGATTACCTGGTATACGCGTATCTCCAAACCGGGCAGGACGAACAGGCCAAGAAGGTGCTGGATCAGATGCCTGCCAATAAGGCGGGATTGCCGAGTTATTTCCAAGGCGTATACGCCACCGCCACCGCGCCGGCGCGCTACGTGATCGAGACACGCCGGTGGAACGAAGCAGCGAAGCTGGAGGCCCCATCCGGTTCTCCTGGCGGGAAGCTCTCGTGGGCAGAGGCGACGGTCTATTACGCGCGTGCGCTGGGCTGCGCGCACACCGGCGATCTGGAGGGAGCGCGTCAGGCGATTCAAAAGCTTGAGGCGGCGCGCGATCAGCTTACCGGGCTGCATGAAAGCTACTGGGCAGGACAGGTGGAAATCCAGCGCCGCCAGGCCGCCGGGATGCTTGCCTTCGCGCAAGGCAAGAAAGACGAGGCGCTGGAGCTGCTGCGCTCGGCCGCGGACATGGAGGACGCTTCAGAAAAGCATCCCGTCACGCCCGGCCCGGTGAAGCCCGCGCGCGAACTGCTGGGAGAAATGCTGCTCACGGTCGGCAAGACGGCGGAGGCACTGGTGGCGTTCGAAAGCACGCTTCAACGGTCTCCCAACCGTTTCAATGCTCTGTACGGCGCTGCCACGGCTGCGCAGACAGCGGGCCAGCGCGAAAAAGCCCGCCACTACTTCCAGGCGCTCGTCACCGTGAGCGATCCCACGTCGCAACGTCCAGAACTGAATACCGCGAAGTCGTACCTGCAAGAGGTTGCGAGGAAGTAGCTGCCGACGTGGTTTTTCAGTTCCTCCACAGTTGCGGGTTAGAACCGAAAAGGCCACTCATGCCGCACGGCGCCGAGAGGTGGGTGTCGCGCCGCCAGGGCTGACCGCTCAGCGCCTCCACTCGTCAATCAGGTTGGCCACCAGCCCGCTCCACCCGGTTTGATGACTAGCGCCCAGACCGGCGCCGGTGTCGCCGTGATAGTACTCGTTGAAGAGCAGGCAATCGCGCCAGTGCGGATCTTCCTGGAACTTCCTGTACTGTCCGAAACAGGCGCGCCGGCCCTGCGCGTCGCGGGAGAAGATGCGGATCATGCGGTTGGAGATCTCCTCGGCCATGGCGCGTGGCGTTACTCCGCTGCCATTGCCGCTTGCGGCGATCGTCGATCCGGGGCTCAGAGCCTCGTGAAAGCGCAGCAGGGTCTGAATCAGAAGATACGAGGTAGGAAACCACACCGGCCCGCGCCAGTTGGAGTTGCCGCCCTTTAGAGACACTTGCGATTCACCCGGTTCATAGCCCACCGAGCTATTGCCGAATTGGAAAGGATGCGCCTGGTGATACTTGGAAAGGCTGCGAATGCCGTGCTCGGACAGGAACTCATTCGGGTCCCACAGGCGCGAAGCAATGCGCCGAAATTGATGCGCGTCGGCGATGGACAGGACGATGCGCGTCTTCTCCCCATCCTTGATCTCATAGCAAGCATGGCCCACCAGATCGGGACGGTTTTCGATGAACCACTCGACGTTGCCCAGAAATTCCGGGCAGGCCGCGAAGTCGCTCTGATCCAGGATCTCGATGGCAAACAGCGGGATTATCCCGACTAACGAGCGCAGTCTAAATTTCTGAAACTCGCCACTGGGATAGCGCAGCACGTCGTAGAAGAATCCATCATCTGCGTCCCACAACTGGTAATCGCGGCCACCCATCTTCTTCATCGCCGAACCGATGTAGATGAAGTGCTCGAAGAACTTGGTGGCGAGCACTCCGTAGGCGCGATTGTTCTTGGCCAGTTCCAGGGCCATCCGCATCAGGTACAGGCAGAAGAATCCCATCCAGCCGGTGGTGTCCGACTGTTCCAGGATCGCGTCCCCCGGCAGTTTCTGGCCGCGGTCAACCACGGTGATGTTGTCGAGCCCGAGGAACCCGCCCTCGAAGACGTTGTTGCCCTGGCTATCGACCCGGTTCACCCACCAGGCAAAGTTCATGAGCAACTTGTGCAGACACTTCTCCAGGAATTCGGTGTCCGCGCATCCGGTGTCGCGTTTCTCAATCTGGTAGATGCGCCAGGCGGCCCATGCCTGCACCGGCGGGTTCATGTCGGAAAACTCCCATTCGTAAGCCGGGATCTGACCGTTGGGATGCTGGAACTGCTCGAACAGCAGAATCCACAGGTTCTGCTTGGCGAATTCCGGGTCCACCAGCCCCAGCGTGACGCACTGGAATGCCAGGTCCCAGGACGCGAACCAGGGAAACTCCCACTTGTCCGGCATGGAGAGAATGCGCATGGAATTCAGGTGCCGCCAGTGGATGTTGCGCTGCCGCTTGCGGGATGGCGGCGGCGGCCAGCGTGGATTATCCCCATCGAGCCATTGCTGCACGTCAAAGAGGTAAATCTGCTTGCTCCACAGCATGCCGGCCAGGGCCTGGCGTTGCACCAACTTCTCATCCGCTGTGGCATGCGGCGGGTGGATGCTGTCAAAGAATTCGTCCGCTTCCTGTTTGCGCTGCTGGACGATGGCGTCCACGTCGGGGAGCGGCTTTGGCAGCGGGCGCGAACTCAGCTGGAGGCGCAATACCACCGATTCTTTCGCCGGTACCCGATACGCGTAACGCACGCAGGCTTTGGTTCCACCGTCGCGCTTGACGCAAGGCTCACCCTGGATGATGTAACGATGAAAAGCGTCTTTGACGTGCGGTTTGCGGTTGCTCGCCCAGGGGCCAAACACGCGAGGCGCGTTGGTTTCGTTGTCGGTGAAGAGGACCTCGCCGCCGTTGGGCGCGTACAGGTGGTACTGGCCAAGTTTGTAGGCGAACTGCAGGTTGGGAATGCCTGGACCGGTGGAATCATCCGCCACCAGCGAAACGTGGTCCGAACTTGCCGCGCCAGGAGTGATCTTCGGTTCCGAGCCCGGAGGATCGGTCCAGGCCCAGATATTGCGGAACCAGAGATGAGGGAGCAAGTGCAGCTCGGCCGCCTCCCGCCCGCGGTTGAAGGCTTCGATGCGGATGCAGATATCTTCCGGGCCGGCCTTGGCGTATTCGATGAAGACATCGAAGTAGCGGTCGTCGTCGAACACGCCCGTGTCGAGCAGTTCAAATTCGGGAACGTTGCCTCCGCGGTTCCGGTTCTCGTCCACCAGCCAGGCATACGGAAATGCGCTCTGCGGATAGCGGTACAGCATCCGCATGTAGCTATGCGTGGGTGTGTTGTCGAGGTAGTGCCAGTATTCCTTGGCGTCCTCGCCGTGATTGCCTTCCGGAGAGGCCAGCCCGAACATGCGTTCCTTCAGGATAGGATCACGGCCGTTCCACAACGCCAGCGCGAACACGAGAAGCTGGTAGCGGTCGCAGATGCCGGCGATGCCATCCTCGCCCCAGCGGTAGGCTTTGCTGCGGGCCAGGTCGTGCGGGAAGAAATCCCAAGCGGTGCCGTCTGGACTGTAGTCCTCGCGGACCGTCCCCCAGGAGCGCTCGCTGACGTAAGGACCCCACAAGCGCCACTGCGCGACCCGGCCGGGACCGGGGTCCGCCATTCTTCGCCGCTCCGCGCAAAGAGGGCGCTGGACGCCGGGGTTTTGCACGGGACTGGTGCCATTTTGCGAGCCCGCCAATGCCATCTCCGATCGCACCTACTTGCTGGCGTCAGCCACCGAAGCTCCGCGGGACAGGACCGACTGTACCTTCTGCATCTGCGCCGCAAATCGCGGCGCGCTGTAGGCAGACGGATTGTTGAACTGCTGGAACAGCCCGGCGATGACAGCCTGGACCTCGGCATCGTTGCTCTGCTTGATGTTCTGCCGGTAGGCATCGAACAAAGAATCGAGGCTCATAAACGCCTGCTCTGCCGAGCGCTCGCCTTGCTGCGCGATGGCATCACCGTCTTCGGCGATGCGGCGCATCAGTTGCAGCGTGAAGCGCTGATCGTACTTCTGCGCATTGAGCCGGTCCGCGATCTTTTCTGACAAGCCGGCGGCCCGCTGGGCCACGCTGGCAATCTCCGCCCCCTTGCCGTCGGGATGACCCATCAGTTCCGCCAACTTCATGATCTGGGCGTGCAGTTCCTTCTCCTCTTCCGGGCTGACTTGCTCGACCAGGTGGCGGAACACCACGTAGCGGGAGGCGTTCCAGGGCGGAGTTCCCGGCCGCCGGCCCGGATATCCCTCCATCTGGCGCCAAC
>Ga0187778_10003294_pt1 | contig 10878 bp, 9 predicted proteins | sample 1015_Q2_SP5_20_M_FD_132418 | JGI IMG/M metagenome (GOLD analysis project Ga0187778, IMG submission 132418) | Tropical peat soil microbial communities from peatlands in Department of Meta, Colombia - 1015_Q2_SP5_20_MG | ecosystem: Environmental > Terrestrial > Soil > Wetlands > Peat | place...
CGTATTGGTTTCTTCCGGTCCGTTTCCTCGTGCGGGATACCTTCGATTCGGCAGGACAGGTGGCGAACTATTCTGGTCCGATCGCGATACTGGTCGCCGGGAAGGACCAAGTCGTCGGCGCGCCGCAGGGGCGGGCGCTCGCTGAACGGGCGCGGACACGCGGCGAGGTCGTCAGCGTGGAAGTGGGCGAGGCCGGGCACAACAGTTGGTTCGCTCTGATGAGCGAAGCGCAATGGAATCAGCTACTGGGCCTGCCCCGACTCTCGGCGAGCGCGGGCCGGGTCTCGCCCGCTCAATAATAGGGGTGGCCGCGATTGCCGGGCGCAGCTGTCCAGGCGAACGGCAGGCCAGTCCAGTCGCATCGCGATACCATTTCGTCACTATGCGCAATGAACCGCCCGGCCGAGTGCTGTAGGCTGTGCGCCAATCGGCCCTCGGCCAGAGACGGACTCGCGTCCGTTGCCCGGGTTTTGACGTTTCCGCGAAGATGCGCTCCCGCTAGATAGGACCGCAAAGCGCAGCGGTCAGGAGTGAATATGAAGCGCTTTATCCCGGCCTTGCTGCTGGCAATCACCGTCCAGACCGCGCAATCGGCGGACGCGCCGCCGACTGTCGATTCCGTCCGTCAGGTCATCCGCCTCACGAACCCGCAGCAGACACTTGACGCGGCGACACAACAGCTCGAAGCGTCGTTCAGAGCCGGCGTCAAGGCAGAACTCGGTGATGCGCCACCGACGCCGGCGCAGCAAAAGGTGATCGACGACATGCAGGCGAAGATCGTGGCCCTGATGAAGAGCGAACTGAGCTGGGCGAACTTCGAACCCGCGGTCATCGACGTGTACCGGCAGACGTTCACACAGCGGGAAATCGACGGCATGATCGCTTTCTACAAGAGTGACGTGGGTGCCGCGGTACTGGCAAAGACCCCGAAGATTTCCCAGGACGTCATGCAGCTCATGCAGCAGCGATCAGCAAAATTCGCCCCGCAGCTGGTTGAAATCCAGCGAGACGCGATAAATCAGCTGAGGGCGCTGAAGACAGGCGGCTAAGGGCCGAGGCTGCAGATCGCGCTCCGCCGCCAATCGCGACCGCGTTACGATTGTTCTCGAAGGAATCGCAGCAGCAACTCGGCGACTTTGTCCGGCTGCTCCTGCTGTACCCAGTGACCGGCGCCTTCTACTAAGTGCACTCCGGCGAACCGTGTACAAGCCTTGTTGCTCATAGCATCCAGAGCGCCCGGCGACTGATAGACACCCCAATCGCGCCGGCCCGCTATGAACGTTGACGGCACGTCGATCGTGCGTCCGGAGAACAGCGCGAGTTCCGCATTCTCGTTCGCATCGTAGAGGCAGCGATAGGCCTGGAGTGCGCCCTGAAAGCCGGTCCGGCCGAATTCTTCTACGTATACGGCGAGCTCGCTTTCCGGCAGCCATCTGCAGGCCGCGATCTCGGCGGCAGACGGCATTTCCGAGGCAACCGTCTCCGCCATGCCTTTGGCCAAGTCCATGACGTAGTAGGTCGGCAGCCTGGCAAGATCCTCTGCTGACCACGACTTGAGCGGGAACGGCTGGTTCCGCGCCCAGTCCGCGCTCTTGTAATGGAAGTACGCGCGCAGGAACGCATGAAGCCCCTGCGGTGCATTAATCATGTTGTCGTTGGCTTCCCGAGACGCGTAGTAACGCATGTAGTGCTTGCGCGGCAGCGGAAGCGCAGCGAGGAGGGCATCCATATCCGCTCCACGTTGCTGATGGTCCGGCGCCCGCATTTGACCCGCGGTGTCGAACGGTAACGCCGGCGCACCCGAGAACGGTGCGCTCATCATCGCCACCGACTTAAAAACGTCCGGACGAATCAACGCGCACCACGCGGCAACGGGCGAGCCAAAGTCGTGGCCGATGACGGCTTCGACTTGTCGGCGCCCTAGCGCGTACACAAGCGCTAGCGCATCGGTGGCCATGTTGCGCATGCCGAATGGGCGCAGATCGACGTCGTAGCCGTCGTGCCATCCCGTCGTCCCACCGTATCCCCTGCGATCGGGAGCGATAACGTGATAGCCCGCGGATGCGAGCGGCAGCATCACGCGACGCCAGCTGTATGCGAGCTCGGGAAAGCCGTGCAGCAGGAGCAGGGCAGGGCGATCCGGCTTATCGAAGCCCGCCTCCAATAGATGCACGTCGAGCCCATTGACGCTGCGAACGACTCGGGACCTGACTCCGGCCGGGAGCATCGCGTTTCCGTACGACAGCCGCTTGCTCATGTCGATCCGCGTTTTGGCGCGTCAGGGGCCAGCATTGTTCAGCACGCTCAAAGGACCCCCGTCCGCGGCGTGTCCGCGAGACGGACACCTCGCGCCGCATGACTACGGTTATTTCTGCTTTATCTCGACGAAGTGTTCGGCCAGCGGAACCCATCGACCGTCGCGATGGATGTACGTCACGGTATACCGGGCGGCTTGGGTATAGGGCTGACCGTGCTGGGAGCCTCGAATAGTCACCATGCCGGCCGTCACGGCCGTATCGCGGTCGATGATGAACGTTTCATCCGACAAGGTCTCTGATGACATGACGTTCGATGTATCGTCGACTATCGACTTGATGTATGCGTCCTTGCCGAGCGGCGCTCCAGACCCGAACGTGGCGATGAACCTGTCGTCAAGGATCCTCTTCAGTACTGCGGAGTCGCGGTGAATCTCGGCGTCTGCCCATGCCTGTAGGAGAACGGAGATCTGCTGCTTAGCATTCGCCGACGCAGGCCCTCCAGTTGGGGTCGCATCACCAGCGAGCGCTGCGCTGGTTGTCGCGACTGCCGAAATCAACCACCATTTGTTCCACATCCCGGCTATCTCCCACACATTAAGCATTGGGAAGCACTGGCCCCAATTCATTATCACAAGAGGCCGGAGTCGCCAGCACCGCCGGTCCCTACCGCCGGTTTACCGCGATGGGTGACGACGGCGCCTGGTACACAATCTTTCCGGCAAACATGGTCAGCTGGCACGTGAGGTCTTTGAGCGAGCCCGCCGGAACACCGTACAGATCGCGATCCCAAACTGCGATATCCGCGTCTTTGCCGACTTCTATCGTTCCGATCCTGTCCTCAAGAAAGAGCAAGCGAGCGTTCCACGCCGTGTACGATCTAAGGGCCGTGTGAATGTCGACAGCCTGCTCAGTCCCGAATGGGTGTTGGCCGTAGACGCCTTTAAGCGGCTCGCGCACCACTGAGGCCCACAGGCCATAGCGGGCGGGGAATGGCGTGACGGGGTAATCGGATCCTCCACCCCACCGGACTCCTTTGGCCAGATAGGAATGCAGTGGCTCCAGCCGTTGCGAGCGCTGGGGTCCGAAGTTTCCTGCATAGGTGTCGCCAATCCACCATAGGAATGGCGCCTGAGCCTCCGGATATCCCGCGTCGTACTGCTTCTGGAGCTTTGCCATCTGGTCGATGGCGCGATCGGAGGGGATGTTGGCGTGAATGATTGTGTGCCGCAGCCCTTGAGTCGGCGTGTCCCGCAAGACCTCTGCGTAAGTGTCAACAACCCAGTCGATGGCCCGGTCACCGATGGCGTGCGTGCCGACGTTGATGCCGGCCTGCTGCAACATCCGTACCTGCTGTCGATACACCTCGGGTTCGATCGTCGGGTAACCGCGGTTGCCAGTGTCCGTATCGGCCGAGTTCTTGTTCCAGTCCTGATGCAGCCATGCCGTCCGCGCCCCGCCACTGCCATCCATGAACAGTTTCACGCCACAGGCCAGCAGGCGCCCGTCCCCGATCGACTTCGGCGGTTTCGGCAAGGCCGATAGTTTGGCCATGACCTGCCGAGCTGACTCGACGGTCGTGCCACCGGCCCATAGAACACAGACGTGTTCCGCGAGGCGCCCGTCCACGGCCAGCGCCTGATAGGCAGCCCAGTCAACGCCGTCGATCGCGGGATCTTTGTATGCCGTCATGCCTTCGCGGTGCAGTTGTTCGACCATATAGAGAATGGCGCGCTCAAGCTGCTCCGGCGTCTTCGGAGGAATCAGCTTGTCGACCACGGCCATCGCCGCTTCCTTGAGCACACCCGTCGGCTGGCCGCGCTCATCGCGATCAATGGTGCCGGCCGGTGGGTTGGACGTTTCCGCCGTAACTTTCGCAAGCCGCAACGCGTTCCGATTCGCGACTCCATAATGGCCTGTCGTGTGAACCAGCCACACCGGATTGTCTGGCGACACCGGATCAAGGTCGGAGGCGCGAACGTAGCGGAGCTCCTTCAGTTTTCCTTCGTCCCAACCCTGACCAACCAGCCACTCGCCGGGCTTAAGCGTCTTAATCCTGTCTCCAACACGCTGCACGACTTCCGACACGCTGCGCGCGTCACTGAGGTCCAGTTGATAGAGGACACCGAGTCCACCTTCGGCGACGTGAGCATGGCTGTCGATGAGACCGGGCGTCGCCGTCAACCCCTTCAAGTCGACGACAGTTGTATGAGGTCCCGCCAGGCGTTGCACGTCGCTCGTCGTGCCGACCGCAATGATCTTCCCGCCCGACACGGCGATCGCCTGCGCAACGTCGTCTTGAGAATCCACGGTGATTATCCGGCCATGGATCAGAATAATGTCGGGCGACGCGGCACTGCCGGCAGCGGCAGTTACTGCCGCCTGCGTTATCGGGGTCAGCAGCATCATTACGCATGCCAGCACAGGCCCGGCCCCGATGATTGCACTAGCAACACCTAGCCGGTTGCATTCGCCCGAAAGAGTCGTTTCGTCGCTAGCTTCAAGTACCACGCAACCCCCTCGCATTGAGCTCATTGCCTGCCAGAGAACACCCGCCTCGGCAGGGGCATCGGATTGACTTATATGAATAGGATCGGAAAGCGCTGATCGGTCAAGGCCCGCTCCCGATGGGTTCGGTCTCGTCAATGCGCGTGATGTCGACGAGCCGATTCCCGTCGGAAGACTCCTCAATCATGTCGACAAATCTGTGGTGCCAGCGGATGGACGTACTCAGGTAGCTGTGGCGTGCGAGTACTGTCTGCCCGAGCGTCTCGTCGATTCCGAGTACGGTCACGATGATGGCGAAGTCGGATATGGCAAGGTCCTCCGGTCCTACGCCATGCAAGGGACTCGATGCCGTGATGGGATGCATGGCAAGCCAGGAGAGCGCGAACACCGGTGTGTCGGCCCGCGCCAGCGGTAGGTCGTAGAATCGTCTGATTCGCAGGCCCTCGCGCGTCGTTTCGGGCCGCAGCAGGCTCAGCTGCATGTGCGCCGAGACCAGTCCGTTGACGCGCTCATTGGCGGCGCGAAGCATCAACGTCGGTACGCCTTCGAAATCGCTGATCACGGCTATCGAGCTGAAGCGAATGCGCGCACGCGGCAATGACATGCGCGCGAATGCGAGCGCGGCAGTGAGACCGACACCAAAGAGGCCCAGCATCGCCTCGATGGTTACGAGAATGTGGCCGTAGGTCGTCCTCGGGTACATCACGCCGTAACCGATCGTGGCAATCGTCTGCACGCTGAAGAAAAAGTGATCGCCGAAGGAATCGGGCCTCGTGCCCGCAACGGTTCCATCGCCCGCCATGTAGAGCAGCGCAAACAGCGCATTTACACCCAGGAACGTGCCCGCCAGTGCTGCGGCGAACGCCGGCCACGGCATGCTCAACAGGTGATGGTACCAGTCGCCCGGGCCGGCGCTCGAGCGCAGCACCGTTGTCTGGGTCGCGAGATCGAGCGGCGACCGCCGAATTACACGCTGCTTCTGCGCTGGCCGATTCGCCCGATGCAATTGTCTAATTCTCACTTAACGCCGGCTGCTATCGCGACCGACCGCTCGCCGAGTTGCGCCCGAATTTCGCCTCCAACCGCGCTACAAATTTAGCGATGTCGATGACGACGCGCTCGTGCGTGCCTTTACCGATCTCTTCGTTGCCGTCGAAGGCAGACACAGTGAACTCGATACGTTTGCCATCGACTTTTGTCACCTGCGCTTGGGCGCGAACGTTACGCCCGACCGGCGTCGCCAGGAGGTGCACAACATCGATGCGGGATCCGACCGCGGTTTTCCCAGGGTCGAGGTACGGCTTGATGGCGTTGAGCGCAGCGTTCTCCATCGCCAGGACCATAACCGGCGTGGCGAGAACCGGTGGCAACATGGCGTCCTTGAATCGGCTGGCGAGGTGTTCTTCATTCACATGCAATGCAAATTCACCGGCCGCTCCGACTGGAATCGATTGCATTGTCGAGGACCCTCCAGAAGCTCGTACTCGCCGTCGCCCGCATGCGCGCTCGGCGACTAGCGTACCAGCGCGCACGGTGAAGCGACCAGCATTGCGGCTGCCATCTTTTCCAGACAACAGGGCCCGCGGTGCTCTGAGCTGCCGGCCCGACTTAGCCCGGCACGGCTGCGCACGGCGATGCCGGGCAGTCGCGTAGATGAGCCGCGCAGTGATACCTTCCGGGAACCCTGGTCTCCACTCGTGGATCGACCACGTGATCCGTACCGAATAATCGTTTGGAATTGCTGGAACGTGTGCGAAGACCCAGTATTGGATCGCCGCGCATGCGGCGCGGCTTTCCCTCGATAATTCGCGATCCTTCCGGCACGCCCAGCAAGCGTCATGAATTTGGTTTGGCAATTCTTCCGGTTGTCGTCACCTTTATACGGCCTCGTGGCTGCCGGGTATGTGATCGCTTCCCTGCCGTGGTGGCGGACCGAGTGGTCGCGGCGAGTTTCAGGGCTTGTGTTTGCGATCGCCCTGCCAGCACTGCTCTTTCACCTGATGAGCCATCAAGCGGCGTCGCAGGTCATCGACGTGCGCGTGCTGGGCGTCTATTTCGGCAGCTGCCTGATCGTGTACTTCATCGGCCGTACGGTTGGCGCGTCACTGTTCAAGCTGGATGGTCCGTCTCGGGCTGTGTTCGGCCTGGGAGGCATTTTTTCGAATGTCGTGCTGACCGGCCTGCCGATCGCGAAGCTGACGCTCGGTGCTCCTGCCGTTCCAGTCGTTGCCCTGATCCTGGTCTTCAATGCGCTGACGCTATGGACATTGGTCAGCCTATCCGTGGAGTGGTCTCTCCATGGGTCTTTCAGCCCGGCAGGAATCGTCAAGACTCTGGCAAGCGTGCTTAGAAATCCAATCGTTCTGTCGATCGTCCTCGGAGTCGTATTTTCCCGCCTGGGGCTCGTGTTACCCACGATTGTCGATCAAGGTCTGGGCGCGATAGGTAATGCTGCTGCGCCCGCCGCGCTCGTCAGCCTGGGAATGGAGTTGGCGGCGTTCCCGATTAAGCAGCAATGGGCACCGAGCGCCGCCGTCTGCGGGCTCAAGCTCATTGTCCAGCCGCTGGTTGTCTGGCTGCTCGCGATAGCGATTGGGCTGCCACCGGTTGAGATTCGTGCGGTGGTGTTGGTCGCGTCGATGGCGATCGGGATCAACGTCTATCTAATGTCCGTGCAGTTCAAAACAATGCAGGGCACGATCGCCAGCAGCATCGTCCTCTCGAACCTGTTCGCGGCATTCACGACGCCACTCATCCTCGCGGCGTTGCACGCGAGTTAAGCGGTGGCGGAGTGGCTATCAGTCGGTCCAGCGGTACACGATTCCTGCAAATGGAGCCTTCCACTGCTCGAAAACGCCTGTGATGAACAGCGTGTTCGTCGAGCCCCCGCCGAACGCGACGTTCGTTACGTACCGGGTAGGCACAGTGATCATGCGAACCAGCTTCCTGCTCTCACTTACCACGAGGACGCGGCCTGAGCCGTTCTGCGCTACGTAGTAGTTGCCGTCCGGACCCAGTTTCAGGCCATCCGGACCGTCGTAGGCGTCCTCGTTTGGCGTCGGCGGGGCAATATCCTGGAGGCGGGCCCACACCGACCGAGCGCCCAAGGTACCGTCTCTGTTCACCGGGAATGAAAGGATACGCCCGGCAAGCATTTCAGCGACGAGCAGACTTCTGCCGTCCTTCGACAGCGTCAAACCGTTCGAGTAGTGAATGGTGTTGGCCAATTCAACCAACGTTCGGCCATCGGCAGAGAGGTGGAGTACAGCTCCGGTGATGGGAGCCTTGAGGTCGTAGACTCCTGAGGCGCTGAAATAGATGCCTCCCGATCCATCGGGGGTGAAGTCGTTTGGGCCTGTGAATCGCTTACCACCACTATCGCGGTCGTAGGTACGGACGTCCTTCCCGCGCTCGTCGATCTCAACGAGGGAATTTGCGTCGTAGCAGGCAACCAGCAGGTGCTTGGCACCATAGGCGATCAGTCCGGACGCACCGCAATGCTCCTTGGACCAGAAATCACTTGAGCGTCGCCCGTCCCATTGCCTGATGCCGGGCCCCGCATATTCGACGTAGAGCAGCTTTCCGTTAAACCAGAGCGGGCCCTCCGGATATCGAACCTCGGAATCGATGACCGTGAGTCCGCCACCTAGCGCCTGCAACGGCAGCAGGCCGAAGGCCATCAGGACCAGAGCGCACTGGCGCATCGTCCTCCCAGTCGGTCGATCAGTAGACACGAGCGTGTGTCGACGTCTGGTCGGGGGGCGTTGCTCCATAGACGGCGGCGCCTGCATGAGCCGCCAAGATCGCCGCAACCGCTCGGGCACACTTCTGATTGGTATTCATCGGAGAGTTTTCCCCCTTTGTTATCGCGGCTCATTGCACGAGCCACTCGATGTGATTCGTTTGGCCGGCGTCTGATCATCCACGAACTTCGATGTCCGCCACAAGCGAGTGCGTTGCAACGGCGTAGGACGCGTTGCATACTGCATTCTCATTAGCACACCGAAATATTTTCGGTCAATTCCTTAATCCAATCCCCGCACGCTGTAATCGACCTCGGACGCTGACCGCATGGCTTCAACGTCGGCGGTGACCGGATCCGGAGCCTCATGTCCGAGTGGACGTTCCCGGAGCGAGCTCGCCAACCTTGAGAAGTGAAGCGCTAGCGGTACCTCAGCGAGAATACGCGACACCAGTAGAGCGCTGGTACGTGCTCATCGTGGTGTCCCTGGTCTACGCCATCAACATCGCCGCTCGTTATGTGGTTACGACAGTATTTGAGCCGATCCGTCTGGAGCTCGCGCTCAGCGACGCGGGAGCTGCATTCCTGACGGGCATTCCGCTCGCGTTGTTCTATGTGACTTGTGGAATACCTATCGCGTCGCTCGCCGACCGATGGAATCGTCGCAACATCTTGGCGGCGTCACTCGTTCTATGGTCGGGATTCACCGCGCTTTGCGGCCTTGCGGTTTCGTACACGCAATTCCTGTTCGCGCGTATCGGAGTCGGCGTGGGCGAGGCAGGGGCTACACCGGCCTCGAATGCAATTGTCTCTGACTACTTTCCACCGGCTCGGCGTCCTATGGCGCTGTCGGTGCTCGCGCTGGGTGCACCGATCGGTGCGTGGCTAGGCTCCGACTTTGCAGGAGCGGTGGCACATCTGTACGGCTGGCGCGGGGCGTTCATCGCTCTCGGCCTGCCGGGCATTGTTGTCGGTGCGCTCGTTTTCCTAACGGTGCGCGAGCCTGCCCGCGGCAGAATGGACGCGGCGGTTGTGGGTGCTACGGCATCTTGGCGGGAGTCCTTGGCTGCCGTCTGGCACCAGCGGGCGGCCTTCCACGTGATCATGGGCAGTGGCGTGTGCAGCCTGTGGGGATGGGGTCTGGCCTACTGGACGACCACCTTTCTCATGCGCACGTACAACCTGGATGTCGGCCAGGCTGGCGCGATCACAGGCAGAGTCAATCTTATCGGCGGCATTGCCGGAATGCTGGTCACAGTATGGCTACTGTCCCGGCCGGTCATGGCGGATTCGCGCCGCGTCCTCCGCCTTCTTGCGGTCGTGATCGCGCTGGCGACCATTCCTTCATTCATCGCATACTGGACCGGATCGCTGATGCTGGCGAAGATCATGCTCTGGCTATACATCCCCGCTATTTATTTTTTCATCGGTCCGTGCATGGGCCTGGTACAGAACGCCGCGCCCACCAACATGCGCGCACTGTTTACGGCATGGTCCGTGCTGGTCGGAAATGTCTTCAATCTCATCGTTGCGCCGCAGGCCGTTGGCTTTATGAGCGACTGGTTCGCGCACGGCCGTGGCGCCGATGCGGCGTCACTCAGGCTCGCGCTGCTGGTGCTGGCGCCAACCGGTTTCTGGGCGGTGCTGCATTTCATCGTGGCACGCAGAACAATAGTCGATGACCAGCGGCGAGCGACCGGATATGTAACGGGTTGACCCCGGCAGACTTGGCGCCGAGCAGAAAACCAAGTCGGACCGGGTATGCCCGGCAACGTCGAACGGAGGAGCACCATGAATGTGTTCGCGACCGCCGGTTTGCTGCTCGCCTCAACAGCGGCGATGGCCGCAAGTTCTGAGGGTGTGCGTGTTGTAAACGATGACGCTCACTTCCCCGAGGGCCCGATCTGGTATCACGGCAAGCTCTATTACGTGGAATACGACCGGAACGCGGTCATGACATGGGACGGCAGTCACAACTCGCTATTTTGGTCGCAGAAAGGCTGCGGGCCGTCCGCGGTGATCCCAACAAGTCGCGGTGAGTTTCTGGCTACGTGCTACGACGATAATTCGCTCGGGCGCATGTCGGCCGACGGGAAGAATCTGCGTCCCTACACTCACGACAAGGATGGCAACACATTCATCGGCCCCAACGATTTTGCGCCTGATGCGCACGGCGGCATCTACTTCACATGTTCCGGGACCCCTGGTCCCGTCATCAACGGCAAGGTCTTTTACATTGCGCCCGATGGCGTCATTCGCCAGATGGCTACCGACGTCCATAGTGCCAACGGGATCGTCGTCTCGCGAGACGGCAAAACCCTTTACGTGATCGAGACTGAAGTCCATCGCCTGCTGCAATTTAAGATTGCGTCC
>Ga0187778_10003295_pt1 | contig 10875 bp, 11 predicted proteins | sample 1015_Q2_SP5_20_M_FD_132418 | JGI IMG/M metagenome (GOLD analysis project Ga0187778, IMG submission 132418) | Tropical peat soil microbial communities from peatlands in Department of Meta, Colombia - 1015_Q2_SP5_20_MG | ecosystem: Environmental > Terrestrial > Soil > Wetlands > Peat | place...
CGCGCGGCGGCCTGGGCGAAGCGGTCAAAGCGCTGGCTTGTGAGCTTGGTACGCGCCCCCGGATCAAATGCCTCTCGCTCAAGGACGATTTCATTCACCTTTACGGCAAGCACGAGGAGTTGCTCGCGGCCCACGGTCTCTCCCTGAAACATGTTCTTGCCTCATGCACCGACGATTGACCCAGCGCCGCGCCGCAGCAATATGCCGCCTACACCTCTAGATGGCTTAGTCCGATGAAAGAGTGCACCGCAGCCGGAGACGTACTGCTTGTCCAGGCTGCCCCGCCTCGCCCGATGAACGCGGTGGCTGCGTTGCTCGTTCTGCAGGACGGCAGATACGTCATGCAGTTACGCGATGCAGTGCCTGGCATCTTCTATCCTGGCCACTGGGGGTGCTTCGGCGGTGGGGTGGAGGCCGGCGAGTCCCCGCTCGATGCGTTGCATCGCGAGCTTCGGGAAGAGCTCGAATTCCAAGTGGGACAGGCGCAGCAGTTCTCCCGGTTTGAGTTCGACTTCAGTCCCCTGGGATATTTCAACGTGTTTCGCATCTACTTCGAGGTGCCGGTTTCCGAATCTGAGTTTGGTCGTTTCGTGCTGCGCGAGGGCGCCGAGCTGCGAGCATTCCAAGGCCAGGACCTGTTGGCCGGTTACAAAGTTACCCCCTACGACGCGTTCGCAATATGGATGCATCTGAGTCGCGCTCGGTTTGGGACGGCGCGCTGACGCGCTGGCTTGGCCGCGCTTGGCACACGAGTACTGAATGAAAGTCGTGATCCTGGCCGGTGGATTTGGCACTCGCCTCTCGGAGGAAACCGAGGTGCGTCCCAAACCAATGGTCGAAATCGGCGGCAAGCCGATCCTCTGGCACATCATGCAGCATTACGGGCGCTACGGGTTCAAGGAGTTCTACATTGCGCTTGGCTACCGCGGGGAAGTGATCAAGCGCTTCTTCCTCGAGCATCACACTCTGAGCGGCGACATCACTGTGGACTTAAAATCGGGAGACGCGAAGGTGACCTCTCCCGCCATCGCCGACTGGGTCGTGCACATGATCGACACCGGCGAAGCGACGCTCACCGGCGGGCGCATTCGCAGGATGCGCCAACTTCTCGACGGTGCGCCCTTCCTCCTTACCTACGGCGATGGCGTTTCCAATATCCCGCTCGACGCGCTGGTCGCTTTTCACCGCAAACAGGGACGGCTCGCCACCGTTACCGCGGTGCGGCCGCCGGTGCGCTTTGGCGGTATTACCTTCGACGGCGACAGCGTAGCGGCCTTCAGCGAGAAGTCACAGATCCAAGAAGGCTGGATCAATGGTGGGTTCATGGTGTTCGAACCAGGCATTTTCTCCTATCTGAAGGGGGACGAGGCCGTGCTCGAAGTCGATCTGCTCGAGCGGCTCGTGGCGCACGGACAGCTCTCGGCCTACCGACACGAGGGTTTCTGGCAGTGCATGGACACCATGCGCGACAAACGCTACCTCGAGCAACTGTGGCAGAGCGGAAACCCGCCGTGGAAGAGCTGGTGATGGCCGATGCTGGCTAATCCGGACTTCTGGCGCGACCGTCCCGTATTTGTCACCGGCGCGACGGGGCTGCTCGGCGGCTGGATTGTGAAGGCCTTGGACGGCTTGCGAGCCGAGGTGGTCTGTCTCGTGCGCGACTGGGTCCCGCAGAGCGAGCTGGTGCGAACGGCGCTTCTCGAACGCGTGACGGTGGTGCGCGGAGACGTGCGAGACCAGGGCACGCTCGAGCGTGCGCTGAACGAGTTTGAAATCGTCACTGTCCTGCATCTGGCAGCTCAAACAATTGTCGGCATCGCAAACCGCAATCCGGTCTCCACCCTGGAAACCAACGTCGCGGGGACCTGGGCTCTGCTCGAGGCCTGTCGGCGCTGTCCCAACGTGAAGCAGGTGATCCTGGCATCCTCCGACAAGGCCTACGGAGAACAAGTGGAGTTGCCTTACACGGAGGCAACCCCTCTACAGGGCCGCCACGTCTACGATGTCAGCAAGTCGTGCGCCGACTTGGTTGCGCAGAGTTATGCGCAGGTCTTTGGAATGCCTGTTGCAGTCACGCGCTGCGGGAATTTCTACGGCGGCGGCGACTTGAACTGGAACCGGATCGTCCCCGGCACCATCCGATCGATCGTGCGCGGCACAGCGCCCGTGATCCGCTCCGACGGCTCGTTTGTGCGCGACTACATCTACGCCGAAGACGCCGTTCAGGCGTATCTCTTCTTGGCCGAGCAGCTCGAGCACAACCCGGCCTTGCGCGGCGAGGCGTTCAACTTCTCGAACGAAACCCAGATCACGGTTCTTGAGCTCGTGCGCAAGATTGGAGGCATGATGGGCTCCAGCCTGGCCCCGCAAGTGCTGAACCAGGCAAGCAATGAGATAGAACGCCAGTACCTCAGCGCGGAGAAGGCGAGGCGTGTCCTCGGCTGGCAGCCGCAGTACACGCTCGACACGGGCCTTGCGAAGACCATCGCCTGGTACCGAGAATTCTTCGCGCACAATGCCTAGAGCTCGCGTGTATCACCACATTTGCCGCCGTCGCGGACACGGCCGCTCCCGCTTGACGCAAGGCCCCGGCGAGCGCGGTTCTTGGTCGCGGACATATCAGAAGAGGCAACCCGGTGAGGTTCATTGAGACGAGCCTGGCCGGAGCGTTGTTGATCGATATCGAACCGGCGCTCGATGAGCGGGGGCTCTTCGCTCGCACCTATTGCGAGAGGGAATTTGCAGCGCATGGCATCAGCTGTCGATTCGTTCAGTGCAACACGTCCTACAACCGACGCAAGCACACGCTGCGGGGCTTGCATTACCAGGTTGAGCCCTCGGCGGAAGACAAGCTCGTCCGCTGTGCGCGCGGTGCGGTCTACGACGTCATCGTTGATTTGAGGCCGAACTCGCCCACGCGCTTGTTCTGGTTCGCAGCCGATCTGACCGAGCACAACCGCCGCGCCGTGTTCGTCCCGCGTGGTTTTGCGCACGGGTACAAGACGTTGGTCGATGACAGCGAAGTCTGCTATCAGGTCTCGGCGTTCTATGACCCTGCCGCCGGGCGCGGCGTGCGTTGGAACGATCCGCGTCTGGCTATCGAATGGCCACCCGGTGAGCCAATCCTGTCCGACCGCGACCGTGTATTTCCGGACCTGGTCGAATGACTGCGCCAATCGTTCTGGTCACTGGAGCACGAGGGTTTCTAGGGGCCAGCTGCCTGCCACTGCTGGTCGAGAGGGGGTTCGAGGTCCTCGCCGTTTCGTCAACTGCTGGCGGGCCTGAACGCGCGGGGGTGCGCTGGCGCCGCTGTGATCTTCTCGATCAGGCCGCGACCGCGGCGCTGCTGCAGCAGGAGCGACCGGCGTATCTGCTCCACCTGGCTTGGATCACCGAGCCGGGAATCTTTTGGAACAGCCCGCGCAATCTGGACTGGCTGAGAGCTAGCACCCGCCTCGTCGAGCTCTTCTACGCGCTGGGCGGGGCGCGCGCCGTCGGCCTCGGGAGCTGTGCCGAATACGAGATCTCTTCCGCGGCTTGCCGGGAAGAGAAAACGCCTATCGCCCCGGCGACGGTGTATGGAAAGACCAAAGCAGCGATGCATCTGGCGGTGCAGGCCGCCGCCCAGGGACGCGGAAGCTACGCGTGGGCGAGGCTGTTCTTCCCCTACGGACCCGGGGAGGCAAAGGATCGGTTCATCTCTTCCGTGATCCGCGGACTGCTCCGCGGCGAAGCGGTTCCCTGCAGCCACGGCCAGCAGGTGAGAGATTTTGTGTTCGTGTCCGATGTTGCGGCCGCGTGCGTTGCGTTGCTCGGAAGCGCAGCCTCGGGTGCCTACAACATCGCTTCGGGCGAGGGCGCCTCGCTTAGAGGGGTTGCAGAGGTCATCGTCCAACAGCTTGGCCACGCCGATCTGCTGCAGTTCGGGGTGCGCCCCGTACCAGCGTTTGACCCGCCCAGCATTGTGGGTCACACCGACAAGATAACGCGCGAGATCGGTTGGCGCCCTACTGTCGGGTTGAACGAGGGCGTGCTGCGATCGATCGCTGCGCACAAGCAGGGGCTACATACATCGACGACTCGCGCCTGAACAGCAATTAGATGAAGGTCACTATCGATACAGATGCCGGGCTCGTGACGCTCACAGAAGGGGCGCGGGTCGAGTCTCGGCCCCTCTATAGCAAAGAAGCGTTCGAGCGGTTGTCCGAGCTGTGGATGAAGCTCAGTTGGGTGCAAAAATACTCATACACGTTCACATGGATGGGTCGCCCGATCATCCAGCATCCCGAGGACATGGTGCGGCTCCAGGAGGTGATCTACTTTCTCAAACCCGATGTGATCATCGAGACCGGGATCGCACACGGCGGCTCGCTGGTCCTGAGCGCCTCGCTGATGAAGGCGATGGGGCACGGGCGCATCGTGATCGGCGTGGACATCGAGATTCGAGCGCACAACCGCACTGCAATCGAGGCTCACGAGTTGTTCCACATGATCCGGCTGATCGAGGGCAACTCGGTTGCCCCCGAGATCGTTACTCAGGTGGCTGCCCAAATCCGACCCGGCGAGCGGACTCTCGTGATCCTGGACTCGAATCACAGCCGCGCTCACGTGCGGGCGGAACTGGACGCCTATCACGGGTTCGTGTCCCCGGGGTCCTACATCGTCGCGACGGATGGCATCATGCGAGATTTGTGGGACGCGCCGCGCGGCGCCGCCTCTTGGAAGGAGGATAACCCAGCGCAAGCGGCGCATGATTTCGTGTCGGTGCACCCCGAGTTCGTCATCGAAGCCCCGCCCTGGCGGTTCAACGAGAGCCCTCTCACCAAGAACATCACCGGTTGGCCCGACGCATGGATCAGGCGGCGCCCCTGAGCTGGTGGCGTACACTTAAGATCCTGGGCGTAGTGGCAGTTGGCCTCCACCCACCTCAGAAGCAATGTCTGTGAATTCCGACCCGGCTTTCCTCATCCTCGGAGGCTCGGGTTTTGTCGGCCGGCATCTGTTCGCGACCCTCGGCCCCGGCCGTGCCCTTGCCACCTACCACGCCAAGCCGTTCCACGGCGGCGTGTACTTTGACGCCACGCGCATGCGTCTCAAGGACTCCCTGCTGGGCAGCCGACATGCAATCAGGACGGCCTTCCTGCTGTATGGGGTTACCAATATTGACGCCTGCGCCCGCGAGCCTGAGTCGACCTGGTTAGTCAATGTGAAGAGCATGCAGCAGGTCATCGACGATCTTGTAGAGGCTGGAATAAAGCCGATCTACGCGTCCACCGACGCCGTTTTCGACGGTTCTCGTGGCCGCTGGACTGAAGAGGACTCACCGAATCCGTCGCTGACATACGGCAAGCAGAAAGCTGAAGTCGAGCGCTATTTGATGAGCAAGCGCAAACCATGGATCATCGCGAGGCTATCGAAGATCGTAGGCTCGGATCCAGGGACGCATAGCCTCCTGGGGGAGTGGGTGCGCCAAATCGAAGCGGGGCAAGCCATCCGTTGCGCGACCGACCTGATCTTTACCCCGGCGCACGTGGATGACGTGGTTGCGGCCTTGGTGCGACTAAGCGGTGATTCTTTGTCGGGGATCTTCAATGTCTGCGGGCCCGCTTCGATGAGCCGGATGGACCTGCTGCGCACGCTGCTCGCAGAGATTCGACGCTACAGGCAAGTGAAAGCGAGGGTCGTTCCGTGTAGCATACGAGACTTTCCGTTTCTCGAGCCGCGTCCGCTCGATGGCTCGATGGTGCCAGACAAACTTTATGGCATCCTCGGGCGTCCGTTTCGCGACATGGAGTCCGTGTGCGCCGAGTTGGCCCTAGCGCTATTCAGCGGGGCGTCCAACCGGCTGGCTGTCGAAAAATCCCAGGATTCGAATCTTTCATGAAAGGCGAAAAACAGTATCAGCAATTCATTCAGCTTGTCAGGCGGCGCGGCAATGAGCGCCTTGGCCTGATGACGAGTTGGGCCTATCTCGACGATCCCAAACGATTGGCGTTTACACTCTCACGTTACAAGTTTGTCGCCAAGATGCTTTCAGGATCCGAGCATGTCCTCGAAGTCGGATGCGGCGATGCCTTCGCAACCCGCATCGTCTGCCAGGAGGTGAAGGCTATTACAGCCGTTGATTTCGACGAAAATTTTGTCGCGGATGCATTGGGCCGCATGCAAGATCCGTGGAGGTTTGAATGCAAGCAGCACAATATGTTGACGGGGCCTGTGGAGGGTGAGTTCGATGGCATCTTTAGTTTGGACGTTCTAGAACATATTGCTCCTGAGCAGGAAGACCGCTTCATATGCAATATGATTGAACCCCTCGTGGGGCATGGGGTAACGATTATCGGCATGCCATCGTTGCAGTCTCAGGCTTACGCCTCAGCACAGAGCAAAGCCGGTCACGTCAACTGCAAGGACCAGCTCGACTTTAAGGAGCTGATGCGCAAGTACTTCCATAACGTTTTCATGTTCTCCATGAACGACGAAGTCGTCCACACTGGTTATCACGCGATGGCGCACTACAACCTTGCGCTCTGTTGCAGTCGCAAACGGTGACCCTAGCCTGCCTGAGGATTCGTACGCGATGGGGCGCTGCCTGATTTGCGGCGGGGCGCTCTCGCCCGCACTCCAGTTGCCGGTTCGCCTTGCCGTGACGTCCGACTGTCATGCGGTGGAAGAGCAGGTGGAAATCTTCCGGTGCGCTGCGTGCGGTACCTTGCAGAAAGCGCCTACTCCCTCTTACTTATCTAAGGTCAAGGAGATCTACCAGACATATCGGATCTACGCGCTGTCAGACGGCCACGAACAAGTCAAGTTTCTAGGGGGCGTTCCTCGCACACGCTCCGATGTGATTCTCGACCATGTTGATCAATACCTTCCGCGTGCCGGAGAGTTTCTCGACATTGGCACAGGCTCCGGAGTTTTCCTGAGGGCGGTCCACAAACGGTTCGAGGCGCGTGCCAGGCTGTACGCTCAGGACATCTCCGCGGCGGCGCACGACAGGCTAAAGGCCGACCTACCGATCGAGTGGTTTTACGCGGGGGAGCTATCCGAGATCGATCGACAATTTGACGTGATCAGCATGATTCACGTACTTGAGCACGTGCCCTCCCCTGTGGAATTTCTTAACCAGGTGAAGCGCCTGCTTAAGGACGACGGCGTGTTACTGATACAGGTTCCGGACCTGCAGGAAACGGTATTCGACGCTGTTATCTTCGACCATATCAGTCATTTCACGCAGAGCACGCTCCTGACATTGCTTCGCAAAGTTTTCCCGGTGTGCGTGGTCCCCCAAAGTAAGATCAACAACGAGATCACGGTGGTCAGCGGCATCAATGCCCGGACGCTTACCGCGTCACCGCGGTTAGAATCCGCACCTTCACCGGTCGACCTGCAGGGTGTGTCGCGTATTGCGAATTTTCTGGCGCATCGCTCGCAAGCCACCGCGGTGTTCGGGGTCGCACCCGCTGGGACCTTTTGTGGGGCCTTGCTGCGAGAGCATTTAGAATGCTTTGTCGATGAAGATACAAATATTCAGTTTAAGCGCCATCTCGGGAAACTCGTTTTGCCCCCCACCCAGTTCGACTCGAGTATCCCAGTGTTCCTCCCCTTTAATAAGAACGCACCAATGATCAGGTCGCGGTTAAATTACCTCCGCTTCATCACCGAGGAAGATGCATGATCGCGACAGTCTCCAGGGAATGCAGTTGACCGATTCGCCCCCCGCGGGTTCTAGCGGCGGGGTCGCGAGCCAAATCCGGCAGTGTCCGGTCGCCACGACCCCTGAGGTCCGACTCCTCATTCCCGTGTGGGGGAGGCGCTACATCAGCGCGTTCGCAGACCTGACTCTTCCGTCGCTGCTCGCCCCGGGTAACGTTCCGGCCCTGGCAGACATGACAAATCTGGAGGTAGAGATCCTCACCGCGTCCTCGGATTTCGACTTTCTGCGACATCAACCGGCCTTTCAGTCTCTCAGTCGGGCAGTGTCAATAAGACTGGTATCAATTGACGATCTCATTATCGATAGACTCTACGGAGTGACCCTAACGCTCGCGTATCTGCGGGGCGTAGCCGGCATGGGTGAACGGATACTCGATACGTACTTCGTCTTCCTCAATGCCGACCTGATATTGGCCGACGGTTCGCTTCGTTCTGTTGCTCGCAGAATACTGAATGGCGACCGCGTACTACTTGCCTGTAGCATCAGAGGCACAGCCGAGGACATCGAGCCGAGGTTGCGCACGCTCGTGGACCCCGGAACCCACACCCTGTCGGTGCCACCGCGCCAGCTGGTCCAAATGGCATTGGAAGCAATGCACCCGACTCAGATCGCCAAGATTGTGAATAATGATCTGTGTCATTCCGCTCACGTCAATCAATTCTATTGGCAGGTCGATGCTGATACGCTCGTTAGCCGCCATTTCCTGATGTTCATGTTGTGCCTGCGCCCGGAGCGCGTGGTAACTGAAGTTCGCAGCTTTTGCGACTATTCTTTTGTCCCTGAAATGTGTCCGACCGCCAGGACGACGGCGATGGAGGATTCCGACGAGTTCTTTTTTCTTGAGATGCAGTCGCGTGCGTCCGAGCGAGATTTTCTCAAGCCGGGGCGTGCCGGGATTTCAGAGATTGCGCGTGGACTATCTCGCTGGACTACCCAAGAGCATCGGGCCAACTCGTTAAGACATACTTTGATCTTTCACTCCTCCGACCTGCCGGCGGAAACAGAAGCAGCGAGAGTCGAAGCCGACAATTATGTTCGAGAAATTCACAAACAACTCGATCCTCATCCAAAGTCTCATCGAGATCATCCATACTGGGTAGGAACATACCGCGCCTGGCAAGCGAGGCGGGTGCAACTTCACGGGGCACACCTACCGGGGGGCGACGACACAACGGAGCGAACTGCAATAACGGCTGTGAGTCGCATCGCACTCATGGTGCGCCACATCATCTTTGGGCGGCCGCCGAATGTCACGGTGTTACATCCGGATTGGCTCGATTACCGCAGTGTTAGATCGGTGTTGCCAACTGACATTGCAGAAGCTAAACAACAAATTCTATACATCAACGGTGGCCCGGGGCTTCTCGAGCCGGCGCTAGGTGCGCCGCGAGGGGTGACAGTTGCCGAGGTCCTAAGCGGCTCGCCGTTAGTCTGCGAGTCGCAACCGGGCCAGTTTAGCTTGGTCGTAGCAGAACTTACGAAGGGAGGTTTGCAGCATCTGCGAGACCTCCTAGGCAAACTCCAGCCCGTGGTATCCAAGGGCGGACGGGTCGCTTTTTTTGTAAGGATGGCACCGGGCGAGTCGGGTGACCTCGCGGATGAGCTAGTAGAGCATATTGAGCTTATTGCTCCACGTGAGCTATACCGAACTAGCGTGTACTTCGCTGGTGGTTCCTTTCGAAAAGTAGTGCGTGATCTTCTCCGACGCTGTTCCGCGGCCTATGCCAGGTACGGTTGGAAGGTGGCGCCGCTCGTTGGGGTGGCGGTGATCATCCTGACGTTGCTCGCGGTTGTCGCAAACCTTCGGCAGGCTGCTGTGCAGGATGCGCATCGAGCAGTCAAACAGTGCTCGGCCTTGACCGTCATATTCCACGCTTAGCGAGGGTGGCGCTTGGATGAAGTCCGGGGGCACATCTGGCATTCCTTTGCACCTGGTCACCCCAGTCTGGGGTGAGGCGTACACGCGGGTATTTCTCGATGTGATGGTGCCATCCTTGCTTGCGCCCGGAAACCTGCCCGCGGTCAACAACCTCGGGGAATGCGTGTACAAGATCTATACGTCGAAGACCGACGCTGAGGTCATCAAACGCTCCGAGTCCTACGCGAACCTAAGCAAACTGCTGCCCGTTGAGTTTCGCCGCATCGAGAAGCTGCCCGACGAGAAGTACGCGACCTCTTCGGGCTGCTACCGGGAGGCTGTATTCGAAGCGGCCGCAAAGCAGGCTGCCGTATTTACCGCCGTTCCTGACGTCGTATTCGCCGACGGGGGGCTCGCGTCTATTACCAGACTCTTGTCTGCAGGTAAAAAAGCCATTCTCACTCTTGGTCTTCGTACCGTCAAAGAAGCTCTGATTCCGGAGCTTCGCGCTCGCTTTCTGCAGGGAGCGTGCATCTGTGTACGGCCCAGGGAGTTGGCCGCGCTGGCATTGACTCATGTTCATCCGATCATCGAATCTCACATGTACGAAGGTAACAGTAGAGATCTCCATCCATCTGTTTTATGTTGGAAAGTGAAAGAAGAAGGCTTCTTGCTGCACAGTTTTCACCTGCATCCGGTAGCGATTCATCCCCCGGCAGGTATCACCTTTTCTGGGACTATAGACGACGATCTCATAGAGGCAAGCGGCTTTTCGGAAGACGAAACTTATGTCGCTTCGAGCTCAGACGAGTTCCTTTGCATCGAGCTTAGCGATAGGTCTTATTCGTTTGTGACTCAGATGACTAGGAATAAGGGCGTTCGCGGAATCGTGTCGTGGTTGCCTTACCCGATGAGCAGATGCCACCGGCGTAACGTTTTGACACCAATTCGAGTAGCCAGTGGTGAGACGTCGAACGCCCATTGGCGGAAAGTGGAGCAACGGGCTCGGCATACGGTGGATCACATTCTCAGGAAGTTCGACGAAAGGCGAGCTGCGTCGACTCCGCTCGAGGCTCACTTTGTATCTCGAATCGCCGCCCTCGAGCGCCGGCTGGCTGGTTACCTTACAGCGCAGGGAAAAGCAAACACCATTTCGCCAGCATCGTTCTTGAAGGCAATATGTGCACGCGCGCTCGTTGCTCTTCTATGGCCCGCGAAAAGACTGTATCGCATAGTACGCTACGCTCGCACTCACTAGACCATCCCCGATTTGCATTGTCGGCTGAGCGTTGACGAGATATCA
>Ga0187778_10003296_pt1 | contig 10871 bp, 10 predicted proteins | sample 1015_Q2_SP5_20_M_FD_132418 | JGI IMG/M metagenome (GOLD analysis project Ga0187778, IMG submission 132418) | Tropical peat soil microbial communities from peatlands in Department of Meta, Colombia - 1015_Q2_SP5_20_MG | ecosystem: Environmental > Terrestrial > Soil > Wetlands > Peat | place...
ACAAGATCAACTACGTCGAGATTTCGAAGCCCGATCCCACCAACCCCGACAAGATCCTTATTAAAGGTATACCCCCGGAACAGAGTTCCGGTCTGCGCTCCCTGGTGGACGATAACCTCCCCGAATATACCCTCACCTCGGGTGCGGAGAACACCTGGACGGTTGCCATGAAGCCGCAGGCGTTGGCCGAGTTAAAGCGGCGGGCGGTCTCTCAGGCGATTGAGACCATTCGCAACCGCATTGACCAGCTGGGCGTCAGTGAGCCGGTCATCGAAGAGCATGGGCTGGGGCAATATCAGATTCTGGTGCAGCTTCCCGGGGTGGACGATCCCGCCCGCGTGAAGGAGATCATGCAATCGACGGCCATGCTTGAAATTCGCCAGTCGCTCGGCGGGCCGTACGCGAGCGAACAGCAGGCATTGCAGGATCATGGCGGTGTCTTACCGGCCGATTCGATGTTGCTGCCCGGCCGCAGCCTCGGTGCCAATCAGGAAGGACCGATGTGGTACCTGGTTTCGCGGATTTCGGCCGTCACCGGCCGGGACTTGCGCAATGCCGAACAATCCAGGGATGAGAATGGGCAGCCCTCGGTCAGTTTTACCCTGACCAACGAAGGAGGCCGCCGCTTCGCCGCTTTCACCGGGGCCCACGTGGGCGAGAATCTTGCAGTCGTGCTCGATAACAAAGTGCAGGAAGTGGCGGTCATTAAGGAGCAGATTCACGATAACGGCGTTATCAATGGACGGTTCACCGAGCAGGAAGCCAAGGACTTGGCCATGATCCTGCGCTCGGGGGCGTTGCCGGCCGGCATCCGTTATCTCGAAGAGCGGACGGTCGGGCCCTCGCTGGGCAGCGATTCGATCCGCGCCGGGGTCACGGCGGCGATCATCGGCATGTTGGCCGTGCTGGTGTTCATGCTGGTCTATTACCATGCCGCGGGTATCAATGCCGACGTTGCCTTGATTCTGAACCTTATCATTTTGTTGGGTTTTCTCGGCTTCAGCGGTGCGACCCTGACCTTGCCGGGAATTGCCGGAGTGATCTTGACCGTAGGTATGGGCGTGGACTCGAATGTGCTGATCTTTGAACGCATCCGGGAGGAGCTGAGAAATGGGAAGACGCCTCCCTCGGCGGTCGAACAGGGCTTCAAACATGCCTGGATCACGATTGTCGATACCCACGTTACGACCATTGTCTCGGCCGTTATCCTCTTTATCTTCGGCACCGGTCCGGTGCGAGGCTTTGCCGTGACCCTGAGCTTTGGTCTGTTCGCCAATCTGTTCACCGCCGTGTTTGTCTCGCGCGTGATCTTTGACTGGATCTTGAGCCGCAAGCAGCGCGGTGAAGCCCTGAGCATTGGGTAAAGGGCGAAGCCGGGCTCGCCCCACCGGCTGAAGGCCCGACGGTTTTGAAACCCTGGGGAAGTGGAGTTCGAAGCACGTGGAATTTTTCCGCAATCCGAACATCGATTTTCTGGGCAAGAAGTGGTACTTCCTTGCCTTCTCCTTGGTCTTCAGCGTGGCTGGCGTGCTCTCCATGCTGTTCTGGCATGGGATTCCCTACGGCGTGGATTTTCGCGGGGGAACGCTCGTCTACGTCAAGTTCGCGCATCCTCCCGATGATGGCGCGATCCGGGCCGCCATGGACCGTGCCGGGCTGCGCAATGCGCGCATCCAGCGCTACGGCCCGCCGGGGAACAACGAAGTTCTGATCGACGTCTCGGAGAAGGAAACCGGCGAACAGGCCCTCGACCGCAGCAAACTCCAGATCATTCGTGCCCTCGAGTCCAATGCCCCCGGCGACAAGCTGGACCTTAATAATGAGAGCGTGCTGACGGTAAAAAACTTCCTGCTGCAAAAGGATCCTCTTCATTTGGGCACAGACGCCCAGGAGCGTTACGGCCAGATCGCGCAGGCGATCCTTGATTATCGGGACCGGACCAAAGGCGGCGTGTTGAACTCGCTCGACGAATTGAAAGCCGTGGCCGATCCCGCCGTGGTCGCCTCCCTCGAACAAGGCTTCTTCTTGTCCGGCTTCAGCGTTCGTAATGTCGAGATCGTCGGACCGCAAGTGGGAGAACAGCTTAGAACCCAGGCCAAGCTGGCAACTCTGTACTCCCTGGCGGGCATGCTGGTTTATCTGGCGGTGCGTTTTGAATGGATCTACGGCGTGGCTGCGGTCATCACGGTGTTCCACGATACTTTGATCACGGTAGGCGCTTTTTCCTTGACCAACAAGGAAATCTCCTTGACGGTGATCGCCGCCATTTTGACCCTCATCGGCTACTCGAATAACGACACCATCGTGGTTTTTGATCGCATTCGAGAAAACCTCAAGCTGATGCGGCGGGAGAAGCTGTCGGACATCGTAAATCGAAGCATCAACCAGACTTTGAGCCGAACCATTCTGACCGCCGGTTTGACGTTTCTGACCGTGCTCGCCCTGTTCCTGTTTGGCGGCGAGGTCCTGCATGGGTTCTCTTTCGCCCTGGTCATCGGCATCCTGATTGGGACGTATTCATCGATCGCGATCGCCGCGCCCATCCTGGTGGCCTATCAGGATTGGCGGTCGCATCGGGGGAGGCAGCCCGTAATGGTCCCCGCCGACAAAGAACGCAGCCGACGGGAAAAGATGAAGGCCAAGGTCTAAAGACCCCCCCTTCGTCCACCCCCTCCAAGTCGGGTTTGTGATTACGGGCAATTTGGTTTACTATCATCCGGTTTTCGGTTTGACCGCCAGGTAGATCTCTTTGGGAGCAAAGTCGACTCCATCGGTGTCTATTAGTTCTTAAGGGTCAGTGTAGGAGGAGCCTTATGTTTGAGGACAGCCTCATAGAATCTGGTGGGAAGCTAAGCACCAAGCGTGGCATGACGACCACGCTTTCGTTCATTTTGCAGGCAGTCTTGGTTGGAGTCCTGGTGTTGATTCCGCTACTCTTTACCGAAGCTTTGCCCAAAGGGCAATTGATGACGTTCCTCGTCGCCCCTCCTCCCCCTCCCCCTCCACCTCCGCCGGCGGCCGCTCCGGTTCACGTGGTGCGGCAGGTGCAGACCGACATCATGAATGGTCAGCTGCGCACCCCCACCAAGATTCCGCAAAAAGTTCAGATGATTAAGGAAGACGAGGCACCGCCCGAAATGGCGGCCGGGGGTGTGGTCGGTGGTGTCCCGGGTGGTGTGCCCGGCGGCCAGATGGGCGGAGTGATTGGAGGAATTATCAGCTCCACGCCGGTGGCCGTGCCGAAGGTGGCCACGCCCACCCGCGTACGCGTCTCCCAGGGCGTAACCCAAGGGCTCCTGATCCGCAAAGTCCAGCCAAACTACCCACCCCTGGCGCGGCAAGCGCGCATTCAGGGAACGGTACTTCTGGCGGCGGAGATCAGTAAGGATGGAACCATCGAGAATCTGCACCTGATCAGCGGCCACCCCATGCTCGCCCCGGCGGCCATCGAAGCCGTGAAGCAATGGAAGTACAAGCCGTACATTCTCAACGGAGAGCCGGTCGAGGTGGAGACGCAAATTACGGTCAACTTCACCTTGTCGGGAGGCTAAAAGGTTCCGAGGTAGATCAAGGGAAGAGACAGTTGAGGCGATAGCTTCGTGTTGAACCAGATCTGAGGAGGGAAAAGCAACTCATGTTTCTAGCTAATCTAGCAACCCATACGCTGAGTAACGTATCCACCATGGCGGTTTGGCTCTTCCAGGAGCAGCCGGTGGGTTGGGACCCGATTTCGCTATGGAGGCAGATGGGGCCTACGGCGAGAGGTGTGGTCATTATTCTGTTCATCATGTCGGGCTGGTCAATCGGCGTCATGATTGATCGTTGGATGGCGTTTAGTGCCGCCAGAAAACAGTCCCGGGCATTCGCGCCTGCCGTGGCCGGTGCTCTGCGTGACGGCAAAATTGACGAGGCGATTAAGGTGGCGGAGCGCAACAAGAAGAGCCACCTGGCCAAGGTCGTCACCGCCGGCTTGATGGAGTTCCGAGCTCACCAGGAGAGCGGGGAGATTCCGGGCGAGACCATCGAAGCCTCGAAACGCGCTCTCGAGCGCACCGAAGCGATCGTGCACGCCGAGTTGAAGCGTGGTCTCGGCGGCCTGGCGACCATCGGATCCACCGCCCCGTTCGTAGGCCTATTCGGCACCGTGATGGGCATTCTGAATGCCTTCAAGGGTATCTCCGAGCAGAAGGCCACGGGTCTCGGAGCGGTTGCGGGTGGCATCGCAGAAGCCCTGGTGACGACCGCCATCGGATTGTTCGTCGCCATTCCCGCCGTGATGATGTTCAATTACCTGACCGGCCGGGTGGAAGCCTTTGACGTCGAGATGGACAACTCCTCGAGCGAACTGATCGATTACTTCCTCAAGCGGCGAGGGATGCGCCGGTCCTAAGCGCCCGACGACCCCGGAGGGGCTTCGAAGTTGAAGTTGCGCGGCGGGCGCCGGAATCCCGGCTCCGCCCGATGCGAACAGCAGGAGAGAGTAGCGTATGGCACTCGCCAAACGAAACGAAGGTGCCAAGGTCACATCCGACATTAACGTCACGCCCATGGTGGATGTGATGCTGGTGTTGCTGATCATTTTCATGGTCATTACGCCTATGTTGCAGAAGGGCGTGAGCGTGGACCTGGCCAAAGTCAATAATCCGGAGCAGATGCCGGATGCGGACAAGGAAGACGCACTGGTCGTGGCCATCATGCGAGACGGCAAGATTTTCTTTGGCAACGACCAAACCGCGCCCGATCAGTTGACCCAGAAGGTGAAAGATCGCCTGGCGAATCGGGTGGACAAGCGGATTTTCATCCGCGCCGATGCTCGCGCCAAGTTCGGCTCCGTGGTGTCGGTCGTCGACAACGTGCGAGCGGCTGGCGTCGACCAGCTGGGCTTGCTGACCGATCAGCGCAAGGAGAAGAATCCACCGCCTACGGCGCCCGCGAGTCCGGGGCAATAAAGGAGTCCGTATGGGAATGGCAGTCGGCCCGAGCGGGGGCCAAAGCGCCAACATTAACGTGACGCCGCTCATCGATGTGCTCTTGGTCTTATTGATCATCTTTATGGTGATTACGCCGCTGACCCCGAAAGGGTTGGATGCCCTGGTCCCGCAACCGCCCCCTCCCAATCAGAAGCAGCAGCCGGATACCAGCCGGACCATTGTGGTGCAGTTGATCGATCGCGGCTCGGGACAAGTGCCGGCGCTCAAGATCAATCAGGAAGACACTACCTGGGATGGGTTGCAATCGCGGCTCACCGACATCTTCAAGACCCGCGCCGAAAAGGTGATGTTTGTAAAAGGCGATGACAATGTACCGTTTGCCGATGTGGCCAACGTCATTGACATTGCCCATGCTTCCGGCGTAGACAAAGTGGGTCTGATCACCGCTAAGATCGAGTCGGGCGGATAAGACCGACGCGGGAGCAGGAGTCGCCTCCCTGAATGCGTGCCAGGGTGTGTTCATTAGAAGGTCCCCGGCACTTCTTCGCGAGGAAAGCTAATGAGAGACACGAAACGGGTGCTGAGGCTCGTGGCGATAGGGGTGATCCTTCTCTCCACCACGGCCTGTAACAAGTTGAGGGCGCGCGACCAACTGAATAAGGGCGTGGCCTCCTACAAGAACGCCAAATACGAACAAGCCATCGACCATTTCCAACAAGCTGTGTCCTTTGATCCCAGCCTGATCAATGCCCGGCTTTACCTGGCGACGGCCTATGCCCAGCAATACATCCCCGGAGTCGACGTCGAAGACAATACGCGGATGGCGAATCAGGCGATTGATCAGTACAAGCAGGTTTTGGACCGCGATCCGAAGAATATCAACAGCGTGAAAGGGATCGCCTACCTCTATCTGCAAATGAAGAAGTTTGATGACGCCAAGGATTATTACCGCAAGGCCATTGCCATGGACCCCAATGATCCCGAACCCTATTATTCGATTGGCGTGATCGATTGGACCCAGTCCTATCAGCCGCGCATGGAGGCCCGTGCCAAGTTGGGGCTGAAGCCCGACGAGCCCTTGAATGCCAAGAATAAGGATCAGAAGAACGTTTGCGACGCGCTCAAGCAGCAGCTATCCCCGGTCATCGAGGACGGCATTAATGTCCTGAACAAGGCTCTGGAGCTGCGTCCGGATTACGACGATGCCATGGCCTACATGAATCTCGAGTACCGCGAGAAGGCAGACCTCGAATGTGACGATCCCGCGGCCCGCGCCGCCGCCCTGAAAACGGCCGATGAGTGGGTCGACAAAACCATGGCAACCAAGAAGGCCAAGGCCGAAAAGCAGCCCGGTAGCCAGGGCATCACCATGGATCAGGGCAAGCAATAGCGAGTTCTTGAGATTGCCGAAGCGGGCTGGTTTCTTCCGCCGACCTCCCGTCGCTTCCGGTAGAGTCTACTTGGTAAAGACTTTGCCCTGCCGACATCCAGACTTCGGGTTCTAATCCAGAGCCATGTTCAGAAAGATTCTGATCGCCAATCGGGGGGAGATCGCGGTGCGCATCCTTCGTGCCTGCCGCGAACTCGGAATCCGATCGGTGGCCGTCTACTCCGAGGCCGATCGGGCGGCCATGCACGTGCTGTCCGCCGATGAGGCTTATCCCATTGGCCCGGCACTCGCCGCGGAATCCTACCTGAACATGGCGAACATCCTCCATGCCGCGAAATTGAGTGGCGCGGACGCGATTCACCCCGGTTACGGCTTTCTGTCGGAAAATGCGAAGTTTGCCCAGGCGTGCGCGGACGCTCGCGTCAAATTCATCGGCCCCAGCCCGGCCTCCATGGAGAGATTAGGATCGAAGACCCGCGCCCGGCAGCAGATGGAGAGGGCCGGCATCGTGGTCGTGCCCGGCAGTTCGCGAGGCCTCCACTCGAAGGAACAAGCCGCCGAGGTAGCGGCCAAGATCGGATACCCGGTGATGTTGAAAGCCGCTGCCGGCGGGGGTGGGAAAGGGATGCGTCTGGTGGAGGACGCGCGGCAGCTCGGATCGGCATTCGAAACCGCGCAGAGTGAAGCCCTACGGGCCTTTGGGGACGGCGAGGTCTACCTCGAAAAGGCCATCCTTAACCCCCGTCATATCGAAATGCAGGTCCTGGCCGATGAACATGGCAACACCGTGTATTTGGGGGAAAGGGAGTGTTCGGTGCAGCGCCGTCATCAGAAGGTGCTCGAGGAAGCACCTTCTCCCCGGGTCGATCACGACCTGCGGCGGCGGATGGGCGAAGCGGCGGTGCGCGTGGCCCAGACCGGAGGATATTCGAACGCGGGCACCGTCGAGTTTCTCGTCGACCAGGATCGGCAGTTCTATTTTCTCGAGATGAATACGCGTTTGCAGGTTGAGCACCCGGTCACCGAGCTTGTGACCGGGCTCGACCTGGTTCATCTGCAGATCCGCATTGCCGCCCAAGAGAAGTTGCCGTTTGGCCAGCATGATATCCGCCTCCGCGGGCATGCGATCGAATGCCGGATTTACGCCGAGGATCCGGACAACAATTATTTTCCCAGTCCGGGCAAGATCAGCCTGCTGGTGGAACCTTCCGGCCCCGGAATCCGCCACGACAGCGGCATCTACGAAGACTGGACGGTGCCTTCCGAGTATGATCCGCTGCTGGCCAAGCTGATCGGCTATGGAAGCGACCGCGCGCAGGCCGTAGCGCGGCTCGAAAGGGCACTGGGTGAGTATTTTGTGGGGGGGATCAAGACCAATCTTTCCTTGTTCCGGAGAATCCTCGGAGACGCGGATTTTCGCGCCGGAAAGATCGATACCGGTTACCTCGGGCGGCTTCTCGAGACGGCCCGATCGAACCCCGATTCGCAACCGGCAGCCATTGCCGCCATCGCCGCCGGATGGTTCGCCATGCTCGATTCCCAAGCTGCAGCATCAGGCAATGGAAGTCGAGCCTCCACGGGAGACGCTTCTCTGTCGGGTTGGAAGCGAGCCGCCCGATTCGAAGGGGTCAGCAGAATTGATTTGGGGAGCGGCCGATCCAGCCATTCCTCCTAACCACGGGACCCGGGCTCCCACGCTAGCGATCATGCTTTACGAGGTCACAATCGACGACCAGACCTACCGGCTGGAGCTGGTGCGCTACGAGGAGGGCTGGAAGTGTCGCCTCGACGGCAACGAGGTCGAGGTGAATGGAGTCCTTGCCCGCCAGGATGTACTGTCCCTTCTGATTGACGGGAATGCCTACGAGATCAAGCGCGAACGTACTCCGACCGGCATCTATCTCTCGCTCGGTAGCCGGCGCTATTCGGCCGAGGTGCGCGATCCACGCTCGCTCCGCGGCCGCCGCCGACGGGGCGACGACGACCAAGGGCTGAAGAAACTGCTCGCACCCATGCCGGGTATAGTTGTACGTCTGCTGCTCCACGAGAACGCCCAGGTCGAAGTCGGCCAAGGCGTCCTGGTAGTCGAGGCCATGAAAATGCAGAACGAGGTTCAGTCTCCGAAGAAAGGGGTCGTGCAAAAGATCCTGGTTGATGTAGGGGCGGCGGTGAATGCCGGGGACGTTTTGGCTATCGTTGAGTAGAGCCCAGAGCTCTCCCGCCAGGTTATTGCGCGATTCCCTCCTGGGCGAGCACCCTCTTCGCGTAATTATTCTCGATTCTGGCTTGGTCGCGCAGGACCTCATAGTAGGCCGATTTCAGGAGTTGTTCGCGGTGCTCGCGAAGCTGAGAGCGAATGTTCTCCCCTACCCGCGGATCCGACAAATCGCGTTGCCCCGCCGACACCTTGGTAATGAGCTTCACAATGCGATAGGCGGCCACTTGCCCGGTATTCGGATGGATGATGGCGATAATCGTGCTGTACTGGCCGGGCTTGAGCTTCATCACCACATCCCGTGTGGCCGGATCGGTGTTCTTGAGCGACGACTCGGGAGCGAATCCCAAATCGCCTCCGTTCCCCGCGGTCTCCGGGTCTTCGGAGTAGCTCATGGCCAAGGTGCCGAAATCGTCGCCGCTGTTCAGGCGATTTTCGAGCATCTGAATCTTCCTTCGCGCCTCGGCCTCGTTCTGGGCTTTGTCGTTCTTCAGGTTATGGACCTGCGGATTCGGGGTGGTGGTCACGAAGATTTGCGCCAAATGATATTGCGGTTCCACCACATTGAACTCCGCTTTGTGCTCCTGGTAATAACGGGTGATGTCTTGATCGGAAATATTGATCTTGGAGGTGACTTCCTTGTTCAGAACCTTCTCGACCGTCAAGGATTGACGCAGATCGTGGCGGAAGTCATCCAAGGTAAGCTTGCGTTCCTTCAGGCGGGCGTCAAACTCCTCCTTGGTAAAGGGCGACTTGATTTCGTTGAGCTTACGATCTACTTCCTCGTCGGTGGCCAGCAGTCCCAGCTTCTCCGCCTGGCGCATCACCAATTCGTTATCGATGAGAGTGCTTAATACATTCAGGCGCAGCGCGGTGGCCTGTTCTCCTACGGGTTGATGCTCGGAGCCGGCGGCCTGGTTCTGGTAGTACTTCTCGAGATCGGCGTAATAGATCTTTCTCCCATCGACCGAAGCCGCCACATCATTGCCGCCGAGTTGCTTGTTATCGCAGCCGAGCGTTGCCGCCAGCAACGGGCTTACCGCCAGCAAAACACGCAATGAGGTTTTCAATCGATTTCCTCCGCTTCCCCACCTCCACCCAGCCCGGGGGCGAGGCTCATTGGCGCGCCGCGGGCGACTCGCTGGGAGCCGGAGATGGAGGATGGGCGGGAACCGGGACGCCAGCTTGTTGCAAAGCTTGGTCGAGGGACGCCCGCACGTCCGCCAAGGGCATCGCTCCGTCCAATTCCTGTCCATTGATGAACAGGGTAGGCGTTCCGTTGACCCCCAGGCTCTCGCCTTCCTTGACCGAGGCGTGGATCTGATCTTCGTTCTGCGCCTTGATGCAAGAGGCGAGCTTGGCCTGATCCAGGCTGTGTTTTTGCCCTTCGTCGGTGGCTAGACGATCGAGCACGGCGAACTGAGCCTCGTGTCCCTTTTCGCGACTGACCTCTTGCTGATTACCGTGGACGTGATCCGCGAATTCCCAGTAGGCATCGTTGTTTTGCGCCGCCAGGCAATTGGCATCGACGGCGGCGTGTGCCGCCCAGGGATGAAATTCGGTCAGGGGAAAATCTTTGTAGATGATTTGTACGCGGTCGCCGTATTCTCGCAGCAGTTCAGGAAACAGCATCTGATGCATGCGGGAGCAAAACGGGCACTGGAAATCATCGTAGCTGACGATCGTGACTTTGGCCTCGCGGTTGCCGCGCACCGGGCGGCCGGCGACGTTGATTTTCTTCATGATGTCGGCATAGGGATCCTTGGTCAGGTCGAACTTGGTCATCCGCAGCAGCGTCTTGCCGTCTTTCGACAGCAGGAATTCATAATCCTGTTTCTTTTCTTCGCTGTCCATGTGGATGGTCGTCGCGTCGTAGCCGGGAAAGTCGCTGGGGCGCAAAGGCCCGACGGTGATCTTGACGCTGGCCGGAATGGAGTAGAAGACGCGTACCTGGCGCTCGATCCGCTGAACCTCGTCGGGAGGAGCGGATTGGGCCGAACAGCCTAGACAGATAAGCACAAGGACCAAGATCGAACGATGCACAAAGACCAACCCCGCCCCCATGGATAGATGCAACGATTATCTCACACAGCGAAACAACGCCGGATTACCAACGTCAGCTTCAGTGGCGAAGGTCAGATGCCCGCGGGTAGGCGAATTTACAAGCTCTGGGAGCGTTTGTCGGCCGAGAGCAAGGCATTCATCGAACCGGAGCGGAAGCCTTCGAGATCCAAAGTGACAAACTTGAATCCCAAGGCTTTAAAGGCGCGAGTCATCGCGGCCGCCATTTCAGGATTGAGCGCGCGGGGCATTTCCGTGGGATCCACTTCGATGC
>Ga0187778_10003297_pt1 | contig 10870 bp, 8 predicted proteins | sample 1015_Q2_SP5_20_M_FD_132418 | JGI IMG/M metagenome (GOLD analysis project Ga0187778, IMG submission 132418) | Tropical peat soil microbial communities from peatlands in Department of Meta, Colombia - 1015_Q2_SP5_20_MG | ecosystem: Environmental > Terrestrial > Soil > Wetlands > Peat | place...
CTGCTGACGACCAGCGGCCACTGCTCACGGCAGAGGAAAGAGTTAAACTGGCATTCACTCAGGTCACGGCAGGCAAGACGTTTACACCTGAACAGCGGCAGTGGCTTAGCCTCATCGAGGCACACCTGATCGAGAATCTGACGATTGATCTGGGTGATTTTGATCTGCTCCCAGTGTTTGCCCGGAAAGGTGGCCTGAGCCAAGTCACGCGGGTCTTTGCTGGTCAGCTACAGGATTTGATCGTTCAGTTCAACGAAGCAGTGGCAGCGTAAGGGCACAACTCATGGCGGACCCAATGGACAATAAGACCGTTGAGCGTATTCCCCGTGGAGAGCAGGGAGAGATCAAGATCACACTCAAAGCTGACAGCATCAAGATCACTGAACGGCACAAAAACAACAAAGCCAAAAAGGCAAAGAAGGTATCAATTAAACTTTCAAAAGAAGAAGTGGAAAAGATTTACGAGTTCTTTAAGCGCGAAGAGCTTGCAAACGCCTTTTCTCAGCGGATAGACCCTTGGTACTTCGACATCGAGGAGAGGCAGGTCTAGGCTTTCGATGAGCGACATCGTTCAAAAGCTCTGGGGCTTCTGCCATACCCTGCGCCATGAAGGGATCGACTATGGCGACTACATCGAGCAACTCACCTACCTGCTTTTCCTGAAGATGGCTGATGAGCGTGGCATCGATCTCAGCGAAAAGAGGTTCAAGGTCGAAAAGAAGGGTAAGGTTGAAGAGATCGAAGTCGATTGCTCGTGGCCAACCCTCGTCGGCAAATCGGGAACCTCTCTACGTGACCACTATTCGGACGTGCTGCGAGCACTTGGCCAGCAGCGTGGCATCCTCGGTGACATTTTTGCTGGTGCCCAGTCCCGGTTCAATGAGCCAGTCAGCCTCAAGAAGCTTCTCGGTCTGATCGACGAGACTGAATGGACAGCACTCGACGTAGACGTGAAGGCTGCGGCTTTCGAGGGTCTTCTCGAAAAAGCAGCCAGCGAAGGCAAGAAGGGTGCTGGGCAGTACTTCACCCCACGAATTCTGATCCAGTCACTCGTCCGCTGCCTGAAGCCCGATCCACGTGTCCATGGCGAGTTCACCATGTGCGATCCCGCATGCGGCACAGGTGGCTTCCTCGTCTGCGCCTACGAATGGCTGATCGAGCAGACGGGCGCGGCGATGCCTCGGGAACTGGCAAAGCGGCTGAAATCAGAAACCTATTTCGGGCAAGATTTGGTCGAACGCCCCCGCCGCCTCGCCTTGATGAATCTGTATCTGCACGGGCTGGAACCGCACATTGAACGGAAGGACTCCATCTACCAGATTCCTGACGGACGACACTTTGACGTGGTGATGACCAATCCGCCCTTTGGCACCAAGGGCGCAAATCAAGCCCCTACCCGTGACGATTTCACCGTCGAGACGAGCAACAAGCAACTGAATTTCATTCAGCATGTAATGACGATCCTGAAGCCCGGAGGCCGGGCAGCGGTCGTGGTACCAGACAACTGTCTCTTTGCGGATCAGGCGGGCGAGGTATTCAAAATCCTCACCGAGGATTGCAGCCTGCACACAGTGCTCCGATTGCCCAACGGAACCTTCACGCCATACAGCCCCGGTACCAGAACCAATGTGATTTTCTTAACCAAGGGATATCCAACCGAGACTGTCTGGGTCTACGACGGTCGCACAAACGTTCCCCATATCACGAAGAAGGATCGCCCTCTCGCCGCCGAACACCTCTCTGAGTTCGAACATTGTTATGGCCCTGATCCGAACGGTAGGGTCAAACGGAAAACCGCCGACTCGAAAGAGGATCGTTGGCGACCATTTACTATCGAAGAGATTAAGCAGCGCGATTACAAGATTGATGGTCTGAAATGGCTCAAGGATGAATCCCTTGATGACGACGATGCCGTGGAGCCCGAAGAACTCGCGACAGATGCGATCGCCGAACTGCAAGCCGCCACTGAAGAACTAACGAAAGCCATCACACTGCTAGAAAGTGAGAATAGCAACCCTTCGGAATCTTCAGCAGGTGTCGTTACAAAAGCATGATCACTGCCGAAGCATCCCCGCTTCTTGAGGCCGACTCCGACCTGCCTGAGGGATGGGAGAGCGCTCCGCTGCAGGAACTGTTTGTGCACGTTCTAGGCGGACAGTGGGGGCTGTCGCCCGACGAGAAGAAAACCTCCGATATGCTGCAAGTCAAGGTCATTCGTGGAACAGAATTCAAGAATTGGACTAAAGACAAAGGAGTAACAGCCGCGCTCAGACTAATTCCTGCGGCCAGCCTCAAGAAACGTCAGTTGCGGCTAGGCGATCTGGTGATCGAGATTTCTGGCGGCGGGCCTGATCAACCAGTGGGCAGAACGTTGATCATCGATGATGATGCTCTCAATAAATCTAATCTCCCGATGATTTGCTCGAACTTCTGCCGTCAGGTCAGGTTGAATGATTCCGTTGACCCGGTCTTTGTGGATTGGGCCCTCCGATTTCAGTATGCGCGTGGAATGTTCAACCAATTCCAGACCGAAACTACGAACATTCGGAATCTCAATTTTGATCAATTTGCCGAAAACGTCCAAATTCCACTGCCTCCGTCTCGTGAACAGGGACGGATCGTCGAAAGAGTACAGCAGCTACTAGGCTGTGTAAACGCAGCGCGGGAGCGACTGACCCAAGTCCCCAGCATCCTAAGACGGTTCCGCCAAGCTGTGCTCGCTGCCGCCTGCTCGGGTCGCCTGACCGCCGATTGGCGGGGTGCGAACTCTCCCGAAGCAGGAGCAATCCTGCTTGATCGCATTCGGGCGAAACGCCCTGCTCGATTTCAGGATATCTCGGTACGCGATGACTTGGACTTGCCGGAGATTCCTGAAGGCTGGTCTTGGGCGAACCTCCGGTTCCTCCTGTCCCCAAGCGAAGCGTTTTGTTACGGCGTTGTACAACCGGGTGAGGACGATCCTAACGGCGCATTCCTTGTTCGTGCCGGTGATTTGGCGGATGGACGCATCGAGACTAATGGGTTGCGCCGAATTCCCCACCCAATACACGAAAAATACCGACGCTCGCAACTTACAGGCGGTGAAGTTCTCGTAACGGTTGTCGGAGCGGGCATTGGGGAGACGGCTCTGGCGCAACCGGAATGCGCTGGTTACAACATTGCAAGAGCGGTTGCGAAACTCCCGATTCGCGATTTTGATGCTCGTTACATCCGCATCTGGCTTTCGACCAACCAAGCCATTGGCTGGATGAAAGGCGATTCCCGCGAAGTTGCACGTCCTACGTTGAACTTAGAGCAACTGGAAACCTTGCCTGTGCCTATTCCCTCGTTATGTGAGCAACACGAGATCGTTCGCCGCGTCGAGGCGCTGCTCAAACTGGCTGAGGCCATCGAAAAGCGAGTGGAGGCTGCGACCATACGGACTGGAAAATTAACGCAAGCGATCCTCGCCAAAGCCCTCCGGGGTGAACTCGTTCCAACCGAAGCCGAACTCGCCCGCCGCGAAGGGCGTTCCTACGAATCTGCCTCCGCCCTCCTCGACCGCATTCGTTCGTCGCGGATAGCACCGACACCTTCCAAAGAGCCCTCGAATGGAGTCCGCCGCCGTGGCAAAAGAAAAAGAGCGTAGGCGGAAAGACAGAATTCTCCAGAGCCTGACTGACCAGTTGCCGTCTGGTTCCTATCAGACAAATCCCTATTTCCCAAACCTGCTGAATCAGCCCGACCTTTTGATTACCCCTGCACCGGGCAGGTTGATTGCCGTCTTCCTATACACTCGCCGCTTAACTTGGAGGTCGGCACTAGCGTCTCTGGAAGACGTCTTTGAGTCGAAGCTCGACATCGGGCGTAACACCGTTGCTGCTGCGTACGATCTCTCCGAGAGCAGTCATGAGTTCGTTAACGACGATATGACGCGGTTGCTACAGAACACGTTCGATGTGTTTTCCCATTTGGATTTTTGGAAGTCGGACATCAGCGGAGGGCGGTTTTGGGACACAATGCAAAGTTCCTCCTCTCGACAAAACCTTTTCCATTTGTGGGATATGGAAAAGGAATTCGTTCAGGGTGCCCTTCGTCGCTTCAGCAGAGAAAAGCGTGCCTGTTACGACCTGTCCCTCTTCGAGGGGAAGACCACCCTTCACCGAGTATTTGCTTTCCGTGGCAGGCAGCAGGCATATTTTACACTCAATCACTTCTCCCACCAGTGACCTACGTCATTTGCGGCAACCCGCGATTCAGTTGGCGTAAGGCGCAGCACGGGCTTAAGAGTCCAGACCGCCATTAACCCCACGCAGATGTTTGTTGGCGCAATAGAATGAGAGTTTTGTGCCTCACGAAATAGTGGGCTTGTCAGCCAACGCACCCCTCGCACAGAAGACAGGCTCAAATGAAACTTTCATGCCTTTCTCCATGACTAGCCCGTTGAATTTAGAGCCGGGACAGAGAAATTTCGGAAACCCCGCTGCTTCGATGAAAGCATAGCCCGCTCTTACGAGAATAACCTTCCCCTCCATGCTGAGCGCACGTGACCGGTCACACGGGTCTGTGGGTCGAAATTCTACTGCGAGTGCCTCCGACCTTGGAAACTCTTGTCGCACGGACTCCGAGAACACCTTGTCGGCCTCGGTGAATTCCTTATTCAAGAAGAGCAGTCCAGCCATCGTCGCCACGAACCTTGGTTCAGCAAAGCCATAAAGTGTTCCCAACCTCATAATGGCCACGGCCTTCGCATACGGCTCTCCTAGGTCAACCAAAGCCAAAGCGTATTCCGTACATGCGCGGAATTCGTCGGGGTGGTTCTTGATGACCGGTTCGAGAACTTCGATGGCTCGCTTAGGCTGTCCGCTTCGACGGTAAGCACGACCCAAGAGGTATCGGGATATGATGCTGCCGGGAGTTTCAGCCACCGCTTTTTCCAGCGCAGCCATGTGTGCCGGGGCATCTCCCAACAGCTTTTGCACTTCCGAGGAGACTATTCGGAGTCCTTCTCTAACCTTCACTACTCGTAGACCTTGACTGATGACCTCCTCACACTTCCCGATATATTCCGCCGCTTCCGGGTCGGAGACCCGCCTTGCCCAATCAAGATAGAGTCTGGCTAACCCTTGGTAACTGTATTCGTCCCGGTCGTAAAGGCTAATCCCGTGACGGAAAGCCTGTTCTGCTTGGGCCAGACGCCTGCGTGCAAGCTCAACGCTCTCCGTTTCAATTGCAAGCTGCGATAGGGCAACGCCTTTCGTGTGATACAGCACGCGGATATTTGGGTTTAGTCTTATTGCCTCTTCGATTTGCCCCAGTGCTAGTTCCCCTTTGCTCTCGCGGATTAACATCCTTGCATAGTGCTGCCGCACGTAGGCGTTGTCGGGTTCCTTTCGGCAGGCAGACTCAAAGAATCTAATCTTTTCATCCAGCGTTCGTATCGTGTCCACCGTTCTGTCAGACCGGATGAATTGCTCTATAGCCATCTTGTCGGTTCGATAGTTGAGGTTCAAGCCCGCCATGGACTCCAGAATGATTCTTTCCTTCTCGGCGATTTCCCCGCATCTCTGCCATACGATTGAAGCGATGGTCCGGTGTCTGGCTCTGGCAGCGTATCGACCTGCGCTTTCATCGACACAATCGAAAATCACAACACCCTCAGTTGAATGCCGTGTCTTTTCGTAGAGATCGGAAACGGAGGAACCAGCGAGGTCAGCTAATAGCCCGTCTCTCAAGTAAGCGCCATGCTGGTAAAAAGCACAGACCATCAGATAGACTCTCTGAGAAAAGGCGTCACCTATACCCCTGAACTCATCCTCCAAAATCGCGTCGAATCTCTTATCCTCTGTTGCCTCTCGCATCGTAACAAGCAACTCTTTCCCGTGTAGCTGCTTTATTGCGGCTGTCTGCATATCGCGTTCGAGTTCGCGGAGCACACCAAGAGCATCGTTCACCGAAAGACAGTCCAAGAGCCTCTGAATCTCTGGGTCGCTAAGCGGTTCAATCTCAAACTCATTCGGAGCGAACTTCCCACGACCTTGGTGCCATTCGTTTTTCCGTTCTCCCAACAGAATGTACGCGGGTCTGTCCAACTCCCGCAGCCGATAAACGGCTGAGAGAATCCTTCCGCTGTAGTCGGCAGCATTGTCGATGACGAAAAACGGCCTCTGGTTGGGAAAGAGAGTGGACGCGAACTCGATGTCCCCCTCATTCAGTGCGGTGCCCGGTCTGTGCTCAAAAACTGGGCCAGCCCGTTCTTTAACCAGTTGAACCGCAAGCGTCAGCAGCAGCGTGGTCGTCCCATACCCGGCGGGCCCGACAATGATTGACGCTTTGGGCTTGGGCTTTGTGCTCGTCGCGTAATCCAACAACTCCTCATAAATTTCCTCTTCCAAGTCTCTTTTGAAATACCGCTGCTGAGCGATTAGCGCCCAGTTGGCGCGGTCGCCACGAAGAAAGGCATTGGTATTTGGACTCTCATTGAAGGGCGCTTCGTTCACGTATGTCCACGAAGACAGGAATCTCAATACGGCGACTGGGTTTTTGTCATAAACCGACAACAAATCCGATGGGATGGACGCTTTGCTGCTCTTGAGTCTGTCGGAGAGCGATTCGAGGTCTTTGATTGCGGCTGCCGCCACCCGCACAAAATCATCGACGCCCATTGGAAGCGTGTCTATTCCGCTGGCCTTCAATATTTCCGCGTCTAGGGCATCAGTGTTTGGAGTAACCCGATAGGACGGCGGCATCTTCGAAGGGTAGAACTCTGCGCTAATTTGCTCGCGCACCACCTTCCAGTTAGGGTCGCGGTTCGAGTAGCCGACATATAGAACGGTGGAAGTTGCGAACTCCCTCTTGAGTAGTTCAAAGAGCATTCGTCGCTTTTCCGTGAACTTTGAATAATCGGACTGGGTTATGACAATCGCGGGGTCGGCCCCACCAAACAACACACCGTGGAGATGGTAGATGGGTACATCCAGCCGAGAGTCGAATGAAACGAGGTCAGAAGTCACGGAAATCGTCACAGGTTTCTGCTGAGGCGTTGGACTGAGTTCGTATGCCCGCTCAATGACCCAATCGTAGTTAGTCGTAAAGATCGCCTTCCATCTAAGAGAAAACAACCAACGAAGATTCTCGTCCGGCTCCAACCCTGAGAGTCTTTCGCGGAGAAATGACTCAAGTTCTTTTCTGCCCTTTCTTATCTGAACTACTTCAGCAATTTTAGCGAGATCAGATTCTCCTCCGTCGTCAATCGAAAACCTTTGGGCCAACTCCTTTGCTAGAGCCGTGCCGTCCGGCGCAGGCTGCCCAGCCGCATCTTTAACATTGCCGCCAATTCCCGCACCGACGAATAGAACGCACTCACCTGATTCAATCGCGTGCCGCAGCGGAAGAGGCAACGAAGCAATGGCGCTCTTGGCTGCCCCGCCGTCTTTCTCTTCATCCGTCATGTCTACCCTCTCTTAAAGCCTGAATATGACACAAAAGCACCGAAGGCGACAAAGGTCACCGTTGAGCACGCGCAGGTCAGCGCCTGTTCGAGAAAGAGAACTCTTTTGGCGCACAAAATCTCCAATTTCTGTTCTTTAAGATCAAGAACTTAGAGTGCCTCTGGGCGAGGGTATTTTTGAAGATTGCTCAAACGTCGCTAAAGCCTCTCTTGCCCCCATCGGGTGTGAGCAACATCTTGCACATCAAACTCCGCCGATCAGGTCAAATCCCTCGTTTTTCTTGGCGATGTGATCCGCAAGATAGCTGGCGCGGACTCTGTCGCGCTTGTCCCCTAAATCGAGAATTGCACGGCAGGAACGGGTCACGCTGTTCCATCGGGGCGATTCCTTCCAGCAAATCTCCTTCCCGTCAGCGGTTCTCAACACGCGCTGCATTAGTCCCCCGTCGCAATACACTTCCCAATCGACCGCTCTTCCAAACCTTCGAGAATGGTGCAGGTCGCTTTCGCCGACAAAAACACGCTCGCCCGCCCTTTCCCTGACCTTTCCCTCATACACATGTGCGTTGAAGCTCACTCGCTGCCGTATGTCACGTGGCAGCAGGTCGATTCGCGCTCCATCCTTCAGGATGTGCTCTGCTCGCAGCGCACCGATCAAATACCATCCGCGCTCACGAGAATGGAAGACATCGCTGGTAGGATTTGTCTTCCAAAGTAGCGCCCAAAACAAAAGGGTGTCCCCTTTTTGCACTTTCAAAAGACTTCTGGCTCGGGGATTGCCGCAGCGGTCGCCGTAAGTAAGCCGATCCCAATCAGGATCAAGGTGACATTTGATTCCATCACTAACACTTATGTAAGGCCGGGTCGGTTCTGGAAAGTTCTGTCCCTTGTGAATGGCCTTGTGCGGAAATGGCACAAATATCCAAGTGCCGTCTGGGAAGATTGGTGATCTCGCAGAATCTCCGTGGTTCCTGTTTGCGCCGACATTGATGAGATAGATTTTCGCCATATTCACCACGCCAGTCTTAGCAGTTCGTTTTCCTCGGCGTGCAGCCCGCCCCCTTCATCCATGAATTATCGCCCTGAGTCCATTGGCGGGGTGCTGCTCGGACGCCAAATCCAGCAGTTCCAGCAAAGCGGACGAACGCAGCTTTCGTTTCGTCAGAAAACCTACAACGGTGACCTCTCCCAACGATCAGTGACCGGAGTTCACGCGGCAAGGACAGCGGTTTCGAGCCAAAATACGCAAAGGTTTCAGACACCAGAATGCGTTTGCCGCTGAGATCGTGCGCTTTGTTTCCCGCGTGTTCTGTCCCGTCCTTGCGAGAATGCGTCGAGGGAAGTTGACGGTAGCCCTTTCCATAAGGCTCATAGATGTTGTCGCCGCACCTTTTCCGCAACTCGCCAGTTTGGCTAGGCTTCTTTGCCCTAAATCTGGAATCAGTCCAGTAGTCACCGAACGACGGCACCACATCATCGACGCGCATAAAGTAGACAATTTCATTTCCTGCACTCTTCGGTGTTAGTCCGACAATCCAATCGCCCTCTTCTGCTTTTCGACGAATTATCGGCTTGCAGCAAGCGAGAGTGCAGTAACCGTAGAAGGGGTTCGGGGCGAAGCCCGTGTCGTGCTTAACGATATACGAATACAGCTTCATCGGAGGAATCGTACTAAGTCACTCTCACTTCGGGTAGGGAGCCATTGAGAGGATTATCGCAAAAGGAACGGCTCGTCACGAGTCTCTTGCGATTGGTCCCAGCCCATTCCACAATCTGAAGTGTATGACGGTCGCGCTGATCAGATATGACGCCGCTCGCAAAGCACTTGCCGCTGCCCACCGCGTGGATGAGGTCAAGGCGATCCGTGACAAGGCGGAAGCCGTCCGTGTTTACGCGAAGCAAGCGGGCGATTTCGAGTTGCAGAACCAAGCAGCAGAAATAAGGCTACGTGCCGAGCGACGTGCAGGACAACTCCTACTTGAGATGGAGAAGAATCCCGGAACGCGAGGTACGGGAAGACCTCGGAAGGACGGAACGAAATTTGAGCGGTCGAGCAGAACGACCACCTATCCGCCAAAGCTGGAAGACATAGGCGTCAGCAAAGATCAGAGTTCTAAATGGCAAAGGCTCGCTTTGCTTGTCGATGAAGCCACGTTCGAAAAAGCGCTTGTCCAAGCGCGGGAAAAAACTGGCGAACTGACCAATGCGGCTCTACTTCGCGAAATCAGAGAGATTGTCACGCCGACACAGGTGCTCACCGACCCGGACGTGAACGTGGTCGCGGCGGAACTAACACGAGACATCGAGTCGCAGAGCAGACGAGAAAAGCTCGAAACGGTTGTTCGGCTTCGCAGCCGCCTAAACCCGACGATCACCAAAAAGCTGACTTCGGCTTTGCGGAATTTGGCGAGGCACGCGGCGGATTGTGAGAAACAAATTTCTAAAGACTTCGAGGATTATCCAGCCAACGGCAAAGCCTTCCAGCGCGTGATCCGCGAGCGCATGGCGGAGCAGCCCGATCCGCTGCTCGGCGAAAAGATGGCGCTTGCCGCTGATTTCAAGAACGCCATTGTTCGAGAAATTTCTCTGGAGGATGCTCGGAACGTCCTCGTTGGGCACGAATACTTGGGGACGCTCGGCAGCGCGGAATTCAGCTACGGGCTTTTCTTCGGCAAGCATCTTGCTGGCACGGTTGCTTTTGGTAGCACGGCCGGCACGGCCGTCAAAAGATCGGTGGTCGGGGCGGAGCACGAACACAAGGTCATTTCGCTGACACGGGGCTGCTGCTTGCCTTGGGCTGATCCGTCCAGAAAGTCATCGGACGGCAGAGTGCATGCGGGTTCGGCAGCTTCGTTCTTGATCAGCGCAGCTTGTCGGGACATGACCAAAAAGGGCTACAACGTTTTTATTGGGTACGCTGATCCTCAGGCAGGCGAACGCGGAGTGATTTTTCGAGCATGCAATTTTTTGTATTGCGGGCGGACAAGCCCCACGGAAAAGTTCAGGAGACCAGACGGTAAAGTATTCGATGCCCGAAATGTTCATCTCCTGACCCGTGATCGCCGATTCGGCAGGCTGCGTTACAAGCGCACCCGTGCAGCGCAGAAGCAGCTACTCATTGAAGAAGGGTGCGAGTTCTTCAAGGACAACCGATGCAAACATCGCTTCGTGGGGATATTTGGAGATCGGCGCATGAAGAGAATTTTGCGGCGGGCACTGAGGTGGGACGTTATGCCGTACCCGAAGCGAGCGCAGTCACCTGAAGATCGTCTTCAAGTCGTCGATCTCACTTCAGTCCCGACGACGTTCGCTGCTGCATCTGCTCCTTAGCTTGAAAACCGCTGGGCGCAGCCTCAAGACGAGGGCAATTACCGGTGATCCACGCCTCAGGGCAAATAGCGGAATGGAGTAAAGGCGAGGAGAATTCATGTCGCAAGAGGA
>Ga0187778_10003298_pt1 | contig 10868 bp, 11 predicted proteins | sample 1015_Q2_SP5_20_M_FD_132418 | JGI IMG/M metagenome (GOLD analysis project Ga0187778, IMG submission 132418) | Tropical peat soil microbial communities from peatlands in Department of Meta, Colombia - 1015_Q2_SP5_20_MG | ecosystem: Environmental > Terrestrial > Soil > Wetlands > Peat | place...
ACTTCAATTTTACCGAAGTGACGAAATTTTAGAGCCACCCTTGAACCCGTTCAGTTTCGCTCTTTAGCCCCTCAGATCCGTTCCTTCCGATTGATGTACGAGCCTACCTGCTTCTCGGTCCCAGCTGGATGGTAAGCCATGAGGATTTGCTGGCATTCGGATTCTGCAGAGAAAAACGCAGGGATGCGCCGAAGAGGCGGTTGAAGTTCGCCGCTCGCCTATGGGGACGGCGAGAGCTGAGCCGCGGAAGGACCGAGGGTAGAAGTTGCGAGGCAAGCGTGGGTTTTCAGCCGTCAATAAGGGCGGCGCCGTGGGGAGTTGTACGGGCCCTTGCGGGTTTTGCCGGCCAGCGGAGTAGCCTACGCCGGATCCAGTGTGATCTGACGCTTGCCATTCCTAAGCTCTTGGGTCGGAATCAGGGTACTTGAAGCCACTGCTCGGAGCCGGCCTGCAAGCACTCGTATTACAACTCTTCGCGACCGTCCGACGTTTCTGCAATTTCCCCGCAAGTTCATGGTCTTCAAGAAGTTATCGCCATCTGTTTCATGACTTCGGTAACTTTGCGAGTGTGGTGCGGCAGTGTAATCTGCGGGAAATGTCGAATACCGACTCATCCCCGGAGAAGACGAAGCAAGGGACTTCTCCGTGGAAGGAAAACCCGTCACTGACGGCGCAGGAAAGCGTCACATGCGATGCGCCGCGAAAAAGCCGCTATTCGGAGATGCAGAGTGCAGTACGCTTTCCCATCAAGCTGCCAATTTCCGTCCGGTCGAAATCAGGCGAGAGCCGCACGGAAACCCAGAACATTTCCGCAAATGGGGTGCTGTTTCAGCTAGTGGACGCGGACATGCCAGTAGGTTCACCGGTAGATTTCACGATTTCGCTGCCCGCGGAAGTGTTGGGAGCTGCGGTTGATGTCCGGCTCGACTGCAAGGGTCGTGTGGTACGCAATTTTGAGGAAGCCGGACGCCACGGAGTCGGAGTGGTCATCGACGAGTACCGTTTCGACCGTCGCTAGCGCACGAGGAAGACGATGGCAAGCAGCCCTATCAGGGCCGAACAGACACCTGGACCGCCACAGCTGGATGAAGGCAACGGCCAGTTCATCCGTTTGATCGTGGCGGACACGCAGGCCATCTTTCGCGCGGGATTGCGCAAAATCTTTGCACTCGAAGATGATGTTCGGGTGGTCGGGCAAGCCGAGTCGTTGGCACAGGCGTTCTCCGCTGCCAAGAAGTTCTCCGCCGACGTTATGTTATTCGAAGCCGCACTGGCGCCGAATCCGGCGGATGCGGTGTCTGACCTGCTGCGCCAGAATCCGGGGCTTCGCCTGGTGGTTGTAACCGCTGAGCCGCAAGAAGAGCTGACTCTCGAGCTGTTCCGCCTGGGGGCCTATGCTATTGTGCCGCGGGAGGTCGAACCCGAACTGCTCATCGATTGCTTGCGCAAAGTCTCCAAAGGACAGCCTTGGCTGGATAGCCGCGGAGTTCAGTGGGTGTTCGAGGCCTATCGCAACCAGGCGACGCGTCCAGGGACCACTCGCACCAAGGTCCAGCTTACCCCCAAAGAATCTCTGATCGTATCCTGTGTCACGCAGGGAATGAAGAACAAGGAAATTGCCCATCGCGTAGGCACAACCGAGCAGGTGGTGAAGAACTATCTGCGGAAGGTCTATGACAAGCTCGGTGTTGCGGATCGTTTGGAATTGGCCCTTTATTGCCTCAATAACCGCGTCCTGGACGGATCACCGAAGATGCCCCCAGAGCCGCCGCCACCACCACAGCCGGCACCTTCCAATGGGGCCGATGGACAAGCTGTGCTAGCCAGCACCGACACTCCGGAAAAGGTGTCATAACACAGCCCTGCTCCGGTTTCTGCGCACCGAATCCCCGAAAAAGGCAAACCTTAGGATGCGTCTCAGCAAGATTGACCCGCGTAGATTCATCTCCAACCCTCCCCGAGGACCTGTCTAGGGACTATTCGGATACTACGGACACTGTCGATCCAGGACCACTTCCTAGATTCAGTGTTATAGTTTTGGGCGACGAGCAGCAGGCTTTCGTTCAGGTTCGAAGCTGTGACGAATCACCTCGGACAAAATGATTAACGAGGGAGTCCTGGCTGCGGTCGTGCGAGGCGAATCGTGAAAGGTGACGCGAAGGTTTTGGCTGTTCTTAACCAGGTACTGAAGGCGGAATTGACGGCGATCAACCAGTATTTTCTGCACGCGGAAATGTGTGAGAACTGGGGTTACCAAAAACTGGCCAAGCATACGCGCGGAGAAGCCATCGAAGAAATGGAGCATGCGGAGAAACTGATGGAGCGTATCCTGCTTCTCGACGGCATGCCCAACATGAGCGACTATTTCAAGATTAGCATTGGGCAAAATGTGAAAGCCCAACTTCAGAACGATCTTCAGGTGGAATACGATGCAGTGAAGCGTCTGAATGCCGGCATTGAAACTTGCGTAAACGCGGGCGACAACGGGTCCCGGGATTTGCTGGAGGGGATCCTAACAGATGAGGAAGAACATATCGATTACCTGGAGGGTCAGCTGCACGCCATCAGCGAAATGGGGATTGAGAACTACTTGGCGCAGCAGCTGGAGGAGAAGAAGGAGTAGGGAATCGATATCTGGTCGATCTCGGTTCTACCATCGCCTACCGGCTTTTGCAGCAAGCTGCGGTTGCGGCTTCCTGCTGACGGGCCATAGAATCGCAGAGAGACGGTTTCAGGCTATCAAGTGGCCGATTTGAATCGTCCACGGATCGCTCAGTGGACGGACCCGTCGCGGGAGAGATGGCCGAGTGGCTGAAGGCGCACGCTTGGAAAGCGTGTATACGGGAAACCGTATCGTGGGTTCGAATCCCACTCTCTCCGCCATATTTTCAACAGCTTAGCGTGGGCCGGACAACATGTACACAACACTAGTCGGAATACACCTCAGAACCAACTTTGCCAGCCCTTGAATCCTGCTCTTTTCTAGCTTGTTGTCGTGGGTTCCGATCTCCGAAGACCAGGGCTGCTACTTTGCCATGGGCTTCTTTGGTTCGGTCATCGACGACATCCCCGTACACGTTCATCGTGGTTCTGATGTCAGAATGCCGCATCAGCTTCTGCTGTACCGCCACTGCAGTTCCCACTGAGTCTATCCATGAGCGATATGTGTGCCGAAGCGTGTGCGTTCCGAGTGGACCCACTCCGGCCTTGATCGCCGCGTCATTGAAGCTACGCCAGAACCAAGGATAGCTCATTGGTAGTCGGCCCAGTTTAACGGGGCTGGCAAACATCCAATCCTCTTCTCCTCGAAACTGGCTCATCTGATGCCAGTCCCTCAGTAACCGAAGGATTGATACATCCAAGTGCAATTCTGCGGAGGAGCCGGCGGTTTTTGTGCTGTCAACCTGCTGCCTGTAAATACGCTGCTCAACGAGCAGCCTGCGATTCAGCCAATCCACGTGTTTCCACTGCAGACCCAAAACTTCACTTGCTCGAAGCCCCAGACTCACCGCCAGAATTGCCATCGAACGAAGAGGTTCCTTCAAATGATCGAGAACTCTCCGGAACTCTTCCACCGTCAGGCTGCGAGGTTTGCGTCGCCGCGTGGCGTGCTCGATTCTTACCAGCGAAATCGGATTACGTTCGGTAGGTGGCACGATTCCGGCCCATTGTGCATAGTCGTACAACTGCGACAATAAGCAGCGGATGTGGACTCTGCTCTTGGGCGCTAGAGTCAGCCCTTTCAACCACAGCTCAACTACGCGAGGCTGAAGTCCCGTAATAGGGGTTTTGCCCCAGCGCGGAAGAATGTGATTCCGCATCCAGGAGCTGTACGCCAAGGACGTTGCCTGCTTACGCGGCATTTTCTCTTGCTGGTACATCTCCCATAAAGCAGCGACAGGAGGCTTTTCCTCCTCACGAGTGTTGTTGATTCGTGTCCGCACTGGCTCCGCAGCCTGCAACGCCGCGTTCTTCGTTGCGAACTTTCCAAGACGTACAGACTTTTGATGGCCCTCCAAGCGATACCTGAAGAACCAAGTCTTCGTTCGTGGGTCGAGAACGACCGACCCGTGTTGATACTGACTACGCTGCATCGGATCTCTCCTTTGCAGTGCACTGGCTGTTCCGGATGATTGTATCGTCAAGGTCAACCTTAAGAAACCGCCAAGTGTGGCGCTGAGTGCCGGAAAGCGGGTAGCCTTTGACCTTGCCAAGGCGCACCCAGAACAACAATGTGCGATTCTTCACTTTCAGGTATCGAGCCGCTTCGGCGACAGTGAGCCATTCCAGAGTCCCGTTGCGAGAACTGATTATCTGACTTGCCGATTGCGTTCGATCAGAGCGAGATTCGGTAGCGAGCACGTTTCCGATGCTCACCTGCTCCGAGGTGACGACAACGGGCGTGAGGGAACGCTTCGTTTCGGGAGTCGCTACTTGCGCAGTCCTTCCACGTGGATCTGCCATGGGCTGGAACATGGTTCATACTCCTCAGTTCACCTACCGCGTACGGGAGGCACCTTGTACGGAGGCGACGACATTGTTCTTGACGGTAACCCAACTGTACACATATAGTCAATACGTAACGTTACATTTATTTTGGAGGCTGAATTGATGGCAAAGGACCTCATGACGGAGAAGGCAGCGATGGTGCAGCAGCCAGTAATTTCCATTCGCATCTCCGACGAGTTGCGTCTAAGGCTCGAAACTTTGAAGGAAATTATGGCCGCCAACAGTGGCGAACCTGTCTCAACATCGGAGGCGGCAAAGCAGCTCCTTGAGTCCGCCAAAGAGGAGCGATTGGAGTTCGTAAATCTACTCTCAGAGCCAACCGATTCCCTGGGGAAGATTCGCGGCAAAGTAGATGCAAAGCTGCCACTCTCGCAAGCCGAATGGACCCTGGTTGCCTATTACTGCCAGCAGGGTGCGGAGCTGTTCGCAAATACCGGCCAGACGGACATTTCCTTTGAATCTCTCGCCGGAATTCTTGAAGCTTTCCTTGCCGTTTATGGACTTCTATCCAAACAGAGAAAGAGGAGTCCGATGGCCCCGTATCTCCTCACCAATCTGCCCTCTGAAAGGCAAACTGAGGCGAAGCCTTCAGAAGAGATTGCAAACGACGATGTACGACGGGCCGTGAACCGAACCATTCACATGCTAAAGAACGCTACCAGCGAGACGCCGCGACCGATTCATACCGCTCGACTTCTCTACATGATTCTTGACAACGAAAAATTTCTAAACATCGAGAAGCTGAACGAATCGCTGCGACCGTATTGGCCGATTCTCTGGCGCGTGTGCGCTCGTGGCCATTATCTCCGCCACGGAAAATGCATTCGGGATAGCGCGTTTTGGGGCGCGGACTTTAGGTTGGGAAATCGTGGGCCTTTGCCATCGATTCAGGAAGGCGAATACCGTCTCGAATTTCATCGGGGGCCGGAGACGGAATTTTCCGTCTGGTTGCAGTTTCCGGGAAAATTTAGGCTGCAATACCCCCTTTACGATTACCCGAGGATTGCGGAGCTTCGGACGATACTGGAAGGGCTTGATCTGCGCGACACACTGATCTTCTGGGAAGGTCGCTATTTCCTCGCCTCCACGTGGCTCGACGAAGAGGAAAAGGTCGGCGTAGAGTTTCGTTCTCGGGACAACGGTATCGCCCTCACGTTTCACCATGATGATTGGCAGGCGATTAAGAGTCTGTTTCGCCGGGGCTGGCAAGCCCCGGAAGTGAGGCGTCTGTGGGACGCGTTGGCAAGAGAGTATGGCGAACTGTAAGAGCGGCGGTGCTTCGCACCGGAAGAATTTTCGACACTCCACCCCTGGGAAGGGCGCTGCAGAGCGCTGCGGGCGCTCTGGGTCTACTTATTGAGTTTCAACCACTTCCAAAACCGAGAGCGCTCTGCGGCGCTCTGGGTTTACTTGAAAGGAGACGCTGTGTTAGCAAATCCAACCAAATCTCCATGCGATGGCGAGAGAGCGGAAATGCGCGTCAAAACCGCAAGCACCAAGGTTACGGAGGCTGAGTTCACTGAACTAGAAGCCTTTGCGTCCCAGCGCGGCCAAAGCGTCAGTGAATGGATTCGCCAGACACTGCTCGCCGAGGTTCGGAGCCAGTGTAATAGTCCGACGACCTTCCATCTCTTTACCGAGCTTGTGGGGATTCAGTTGCTCTTGATGAATACGCTTGGGCCTTTGATTCGCGGCGAACGAATGCCTGCGGAGCATCTCAACGCGGTACTGCGGCAAGTGCAATCCATCAAGGCGCGAAAAGCCCAAGAACTGTTGAGCAAGCGGCTGAATACCGAGGAGCGAAGTGCATGAGCACAATTCAACAGTGCGGAAGAAAAGACTCCATCACCGGCTACCGCAGGACTTTTACTATACCTATGGTGCGATCTTCTTAGTTTTTGCTGTACGTCCACTTCCATTTCAGCTCATCAGTCGCCTCTCATATAGTTAACCGTTCGAATCCATGCCGTACGATTCTGACAGAGTGCGAACGACGTGCCTTTTCTTGGGAGCCAAAGAAGAAATCGTGCCCTTCATTCCGTTGCTCCTGGAAGGTCGTACTCAGAACATACGATCCGGTCTCCCACGTATTTGACCTCAACCACACTATTGGTCAAATCCCGTGCACCGATGTGGTCAAGGGCGGCCCCGAAGTGTTCTCGCTGAAGAACGGGGGTGACATTGGGGACAATAATGATCATTCCTGGATGCAATGGCTCCTTGCCGAGGAGCGCAAGAAAATCAGCACCGTTGTTGGTTACAAACGTAAGCTCCCGCTGGCGGATGACTGGCAACAACTGCCAGTCTTTTAGACCTCCAAGGCTTAGGTAATTGACATGATCGGCCATGTAACCTGCGGCCTGCGCCACTTGCACGAGGGATGTGTGCAGACATTCATCGATCAGGAATTTCAATGTCGCCCCTCAGCGAACGGCGATGACGGGTTAGCCGAATTGGCTTTGCTTTCGCCCAGGCCTTGGCCAACGGACGGCCGCGGCGAGGGAACGCCTGAACATAAAAAGGTGCGAGTGCGACCTTTTCCTTGTCGAGAGATGGGTAACCTTCCAAAATCTCCTCTGGAGTTGCTCCCTGGCTCAACATGTCCGCTACGAGTCGGACTGGAATGCGCGTCCCACGATAGACAGGCGAACCGCGCATAATGTCAGGGTCGGAAACAATCATCTCCTCCGTACGCTGGAGCTTCTTTAAGCCCTGCTCGAGTTCTTGCCGTGTCGACTTCACTTCAATTACTAACGCCGAGTCCTCCGTGAGGCACATAACATCAATTTCGGGCGATTCCTCAATCTTTTTCGCGATGGAGCGACGTGCAGCTATTGGCAGCAGCCGCACTCCTTTTGCTTCGAGGCGCAAATACAGCAACTGCTCTCGGGTGAGCATTCTTTGGAGGGAGCGGCCAATCCGGCGCAACCGAGGCCGAACGAGGCGCCGTTCGATAAGTTTATGGACTGCGCGAAGCGGCAGATTCGCGACGGCTGATGCTTGTGCCGGAGTAAATTCTATCGTTTCCATGTCATAATTCTACCCCGAATAGGGTATAATTATCAAGATATGTCGGAGATTCACTGCTGCGCAGATCTGCTCTTACTCAGTTGATTCTCGACCGGTTCCGATGCAAAGACGGGTCTGATAGGTGGCCGCGGAGGTTGGGGCGCTAATCTGTCTTTTCAGTCTACCGAATGACCGCCTTACGGCCGATCAGTTGTCCATTGCCGATCAGCTGAATGGATGCCTGCATTTTCGACTACGCCGTGTGCAAGAAGTGTGCCTCTTCTTTTGCCAGCTTCCGGTTGGCCGACATTCCTCCCGCAACTTCCTACAACCCCGTTTCTGGACAACTTACGTGCGGCCCACCCACCCATCCGGAATCGCGCGGCCTCTGCGACATGCTGTGCGGGACTATAATTGCGCGCACAATGCCTCTAGTCTCTGGCGCGAAAATCGGGGCTTATGAGGTCATCGCTCCACTGGGCGCAGGCGGGATGGGTGAGGTCTATCGCGCCCACGACTCCAAGCTCGGCCGCGACGTAGCCATAAAGGTCCTGCCCGAAGCGTTCGCGCGAGACGCCGACCGAATGACCCGCTTCGAGCGGGAAGCTACAGTTCTAGCATCGCTGAATCATCCCAATATCGCTTCTATCTACGGTCTCGAAGACTCCGAAACTACTCATGCGTTGGTGATGGAACTGGTCGAGGGACCGACGCTCGCGGATCGCATCAGGCATTGTCCAATTCCGATCGAGGAAGCGGTGCCGATTGCGAAGCAAATCTGCGACGCGCTGGAATACGCGCACGAGCGCGGCATAGTGCACCGTGACTTGAAACCGGCGAACGTGAAAGTAACGGTCGACGACGCTGTGAAAGTTCTGGATTTCGGTTTGGCCAAGGCAATCGAAGGCGACGCGGCATCGGCCGACATTTCAAATTCGCCGACGATGAGCCGCATGGCGACGTTGGCGGGCGTCCTGCTGGGCACGGCGGCGTACATGTCCCCCGAACAGGCGAAAGCCAAGCCGGTGGATCGACGGGCCGACATCTGGGCGTTTGGCTGCGTGCTGTACGAGATGTTGACGGGGAAGATGGCGTTCCGTGGCGAGTCTGTCACCGACACTCTTGCGGCCGTGATCAAGGAAGAGCCGGATTGGTCGCAGCTGCCTGCGGCGACACCGATGCGCGTTCGAGTTCTTCTGCAACGTTGCTTGCGGAAGGACCCGAAGCAGCGTTTGCGGGACATCGGCGATGCCCGCATTTCGCTCGACGAAGTGCTCTCGGGAGGGCCGCAGGACGCGGCTCAGGACGCGCCGTCCTCCTTTGTCGCTGGGCCGACGTCGCGTCGTCTGCTCCCATGGGCTGCGGCATTCTTTGTTGCGGGGGTCGCGTTGGCGGGAGTCGCGGTCTGGATTCTGAAGCCTACGCCTTCGAGACCCGTCACCCGCGCTGTAATAACCCTGCCAGCAGGCGAGCAGCTAGCAGGATTGGGCCGGTCGGCTTTGGCACTTTCACCCGACGGGAGCCACATCGCCTACGTCGCTACCACGAATCAGCCGGGCGGCACGCAACAGATTTATCTGCGGGCGATGGATACTGTGCAATCCAAATCCATTCCTGGTACGGAGGGAGCCGTCGATCCCTTCTTTTCTCCGGATGGGAAATGGCTGGGGTTCTACGCCGACGGAAAACTGAAAAAGGTCTCGGTGAGCGGGGGAGCTGGGCAAGCCTTGGCCGAGGCTTCGACTTCTGCCGGAGCCAGTTGGAGTGGCCAAGGCGTGATCGCCTTCACACCCACCGCAGTCTCATATCTTCAGCAAGTGGCGGATGCTGGAGGCGCTCCGAAACCGCTGACTCGTGTCGAAAAAGGGGAGGGCAGTCAGCGCTGGCCGGATTTCTTGCCCGACGGCAAGGCACTGCTCTATGCAGCGAGCACGACTGGCTCTTATTGGAGCAACGCGCGGGTTGTGGTGCAGTCGGTCGGGACGGGCGAATGGCGAAACCTGATCGAAGGGACAAGTCCCCGCTACGCATCCTCCGGGCACTTGGTTTATGCGCAAGGGGGGAATCTGATGGCCGTGCCGTTCGATGTCCGGCGGCTGGAGGTTACGGGCGTAGCGGTCCCCGTGGTAGAAGGCGTTTTCCAATCCCAGGTCAGTGGAGCAGCCGAATATGATCTTTCCGCCACGGGATCTTTGGTCTATGTTTCGGGGGGGACTCATGCAGCCCAACACAGACTGGTGTGGGTGAGTCGCACCGGGGTGGAAGAGCCTTTGGCAGCCCCTGCGCACAGTTACGTCGCTCCACGCCTCTCTCCCGACGGTCGGCAAGTAGCGGTGGGCATCCAGGAAGGGGACACTCAAGTCTGGCTGTACGATCTGACCCGAGAAACGTTGACCCGGTTTACGTTTGAGGGGGATGTGAATAGCAGCCCGGCTTGGACCCCGGATGGCAAACGGATAGCCTTTACGTCAACCAAGGACGGGCCGTTAAACATCTTCTGGCAACTGGCCGATGGCAGTGGCGGACTGGAGAAGTTGAACACCAGCGAAAACGCCCAGGTTCCGATGTCATGGTCCCCGGATGGGAAACTGCTGGCTTTCCTTGAGGTCAATCAGGCCACGGCATACGACATCTGGGTGCTGCGACTCGGTGATCGCAAAGCGCAGCCGTTTCTCCGAACACCGTTTAGCGAAGCGGTGCCACGGTTTTCCCCGGACGGACGCTGGCTAGCCTATATATCGAACGAATCTGGCCACTATGAGATTTACGTGCAGCCCTATCCGGGTCCAGGAGGCAAGCGGCAAATCTCGACCGAAGGCGGCACGGAGCCGGTGTGGAACCCGAACGGACGCGAACTGTTCTACCGCAGCGGTGACAAGATGATGGCAGTGGACGTAACGACGCAGCCCAGCTTCGCTGCCGGCAAGCCCCGGATGCTCTTCGAGGGAAGGTACGAACCGGCCCCGTTGACGAACCCCAACTACGCGGTTTCAGCTGACGGGCAGCGTTTCCTGATGCTCAAGCCCGCCGAGCAAGCAGAGGAGGCATCGACTCAAATCAACGTCGTGCTGAACTGGTTTGAAGAGCTGAAACGCCTGGTGCCGACCGAGAAATGATGTCAGCCTCGGTCGGCTAAACCATCTCCATCACGGTGGGGCGTGCAGTCGTGTTGAAGTTCCTACCCGTAATAAGTCTGGCGAAAGATCGCGCTGCTCGATAGTGTCGGGGAGTCCGAAGTAAGAGCTACTCCAGGCCCCATAAGTCGGGTTGTGGGAAGTGTGGTTCGGTCGAACGCCGCCCCGGCCAGACTTCTTCTAACGCCGTTTATGGCCAACTTCCGGATTGCCGAC
>Ga0187778_10003300_pt1 | contig 10861 bp, 8 predicted proteins | sample 1015_Q2_SP5_20_M_FD_132418 | JGI IMG/M metagenome (GOLD analysis project Ga0187778, IMG submission 132418) | Tropical peat soil microbial communities from peatlands in Department of Meta, Colombia - 1015_Q2_SP5_20_MG | ecosystem: Environmental > Terrestrial > Soil > Wetlands > Peat | place...
CGGCGCGCCGGGGTGTTCGGATCGATTGGCGCCGACATGCTCGCACCGGCGTGCCCGTCACGCTGGCCAGTTTGGCGATCTGCGCTGTTTACCTTTGGCTGCGGGTGCATGCGCTGCGTTAGGTGTATCGGCATTGGGCCGCGCGAGCGCGGCGTTGCGCCCGCGCTGCGGGGTGCGGCAAACGCGCCTTTGCCAAAGGAGAGTGCACATCGGGCCGGCGCCGGTTCGCTTATAGATCTTCGCCACCCAGCGTGCCGAACTCTACGGGCGTTTTTACATAGAACAGCTCTACGCCCTCGCTTCTGAGGCGGGCAAACAGACGCGTGGCTTCCTCGGCGGTCACGGCCATGACCACCTCGATCGGCTGATCGGCGAGTTCGAAAAAGTGCGCGGAATGAATCCGCCCGTGGTGGCCAAAGCCTTCGCTTGCCGCAATGAGGGTCGCTCCCCTCAGGTCCATATCTTTGGCCAGGTGAACCAGCCAGTCGGCCAACGGTTTGCCATGGTGGCGTCGGTCCTGCTGTGTAAAGAAGGTTATCTGGTAGCCGTTCATGCGCGTGTCTCCCCGACGGATCTCAGCGAGCTTGCACCCATTGCCACGATGCAAATCCGGCCAGCGTCATCAACACGGAGCCCGTCACGTGGGTTGCGATCGCCCCCATCGCCATCGGCAGCCGTCCCTCCTGCAAAAGCGTCACGACTTCGGCCGAAAAGGTGGAGAAAGTCGTCAGTCCGCCGCAAAAGCCCGTGATCAGAAACAGTCGCCATTCTGGTGCAATTGCCGGCGCCTGTGCGAAATAGGCCGCGGCCACGCCGATGACGTAGCCGCCAATCAAATTGGCGGCCAGGGTCCCAGGGGGTATTGCCGGGAATATGCCGTTGAGTTTGCTGCCCAGCATCCAGCGCAGTAGGGCGCCGATGGCCGAGCCCAACGAAATGACGAGTATCGCTTTCCACATGTGCCTGTCCTTATTTTCAGGTGTTGTTGGACAGGCGCGTAGCCATCTGCCTACGCGGCCCATCCGGGCCGACATAGGCATCATTAGCCTCAGCATCGGGCGGTTCGATGTGCCTTAGCGCATCCGGAGGAATGCCATCTCCAAGGCAAATTCTGCCACAGGAGAAATTCGCACGATCGTGGGGAAAGCGAGGCACAAGTCTCGCGCCCCCTGGGATTGCGGGTCCATCGACCGGCAGTGCAGCAAAGGGGAGATTTCCGACTCCGAGCCCGTCGGCAGGCGCTGCGTCGCCCGTCGGTCAGACCGTCGATCTGTGCGCGAGGCGCGACTCCCAGGACCTGGTGCGCTGGCCCTATGCGGACAGCGCTTTCGGTCGGCCAACCAAACTGTCGATCAACCGATCTTTCTCGGCCCATTGCTCTTCGACCCACGAGTTGATGCGCTGCCGGTATGCCTTGTCGCCAACCGGATCGCTTCCCAGCACCTGTGGCGGAATCTCGCGCTGCTGAATGCGCACGGTCACCGCGTCGATGCGCCCGCACAGCAGATCCCAGAAATTCGGGGCACCGTGCGGATAGACGATGGTCACGTCAAGCAAGGCTTCGAACTGTTCGCCCATCGTTGCCAGCGCGACACCGAGGCCGCCGATTTTTGGCTTAAGCAGGTGGCGGTAGGGACTGTGCTGCTGGGCGTGCTTTGCGGGTGTGAAGCGGGTGCCCTCCACGAAATTGATGACCGTGGTGGGAATGCGCTTGAACTTCTGGCACGACTGCCGGGTCGTTTTCAAGTCGCGGTGGTGTCCGCCCTTGCCGCGTCCGCGATCGAGAAACGGAAAGTCGAGCGCCCACCAAGCCAATCCAATCACCGGAACCCAGATGAGCTCGCGCTTGAGAAAGAACTTCAGAAACGGTATGCGACCATGAAAAACGCGCTGGAGCACCAAGATATCCACCCAGCTCTGATGGTTACTCGAAACGAGGTACCAGCCGCGCGCGTGGAGTTGTTCCGCGCCTTGCACATCCCACCGTGCGCGCCCGGCTGCGTCCATCCAGACGTTGTTCACGCCGACCCAGCCCGAGGCCAATGCGTTGAGCACTCGGTCGCACTGATGCCGCACGACCTCGGCGGGCACAAGCAGCTTGAGCAGTGCCGGCGGCACCATCAGGCAGGTGACCATGAGCGTGTTGAGTACGAGCGCGAAACCCGTTAGGACACCGCGCAAGCCGGCCAGAAGGCGTGCAAGCATAAAAGGAAATCAGAGCGACAAAGCCGCACAGCCGTTTCTCAGAGCCCCGTTACCGCGAAGGGGTATGCACTCCGATGCAAGCGGCAAACGGTCGTTGGGCGGCGGCACAACTATAGGCCATTTGTCCGCCGCACGTCTTGCTCCCCGTTAATGAGCCGCAAGGCGCAGGAGCCTTTTGCCGCGAAAGGCCTGCAACACCCGCCGACCTTGACATCGATCAGCACCACCTCGGCATTTCGATCAGACAATCCGGGCTCGGTTCGTTTCGTGGCCGTCGCAGTGCGCCGTAGATTTTTGCCCACGGCCTTGCGCTGCCTTCGCGACGGGCCCTGCTTAAATGAAAGGGTTGTCATGTCGGCCGTTGCTGAGCCGCAGGAGCCGGAGCTCCGACCCAGCGCGCAAATCGTGCATTCCGAGGACCCCCGCGACGTCGGCTGGGTCACGCAAAATATCCCATGCCAGAGCGCGTGCCCAGCGGGCACCAATGTGCCCGCATATATCGGAGCAATCGCGCAGGGACGCCACGGCGAGGCCTACGAAATCAACCGCAGCGCCAATGTGCTGCCCGGGGTTCTTGGGCGGATTTGCTCGCGGCCCTGCGAAAGCGCCTGCCGCCATGGCTGGCCGGGCAACGGCGAACCGGTGGGCATTTGTAACCTCAAGCGCTCGGCGGCGGACCTAAAGAGTGCGGGGCACCGCATCACCGAGCGGCTATACGCGCCGACTGGCAAACGCATCGCGGTCGTGGGTGCGGGGCCTGCGGGTGTGGCGGCTGCACACGACCTCTCGGTCCTGGGGCATGACGTTACGCTCTTCGAACGCGAACAGCACTTCGGCGGGATGCTCCGCTACGGCATTCCGGAATTCCGGCTGCCGCGCGACATACTGGACTTTGAACTGCACAATGCTTTGCGCCTCGGCGTAGATTTGCGACGCGGTCAAGGTGTGGGCAAGGCGCCGGGCGAGGTGCGTGTTGCGGATCTGCTCAAGGGCCACGATGCGGTGCTGCTCGCGGCCGGTTGTATGGCGCCGCTGCCCCTGCCCCTGAAGGTGCGAGGCGATGCACCCGAGGCGCAGGGCGGCTGCCCTGACGTGCAACACGGTTTGCCGTTTTTGATGGGGTTGCACCGGGGCGAGGGCAGGACCGTGCGCCGGCGCGTCGCCGTGGTGGGTGCGGGCTTTACGGCCCTGGATTGCGCCCGCGTTGCCGCTCGACTCGGGGCGCAGGAGGTGACGATCCATATCCGCACGGCCGAGGAGTACATCCCTGTCACGAAGGAGGAGATTTTCGAGGCCAAGCGCGAGGGCGTGCGGATCAAGGGTCTGCGCACGCCCGTGGGAATCGTGCTCGACGGCGAAGGCCGGCTCAGCGGCGTGGAGTTCGTCCAAAACCGGCTCGGCGCATGGCGCAAGGATGGCCGAAGGCAGGCGATTCCCATCGAAGGCTCCGAGTTCATCGAACCGTGCGAGACGCTGCTCATCGCCATTGGCCAGAAGACCGTCAACGATTTTTTGGACATCCGCATCGAACTCGATCAGTGGCAAAACGTACGCGTGGGCGAAGACGGAATGACCTCTGCGCGGGGCCTGTTTGCCTGTGGAGACTTCGTAACCGGCCCCACCACGGTGGTCGAGGCGATCGGACGGGGTCGCGCGGCGGCGCAGAAGATCGATGCGTGGCTGATGGGAAAACCTCGGCGCAAGCGCGTGGTGCAGATCGTTCCCGTGGAGCAGCCGTTGCGCGAGCGGGCGTTTGATTTCATCGCCCGCCAGCACATGCCGACGGCACCGTTGCACGATCGGATGGGCAAGGGTCAGCTCGAAGTCGAACTCGGCATGAAGACGGAGCAGACCGTCCAGGAAGCCCGCCGCTGCTACCTGTGCAATCTGCACTATCAGATCGACGTCGACCGGTGCATATATTGCCGCGCGTGCATCGAGGTTGCGCCGCGCAACTGCATCAAGCTCGTTCAGGGCGTGGAAGTGCAACCGGATGGAACCTACGGCAGCCTCAAGGAGGCGCGGGAATGGAACCAGGTCGGCGCGATCTGGATCGACAATAACGAGTGCATACGCTGCGGCGCGTGTTTTCGCGCCTGCCCGGTCAATTGCATATCGATAACACGCAACGAGTTCGTCGAGGTCGATACGCCATGACCGCGTCGCGCCACCACGTGATTATCGGCACCGGGGTCGCGGGCAACCAGGCCGCACGCACGTTGCGTCAGCGCGAACCGGCGGCGCGCATCAGCCTTTTGACACTGTCGGCGCTTCCCTTTTACAACCGCTACGACCTGCCGCGCGTATTTCGCGGGGTCCACGACTGGCGCGAATTCCTCGTCGATCCGCCCAGTTACTACGAACAGCAGCGCATCGGCTTGCGCCGCTGCACGCGCGTGGTCAACGTGGACGCCAAGCGCAGGGTCGTCATGCTCGAACACAATGAGGAGCTGCCCTACGATACCTTGCTTGTCGCCTCCGGTGGCCGCGCATACCTTCCCGAGGACCTCTCCGAGTACCAGCCACTGCTCGACGGCTTCGGCTCGTTCGAGCAAGCCATGTCGATGCGCCGCAAGCTGCCCGACGGCGGCACGGTGGCGATTTTGGGCGGCGACATGATCGGTTTGGATCTGGCGCGTACGCTCATCGACACGGGCCACCGTGTCGTGCTGATCGCAGGCAAGCAGACCTTTTGGCCCCACCAGGAGACGGCCGAGCAGCGCCAGGAGCTTCTGCGGGTGCTCGAACGCATGGGCATTGAGGTCCTGGAGGCCGACGGGGAGGGAGGAATCGATTCGATACGCGCGGGCGCTCGCGGCTTTGCCACGCGATGCGTGGTATTTGGCAACGGGCGCGAGTGCCCGGCCGATGTCGTGCTGCCTTCGTTCGGACTCGTTCCTTCGGTCGAATTCATGCTCGGATCGGGAGTGGCCATTGAACGCGGTTTGCTGGTGAGCCCGGCGCTGCGTACGACCGATGAGTCGATTCTTGCAGCCGGCGACGTCTGCCAAATCTGGTCCAACGAGGAGAAACGCTACCGCTTCTACTATGGTTGGAAGAATGTGCGGGCGATGGGTGATCTGGCAGCGCGGAATCTGACAGGCGACGACGAGACATTTGAGCCCGCGCAGGACGAAACATTGCACATCGATGGCGGCGCCAAAATACACTCGCCTTTTTGGGAGTACGCCTGATGAGAACCGACGTCCAAATCTCGATTTGCGGCTCGGCCGGCGAGGGCACGATTGCCGCGGGCGACATCTTGCGCAACGCGCTTGCCGCTGCGGGTTACCGCATCATCAGCTTCGACGCGTACCCGGCCGAGATCCGCGGATTCGGCAAGTGTGTCGCGCGCCTGCGGGCCACGACCGAACAGGTGTATTCGCTCAAGGAAAAATCCGATGTGCTCGTCTGCCTGAACGACGAGCACGGCATTCCTCATGTCGGTGACGTGCGAGACTACGGCGCGGTGATCTACGAAGCCAAGTCCATTGCGCGCCTGGCCGAAGACGCCCATGTGAGCGCGCATGTGCGGCCGGGCCAGATCCCCTATCCGCTGGCGCTACGAGAGCTAAGCGAGCGCGCAACGGGAGCAACCCGCTCGCGCAATCTGGTTGCCCTGGGCTATCTTGCCGGCCTCTATTCGTTGGCGACCGAGCCCTTTTTACGGATCATAGAGAGCAAGTTCAAGGGTAAGGGTGCCGTCGCGGAAGCAAACCGCAAGGCCTTCGAAGCCGGCCGCGCCGCGGGTACGGAGACTTTCAAGCTCGACCTGGTGTCGTTTGGTCCACCGGTGGCGGGGCTGCAGTCCGTGATGCTCAACGGCAATGCGGCGGTAGTCCAGGGATGCTTGGACGCGGGCATCGACAATTTCTTTGGCTATCCGATCACGCCGGCCACGACCATCATGGAGCGCCTGGCCGCGGAAATGCCCAAGCGGGGCAAGCGCCTGGTGCAAACCGAGGACGAGATTTCGGCCATCGCTGCCACGATCGGGGCGGGGTATGCCGGGGCGCGGGCAGCGACTGCAACCTCCGGGCCGGGCCTGGCTCTGATGTCGGAAATGCTGGGGCTGGGCATCATGGCCGAGGTGCCGTCGGTCCTATTTGTCTCGCAGCGCGGCGGCCCCTCGACAGGCATCCCCACGAAAACGGAACAGTCTGACCTCAACATGGCCCTGTACGGCAGCCCGGGCGACGCGCCGCGGATCGTCATCGCGCCGACCAATGTGGAGGGTTGCTACCGGTGCGCCGGCAAGGCCTTCGAGATGGCCGAGCGCTACCAAACACCGGTCGTCGTGCTGCTGGACCTGTACCTGTCCAACCGCTACGAAGCGGTGGTCATGCCTGCCAAGCCACCCTTTGAGCCAAACTGCGACAAGCCACTGGCCAAGCAGCAACTGGGGGCCGGCTACAAGCGCTTTGCTATGGCACCCGATGGGGTGAGTCCTCGCGCGCTGCCGGGCACGGCCGGCGGCATGCACGTCGTGACCGGCTTGGAGCACAACGAGTTCGGGCGCGTCAACGAACAGCCGGAAAATCACGAGGCGATGAGCCGCAAGCGCCACGACAAGCTGCTCGCCGCGCTCGCGCATCCGGACTTCACGCACTATAAGCGCTTCGGCGACGAGGGACGGGTCGATGTCGGCCTTCTCACGTGGGGCTCCACCTTTGGCGAAGCGTTAGCCGCGATGTTTCGGGCGCGAACCGAAGGCATGCGCTGCGCCGCGATGAAAGTCGTCATGCTGCAGCCGTTCCCGACCGCAGCAGTGGCCGAATTCATCGACCAGTGCGACGTGGTGCTTGTGCCCGAACTCAACTACCAGGGACAGTTCGCGCGGCTCGTACAGGCAGAAACCGGCCGAATCGTGCACCGCTACGACCGTGTCTGCGGGGGACCGATGGCGGTGGCCGACATTCTGGCCCAGATGCAGCGCCTGCTCGGCGCGCGTCAGCAAAAGGCTGCGTGAGGAGCACCGATGAAGACGCAACCGATCTATCTTGAAGACAAGCTGCGGGAGATCCAGGAGTCGGGCCGTCTGGCCTACCGGTCCCGCTCGATGCCGACCTGGTGCCCGGGTTGCGGTTATTTCAGTATTGTCGACGGGCTGCCAGGAGCACTCAACGACGCCGCAATAGCGCCGAAGGACACCGTTGTGGTCTCGGGTATCGGCTGCTCGTCGCGCTTTCCGTTTTTCGTCAACACCTACGGATTTCACACGCTCCACGGGCGCGTGCTGCCCGTTGCCATGGGGATCAAGACGGCCAACGACGCGCTCACGGTCATTGCCGTGGGCGGCGACGGAGACGGTTTCGCGATCGGCGGTGGGCACGTACCGCATGCGGCGCGCCGCAATGTCGACATCACATACCTTTTGTTCGACAACGGCATCTACGGCCTAACGAAGGGACAGACGTCACCCACGTCGGCGGTCGGTTTTCGCACCTCGACGAGTCCGTACGAGAACTTCGATCAGCCGCTCAACCCGCTGATGATGGTGCTGAGCTACGGTGCGACGTGGGTGGGCCAGGCCTACGCAGGCCGGCCGCAGCAGCTCGAGGAACTGATCAAGCAGGCGATCGCCCATCGCGGATTCTCCTACCTGCACATCCTCTCGCCCTGCGTCACCTTCGACAAGACCGACAAGACCTACCAGCAGCTGGGCGCTCACGTCGTTGACGTTCCGCAAGGGCATGACGTCGGGGACTTAGGGGCCGCGATCGCGCTCGCGGCAAAAACCGATCGACCCGCGCTCGGTCTGATCTATCAGAGCACGCGCCCGACGCTCGCCGATGCTCTGGACGCGGTCGCAGCAAAAGCGGGCTACAAGGCTGCGGGGGTGCGGCGCCGGGCCGCGGCCTGAACCGTCCCCGGCGCGGTGTTTGTGCCGGGTTCGAGCGTAAGAGGCGCGCAATTGCTCTGGCCGCCGCGCGCAGGAGCGCTAGTCGACTCCCGGCGCGGCGCCCTGGCAGCATATCGCTGCGCTCTCGGGACCTTTAGTGTTTGGCCGGAGGAGGCGCCGCCTTGGCTGCTTCGACGGCCTCGTGCAGTTCCCGCTCGGCGTCACGCAACAGCTGCTCGGCCTTTTCACCGTGCCCCTGCATGTCGTAGTGATTCGCAGCGCGGGCACGCTCCATCTCTTTGATCGATTCGACGATATGTTTATGAACCTTATCGAGATCGTGCCAATCCCGGACTTCTGCGGCGTAGGCTAGACCCGATACCAGCAGCATCGAGGCAACAATGGGAACAAATTTCATAACTTCTCCTCAAAGGTGAAAGAAACTCAGCCACGTGGACCCTGTCCTGAAGCCCGCCGAAGGCTGCCGCAACGCAAAGCAAGCCGTGGCCCCACAAATACGCTAGGCGGATTGGCTTTGGAATTCGCCAGCCAGGGGGCGGGTCCGCGGCGTGTGATCCTGGACCCGCGCCTACCAACGGTTGGGTGCACCGGCGCGTTGACGCCGCAAGGTGCGTCGGGGAGCAGCAAGCGTTTCGAGAAGTAACAGGGTGACTGGAAATCGAGTTGCGCTGCCTGGTCCTTCTGCCCATTGAAACGGGCGTTTACGCCCCCATGTAGCACTTCAGTGGTCTGAGCGCTGCGAAGCGGCTCCGACGTGCCCGCGAACCGTTACCCCGACGGCCGGGACCCACCGCAAGGGCAAGGAGAAGCTATGAATTTTTGGCCGGTGCTCCATCAGACATGGTCTGGCGAGGAGGGCGCACGCTCCGGTGGCGCTGGCGCGCCCGAGGGTGCCAAGGCTGGTACAACGACCAAGCCGCTTCCAAAAGACGCGCTCGTGATCATTCCGCTGCGCAATGCGGTGCTGTTTCCGGGCGCACTCTCGCCCATCACAGTGGGCCGTTCGGCCTCCATTGCCGCGGCTCAAGAGGCCGTCAAAGGCGAACTGCGGGCCGGATTTCTGCTGCAGCGGGATCCGCAAAAAGCGGAGGTCGCGCCCTCCGACCTGTACTGGGTCGGGACTGCCGGTCCGATCGTGCGCTACATCACGGCTCAGGAGGGTGCGCATCACCTCGTGGTGCAGGGCGAGTCGCGTTTTCGAGTTCTGGAGTTTCTGGACGGCTGGCCGTTTCTGGTGGCACGGGTCGCCATGGTCGAGCAGCCGCAAACGCAGGGGCCGGAAGTCGAAGCTCGATTCTTGCAGCTCAAGGAGCAAGCGATCGAGGCGATCGGATTGCTGCCCCACGCGCCCGACGAATTAGCTGGTGTCGTGCGCGGGATGGACTCTCCTGCGCTTCTGGCAGACCTCGTTGCCAATTTGCTGGACGTCAAAAACGAGGAAAAGCAAGACATCTTGGAGACGTTCGACCTCGTGCGGCGGTTGGACAAAGTCATCGCCATGCTCTCGGCGCGCACGGAGGTGCTGAAGCTTTCCAAGGAAATCGGTGAGAAGACACGGGCGCACTTCGACGAACGTCAGCGCGAGCATGTGCTGCGCGAGCAGCTGCGTCAGATCCAAAAGGAGCTCGGCGAAGGCGAGGACGCAAGCGCGGAGGTCGAAGAGCTGAAAAAGGCGATCGAGAACGCCGGGCTGCCCGACGAGGTGCTCAAGCACGCGCAGCGCGATCTCAAGCGGCTGCAGCGCATGGGCGACGGCGGCGCCGAATACTCGATGCTGCGCACCTATCTGGAGTGGCTCACGGAACTGCCGTGGAAGGCGCAGCCGCAGCAGCCGATCGATCTGGCCCAGGCGCGCAGTGTGCTCGACGAGGATCACTTCGGACTCGACAAGATCAAGCGGCGCATCTTGGAATATCTGGCCGTGCGCAAGCTCAACCCTGAGGGCAAGAGCCCGATCCTGTGCTTTGTCGGGCCGCCGGGCGTGGGCAAGACCTCGCTCGGCCAGTCCATCGCGCGGGCGACGGGGCGTGCGTTCCAGCGGGTCGCCCTGGGAGGCGTGCACGACGAAGCCGAGATTCGCGGACATCGGCGCACGTACATCGGGGCGCTGCCCGGCAACATCATTCAGGCGATGCGCCGCGCGGGCACGACCAACACCGTGCTCATGCTCGACGAAATCGACAAGACGGGGGCCGGCGGTTTTCACGGGGACCCGGCCAGCGCGCTGCTCGAAGTGCTCGACCCCGAACAAAACCACAAGTTCCGCGACAACTACCTGGCAGTGGACTTCGATCTGTCGCGGGTGATGTTCATTTGCACCGCCAACGTTCTGGACACGATCCCGGGACCGCTGCGCGACCGGATGGAGGTGATCCAACTTCCGGGCTACACCGAGCAAGAAAAGGTCGAGATCGCGAAACGCTATCTGGTGCGCCGTCAACTCGATGCCAACGGGCTGCAGGGCGAACAAGCGAAACTGACCGATGCCGCCCTGGAATCGATCGTGCGCGATTACACGCGCGAGGCCGGGGTGCGCAACCTGGAGCGGGAGATCGGCACCGCCCTGCGCCACGTGGCGATGCAGATCGCCGAAGACAAGACGCACGGCGTCACGCTCGATTCGGCGGACCTGCCCCCGATTCTCGGTCCGCGGCGCTTTGAAAACGAGTTGGCGCTGCGCAGTGGCATGCCCGGCGTGGCCACGGGGCTAGCCTGGACGCCTGTCGGCGGCGACATCTTGTTCATCGAGGCGAGCAAGGTGCCGGGCACCGGACGCTTGGTGCTCACGGGGCA
>Ga0187778_10003302_pt1 | contig 10860 bp, 10 predicted proteins | sample 1015_Q2_SP5_20_M_FD_132418 | JGI IMG/M metagenome (GOLD analysis project Ga0187778, IMG submission 132418) | Tropical peat soil microbial communities from peatlands in Department of Meta, Colombia - 1015_Q2_SP5_20_MG | ecosystem: Environmental > Terrestrial > Soil > Wetlands > Peat | place...
CCGCTGCACCAGCCGCCCTTGGGAACCATCTTGTTGAACAGATCGCAGCGAGCCGAGTCGGCTCCGACTTGCGTGAAGTGCAGGCACGACGCGCAGGTTTGCTCGTTCGTGTGCTTGGGATACTTCTTTCCATCGGCGTCGGCCGTCTTCAGCTTAAAGCCCATCGCTACGGCCATCTTGTCGTCCTCGGTCAGGACGGGGACGTCGGCGAGCGCGACCCGCGGGAGCACCGCAACTGCACCTGCCAGTGGAACAATCTTCAAAACGAAATCGCGACGCTTGGTCATACCTGTAGTCTCCTATTCGGATAATTCGTTCGTGCTTGCTTGGCCTGTGGGCTCGCGCCCAGTTCCCCGCATCTCGCATGCGAAGACCGCGCCTGCTTAACGCCTGGAAGATCGAAAACGGCGACAGAAAATCGTCGCGGTATCCGAGTCTCCTCCTCCTTTCGTTAGAGCGACAAAAATTATAGCGGCCGCAACCCGCTGCACGGTCGCTTTAGTCAAAAAATACACTGCACCTACCGCGCTTGTGCGAGCGCCGTCTCGCGAATGCTACTCATTCTCATCTTTGTTCTTCCTCTATGCTGCGCTGCACTTTTTTAGGGTTGGGCCTGTACAACGATCGGAAACTCGAGGATGGTCGAATCCTCACCACGCTTGAGCTGCACCTGCAGGACATTCTGGGCGCCAGAGCCGAATCGCACCGCTCGGCGGTATACGCCCACGTGGCCGTCCTCGATCGCCTGGATCCACGGGGAGGAGGTCTGCGCGCGCACCGTGACCAGCGCGTCGTAGACCGGCTCACGGTGTTCGCCCGCGATTACGATCACCACCTCGTTTTGCCCCACGCGCGGAGGCGAGGGGCGCGTCTCTACCGTGACCTCGTAGGGGCCCCACTGGCGGGTGCCGATTGTGCCGGCTTGATCGGCTTGGCCGCAGGCGGCCAGAGCCATTGCGTAAAACGCCGCAAACCATCGGGACCGACGCGCGCCTCGCAGGGACCCACGCTCGAAGGGCGTGCGGCCCGTAGGCCGGCTGGGCAATGTCTTACTCCGCCTCGCGCGTGGTTTTGCCGTCCTCGGAGGCGCGAAGCGACTCATTTTCGGGATCGTTATCCAGGCGTCCGGCGCGCTCCGAGCCGTACAGGTTCGTCATGAAATAGACGAAAGTCGCGGCAATGGCGACATAGACGATGGCGGCGACAAACCCCCAATTGAACCATTCCACTTTAACGCCGGGTCGCTGACCCCAAAACGGAAATCCCAGTCCGACCGCAATCAACAGGACAACCACCACAACGGCGATAAACCAGTACGGAACTCGCCGCTGCGAGGTGGGAATTTTGGCGACCAGTTCCCAGTCCTCCATTCCGCGTTTGCGCAGCCGTTCCTCGTCCGACGCATAGCCAAAGTGGTCCTCGGGATTGCGGCCCCACTCCGGCTTTACGGGCGTGAACTCCAGACCCAGGTGTTCAAATCCCGTTGGCTTTGTTTCTTTGGATGTGCGCGCGTTCGCGCCCGAGGCGGCCTCATCGGTCACGTCCGTGCGGCCGGGGCGTTCGTTGGGCGATTCACTCATTTGGGGTTCCTCCTCGTTGCGGGGGCCCATGCTGGAGGGCCCGACCGTGCCTAACCCGCTAAGTGCTGAAACTGGAAATGGCCAACCCAGCCGTCCTGTGCTTGCACGTCGATTCGAACCGGATACAGGCCGTGCTTTAGCTGCGGGGAAATCGACAGTGTCAAGGACTGGTGTTGCGCCCGACCGAGCTTTACCGCGTCGGCGCTCAAATGGTATTCGCTGGGGTCGATTCCGCTTACGCGCACGCGCAGGTCCGCATCGCGATAGCGCTTGTTGGCAATCGCAATTTGGTAATCGGTGATCGTCTGACCGGCCGCCGCCGCGCGGTGATCCACCGACAGGTGGTAGGGTTCGTAGCTCCAGATGCCCCAGAAGAACATCGCCAAACCGAGGAAGGTGAAGGGAAGGGCCCAGCGCGAGCGACCGAGCAGGGAGTACTCGTTGTTGCGCTTGCGCGTTGCCGCGCGAGCCGCGGCGCCCCGTTCGCCGAATTCGAAACGCAACAGACCCGTCGTGCCGCTCTTCTGATGCATGCGGTCGCAGGCATCGACGCATTCGCCGCAATTGATGCAGCTGTCGAACACGTCCGTGCTTCGCGGATCCAGATCAAGGAAACACTTCGTCGTGCAATAGTTGCAGCCAACGCAATCGGCCGCGCGGCTCGCATCGTAGGCGATATGCAGGGTCTGCCGAGTTTTAAACGAATGCTGCCAAACCCGATACACGCAGATGAAGCGGCACCAGAAATGACGTATCACCGTGACATCGAGCAGCACGATCAGAACGAACACCGCGTAAATCCAATGCAACGACGAGGCCAGTGCCGGATCGGGTCGCAGCGTCACAAAGGACCACACCACGGGCAGCGGATAAAAGTACAGCATCGGCACGAGCGCAATGGCCATCGCAGCGCCGAAAAAACACAGCGCGAGGATCAGCCAGTTTTGCAGCCGGTCCTTGGACGCGGTCACGCGCACGGGCGCTCCGTCCAGACTGACCTCGGCACGCTTTCCAAGAAATTTGCGGGTCATGAAGTTGGCCCATTCCGCGACGCTGTTTTGCGGGCACACCCAACCGCAGAAGACCGTTCCTGCGATCGAGTACAAAAACACCATGACGGTCGCCAAAAAAATCCACAAACCAAAAAACAGGAAAAAATCCGCGAACCAGACCTGACGGTCGAGGACTACGAACGCTCCCGCGATGGGGTCGATGCGGAAGAGACCCGTGGTGGGCACCAGCACGATGAGCGCGAGCGCGACGAGCTGTACGGCTCGGCGGCGGCCATGAAACGCCGTCGGCGTGGACGGCGTTGCCGAGGACGCCCCAGGGGCGAGGACCCGTACCGGGATCTCGCGCAGACGAGTTTGTGCAGAGTACGACATCTTTGCAAGCGTACCCCAATCAGGCTTCCCGCAGGAGTGCTCGCCTCGTGGGTTAGGGCAAGTTCCCGCACCCTACCTTAGTCCAGTACGGCAGCGCGCGCGTCCGTTCGTCGCGCGGGCGATCAATTCTCATTCCGACTTGGCGGTTTGCCTGCGCTCGCAAGTTTCGACGAGTTCGGAATCCAGCGGCGCGAGTTCGCAAAGTCGCTGCAATGCGGCAACCGCGCTACTGCGTCCTTGTTCCCGATCAAGATGCCACAAAGCGCGCAGCGCCTCGACATGGTCGGGATAAATGCGCACGATCCGCTCGAGCGTTGCGCGCTTCTCCAGGCCGTGATCCTGCGTTGCCACGTCAAAGAGCTCGTCGGCAAGAGCACTCGCGATCCAGCGATCGCGAGGATTGGCTTCGTAGGCCAGGCGGCTGAGCTGGCGGGCGCGCGTCGCGTCCGACGTCAGGGAGGCCACCCACGCTTGTACCGCGAGCTCGCTAGCGGTATACGCGCTCGCAAACGATGGCTCTTCTGCGCGAGCGATATCGAGCTGGGCACTTGCCGTGGCCTCATCGGGCCGCCGGCGAAGCAACTCCAGAAGAATTTCCGCGAGGGGTGATTGCTCCTGATAGCGCAGATGCGGAAGGCGAAACTCAATTACCGGACGGCTTTCGCTTTGCACGGGGCCCAGACCCGCGGCGATCGGACCCCAATACCGCCCTAGCCAGGTCGCCGCCCCTTCGCCCCCCGTGGCGGCTTGAATCTCGTCGGCACCGCGGCCGGACAGGTTTGCGGCAACGGATGCGCCGCTTTGCAACGGCAAAAGCGACCCAATCATGGCCAAATGCATGCCGTCGAGAAAAAGCTCGGCGTGCGGAAAAACGCGCTCAAAACTTCGCAACACCGTGTGCAGGGATTCCCGGTCAAACTGATTGAGCGCGATCCATTGCGCAAAAATGCCCCCGTTGGCCAAGTGATCGCGGGCACGCTGGAATTGCTCGACGGAAAGCAAGTTGCTCATCCCCGCAAGATCCGGATGAAACAAGTCGCCCACGATGACGTCGAAATGCTGTTGGCTTGCCGCAAGAAAGTGTCGCGCATCGTCGTGCACGATGCGCATGTTGTGCGTAACGCCCCGGTTGACCGGGGCGAACCAGGTTCGTGCCGCGAGGATGGCGCCGGGCGACAATTCCACCGCGGTTCGATCCAGAGTGGGGTACGCCAGCGACCCGCTGGCCGAAATCCCCGTTCCCAGACCCAGGAACAGGATACTTTGCGGCGCGCGGTGCAGCAGCAAGGGAAGCCGGGCCTGATCGGCCTGAATCTGGACGGCGGCCGGATCGGATGAGGCGTCCATATGCTGCAGATCGGTCAACAAAGTGCGTTGACCGTCGGCCCCCTGGGTAACATGGTTTATCGTCAACGCGTCCTCGTAGCGCTCGAGTTGTTCGGTGAGCGCCGGGGACGGGGGCAACATCCTCTTGGGCTCGGGAAATTCCCGCAACAGCCAGGCCACGACGAGGGCCAAGGGAAGCGCCGCGGCTAGGAAACGGGGGGCTCCCAAGGCAATTCCCAGGGTCAACAGCAATAGCGCCGCCAGACCGACGCTTGCGGCCGTTCCAAGCAAGGGGATGCCCACCAACACGGCGAAGATTGCGCCAGCGGCCGCACCAAGGCAATTGGCGCTATAGAGCACGACAGCGCGGGAGGAATCGGCACTTTGTGAAGGGAACCGGTGCGCCAAAACCGGAAGCCACGCTCCCAGGGCAATGGTCGTTGGCAACGTGCAAAGAGCCAGTGCCAGTGTCTGCCCTAAGAGGGCCGAGAACAGAGAAGAAAAGCGCAGCTGTTGCACCCAAACCGAAAACGCGGGCAGCGCCCAAAGCCCAAGCAGGGTGAAGCTGCAGGCGGTCAAGGGAATTGCCGTCGCGAGCCAGCGGGCTCGGTGTGCGCGCGCGGCAAGCAAGCTCCCGCCGGAGGTCCCGAGCAGGTAGACGGACAAAATGATGGCAAGGACATACTCGGTTCGGAGCATCACGATGCCGTATAGGCGCGTCCAGGCCATCTCCAGAACCAGCGCGCAAGCTCCCACCGCGGCATAGGCGAGCAGCAGCGGGCCGGGCGTGCGCGGCAACACGGCCCCGGCGGGCGGCTCCCTATCGAGGCGGGCGGCGCTTCGCGCTGCCTGCTGGCCGAGCAGCCAGGCCGCGGCGGCCACGACAATCCCGCCGGATGCGACGGCCCGCAGCGAAGAGGACCAACCAAGGGCGGCCAGCAGCGCGAGGCTCAAGAGGGCCCCGGCCGCCGCCCCGAGGCAATTCACTCCATAAACTCGCCCGAGTAAAGGCGGCGACCAATCGTAGGCACGCAGCACCATGGGAAAGCTCGCGCCCATCGCGGCCGCGGGAAGCGTCAGAAGAAACAGCGCAACGCTTGCCTGCGTTGCGTACCACTGCCACCAGCTCATGCGCAAAGCGAGGTATTCGAGAAGCGGTGCGCCGGCGTCGCTAAGCACCGGCAGGGCAAGCGCGTACAACGCGACCATAAGTTCGAGCAGGGCAAACGTCTTGAGCGCGCGCCCCGCGCCCGAGGCAGCCGGCAGGCGCAGCGCCAGAAGGGAACCGGCCCCCAGCCCGAGCATGAATGCGGTTACGGTTGCGGCGACGCCGAAAATGCTCAAGCCGAATTGCGCAGAGAGCATGCGGGCCCAGAGCACCTCGTAACAAAGCCCCGTCACCCCGCTGAAAAAGTACAACACCGCAACAAAGCGGCCGGTTGCCGGTGCGAGGCCCGCGCCGCGATCCGAATCGCTCAAAACGGCCGAAACCAGACCAGACCTACGATCGCATGAACGACTGCCAGGGTGACGCTCAAGCCCGCGCACACCATGTGCGCAAGATAGACCGGCTTGCCATACACCCCCATGGCGATGCCCAGCGAACCGGTGACCAGCAAAAGAAGGAGCAGCGGCGCACCCAGCGCAAACATGACCCACCGTCTCGTTTTATCGGTCGCTTCGGTCGGGGCGGGCGGTGCGTTGGCCCGCTCAAACGATTGCAGGATCTGCGTGCCGCTGGCCTCGCCCGACGGTTCCTCGGCCCAGGCAGGCAGGGCCATCGCCGCGCCGGCAAGCAGCACCAGGGCGGTGGTCGCCAGTTGCGGAAAAAGCGATCGGCGCAGGGCGCCCCAGAGGCGGTCGGGCAGGAACATCGGCGATCAGGGTTGTGGCGGTTCGTTCGATTCGGGAGCGTTCGGCCGCTCGCGCTTGCGCAGCGAATGGCGCCACATGAGCACGACCATCAGGATAAAGGGCGCGAAAACGCCCATCATCAAGAACAAGAACAGATGCCAGGGCGTGTCGATCGTTACGTGCAAAAACCGGTAGCTGTTGACCGCCGCCAGCGCCGGGGAGGCGAGCAGCGCAACAAGCAGGGCCAACCAGATGCGGTGCGGCGTGCCGGTCATCGGGACTTTGCCACTGGCCCGGCCGCGTCGGCCGCGCAACGAAAGCCAAAAAAGTCCGAAGCGTAATTCGGCCAGTTGTAGCCGCGATGGTAGGTCGCAGTAGAAAATGGATCACCCTTCCACGAACCCCCGCGCAGCACCTTGTAACGTCGGTCCACCGGTATCTGGTCGGAGATCTTCATTGCGCGGTCTTCCGCGCCGATGCTTCGATTGATCTTGCCCTGGAACATCTCGGCGGGCGCATCACTGCCTTCGTACGGCAGAAAGTCGTCCTCCACCCACTCCGCGACGTTGCCCGCCATGTCAAACACGCCGTACGGGCTCACCCCTTCTTTGTAGGTGTCCACATTGGTCGCCGACCCGACATTGTAATAGGTGTTCAACCGCTTCGGATCCATCGTGTTGCCCCACGGCCAGCGCCGCCCGTCCGTGCCTCGAGCGGCCTTTTCCCATTCGGCCTCGGTCGGCAGGCGCTTGCCCGCCCACGTCGCGTATGCCTTGGCGTCGAACCAGTTGACCAAGGTCACCGGGTACAGAAGCTGGCCCTCGGGAATGCGCCCGTCCTTCCACGTTGACGGAGGACGATGACCCGTCTCGGCCAGAAAACGCGCGTACTGCGCGTTCGTGACAAGGTACTTGTCGATGCGGTACTCGGACAGGTTCACGCTGTGCTGGGGATGGTCCTGTGCGTCCGCCCGTTCGTAGTTGGTGCCCATTGCGAAGGGCCCCGCCGCAATGAGGACCATCGAATCGAGTTCGTCCCATTTTTCTTTGCTCAGCAGGCCCTGCGCTTCTTCGACGCTGTAGCTGACGGAGGGTGTGTTTGCCGCGGCTTTCTTGTGCTGTTCGTTACGCGCGTGCAACGTGATGTCCTCACCCGCCGCCCGTTCGTGCGCCGGCTCATCCTTCAGATCGTACGTTGCCTTCTCGCGCATCTCGCCCATGCGCGTCGAGCCGATCATGACCACGTGCAAGCTGCCGCCGATCACCAAAAGCGAAATGCACGTGATTACCGTAGCGGCGAGAAACCGCGATCGTCGCTCCCGTTCCTCCGGACCGGGCAGTTTGTGGCGCCTCATGGCTTGTGAGGCGGTGGTGGCGTCGAGACCATCTTGGCCGCCGCCGAACGCGAATAGATTCGCTTTACGAACACTTCGCCCAAAATTCCGCCAAAGGCGGCCCCTTCGATCGCGAGAATCACGAAAAAACCCCACCAGCCGAGCGGTATGAGAGAGCTTCCCTCGGGGATCTCGCCAAGGTAGCGGAGCTGCGCGTAGCTAATGCAGCGCACAATCAATGGCGGGAAGTAGCACAACCATTTTCCGCCCTGGCCGAAAACCCAAGCGACGGCCACCCCCGCGATAAACGGCACGATAAACACGTCCAACCACAAGATGGCGCTCGTTAGCCCGGAAAAGCCGTGCCAAAGCTCCATCTTCACGCCCAGCAGGCGATCTCCGAAATAATTCACGGCGCTGCCGATCATGAGCGCGGCCGATCCAAGGGCGTAGCGGGGCTTCATCCGTGAAACGTCTTTCCCGGGGGCCATCCCGGGCCATTTTGCCAAACCGATAGCGTAATACGTCTTAAAGCGTCGCGCTGCGCGCTCCGGAGGCGGTCTTTTCGGTCGGCTCCGCATGCGCGGGCAGTCGCATCTCGATGCGCAGACCCGTAGGTTCGTTGCGACGAAAATCGAGCCGCGCGGCGTGCAGCCGTGCAACGCGCTCGACGATCGCCAACCCCAGACCGGCACCAAACGCGCCGGAGCGCGACGGATCGCCACGTTCAAACGGCCGAACCAGACGCGATATCTCCTCTTGCGCGATGCCGGGCCCCTGATCGGCCACGATGAGGGCCGCCTCCGCGCCCTCACGGCGCAGGCTGACCTCTAACTTCAGAGAACCATCGGAGCCTCGCCCGTAGCGTTGGGCATTGCCGAGCAGATTGTCCATCGTGCGTGCCAGTTCCGTGCGATGCCCAAGTATCCAGATTCCGGGTTGCACGTCGGCGGACAGTTCCACCGATTGGGCGGGCAGTGCATCGGTTTCGGCACTCGAGACCGCGCCGGCCGCGGTAAGGAGGCGATTGCGCATCAAGGCTTCTCGCACCAGCGCCGACAGATCCACTTCCTCGGGGGCCTGCTGCGGCGTGGGTAGTGCGTAGTCGAGGAACTGTCGTACGACCGAGTCCATCTGCTCGAGGTCCCCGATCATGGCTTCCCGACTTGCTTCGGGCAGATCGTTCATCTCCAGTTCCAGGCGCATACGCGTTAGCGGAGTGCGCAAGTCGTGCGAGACGCCCGCGAGCAGTATGGCTCGATCGCGATTGAGCTTTTCCAAATCCGAAACCATACGATTGAAACTGCGGTTGACGGCGCGAATCTCGATTGGGCCCTTATCGGGCAGGGCCAATGGAATGCGGCCGGCACCCAGATCACCGGCAGCGCGCGACAGCGCCGCAAGGGGGCGGTTGACCAGGCGCGCAATTGCGATTGCGGCGAGCAGCGAAAAGACAGCCGCAACGGCCGCCCACGCAATCCAGTTACGACCAATGTCGCGTCGCAGCAGATCGCGATCGATGATGACCCAATACGCATCCTCGTCAATCGAAAAGCTAACCCAAAAGCCGCGGATGCCGTTGACCTCGGAGGCAAGCCGAGTATCGGCGCCGAGGCGACGCTGCACCTCCTGCTCCACAAGTCGCAGCAGTGGCGAATCGCGCATCGGCTTGATCCGGTCGGTGGCCTCAAGCGGCACGACGCGCAAGCTTTCGTTTTCGAGCAAGTCTGCCATCAGCGCTCGGCGCCGCTCGGCATCGGAGTACACCAACGCGATGCGCGTTGCGTTGACGATGGAAATGACCTGCTCGGCAATCTGGTGCGCACGCGGCTCGCGTTCAAAAACGCGGACCGTGGGCACCCAGGCAACAAGGCTGGCCACAGCCAGCGAGACAATCAGCAGGAACGTGCGCCAGAAAAGCGGCGGAGAGCGCAGCGACAACAAAGCCTGCTTCAACTCGTTCCGTCGGGGACAAAGACGTAACCCAGCCCCCAGACCGTCTGGATGTAGCGGGGTTTGCTCGGGTCCGGTTCAATGAGTTTGCGCAGTCGCGAGATCTGGACGTCGAGGCTGCGGTCAAAGGCTTCGTACTCGCGCCCACGGGCCATTTCCATAAGCTTTTCGCGAGAAAGTGGCACCTTGGGATAGCGCGCGAACACCTTTAGTACCGCGAACTCGCCGGTCGTAAGCGGCATGGCCTCGCCCGACTTGGTCAAGGTGCGCGTGGCCAAATCGAGCGAAAACTCTCCGAAGGACACGCTTACCGGATCTTGCGAGGGTGCGCCGGGGACCTCCGCCGGCGCTTTGCGCCGAAGCACGGCATTGATTCGCGCGAGCAGCTCCCGCGGATTAAACGGCTTTGCCAGGTAGTCGTCGGCACCCATTTCGAGGCCGACGATGCGGTCCACGTCGCCACCCTTGGCGGTGAGCATGATCACCGGCGTCGGGTCGTTGCTTGCGCGCAGGCGCCGCAGCACCGACAGCCCGTCTTCGCCCGGCATCATCAGATCCAATATCAGGACGTCAAAACGCTCGCGCAACCACAGCTTGTTCATCGCCTGAGGCGATTCGGCGGTAAACACCGTAAAGCCGTTATCGCTCAGGTAGCGGCGCAACAAGTCTCGCAGCCGCTGGTCGTCGTCGACGACCAGGATCTTGTGGGAGGGCGGCTTGCTCATGGTATCGCTCCTGATTACGGTCCCGTAAGATCCGTCGCCCCTGCGCCACCGGCCGTTTACGCGAACCGCGTCGGCGATGGTACGGGGGTCGACTGCCATCCGGGCGCCGCAGGCACAAAGTGTTACAGAATTTACCGCAGCGCGGCGGTTTTTTGGACCAACTGCGATGGCAGTTTGACGGCGGGTTGCCTACCATTGAAGCGTCGTCGCCCGCGGATCGCGACGTTCGCGGCTCGCTTGCGCGTGCGGCATTTTTTGCAAATGGGACGCAATTTTTCCTCGATGAATCGAAAGCGTCTTGCGTCCTCGCTGGCCGTGCTGATGAGCGTTGTGCTCTGCGGTCCAATGGCTTCTTCTTGGGCGCGATTGCCTTTGGTGACGTATCGCTCGGTGCCGGTGCGAACCCCAACGCCCCCGTTTCTGTCGGCCGCCGAGCAGCCGCCCGAGGCCGCTCGCAATCCGCGTGTTGAGGTGCCGCCGGATCCATCGCGGGGTGGCGGCTGGCGCAACCTCTCGCCCGAGCAGCGGGAGGCGATACGTCGCCTAAGTCGCGAGGAGCGCGAGGCGCTGAGCAACCGCGGTGCCGGTCGCCGCGGCGGCGCGCCGCCGCCGGGAATGCGCCTTTCGCCGCAAGAGCGTCGCCAGCTGCGCGACCAGATTCGGGAGGAGCATGAGCGCCGCGGAGCGGGCGGCGGGTGGGGCCG
>Ga0187778_10003304_pt1 | contig 10858 bp, 6 predicted proteins | sample 1015_Q2_SP5_20_M_FD_132418 | JGI IMG/M metagenome (GOLD analysis project Ga0187778, IMG submission 132418) | Tropical peat soil microbial communities from peatlands in Department of Meta, Colombia - 1015_Q2_SP5_20_MG | ecosystem: Environmental > Terrestrial > Soil > Wetlands > Peat | place...
ATGCTCGCCGGATACCTGCGGCTTCAGGACACCCTGCCCTGGTACCGGTGGTCGCCGTTCCTTAGCAACCACAACGGCACCCGCACTCTGACCGCGCTCGGCGGCGACGCCGCGCGAGCCCGGCTCGCGGCCACGCTGCTGCTGACGCTGCCGGGCCTCCCGTTCGTCTACTACGGCGAGGAGATCGGGATGACGGGCGACAAGCCCGACCCGCGGATCAGGACCCCGATGCAGTGGAGCCCGGGGCCCGGTGCCGGGTTCACGACCGGAAGGGCGTGGGAGAGCCCGCAGGCCGATTCCCGGACCACCACCGTCGCCGGGCAGGACCGGGACCCGGGATCGCTGCTCAACCTGTACCGGCGATTGATCCACCTGCGCGCGGCCAACGCCGCGCTCGCCACGGGCCGTCTGGTGGCGCTCGAGACCGGCGCTCCCCGGGTGGTCGCGTACCTCCGACGCGATGGCGGCCGCGCCGTGATGGTGGTGGCCAACCTGGGCGACGCCCCCGCGTCCAACATCGCCATCGGCTCGGGCGCCGGAGCGCTCGCTCCCGGCGCGTACGTGCCGCGCGACCTGCTTCACCGGTCGGCCGCCGCGGCGCTCCGGGTGGGGGCCGACGGCCGGGTCGCGGGTTACGTCCCGGCGGCGACGATCGGGCCGAGGGAAAGCCTGGTCCTCGACCTCGCCCGGCAGTGAGGCGCGTCCGGCAACCTTGCGACCGGCGCGGTGTATGCGTGGACGGCGAACCACGACGATGGGGAACTCGATGGGAGGCTCTGTGAGGATGCGTATCGCGGTGGTGCTGGCGGCGGTCGCCGCCCTGGGCTGCGACAAGAACGGGACGAGCACCCAGACGGGCGTCAGCAGCTCGTGCACGGTGACGCTGTCGGGCTCGATCTCCGGAAGCTACGACTGCCGGCCCGCCACCACCCTGTGGTCCAGCGCGGACAACAAGGGCGATTTCTCGTTCGGCGTGACCGCCTCGGGCACGCGGCCGGCCATCTCGCTCGCCATCCTCTGGCCGGGCCAGCCGAAGGACACCGCCTACACCAACGCGGATTCGGCGGCGCAGGCCGCCGTCTCCATCACCACGTCCACCAATCAGGTCTGGCAGGCGGCGGTCGGTCCGGGCGTGACGGCGACCGGCAGCTACACCCTGGTCTTCTCGTCGCTGGTCGTTGGCAGCACCAACGCGACCGGCATCGGCTACTCGGCCGACGGCACGCTGAACGCCACCCTGACGGCGGTGACGGCCTCGGGTGCCAGCGGCGTGGTCCTCGTCACGGCGACGTTCTAGCCCGCGGAGCGGCGCGCGCCCCCCGGGGCTCGAGGGGCGCGCGCCGGACCGCCCCGCCAGTCGCGCGGTCCCGCCTCAGCGCTTCAGCACCATCGCCCCGTAGGCCGGCAGCGCGAGCGTGTCGCCGCGCACCACGCTGCCCGTCAGCAGGTCGCGCGCGCCCGCCACGTCGAAGCCCGCCACCGTGAAGCGCGCGGCGTGGCTGCGCGCGTTGACCAGCACCACGGCGGCACCCCGGCCGTAGGCGATGACATCGGTCGAATCGCTGGTGCGGATCCTCCGCAGGTCGCCCCGCAGGAAGGCGGGATCGGTGCGCGCCAGGCGCACGACGCGGGCATAGAAGGCGACCGCCGTCGCGCCGCACGGCTGGCTCCAGTCGACCGTCTCCCGCTCGAACAGGCCGAGCTTCTGCGGGCTCTCGACCTCCTGGCCGTCGTACAGCAGCGGCCGGCCCGGCATCAGCGCCATGGCGACGAAGGCGGCGCGGGCGCCCGCCGGGCTCCCGAACAGCGTGATCGGCGGGTTGTCCCATCCCGTCTCGTCGTGGTTGGTGGTGAACCGCATCCGCATGCCGCCCGGCGGCATCGCCCGCTGGTCCGCCACGACGCCGAGCACGAACGAGTCCACGGGCGCGCCCCGCCACACCGCCTTGAGGCGCCCGTAGCCGTCCCACCCGTAGCTCAGATCGAAGCCGACCCGGTGCGTCTCCAGCTCGCCGGCCTCCGCGAGCATCAGGATCGGCCTCCGCACCGCCGCCCGCAGCGCCGTGCTGGCCTCGGCCCAGAAGTCCGGCGGGATGAAGTGCGCCACGTCCATCCGGTATCCGTCGAGGTCGAAGTCGACCAGCCAGTGGCGCAGGCTGGCGATCATCGCCGTGCGCAGCCCCGCGTTCCTGTAGTCGAGCTGGGCCACGTCGGTCCAGTCCGTCGGATGGCCCTGGAGATCCCGCGGCACGACGGGCTGGCCGCTCGAGTCGTGCACGTAGTACTCCGGGTGCGTCTTGATCCACACCGCGTCCCAGGAGGTGTGGTCCGGCACCCAGTCGAGGATCACCTTCATCCGGCGGGCGTGCGCGGCCCGCACCAGCGCCCTGAGGTCGGCCGCGGTGCCGTAGTCGGGGTTGATCGCGTCGTAGTCGCGCACCGCGTACGGCGAGCCGACCGGGCCCTTGGCGTTGAGGACGCCGATCGGGAAGATGGGCATCAGCCAGATGACGTCCGCCCCGGTCGCCTGGATGCGTGCCAGCCCGGCGGTGACGCCGGCCAGGTTGCCCCCGGCCGAGAAATCCCGGACGTTCACCTCGTAGAGCGCGCTGCGCACCACCCACGAGGTGTCCGGCGCGAGGGCCACGGACGGCGCCTGGGCGTGAACGGTACCCGGCGCGAGGACGCACGCCACGAGCGACGAGGCGGCGGCGGCGACCGCCGCGGAGATCCTGCGCATGTCGGTCACTCCTGCCTGGAAGGAACGGTCGGACCTGCGCGAGCCAATGTAGCTCGCACCGCATTCTTGCGGCCACCTCGGGCCGGGGCCTAACGTATCGGCGCTCGACGCACGCACAGCCGGGAAACCGGGAGGAGTCGAACGATGCATGTCATCCGCACGACGTCCCTGCTCGTGATCGGCGCGGCAGCCGCGCTGCTGTCCGTCCGGCCCGCCGCCGCGCAGCGGCAGCGCTTCTCCATGGACCCCGGCTGGCGCTTCAACCTGGGCGACGCCGCGGGCGCCGAGCGCCCCGGCTTCGACGATCACGCCTGGCGCAGCCTGGACCTGCCCCACGACTGGAGCATCGAGGGCACGCCGCAGCACGACGCCCCGGGCGGCGGACGCATGGGTTACTTCCCTGCGGGAATCGGCTGGTACCGGAAGGCGTTCCGTCTCCCGCCGGCCGCGAAGGGCCACGAGGTCTGGCTCGAGCTCGACGGCGTGTACATGAACAGCGACGTCTGGATCAACGGCTTCCACCTCGGCAGGCGGCCCTACGGCTACAGCAGCTTCGCCTACGACGTCAGCGGGCACCTGGTTGCCGGCGTGAACGTGGTCGCCGTCCGCGTCGACAACTCGGCGCAGCCGAATTCCCGCTGGTACACGGGCAGCGGCATCTACCGCCACACCTGGCTGACGCTGGTGGCACCGCTCCACGTGGGGCACTGGGGCACGTACGTGACGACGCCGCGTGCGGACTCCACCGGCGCCGATGTCGTGGTCCGCACCCGCGTTGAGAACGACGGCCCGGCGGCGCGCAGCGGCACGCTGCGCGCCGCGGTGCTCGACGGCACCGGCAAGGAGGTGGCATGGTCCCAGACACCCATCTCGCTCACACCCGGGCAGCAGACGGAGGTGGAGCAGCGGCTGGCGGTGGCGTCGCCGCGGCTGTGGTCGGTGGAGTCGCCGACCCTGTACACGCTGCGCGCCGAGGTGCTGGACGGCCGGCAGTCCCTCGACGCGACCACCACGCCGTTCGGCATCCGCACCATCGCCTGGGACAAGGATCGCGGCTTCCTCCTCAACGGGCGGCCGGTGAAGCTCAAGGGCGTCAACCTGCACCACGACGGCGGCGGCGTGGGCGCGGCCGTGCCGGAGCGGATCTGGGAGAGCCGGCTGCTGATGCTGAAGGCGATGGGGGCGAACGCCATCCGCACGTCGCACAATCCCCCGGCGCCCGAGTTCCTCGACCTGTGCGACCGCCTGGGTTTCCTGGTCATGGCCGAGGCGTTCGACGAGTGGACCATCGGCAAGGTGCCGCACGGCATCCACGAGTACTTCGCCGAGTGGGGCGAGCGGGACCTCGCCGACTTCATCCACCGCGACCGCAACCATCCCTCGATCGTGCTGTGGAGCGCCGGCAACGAGATCGGCGAGCAGTCCACGCCCGACGGCGTGCAGGTGCTGCGCCGGCTGGTCGACGTCTTCCACCGCGAGGACCCGACGCGCCCCGTCACCACGGGCAACGACAACATCTACGCGGACGGCCACCCGGCGACGCTGGCGTTCCTCGAAGCCGAGGACGTGGTCGGCTACAACTACGTGGACCGCTGGCACGAGCGCCGCGAGCTGTTCGCCGAGCCGGACCGGCACGATCACCCCGACTGGAAGATGGTCGGCACGGAGAGCGGGACCGTGTTCCAGTCGTTCGACGGGCGGCCGTCGCTGGGCACCGACTCGACCGTGGTCCGGCCCAACTACACCGGCGGGATGATGGAGGCGGAGCGTCGCTGGAAGTGGATCGCGATGCACGACTACTTCGCCGGCGACTTCATGTGGACCGGCGTGGACTACCTGGGCGAGAGCTTCTGGCCGTTCACCGGCTTCGGCTCCGCGCCGCTGGACGTCGCCGCCCACCCGAAGGACTCGTGGTACTTCTGGCGGAGCTGGTGGACGGATCAGCCGGTGCTGCACCTGCTGCCGCACTGGAACTGGCCGGGCCGCGAGGGACAGACGATCCCGGTGCTGGCCTACACCAACTGCAACACGGTGGAGCTGTTCCTCAACGGCCGCTCGCTGGGGACCAAGGCCCTGGAGTTCCCGGCGCAGGGCACGTCGGGGGGCTGGAACAGCTACGCGCTGCCGGCCGTCCGCTCGACGACCGACGACCTGCACCTGAGCTGGGACGCGCCCTACGCGCCCGGCGTACTGCGCGCGGTGGGCAGGCACCGCGACGGGTCGGACTGCGCCGTCGCCGAGGTGCGGACCGCCGGGGCGCCCGCCGCGGTGCGCCTCGCCGCGGATCGCGACACCGTCACCACCGCCCCGGGCGACGTGGCCCTGGTGAGCTTCGAGATCGTCGATTCGGCGGGGACGGTGGTCCCCACGGCCGACGACGTGGTGCGCTTCACCGTCGCCGGCGGCAACGTGCTCGTGGTCGAGAGCGGCAACCTCCAGGACCACGACCCGTACCGCTCCGACCGGCGCCACGCGTTCGAGGGCCGGGGCCTCGCCATCCTGCGGGCCTCGCAGCCCGGCGCGCTCCAGGTGAGCGCCACGGCGGACGGGCTGCACGGCGCGACCGTGACGGTCGCGGTGCGGGCGGCCGCGGCGCCGCCGGCGATCCCGGCCGCGCGGTAGTCCGCCGGCCGCGCGGGCCGTTACGGCGGGCTGATCGCCCCGAGCCTCTTCCGCTCGGCGAGGTGCGCGCGGAGATCGATCAGGGTCTTGAGCGCGATCAGCAGGATCAGCGCTGCGACCGGCGCGCCCATCGCCTTGGCGGCGAAGCCGCCGAGCAGGATGGTCAGGTGGAGGACGACCACGCGGGCGTAGGGCTGCATCATCAGCAGCGGCAGCGACGCACGGCGGAACTCGCCCCCGGCGATGTAGTTGTGCGCGAACGAGAAGCCGTGGCTGAGGACGATCGCGAGCACGCCGAGCCCGACGCCCGCTCCCCGGACCGCGGCGACGAACGACGCCGGGCTCGGCGAGAAGTGCCCCCCGGGGCCGAACAGCGCCAGCACGAAGATGCCGTGCACCATCGTGAACATCCCGTAGTGGAACGTGAAGAACGGGATGAGGAACAGCTTGGCGGCGTCGGCGCCCACGTCCTTCGGGCTCGCGACCAGCATGCGCAGGATGTTGAACACCCCGACGACGACGTTCTCGCACCAGTAGAGCAGCAGCACGGAGAACACCGTCCAGTGGGAGCCCAGCACGCCCAGGAGCGGCACCAGGTTCGCCGCCACCAGCACGAGCACCGACGGCGGCAGGCCGCGCGCCTCGGCGGGGATCTCGTCGGTTTCGGTCACGGGGTCGCCACCTCCATCCGGTGAATTTCGCGCATCCGCCTCAGGCGCGGAACCGTGCCGGCCACGATCCCCACCACGGCCAGGGACGCGGCGCCGCCCAGCACCACCGCGGGCACCGCCCCCAGCAGCTTCGCCGTCAGCCCCGACTCGAACGCGCCGATCTCGTTGGACGATCCGACGAAGATCGAGTTCACCGACAGCACCCGCCCCAGCAGCGCGGGCGGCGTCAGCACCTGCAGCATGGTCTGGCGGATCAGCACGCTGATGTTGTCCGCCATCCCGCTCACCAGCAGCAGGGCCGCCGACGCCGCGAAGCTCCGCGACAGCCCGAAGCCGATGATGCACGCGGCGAACACCGCCACGGCCACCAGCAGCGTCCGCCCGGCGCGCCGGAACGGCCGCCGGTGCGCCATGTAGAGCGACATCAGCGCCGCGCCCGCCGCCGGCGCGGCCCGCAGGATGCCGAGCCCCTGCGGCCCCACGTGCAGGATCCGGTCGGCGAACACCGGGAGCAGGGCCTCGGCGCCGCCCAGCAGCACGGAGAAGAGATCGAGCGTCTGTGCCCCCAGCAGCACGCGCTCGCCCCACACGAACCGCAGGCCCGACAGCAGACCGTCGCCGGCGTCCCCGTTGCGCACGGTGGCGGCGGCGCGGGCCCGGGCCCGGATCATCGCGAACGAGACGAGCGCGGCGAGGAGCAGCGCCGCCTGCACCGCGTAGGTCGCGGTCACGCCGGCGAAGCCGTACAGCAGCCCGCCGAGGGCCGGGCCCGCGACCGCGCCGGTCTGCCAGGTCGAGCTGCGCCAGGCGATGGAGTTGGGCAGAAGCTCCCGCGGCACCAGGCCCACCGCCAGCGAGTTGCGCGCCGGCATCAGGAAGCTCCTGGCCAGACCTCCGATCCCGATGACGACGTAGAACGGCCACACGCCGTGCGCGGCCACCCAGGCCCGCGCCTGACTCAGGGCCACCAGCGCCAGCGCGCAGGCGAACAGCACGCCCAGGGACCACAGCCCGATCCGCCGGCGGTCGAGCCGGTCGGCGACGTGGCCGGCCACGAGCGCCACGCCGATGAACGGCACCGCCTCCGCCAGGCCGATCAGGCCGAGCGACAGCGGGTCGTGCGTGATGCCGTAGATCTGCCACGAGACGACGAGGGTCTGGACCTGCGCTCCCACCGTCGTCGTCAGCAGCGAGACGATGAACCAGCGGAAGTCGGGGATCCGGAACGAGGCGTAGGGGCCCTGCGGCACGCGAGCAATGTAGCGGGGCGCCGCCGCCGGGTGAACGCGCCGCGGGATGTCGCCCGTAACATGACTCCGCGCCGACCGTCCCGCGGCGCGTGTTGCGCCCGGCTCAGGTGCAACGCACCTTCCCCGCCGGCCGTGACCCATCGCCCCGGAGACCGCACCGTGCGCCGCGCGCTCACCCTCGCCGTCCCGATCCTGCTCGCAGGCCTGATCCCCGCGTCCGGGCGCGCGCAGCGCCCGGGTGCGGGCGGGCCCACGCCCGCCGCGCGCACCGTCTTCCTCGACAGCGCGGGCGTGGTGCGCTGGACCGACGACCGGCAGGAGGTCGCGCTGTTCGGCGCCAACTACGTGCTGCCGACCGCCTCGGACTACCGCGCGGCCGGCTATCTCCACCTCGATCGCCGGCGGATGATCGACGAGGACATGGCGCAGTTCGCGCGCCTGGGCTGGGACGGCCTGCGCCTGACCTTCTGGGGAGACTGGGAGTCGGCCGACAGCGCCGGCAACCTGATCGCGAACGACCACCTCGACCTGCTCGACTACCTCGTCGCCCGCGCGCGCGAGCGCGGCATCTACATGCTGTTCAGTCCGATCCAGCTCTACAGCTCCAACTGGCCCGACGCGATGGAGCGGGACCCCGCGACGCCCGGCTTCGCCCGCGTGTTCGGGAAGGGCCGGATGGGCACCGATCCGGCGGCCATCGCGGCGCAGGTGAACTACCTGAAGCAGATCCTGGATCACGTGAATCCGTACACGGGCGTGGCGCTCAAGGACGAGCCGGCGATCCTGTTCATCGAGCTGGTGAACGAGCCGTGGCACCACCCGGAGGATCTGGAGGGCTCGATCGCCTACCTGAACGCGCTCACGGACGCGGTGCGCAGCACCGGCTGCCGCAAGCTGGTGTTCTACAACGTGAGCCAGGATTTCCGGATCGCCGAGGCCATCCGGCGCTCGCGGGTCCAGGGCGTGACGTTCGCCTGGTACCCCACCGGCCTCAATGCCGGCCACGAGCTCGCCGGTAACTACCTCCGCGCCGTGGACGCCTTCCCCGACATGCTGCGGCCGGAGATGGCGCGCCTGCCGCGCATCGTCTACGAGTTCGACTCGCCGGACCTGCGGACCGGCTTCATGTATCCCGCGATGGCGCGGACGTTCCGCGCCGTGGGCGCGCAGTTCGCCGCGATGTTCGCCTACGACATGCTGGGGACGGCTTCGCGCAACCTCGGCTGGCAGACGCACTACCTGAACCTCGTGTACACGCCCCGCAAGGCGATGAGCGCCGTGATCGCCGCCGAAGCGATGCGGCGGCTGCCGCGCTTCCGGTCGTACGGCGCCTATCCCGGCAACACCCGCTTCGGCGACTTCCACGTCGCCTACGACGACAACCTCGGCGAGCTGGTGGCCCGGGACGCGTACCTGTACGCCGGCTCCACCAGCGCGGTGCCGCCGGAGCCGAAGGCGCTGCGCCGCGTCGCCGGCTACGGCTCCTCCCCGGTCGTGACCTACGGCGGCGAGGGGATCTACTTCCTGGACAAGGTGCGGTCCGGGGTGTGGCGGCTCGAGGTCTACCCCGACGCGGTGCCCGTCCGGGACCCGTTCGAGCCCCCCAATGCCGGCAAGGTCGTGACGCGCGCGATCAGCCGCGCCTGGCCGATGACGGTGTCGCTGCCCGATCTCGGCACGACCTTCACGGTGCAGCCGATCACCGCCGGCAACCCGCGCATCGCCCGCGCCGCCAGCGGCCGGTTCACGGTCACGCCAGGCGTCTACGTGCTCGGCGCGGCCGGAAAGGTCGACACGGCGTCGCTGCCCGCGTTCATCGGCGCGGTCGGCTTCGGCGAGTACCACGCGCCGCCGCCGGACACCGTGCCGCCGTCCGTCACGTCGCTCGCACCGACGCAGGTCCTCGCGGGCCGGGACGCGCAGCTCCTCGCGCGCGTCGTCACGCCCGTGCCGCCCGACTCCGTCACGCTGTTTCTGCGTCCCGACGCCGGGTTCTTCTACCGTCCCTTCCCCATGCGCCCGGCCGGCGGGTACGAGTACGCCGCCGCCGTGCCGGCCGCCGCCCTGCGCGAGGGCCCGTGGCGGTACGTGATCACGATCTTCCGCGGCGACTCGGCGATCACCTTTCCGAGCGGTCTGGCGCTGCGGCCGAACGCCTGGAACTACTACGCGACGGCGGCGTGGAGCCTGGACGTCGTGACCGCGCGGACGCCGCTGGCGCTGTTCGATCCTGCGCTGGACGCGGCGCGCCTGGCCTTCAGCCGCATCGGCGACGCCGGGCGCCTGGGCCTCTTCCGGCTGGGGCTCTCGGAGGCGACCGGGCGGCCGGTGTTCCACCTCGAGCTGCCGACCCATCCGAACGGCGAGCCGCTGGACGACTACACGGCGTCGCTCGTCGTCGAGGACCGCCTGGAAGCGCGGCAGGAGACCCTGGAGGGAGCCGAGACGGTGACGGTGCGGCTGCGCGGCCTCGGCCCGCACCACGTACTGCACGTCACGCTGGTCGAGGACGACGGCACCAGCTGGACCGCGGACGTCCCCGCGGACAGCACCTGGAGTGAACGGCAGGTGCCGTTGTCCGCGTTCGAGGCGGGCCGCAGCGTGCTGCTGCCCGAGGGATTCCCCGGCGAGTGGAACTACTGGGTCGGGCCGGCCGAAGGGCGAGGCGGTGCCGGCGACCACATGAAGCTCGAGCACGTCGAGCGCCTGCAGCTCTCGCTCCGGGCCGAGGCGGGCGCCCCGGTCACGCCGGGCAGCTACGGCGTGGAGGTGGAGGGGATCACGCTCCGCTTCGGCGCGCCAACTGAGGCCGCCCCGCCCGGACGCTAGGCGCCGGACCCGACGCCACCATGCCGCTCCCGAGCGCCTCGAAGCCGAGCACGTCCCGGTGGATCGCCACGCCGCGCGTCGCGTCCACCACCGCCACCTGGCGGCGCAGGGGAGCGACAATCGCGGGACGGGGCACGGTGCCCTAAGTTATCCGCATGCGGGCTCGAGCGCTCCTCGTCGGCCTCGCGGCCGTGGTCGGCTGCCACGAGAGCAGCTCCGCTCCGGTGGTGGTCCGGCTACCGGCCAGGGCGTTCGTCGGCGGCGACATCTCCGCCCTGGCGCGAATCGAGCAGGCCGGCGGGGTGTTCCGCGACGGCGGCCAGGCCGGTGACGCCATCGCGATCCTGCGCGCGCACGGCAGCAACGGCTTCCGGCTGCGCCTGTTCGTGAATCCCAACGACTCGGACGTGGTGGTCAACGATCTGCCCTACACCGTGGCCCTGGCCCGGCGGGTCAAGGCGGCGGGCGCGAAGCTCCTGCTCGACTTCCACTACTCGGACACCTGGGCGGATCCCGGCCACCAGACCACGCCCGCGGCCTGGGCCGGCCTGAGCCTCGATTCGCTCGAGCGGACGGTGGAGACCTACACGGCCGGCGTCATGGCGCAGCTCGAGCGGGCCGGAGCGCTGCCGGACATCGTGCAGGTGGGCAACGAGATCGACTCCGGGATGCTGTGGCCGCTCGGCGAGCTGTACGTCGGCACCGACACGGCGACGGCGTGGAACCAGTTCACCGCGCTGCTCAAG
>Ga0187778_10003307_pt1 | contig 10850 bp, 7 predicted proteins | sample 1015_Q2_SP5_20_M_FD_132418 | JGI IMG/M metagenome (GOLD analysis project Ga0187778, IMG submission 132418) | Tropical peat soil microbial communities from peatlands in Department of Meta, Colombia - 1015_Q2_SP5_20_MG | ecosystem: Environmental > Terrestrial > Soil > Wetlands > Peat | place...
AGGGCGTGGCCAAAAATGCGCAGGTGTAGCCCACGTCCATAATGTCCACCAGTTCCCCGAGCGGAGCGCGCTGTGCCGCTTCGTTAAGCAGCAGATCGAAGTCCTTCAGGCCGGACGCCGCCCGGGTCTTCAGGGGCCCCGGAGAAATCGCGTGCACGCGAATGCGCTGCGGCCCAAGCTCGAAGGCAAGGTAACGGGCACAGGCTTCGAGCGCCGCCTTCACCGGTCCCATGACGTTGTAGTTCGGCACGACCTTGTTAGCTCCGTAGTAGCTCATCGTCAGCATCGTGCCGCCATCTTTCATGAGCGGCGCCGCCAAGCGCGCCATGCGCACGAAGGAATGGCAGGAGATGTCCATCGCACGGGCAAAACCGTGGCTCGAGCAATTCAGCAGCCCGCCTTGCAGATCTTCCTTTGGCGCCCAGGCAATCGAGTGCACGAGTATGTCCAGACTCCCCCACTCCTTTTCGATGCGTTTGAAGACCGCCTCGAGTTCGCTTTCGCTCGAGGCGTCAAACGGCATGAAGATGGGCGCTTTGAGGGCTTGTGCAATCGGCTCGACGTGAGGTTTTGCTTTTTCATTGAGATAGGTGATCGCGAGCGTCGCCCCGACCTCGTGAAACGCCTTCGCGCAGCCGTACGCGATCGAATGCTCATTGGCGATCCCGGTGACAAGCGCTTTGGCGCCACTGAGGATCGGGCGGGGTTGATTGACTGTCATGACCAGGTCTCCTTCAATCCAATTTCATGTGCGGCACCGAATCCGGTACGACCAGCTGTGCTTCCGTAGCATCAAGAACCTCCTGTACCGAAACTCCCGGCGCGGTTTCCACGAGCGTTGCCCGGCCGCGGCCAAAGGAAATGACCGCAAGTTCCGTCACGACAAGATCCACCGGCCGAACGGTAGTGAGCGGCAGCGTGCACTTGGGAACGATCTTGGATTTGCCCTTGGCCGTGTGCTGCATGGCGACAATCACGCGCCGCGCGCCGGTGGCCAAATCCATCGCCCCGCCCATGCCGGGCACCATCTTGCCGGGAATCACCCAATTGGCCAGATGTCCGTTGACATCCACCTGCAGCGCTCCGAGGACCGTCAAATCAAGATGTCCGCCGCGAATCAACCCGAAGGACATGGCGCTGTCAAAGGTGCACGCACCGGGCAGGGCACTGACCGGCCGACCGGCCGCGTCGGTGAGGTAGCGCACATGCATCCCGGGTTCCAGCACGGGTCCGGTGCCGATCAGTCCGTTTTCCGATTGAAAAAACACCCCGAGCGTCGCGGGGACGTAATTGGCAACGAGCGTAGGAATGCCAATACCAAGGTTTACCAGCATGCCCGGGGCCAGTTCCTGAGCGATACGTCGTGCGATTAAGTTTTGCGCGTCCATGGCGGTTATTCGTGGGCGATGACAAAATCGACCAGCGTGGCCGGCGTAACGACGTGGTCGGGTGAAATCATGCCAACCGGGACTATGTGCGTCGCGTCCACAATCACGGTCGAGGCCGCCATTGCGATCACCGGGTTGAAATTGCGCGCCGTTAGGGCATAGACGAGATTGCCGTAGTAGTCGGAAAGAAAGGATTCCACGAGAGCGAAGTCCGCCCGCAATGGGGTCTCGAGCAGGTACTGGCTTCCGTTGACATCGATCTTGCGCTTTCCGGCTTCCGCGTCGGTACCCACGCCGGTGGGCGTCAGGATGCCTCCGAGTCCGAATCCGGCCGCCCGGATGCGTTCGATGAGCGTGCCCTGCGGCACCAGCTCCACTTCGATTTCTCCCCGGATCATTTTTTGCTGCGTTTCCGGGTTCAATCCAATATGGCTCACGACCGCCTTGCGCACGGCCTGCGCGCTGATCAGTTTGCCGATGCCGATGCCGGGCATGGCCGTATCGTTGGCGATGACCGTCAGCCCCCGCTTGCGCTGGCGCACAATTTCGTCCATCAGCCGCTCGGGTGTGCCCACACCCATGAAACCTCCAATCATCAAGCTGGCGCCGTCGGGAATCTTCGCGACCGCCTGCTCGAGCGCCACGACCTTCACGATGCCACCGCCCCGATCGCGACGCGCGTATGCCACGCGATCATGAACTCTTCGTTGGTGGGAATAACCCAAACCGGTACCTTGCTCGTTGCCGTGCTGATGCGCGGGCCGCCCGCCAGATTGGCGGCCGGATCCAGATCTGCACCGAGCCACGCGGCATCGCGCACCACACGTTCGCGAATCGCGCTTGCGTGCTCCCCAATGCCGGCGGTAAAAACCAGTGCATCGATCCCCTGCATCGCCGCCACCAGCGAGCCCAGTTCGCGACCGATCCGGTACGTATACAGCTCCAGCGCAAAGCGCGCGCGTGGCTCCCCACTCGCCAGAAGCGCACGCATGTCGCTCGAGACACCCGAGACCCCGAGCAGCCCCGATTGCCGATAGATCAGCTCTTCGATTGCGCGCGCGTCCATCTTCAGCTCGTCCATCAGGTACAGCACTACCCCCGGATCCAGGCTGCCGCACCGCGTGCCCATTGGCAGTCCGTCGACCGCCGTAAAACCCATCGTGCTGGCAACGCTCCTGCCGGCAACGATCGCGCACATGCTGGCCCCGTTTCCCAGATGCGCCACGACGGTGCGACCCGCGGCAGCCCTCGGCGCAAATTTCGGCAGCACGCTGGCGATGTATTCGTAGGACAAACCGTGAAATCCGTAACGGCGCACACCGCGCGCCGTGATTGACGTCGGCAGCGCATAGGCCTGCGCCGTTTCGGGTTGCGTGCGGTGAAATGCGGTATCGAAACAGGCAACCTGCGGGATACCGGGCCGCAACTGTTCGATGATTTGGATCGGCTTTAGGTTGTGCGGTTGGTGCAACGGGGCGAGCGGAATTAGGGTTTTGAGCTCATCGAGGATCGCGGGTGTCACCCGCACGGGCCCCGAGAAGGTCTGCCCGCCGTGCACGACGCGATGCCCAACCGCAACCAGTCGATGTCCGCCGCTATGACTGCGCAGATAGTCCCCGATGTGCTCGATCGCGCCCTGATGACCCAGTTCGACGCCCGCGCCCCAGTCCTTGGTCACAACCTGGCCGTCGTTGCCAACCGCGCGAAAGTGCGGTTTCGTGTACAGACCTTCGACCTGGCCGCGCAAAATCGGCTCCGCCGTGTCGGCGCCGGCGCCGTACGCGCAGAATTTCAGACTCGACGATCCCGCGTTTAGTACCAAAATGGTGTCAGCCACGGAGTCACCCGATTGCCTTGCCGCCTTCGCGCCGCGCGCGGGCCACGAGCACCGCCACCGCGCAGGAAGCCAGCCGGGTGGTCACGGAATCGGCGCGGCTCGTAAGAATGACCGGTACCCGCGCACCCAAGACGATCCCCGCCGCGTCCGCACCGGCGAGAAACGACAGACTCTTGGCCAGCATGTTGCCGGCCTCAAGATCGGGCACGATCAGCACGTTGGCTCGTCCGGCAACCGGCGAATCAATCTTTTTGATCGCTGCGGCTTCCAGGTCGATGGCGTTGTCCAAAGCGAGCGGCCCGTCGACAAGCGCTCCCGTTACCTGGTGGCGGTCCACCATCTTGCACAGTGCGGCCGCCTCCACCGTGGACGGCACTTTGGGATTGACGGTTTCCATTGCTGAGAGGATCGCAACCCGGACTTCGGGAAACTGCAAGGCGTGGCCCAGATCGATCGCGTTTTGCAGTATGTCGACCTTTTCTTCCAGCGTCGGCGCAATATTGACCGCCGCATCGCTGATGATGAGCGCCTGTTCGTGCCGCGGCACATCCATGATGAAGCAGTGACTTATGCGCCGCGCGGTACGCATTCCCGCGTCGCGCTTTACGACGGCCCCCATCAGTTCGTCGGTGTGCAGACTCCCCTTCATCAGCGCCTCGACCTTACCTTCCCGAACAAGTTGCACGGCCAATGCGGCTGCGGCCTCGCTATACGGGGCATCGACAATCGGATACTTGGAAATGGCAAGCGAATACTGTGCGGCGATTGCTTCAATGCGCTCCCGCGGTCCAACGAGGATCGGTGCGATCAGCCCCATCTTGGCCGCCTGAACGGCGCCTTCGAGCGAACTTTGGTCGCACGGATGCACGACCGCGGTCGGCAGCGGCGGAAGGGTCTTGCAGTAGTCGATCAGGCGCTGGTACTTCGCGTGTTTGGTTTCCATCGGCGTTTCCTTGTACGAATCAGATGAGGTGTCGGTGGGCGCATTTCTCGTAGGTCATTAGCAACGAATCAAAACCCGTTCGCTGCTCCGCCCACTCGAGGGGCCCCGGGTCTTTCGCCCGATCGGCTTCAACTTGCCGAACGCGGGTTGCAGCGCACCCGGCCACGCACGCAAAAAAGCGCTCGGCCGGCAATGCGTTGCGCAATCGGGCCACCATCGCCACGGCGTTCGATGCAATGCGTCGATCGATCCTGTTCGACCGAGTTCCGGCCACCTTTCTTCGCTCCGCGGGCAGACGAACAGGCTTCGGATTGGGCGCGCGCCATCGGATCCCGAGCTTGGGCAACTGCGCGACGGCGATTCTGGACACACGAGGAAAGGTCGGAGCGCTTGCGAGCAAAGGACCACCGTCCAAAAAATCACCGTCCCAGAAACCGGCTCGCACCAGCAAGCGAATCGCCGACTTCCATCGTCCGTAGGATGCAAACGGAACAACGGCACCTACCCCGAGGGCGGACGCCGCAGCCCACACCTAGTGCGTCAACTTGGGAGCGAGGACCAAGCGAATGCGCTCGAGCATGGCCAACTGTCCCTCCGTCGGCCGGGTGCTTAACACGCGCTCGTCCGTCATCAGTTTCTCCAGGAGCCCAAGCAGCCGCTGCCGATCGGCGGGGTCGGCAAGCAACTTCGGCAGTGTCGCAATGGCCTGTTCCGGCTCGAAGCTGGCAATGATCTCCTGCTCACCGCGGATGCGTCGCCACTGTTCGATGGGCAGGGTCGGCAGATACTCCGAATATTCCTGCACGAGTTCCTGGCGCAAGGCGTAGCGGGCCAGCGGTAAGGGTTCGCCCTTGCGCGCAAGCAAAAAGGCTGTCCGAGCAATCGCTTCGGTGTAGCCGCCCTCGGCGATGGACGCGAGCGCATCCCTTACGATCGGCAGATTCCGCGCGTCCCCTGCCAAGCGCCCCGCTTTGGCCCCTTCGCTTCGCCGATCGGCCAGGTACAGCGAAAACAAGTTGGCGTAGGTGCCGAAGAAGGTGCCTTCGGTTCCGGCATCGCGCATTGCACGGTAGTAATCCAGCGAAGCGCTGATGAGATCCGATCCGGCCTGCTCGATCTTGCGCCAGGGGTGGTCCGCGTCCAAGGCCTGCCGGTTCGCTTTGACGGCACTGGCCGCCGACGGCAACCACGCAAGCCAAGGGTTGAGGTCGGAAAACGCCCACCGTTGAAAGCGCAAGGGATGAAACTCGCGCAGCATGCGCGCCGTGGCTTCGTTTGCCGTCGACTGCACGAGCGGTTGCGCAAACAGTTCATAGGCGTGCTGGTTGAATTCCGACACCTCGACCAATGCCTCAAACGGTTTTTCGTCCACGCGCTGAAAGCGGTTGAAGTACGCCGCGATGTCTTCGAGCCGAAACTCGCGGAACTCGACTTCGTATTCGACTGTGCCATCCGCCGCTTTGTGCTCCTTGATTGCCATGCCGTACAGACCGGGCGGAAACGACTCGATCGTTTTGAGCACGGATACGATCTGCGCGTGTTCCTTCTTGGCCACTTTGCCCGAGACAAAAATACCCAAATGGCCGATGTCCTGATGCATCAGGCCCACAATGACCTGACCTTGCGCCTTGATTTCCTCGGTGCTGCCGTACAGGTCCGCGACCCAATTAAATGCCTGCTGCGGTGGTGTGATGTTGTCGCCCAGCGAAGCGAACAAAATGATCGGCGATCGGATCTCGCGCAAATCAAAGGCCTTCCCGCCCGCGCCCTTGACCTCGCCCGACCAAAGCTTGTTGCCGACGAACAAATTCCGCGTGATCCATTCGATCTCTTCGCGATTCATCAGGTAGTACCCACCCCACCAGCGTTCAAACTCGAGAAAGCGCGGCGGCTCCGTATCGATGTTGGTGTACAGGTGACGGTACTTGTCCCAGAACGTATTGGCGGGATTCAAATTCTCAAAGTTCTGCACGAGATGCGCGCCGTCGAATTTGCCGTTTCCCAGATCCGCGGTTAATGACGCAAGCCAGGTGCCGCCGAGCATCCCTCCGGCGTAGCGCATCGGATTGTCGCCCTCGCCTTCGCTCCACGCGCCGCTCCAATACGACATCGGGGCGCCGTTGATTACGATCGGCCCGGTGTCCTCCGGGCTCGAGCTGGCGACCATCATCGCGGCCCAGCCACCCTGGCAGTTTCCGACGATCGCGGGCTTCGGGCTGTTCGGATGCAAAGAGCGCACTTTCTTGACGAACTGCTGCTCGGCGGCACAAACATCCAGCAGGGTCTGCCCGGGTTCGGGATCCCGAAAAAAGACGACGAAATACACGGGATGCCCCGCGCGCAGCGCAACGCCAACCTGCGAGTCATCCTTAAAGCCGCCAATGCCAGGGCCGTGACCCGCGCGCGGATCAATAATCACGTACGGACGCCGGTTGGCGTCGACCGTCACGCCCTCGGAGGGTCGAATTCGCAGCAGGGCGTAGTTCACCGGCCGATCGAACTGGCGGCCGTCCAGAACGGTCTCATAGTCGAAATGCAGCACAGGCGTCAGTCCCTGCGCATTGCGTTCGACAAATTCGTTGCCGCGCTCGCGCAGCGCATCCCAGAACAGGACGGTACGCTGGGTCATATCGACCGCGTACTGCCAGGCGTTCCACGGTGTAAACGATGCCCAGAGTGCGGGAAGCGACGCAAAAGCGTCGCCGTTTCCGTTGACGGCGGTGCGAACCCGCTCGCCGAGATGCTCCTGTGCGATTTTGGTGCGCTTGCTCAATAACCGCGTAATTTTTTCGCCGATTTCCTGGCTGCGTGCAAGTTGAGTTCCTGCATCCATTTCGTAGACCTCGTACTCGGAGAATTCGTGTTTTCCTGCTGGGAGAAACGCTCAACGACCCGCGGCGGTTTCGGGGCTCGCGCACCGATGGCGCTTAGGTAACGCAACGCGAGCCACCCTCCCTGCGCACCAATACCGGCAAAGCGCCCGCCAGGCAAACCCATCCATTTTGACGGGGGATGGTTACGCGGATATGTAACGCACCTTGCTCATCGGTGCCTCTTGCGCGAGCATCCGGCACCTGCCGGTGTCCGCCGTTGGAACGCTGTCCTCTGAGGCATCACCAGATAAAAAATAGCCGAAAAAAAACCTTCGCCGCGTCTCGACGCAAGATCCGAACTGATTTGCATCAATGCGCCTCGAATCGGGAGCGACTGGGGCTGGCGCGAAAGCCGGCATCCACCGTCACGAGCTCGGGATTCTTAAGAATCGGGCGTCAGCCGATATCGGCCCGGGTTCTTGGTACTCCGGCCATTTTCTCGCTACCGGGCTTCGGTCAAGGCGGCGATATTACGTTTGTGCGCCCCGACCCGGTTCACTGGCTTCAACCTCCCAGCTTCATGACGACGACAATGAGCGCAACGCCGAGCACGGCCATGGCCAAACCGGTTCGCAGAGGTTTCGCGTGCCCGGCAGACCGCCCCAGCGCGAAGCCCGCGAAAAAGAGCATCACGACAGTGACCGCGCGCGATGCGTGCATCGCGCGAATCGGATCGCCAATCAGCAAAAACGGCAGAACCACAGGGAACGTGGCGATCACGACGAGCAAGAAGATACCGAATGCTTCGGCATAGTCTCTCGGGCCCAAAAGCGAACGCCCCTCAAAACGCAACGCGAGCAGGCGCCGTCGCATGCCTTCCACTTCGTCGGACCCGACGATCGCGGCGATATGCGGTGGAAGCGCCTCGGTGATCAAACGATGCGCCGTCTGCACCTCGGTGCCGATCACCTGCTTGGCGATCACCCGGTTGCGCGTTCGTTCCGTTACCGTTCCAACGAGGTACATGACAGCGTCCACCAGCCCCCAGGCAAGATTGCAGCCAATCGCCGCGATCGTCGCCGTATGGACCTGCTCGTGTCCGGCCGACGCGATGGACATCGAACCGACCACGGTCACCGCCATGATCAAACCAAACAGGATCTCCGAGATCCGATCAATGGGGTCGAGCAGTTGCTCGCGCTTTTCGCCTGCCATGTTGAATCTGCCTGAGATCGAACGCGCTTCGAGGGGGCCGAGTACCCCCTGCTCCACTTGCCTTCCTTATCGTAAAAACCTTCGCGCACCAGCGCGTGGTGGAGTCCAAGTCGGCAGCAAAAATGGTGCACGGCTTGCCCTTGCGGCCTTCGGAACGCGCAAGGACTACGCAACCGAACGCCCAGCAAGGAAGTTGGAGTTTCGCGCGACTGCTCGGTGGCCGGTAAGAATATCGATGGCGGAGCAAGGCCTTTGAAGTCGGACGTCGCCGACGCGCTCGAACTTCGGAAAGCGACTTGCCAGCCTCTCAGACGTTGCTCGCGGAACGGTATGGTGGGTGCTGAGAGGTTCGAACTCCCGACCTACGCCTTGTAAGGGCGCCGCTCTACCAACTGAGCTAAGCACCCCGCGCTCAACACATCGTACGCGACGGCGCGACGATGCGCCGACCCAAAAAATTCAGTTTACCGCATCCTTCAGAGCCTTCCCCGCGCGAAACTTCGGCACCCTCGCCGCCTTGATCTTGATCGGCTGATTCGTGCGCGGGTTTCGGCCGGTGCGTGCTGCGCGCTTGCCAACGAGGAATGTTCCAAAACCGACCAGCGTCACCGAGTTGCCCTTCTTCAGGGAAGCGCGAATCCCACCGAGGATCGCCTCAAGCGCACGGCCGGCCGCAGCCTTCGAAATGTCCGCTTGACGGGCGATGTGTTCGATCAATTCGGTCTTGTTCAAGGTACCCCCCTCGTTTTCGCGTTGCACGCTTCGTTTTTTCGTTACGGCACTCGCTCGCCAAGCAAGCGGCACCAGCTATGCGCTCCGCAATCGCGTCAACACCATTGCGGGATCAGAACGCTACCACAGCTTATTCAACCCCCAGTCCCAGGGGGTGTCAAGGCCAGACGTCAACAAACGACACCGGCCGGCGGGTGCCGGCCGGACGCTCCCTTTGGTTAGTGCTTGGTGAGTTCGCCCGCAACGGTTGCCGTGCTGTCCTTGGCAACGGTCTTTGCGGGTCCCTCCGCGTTGACATCTTCCTCCGGCAACGCAACCGGTTGACGTTCCAGTGCAACGTTAAGTACTTGATCGATCCATTTGACGGGAATGATCTCAATACGATTCTTGACGTTGTCGGGAATCTCCGCCAGATCCTTGGAATTTTCCTCCGGGATCAGCACCATCTTGATGTCGCCGCGTTGCGCCGCAAGGAGCTTTTCCTTTAGCCCGCCGATCGGCAGCACTTCTCCCCGCAGCGTGATTTCCCCGGTCATCGCCACGTCCGGACGAACGGCGATGCCGGTCAATGTGGACACGATGGCCGTCGTGAGCGCAATGCCAGCGCTGGGCCCGTCCTTGGGGGTGGCCCCTTCGGGCAAGTGCACGTGAATGTCGCTTTTCTCGAACACCTCGTCCTTGATGCCGAGGCGTCGCGCGCGCGTGCGAACGACGGATCGCGCCGCTTCGACCGATTCTTTCATCACGTCGCCGAGCGAACCCGTGCGGATTATGTTGCCCTTTCCCGACATCACGGTGGCTTCGATGGTCAGAAGTTCGCCGCCGACTTCGGTCCAGGCCAAACCGGTAGCTTGCCCGACCTGCGCCTGTTTCTCGGCGACGCCGAAGCTGTAGCGACGCACACCCAGATATTTGTTCAGGTTGTGCGGGGTCACGCGCACCTTGCCGCTGCTCGGTTTGAGCAGCGCCGCCTTGACCACTTTGCGGCAGATTTTGGAGAGTTCTCGTTCCAGCGCACGAACACCGGCCTCGCGGGTGTAATAACGAACGATATCGCGCACGCTGCTTGCGCCGATCTCCAGCTCGGATTTGCCCACGCCGTTGTTTTTCATCTGCTTCGGCAGCAGGTAACGCGTCGCAATATTGACTTTTTCATCTTCCGTGTAGCCCGACAGCCGAATTACTTCCATCCGGTCGAGCAGCGGCGGCGGGTTGTTCATCGTATTGGCGGTGGCGACGAACATGACATCCGACAGGTCGTAGTCAACCTCCACGTAGTGATCCACAAAGGTGTGGTTCTGCTCGGGGTCGAGCACCTCCAGCAGAGCCGACGAGGGGTCGCCGCGAAAGTCCGTCCCCATCTTGTCGACTTCGTCGAGCAAAAACAGGGGATTACGAACACCGATCTTCGCGAGATTTTGCAGAATCTTGCCCGGCATCGATCCGATGTAGGTACGGCGGTGCCCGCGAATTTCCGCTTCGTCGCGCACACCTCCAAGCGCCATGCGCACGAACTTGCGGTTGGTCGCGCGTGCGATCGATTGGCCCAAGGAGGTCTTGCCCACCCCCGGCGCTCCAACCAGGCACAAGATCGGCGCCTTTACCCGGTCCACACGCTGCTGAACCGCCAGGTACTCAACGATGCGCTCCTTGACCTTATCCAATCCGTAGTGGTCTTCGTCGAGCACCCGTTGAGCGTTGGCCAAGTCGTTGTTAATTTTGCTTTTCTTCTTCCACGGCAGGTTTACCAAGGTATCGATGTAATTGCGCACGACCGTGGCTTCCGCCGACATCGGCGACATGAGCTTGAGCTTCTTGAGCTCGGCCTCAGCCTTTTGCCGCGCCTGCTTGGGCATGCGCGCCAGCTTGATCTTCTTGTCGAGTTCGTCCAGATCGGCGCCTTCCTCGCCCTCGCCAAGCTC
>Ga0187778_10003308_pt1 | contig 10845 bp, 8 predicted proteins | sample 1015_Q2_SP5_20_M_FD_132418 | JGI IMG/M metagenome (GOLD analysis project Ga0187778, IMG submission 132418) | Tropical peat soil microbial communities from peatlands in Department of Meta, Colombia - 1015_Q2_SP5_20_MG | ecosystem: Environmental > Terrestrial > Soil > Wetlands > Peat | place...
AGTACCTCGGTCGTCTCCGAACGGCGGGGATCGACGTTCGGGGTCTTGAGTTCGTCCGGGGAACACCGACTCCAACGTGCACGATCGTCGAGGACCGGACGGGCGCCCAGCGTACGCTCATCGACCAGGGCGCGATGGCGGAGGCTCGCGGTGCGCCGCTCCCCCTTCGCTGGATCGGAGAGTACTCCTGGCTCCATCTTACCACGGCAGACCCGTCGTTCCAGCTGAGGCTGCAACGCGCGGCCCGCCTCCGGGGACTCCGTGTGGCGGCGGACCCCGCGCAGGAGATCCACTACCGTTGGGACCGTCGGTCGTTCGGAACCCTCGTGCGGAACTCCGAGATCCTCTTCGGGAATCGGTCCGAGATCGCCCGCGCGATGGAGTTCCTGAGCACACGGAGTCCTGCTGGTCTTCTCGAGTTCGTCCCGCTGGTCGTGCAGACCGAAGGGCGGAAGGGGGCCTCCGCGTTCTCCCGCGCTGGGACGTTCCATGTGAAGGCGAGACGGCCGACGAGGGTGCGGACGCTCGTGGGAGCGGGCGACGCCTTCCGGGGAGGGTTCTACGCGGGGTGGTTCGCCGGGCAGGCGCTCCCCGACTGCCTTGTCGCGGGGACCCGGAGCGCGGCGCGCTGGATCGAGGGTCGGAGGTAGACCTACCGATGGAGATGCATGCGTTTGGGCATCTGACGCCCGTCGAGACCGCCCGCCGCCGGCTGCTTGCGGCCACGTTTCCCATGGACCGTGTTGAACGGGTCCGACTCGATGCGTCGTTCTCGCGAGTGCTCGCGAAGAACATCCGAGCTCCGACGCCCGTTCCGTCGTTCGCACGGACCACGTGGGATGGCTATGCCCTTCGCAGTCACGACACCGAGGGCACGAGCCGCCGTCGGCCCGCGGAGCTCCGTTTGGTCGGGGAGGTGTTCGCCGAGCAGTCGTATCCGGGCCTCGTCCACCCCGGCGAAGCGGTGGCGATCGCGACCGGAGGTGCGATCCCGAGAGGAGCCGACGCGGTGGTCATCTTCGAGGAAGTTGATCGCGAGAACGGGAAGATTCGAGTGTCGCGGCCGATCGTGAGGGGAGACCGGATCTCGCCGCCCGGCCACGATTTCCCGCGAGGAGCTCTTCTCGGCCGGACAGGGGAAGAGGTCAGCGCACCGACGGCCGGCGCGATTGCAGCATGCGGGATCGCCGAGGTCCCCGTGTTCGCGATCCCTCGCGTGGCGGTCGTCCCGAACGGAAACGAGCTCATCTCCCCGGGGGACGCTCCGCGGCCGGGCCGGATTTACGAGAGCAACAACGCCACCCTCGCCGCGGTGATCCGCGCCGCGGGCGCCATCCCAGAACTCCACCCTCCCCTTCCCGACCGGGCGGAACGGATTGAGAGGGCGATCCGAACCGCGCTCGCTCATGCCGACCTAGTCCTCGCGACCGGCGGAAGTTCGGTCGGGGAACGGGACCACCTGCCGCGGATCCTGCCCAAGCTGGGGACGCTCCTCTTCCACGGGATTGCGGTCCGGGCCGGCAAGCCGACCTTAGCAGCCCGCTGCGGCCGAAAACTGGTCGTCGGAATGCCGGGGCATCCTACCTCCTGCCTTGTGAACATGTACTGGCTCGTGCTCCCCGTTCTGCGGCGACTCGGCCATCGTCCCGGGCCCGGTTGGACCGACGGTTGGGCCACGCTCGGAAGCGACGCGGTCGCGCCGTCTCCGGGACTAGCGACGGTCGTGCCGCTTCGTTTCGAGAACGGGCTCGCCTACACTACCTACCGGGGCTCGTCCGTGATCACGAGCCTTTCGGGCGCAACGGCGTTCGCGATGCTTCCTCCGGGTCGGCGGGTCGTCCACCGCGGCGAGCGGATTCGCGTCCATCACCTCGACCCTCCGCTCGGTCCTTCCCTCGGGGACTCCGGGTCCGGGAACAAGCGTTAAGCGCGGATCCGCCTCAACACGACGTGGGGCGGAGAAACCTCGCTCTCGCGATCCTTTCCATCGAGGGGACGAACTGCGACGACGAGCTCCGCGAGGCGTTCGCAAAGCTCGGCGCTCGACCGGAGATCGTCCATCTGAAGCAGCTCGAAGGGCGGGAGGTAGTCCCCGAGGCCCGTCGACATCTCTCCGACTACCAGGCCCTGTTCATTCCGGGTGGGTTCTCCGCGGGCGACTATGTGCGAGCGGGAGCCATCTTCGCAGCTCGGATGCGGGCTGCGATCGGCCCGGAGCTCGAAGAGTTCGTCCGAAGCGGTCGAGTGGTCGGTGGGATCTGTAACGGGTTCCAAGTCCTGACGGAGCTCGGGTTGCTCCCGGGCCGGCCGGGAGGGCGTCTCGGGACCCCGGACGCAGCGCTGATGACAAACGACTCGGGGCACTTCGAGTGCCGACCGACGTTCGTCGCCTGGGAGGGCGGGACGTTCCCGGCCCTCCAAGGTCTGCCGAAGGGGACCCGGTTCCTCTTCCCCTCGGCACATGCCGAGGGAAAGTTGGTGCTCGGGAGCGACGCCCTTCGTCGCTCGATCCAAGAGAACGGTCAGGTCTTGTTTCGGTGGGTCTCTCCCGACGGTTCGCCGGCCCGCTACCCCTGGAACCCGAATGGGTCGGAGGAGAACATCGCCGGCCTTACCAGCGTCGAGGGGAACGTCTTTGGGCTGATGCCCCATCCCGAGCGTTCGTTCTTCCGCGCGCAGTCTCCCGACTGGACCCGCTCCGGGTCCGAGGCCGGGTTCGGGGACGGTCACCGGTTCTTGGACGCTGTGCTCACGTACGCAGAGCGGCACACCTAACGGCGGCTCCGCGCGAACCGCCAGACCGCAAGCCGCTCTCCTTCGAAGTCTCGAGAATGGACCTCCTCGACCGTTCCTCCGCTGCGTACCCACCCCGACCGAATCCGGTCGAGCCCCTTCGGATGCTGCAGCGAAGAGACGACGACGAAGGCCTCTCCTCGAGACGTGAGATGATCGGCAAGCCCGTCCACGAGGCGCGCGGTGACGCGGCAGCCGTCGGGCCCCCCATCGAGCGCAAGGTTGTGCCACCGGTCGGGGTCCCTCTCTTCGGGCCGCGTGGGAAGGTACGGGGGGTTCGCGAGCACTCGGTCGAATCGTCCGAGTCCATGGGCGAGGTCGGTCCGAACGACGGAGAGCTCGAGACCGTCCGCCCGTGCTTTCGATACGAGGCGACGAAGCGCGTGCGGGTTGAGGTCGGTCGCGACCACGCGCGCCCCGCATCGGGCTGCGACCAGCGATGCCTCGCCGGAACCTGCTCCGACCTCGAGGAAGAGGGTTCCCCGGGGGACGACCGCGAACTTCGCGAGAAGGAGGGAATCCTCTCGCGGAGGGTAGACGGGCAGCGCCTCGCCCGAGGGATGCGTGCCGGCGGGACCTACGGAAGGTGATGGGGACCCCGCGCGATGTCTTCTTATTGGCTCCAAGCGTACAACATACACTAACGGTATAATTGGCAATGCCTCGTCGACTTTCTCCCCCGGTCAAGATCGGAATCACGGGTCTCCCGGGTTCGGGCAAGACGCAGACGCTCCTTCGGATCATCGAACTCCTGGAGGAGGAGGGCGTCAAGGTCGGCGGGATGGTGACCGAGCCGATCGTCGAGAAGCAACGCCGCACGGGCTTCCAGATCGTCGACTGGATGACGAAGGAGCACGAGGTCTTCGCCCACGAGGGGATGAAGTCGCGCGTGCGCTCAGGCCGCTACGGAGTCAACGTCGCGGCGCTCGAGGGGCTGGGCGCGCGTGCCCTCGCCGAGGCCCGCGAATCGGCCGACGTGATCGTGATCGACGAGGTCGGCAAGATGGAGGTCGAGAGCGAGGCGTTCACGAAGAGCGTCATCGACACGCTCGACTCCCGGAAGTCGATCGTCATGACCCTCCACAAGAAGTCCCGGAACCCTCTTCTTCAGGACATCCGTCGGAGGGACGAACTACGCCTGCTCGAAGTGACCCCGGTGAACAAGAACCTCCTCGCGTTCAAGATCGTCTACCTCATCACCGGTCGGGCCCACTGACCCTCTCTCAGGAAGGGGCGACCCGCCTCGTCCTCCCCCGGACCGTTCCCGGGCGCGGCCCCGGACGAAAGGCCCCGGTCTTCTACAATCCGGCGATGGCCGGCGACCGCGACCTAGCGGTCGCATTCGCCCGCGCCCTCACCCCGCTCGCATCGGGGTTACGGTCGGGCTGGGAGATGACCGCCGCCACTGGCGTGCGCGGGCTCCGACTTTTGAACGAGACCGGGGCGTTCGGCTCGTTCGTCCTCTCCGAATCGAATCCCGAGGCGTTCCGCGTCCTTTCCGAGAACGCCCGCCGTCTTCCCGGGGCACGCGCGTTCGAGGGGGACGCCCGCACTCCTCCTCCCGAGACACCGTTCGACTATGTGGACCTCGACCCGTACGGGAGCCCCGCGCCGTTCGCTCGGACCGCTCTCGGGTCCGTGCGGATGGGCGGGGTCGTGGCGGTCACGGCGACCGACATGATGGTGCTCGCCGGGGCGCAGCCAGTCGCCTGCGTGCACCGGTACGACGCCCGCCCGGTGCGAGGTCGATTGGGGCCCGAGGGAGGCTTACGGGTCCTGCTTGGCTACCTCTCGCGGACCGCCGATTCCTTGGGGCGCTCCGTTCGACCTCTGCTTGCGTACTCGCGCGACCACTACGTCCGAGCCTACCTCGAGGTCGGCACGCCGTCCGGCGAGCCGGCTCCGGTGGACCGCATCGACCCCGAACGGTGGGAAGGACCCTGGGTGGGCGACCGCGGTCCGTACGGGCCCCTCTGGCTCGGGCCCCTGTTGGACGCATCCATCGTAGAGCGGCTTGAGGTCCCGAAGGACGCCGCGCGGCCCGAAGAGCTTGGTCGCTTCCTCGAGCGCCTCCGAGAAGAGGTGTCGGTCGACCGGCCGTTCTACTTCGAGGCGAACGTGCTCGCGTCCCGCCTTGGTCTCCCTGCGCCACCAAGCCTAAGGTCGATCGAGGAGGGCCTCCGGTCGCTCGGGTTCCGCTTCGCGAGGACCCACGCCCGTCCCGAAGGGTTCCGGACCGACGCTCCACGAGCGAAGGTCGAGGAGCTGCTCCGCCGTATCGGTGGACCCCGCTAGTCCCAGAAGACCCGTGTCCGCGCGTAGGCTCTCTCCGCGCGCAGGATCTCGGTGAAGAACGCGTCATCGTCCCGATAGAGCCTCATGAGAAGGCGTCGCGCCGTCTCGGGTCCGATCCCCCGACCGGCGAGCGCATACAGCGCGCGCTCGCCGTAATGCGCGACCAGCTCCGCCGAGGTGTACCCAGCACGAACGAGGGTTTCCGTCGCGGGCGGGAGAGCTCGCTCGCGTCGCACCCTTTTCCCGGCCGTCGGTTTTTCCCGGGCGCGCTTTCGCTTCGCGTAGTCGCTCAGTCGGTCGATCTCCTCCGTGCGACGCGGGGAGATCACCGCAGAGAGCGACCCGTGGCAGAGGAGGCACCGGCTGCCTCCCTCCGCCTTGTACCGCGCCGGGGTGGTGGTCCGAACGAAGCCGCAACGCAGGCAGACCAGCGTGAGCGATTCCTTCGCGAGCCTCTCCTGGACCGCCTTCAGGAGGGTCGGCGGAGGAAGGTCGGGGATCGTCCGCCACTCAAGCCGTTCGATCGGGCCATCGGAGAATGAAGACGGCGGAGTAGCAACCACTTCGATCGCGCCATCCCGGATCCGCTCGAGCACCTCGGTCGCGTGGTCGAGGTCGTATCGGTCGTGGAGAGTCTTCTCGAGAACCTCCTCGCCGAGGGGATTGGTTCGACTCGCGGCGAGCAGGGGGTCGAGCGTGCGCAGGTCGCGGGGGTCCGCAGATGCGGGGACGACCCCGAGCTTCCGAGCCACGGCGAGGAACACCCATCGGTAATCGAGGCCGGAGGGGACCAGTCGCTCCACGAGGGGGCGAAGGGTCGCGGGGTCGATGGAGAGCGCGCTCACGAGCGTGGCGGAGTCGACCGCGATCGGTAGCTCGAGCACGAACCAGGTCGGTTCTACGGCGGCAACCTCGACACGAGCACCGAGGCGAGCCGTAAGGAGACCTGCGGTCGCGAGCGAAAGGGTCTCGTTGGTCCGAGTACCGAAGCAAGCGCCGTACACTACGACCCGACCGTGAGAGGTGACCGTCACGCGTCGGTCGGTCGGGACGTTGCCCGCGGCCGCAGCGCTGGTCCGGCGCTTCTCAAGATGCTCGCGATCCTCCGCGGAGAGAGGGTAGTTCTCGAGCGAGCCCTCGCGTCGAAGCCCTCCGATCTCCTGGGCCACGTCAAAGGGGACGGGAAGGTCCTCGCCGGCCCATCGGGGCTCGCGCCCGATCTCCTGCACGGTCTCGACGAGAAGCTCGCCGTCCCGGCACTCCACGACCTTCCAGGTCCGTCCATGCAGGAGGAAGATCTCCTCGGGTTGCGCGAGGATCTGCGTCAGGACGAACCGCTCGTCCAGGGTCCCGATGAGGCGTCGTGTGCCGATGTCGCGGAGGCGGTACGTTCGCTCGTCCGGAATGAGCGAGAGCGAGGAGTAGAACCGGTCGAGGGTTCCCCGGCCGGGGACCACCCGGTCCCCGATGCGCTTCGCGAGGCCGAGACCTGCGAGATAGTCGACCAGCTCGCTCCACTCGACGTCGGAGAGGTCGGCGGTCGCTGCCGCGTGCCGCATCGGGGCGAGGAGCTCCGAGACCTCGAGACCTCCCTCCGCGCGCAGGCTCGCGACGATCTGTTGCGAGGCCGCGAGCCGGTTCCGGGTCCTCCACGCGACCCGCTCGATCAGCCCCGCGTCCGCCCGTCGAGCGAGGACCGCAGCCTCCTCGAGGTCGTCGTCGTCCAGCGACAGCACCGTTCCGTGAATGGTCCGGTCGAGGCGATGTCCCGAGCGGCCCACGCGCTGGACAAGCCTTCCGACCTGATGCGGAGAGCCGAACTGCACGACGTGGTCGACGACCCCGATGTCGATCCCGAGCTCGAGGGAGGAGGTCGCGACCAAGGCACGAAGTTTGCCGTCCCGGAACGCTCGCTCGGCTTCCTCGCGCACCTCGCGGGAGAGAGACCCGTGGTGGACGGCGATCGGAAGGTCCGGCGCGAGCTTCTGGAGCCGCGCCGCCAACCCTTCTGCGGTCGGACGGGTGTTGACGAAAACGAGGGTCGTCCGATGGGCCCGGATCTCTTCCTCGACCGCTCGGAGTCCATCGAGGAGAGTCCGGTCCGCCTTGAGCTCGCGGACGAGAGCCTCCTCGAGGGGAGGTCTCCCGCTCCCGGGCCGGCGAGCGGTGAGTTCGAGCGGACGACGCTCCCTTGCGACCCGCACCTCGACAATCCGCGGCAGAGGAGAGAGAAACCGGGCCACCTCCTCGGGATTTCCGACGGTGGCCGAAAGCCCGAGGCGACGGACCCTCCGTCCCGTGAGACGGTCCAATCGCTCGAGTGTGATGGAGAGCTGCGCCCCCCGGTCGGAGCCGACCAGTTCGTGGACCTCATCGATGACGACCGACCGGACGTTCCGGATGGACTCGCGCAGCCGTTTCCCGGTGAGGAGGAGCTGGAGAGTCTCCGGGGTCGTGAGCAGGAGGTCCGGAGGTCGTCGGGACTGCGCGGACCGCGCCGCCGTTGGGGTGTCGCCGTGACGAACCGCCGCGGTCAGCCCAACCTCCCGGACCAGTTCCAGGATCCGATGTTCGAGGTCCCGATTGAGCGCCCGCAGCGGGGTCACGTAGAGGATCGTGATCGGGGGGGTTGGGTGCGCGAGCCGGCGGGAGAGGAGGGGGAGAAGGACCGCTTCCGTCTTGCCGGTACCCGTGGGCGAGAGGAGGAGCGCATCGACTTCGGTTTCGAGGAGGGGGAAGGCCAAGCGCTGAATCTCGGTCGGTTCGGTGAGCCCTCGCGACCGAACGACGTCGGCCAGCCGGGAGTCGAGCGAGGAGAAGCCGGAAAGAGCGGTCGCCATGATTGCCCCCTAGGAGCCGGGGGGAACGGAAAGGGATGACGGACGGCTAGGGTTCCTTCGGAGGCTCGAGGTCGAGCATCCGGAGACCGTAGCTCTCGACCAGTGGACGACCGAACGACCGTCCCGGAAACGTCTCCACCAGAATCTCCTGGAGCATCCCTACGGTCGCCCGAAGGATGTGGCCCCCGACGATCGTGTGGTCTGGCCCGGCCACGGCTCCGTGCAGATGAAGGGACGGCGCCCCGTCCGCGCGCGCGATCGTCCCGTGGAGGGAAACGACCTCATGGGGAACGGTGATCTCGTGGGTCCTATATTGGGACCCATCCCAGTAGCCGAAGGTCGCGCGACGAAACATTCCGATCCCGAAGACGACCGTACCGGCCCGGATCTCCTCCAGCGTCGCGAAGGATGAGAGCGCTTCGAAGAGGTCCTGTCCGTCGTCCAGCCGGATCATCCACCGACTTCCCTCACGGACCGTCTGCATGCCGTCGTCCCCGAGCAGTCCGGCTACTAAGACAGTTTCATCCGGGGCAGCCCCGAATCGGTCTCGTGCCGGAGACGATTCCAGACGCGACAGGAAAGCATAATGGTGGGCGGACGGTAGAAGTGGGCGAGTCTCCTGGTCATGTCTCCCCCCGAAGAGACTGCGTCCGCACACGCCATCGTCTCCCGGATACGAACCGGGGGGAAGGCGGTCGTCGCTCTATCGGGGGGCGTGGATTCGTCTCTCGTGGCGGCCCTCGCGTTCGAGGCTCTCGGACCGGACGCGACGGCAATCACGTTGGATGGTCCGTCGGTCTCCCGGGCCGAAGTGGCCCGCGCTCGACAGGTCGCGGAAGCGATCGGAATTGAACACGTCGTGCTCCCGGTCGACCAGCTTTCACGGAAGGAGTACCGCGAGAACGGGTGGGACCGCTGCTATCACTGTCGTGCGGTCGAGACCTCCGTCCTACGCGAATTCGCTGACCCGCGGGGCGCCCGCCAGTACCTGGACGGCGTGCAGTCGGACGACATGAACGACGTCCGACCCGGACTTCGAGCGATGGACGAAGCCGGGTTCCGTCACCCTCTCCTGGGGGGGATGGGGTAAGGCGAAGGTCCGCGCCGAGGCGCGGCGGCGGGGGCTCCCCAACTGGGACCAGCCGTCCGACGCGTGCCTCGCCTCCCGGGTCGCCCACGGCGAGCCGGTGACCTCGGAGGTCCTCGCTCGGATCGAATCGGCCGAGAAGGCCCTCCTCCGGCGTGGATTCCGTCGCGTGCGAGTGCGCGTTCGAGGCGGCAGCGCTCGGATCGAGGTCGGTTCGGACGAGCTCCCGAGGCTCCTGTCGGAGCCGCTCGCGAGCGAAGTCGTGCAGGAGGTCGGAGAGATCGGGTTCCGGACGGTCACAATCGACCCACGAGGATACCACGGGGGGCCCGGGACCCTTCCCGTGATTCCATGAGCCGGGAGAACCTGGGCCGGGGCGAAACGACCGGACTTCCCGGCCGATTCGAGCTCGAGACCGACCTTGTGCCCCAGGGCGACCAGCCTCAGGCGATCGAAGGGATCGTCGAGCGAGTGAGCCGGGGCGAGAAGTTCGTGACGCTCCTCGGCGTCACGGGAAGCGGGAAGACCTTCACGATGGCCCATGCGGTCGCGCGCCTCCAGCGCCCGACCCTCGTGATCAGTCCCAACAAGACGCTCGCCGCGCAACTCGTCAGCGAGTTTCGTGCCCTGTTCCCGCGGAACGCGGTCGAGTACTTCGTGAGCTACTACGACTACTACCAGCCCGAGGCGTACGTCCCTCAGATCGACCTCTACATCGAGAAGGACGCGTCCATCAACGAGGAGATCGACCGGCTCCGCCACCGTGCGACCCAGGCGCTCCTGACCCGGAGGGACGTCCTCATCGTCGCTTCGGTGAGCTGCATCTACGGCCTCGGGTCGCCCGAGGACTATCGAGCGTCGGTCGTGGAACTCTCGGTCGGTCAGGAGATTTCGCGACAGTCGCTCCTCGAGCAGCTCGTCCGGATGAAGTATGCCCGCAACGACGTCGAGCTCAAACGGGGCCGGTTCCGCGTCCGGGGCGGAACGATTGACGTGATGGGAGCGGGAGAGACGGTCCACCGGATCGTCCTCGAGGGGAGCACGATCGGAGAGATCGTCGAGCTCGACCCCGTGACCCAGGAAGAGCGCCGCTCCCTGCGAGAACTCTCCGTCTTCCCCGCGACCCACTTCCTGACGGTCGACGAGCGGCTCCGTGGGATCCTCACGGAGATCGAGAAGGAACGGGACGCGCGGGTCAAGGAGTTCGAGTCCGAGGAGAAGATCGTCGAGGCGCAGCGGCTCAAGAGCCGGGTCGACTACGACCTCGAGATGATCCGCGAGACCGGCTACTGCTCGGGGGTCGAGAACTACAGCCGCTACTTCGCCGGGAGGAAGCCGGGCGAGCCTCCGTACACGTTGCTCGATTTCTTCCAGAAGGACTTCCTCGTCTTCATCGACGAATCTCACGTGACGATCCCGCAGCTCGAGGGGATGTACAAGGGGGACCGGAGTCGGAAGGACAACTTGGTCGAGTTCGGATGGAGGCTTCCGTCCGCGCGCGACAACCGACCCCTCAAGTTTCCGGAGTTCCTCACGCACGTTCCCCAGACCGTGTTCGTCTCCGCGACGCCCGGATCGTTCGAGCGGAAGGCGTCGAAGGGTCTGGTGGAGCAGATCATCCGCCCGACCGGCCTAGTCGACCCTCCGATCGAGATCCGACCGCTCAAGGGGCACATCGCCGACCTGATGAGCGAGCTACGGTCGTGCATCGAACGCGGGGACCGTGCGCTCGTCACGACGCTCACGAAGGCGACGAGCGAGGAGCTCGCGAACTACCTCTCGAACCAAGGGTTCCGGGTCCGCTACCTCCACTCTGAGGTCGAGACGATG
>Ga0187778_10003312_pt1 | contig 10839 bp, 10 predicted proteins | sample 1015_Q2_SP5_20_M_FD_132418 | JGI IMG/M metagenome (GOLD analysis project Ga0187778, IMG submission 132418) | Tropical peat soil microbial communities from peatlands in Department of Meta, Colombia - 1015_Q2_SP5_20_MG | ecosystem: Environmental > Terrestrial > Soil > Wetlands > Peat | place...
ATCGACGGCACCTCAACTCGGACTCCTATGTCGATCGCTCCGTGCTTCGCGTTGATACCGTGGCGTTTGACCAGCGTATTGACCCATTCGCCTCCTATTCGCCCAGGGCAGAGCAAGGTGAATCGCGATAGGAGCTTCTCTCCGTGCTTTAACAGCACCCCCTTGCACGTGCCGTCCTCGATGAGCAGGTCGTGCACTTCAGCATTAACCCGGAAGACGATGCCGCGCGATTTTAAGTCGTTTTCAAAATTCTCGATAATGTGCGGGGCATTATCCGACCCCATATGCCGCTGCGGAATCTCGATAAAATGCACGCCAACGGAAGCGGCGCTGCGTTTCAGCTTTTCGACCTCGACACCTTCTGCGTTGTGCAGCTTTTCAGGGGCACCGTACTTTAGGAACAGCTCATCCACGTAGTCCACGAGATCCCACGCGTAAGCGTCGTCCCCCCCGGTCAATAGCGCGAGATCGCCACCGATGTCAGGGCGAAGATTGAGAGTGCCATCGGAGAACGTGCCGGCGCCGCCAACGCCGCACATAATGTCACAATTCTTGCACTCCGCACATTTGCCGACGTCTTCCATCGGGCATCTGCGCTCCTTGATATCGCGCCCTCGATCAACGACTAACACCCGTATATCCCGGTCCGCCAGTTCATTTGCAGCACACATGCCCGCTGGCCCGGCGCCTATGATCACAACGTCCCATTGCGTATCGTATTCAGATCCACGTCGTTTCATGTTAAGTCACTATCTTATCCAGTTGGTCAAGCGCAGCTGCTCGTTTGATCTCAAGCGCGAGCCTTCTTCCCGAGCTCATCCTTGTTCTGAACAGCGAGTTGCCGTACGGCGCGCCGACGCTTGTGTGCACATTCGTTCCGCCGCCGATGCGGGTCGCGATATCATAAACGTAGAAATCCATGTTTTGGTCCGCGATAGTCTGGAGACAGAACGGCCCAATGATCGGCGCACTGTAGCGTCGTTTGGAAAAGTCGACGAATCGCTCGGCCATCAAGTAGACTCGCTCGAGCAATGATTCTCTCAGCGACGCGTTCGCGTGGCCTACGATGATCATCAAGGGATCACGGTATTTTCGGGGAAGCTCCAGCTGCTGCTCAGCCGGGATGCGCACTAATCCGTCAAGGTTGCTCTCGAACCGAAAATCAATGCCAAGCAGCTCGATTTCATCGTCGAGTGGAGAGTAAAAGAAGTTGAAGTTAAAGACTGGACCGATGATGTACTGCTCAATCCGCGCATCGGTAAGGGCGTCGGTGGTGATCACCTCTCGCTCAAAAAGGCGCTCGGCTTTCTCATCGAATTCCTCAGGAGACGCAGCGGTGAAGAACCCCCGCTCGAGCGTCATGTGCTTGTGGTGAAGCTTGACCATAACGAGCGTGTCTATCTCATCTTTGCTCTTGTATTGCTTTGGAATGGGGATACCTGCTTGCTGACTGACCCAATAGTAGTTCTCCTTTTCAGTCTCCCTGTTTTCAATTTTTAGCAGGTCGCGCGTGCCGACAAGCGGCAACACAAACTCATCTTCCACACGACGCACGCCGCTATAGACAACGAAGGACCGGTTCGGAATGAACAGCGTATTCCTTTTCATGAGCTCCTGCTGGATGTCATCTGTCAAGACCTCGTCAAATTTGTTCAGGACGAGAGTCTCATCAACGATACCTTTTCTGAGGCCGTTTGTTTCCCTAGCTTTAAAATAGTTCGTATAGAGCGCGTCTCGCCCTTTCTGGCAGACAACAACGTTAGGCAACCCCTCATCGTGGGCACCGTCACACACATCTAAAGCTGAGTGGGAGCCCAGCACGCCGATTGTGATGCTCCGCTTGTCGTATTCGTTGAGGACTTCCACGACGCGATCTTTGCTAATCATGAGAATTCTCCGCCAATATGTTCTTCGACGAGATATAAAGGTTTTCCGCGCTTTCGTCCTCCGGCGTGAGACGTCACAGCTTGCTCATAGCAACGAGGGCAAATCGCATAGCCCACAATCACAGCGTCAGCTAGACACGGAAAAGAGAAAAAAAGCGCTATACCATTCAGATCTATTCAGGCCGTTCCGTTTTCAGTGAAATGAGTTTGTCGCCAATGGTTTTGATGTAGCCACCTGCTTCTCGTAATAGCGTATCCAGCCCCGCAACGTCAGCTTGATTCCGTTTGAGGAGCCGCACCATGTAATCGAGGTCGGCGAACTCGGCTGACAGCTCTCCGAGTTTGTCCAGTAAATCGTCGTACGTAATCGCTATGGAGAGTTCCATTTTCCCTTTGTCATCGAGTTGAGGCGTGATAGCAGCGCGTATGTCCATATGCGTGACCGATTAGTTAGACACTCGAGGCGCACGACAAGCGTGCGCCGCGTGAGCGAACGCTAAGCTACACTTTTACGAACAATTTTCCCTTCCCTTTTTCGCCGTGATCGCCGTCCAGAACTTGGAAGGTCGCTTTTACGTTGTCCACTTCCGTCTCTTCGGTCCCGTCTGTGGAGAAGCCGGGCATCATCGCATCGATCGTTCCCAGCACGTAGATATGCCCGCGGATCATAAACGCGCCGACGCGCCCTGGCGAGTTTCCGTGTATAATAATGACGGGCGGGGTGTCCTTGGCTCTGATGCCCTTTCCCATATGGATTCCGGCGTTGATGTTCACATTGCCCTTAACGATAATTGTGCCGCCCATCATGTACTCACCAATGCTACGGCCTGCGTTGCCCTCGACTACGATCTTGCCGCCCTTCATGCCGCGCCAGTCGCCACGGTAGGATGCGCCAAGGTAGTCGCCGGCGTTCCCTTCGATAAGGACGTCGCCTCCCTCCATCTGGATGGCTGCGAACGCATCGACGTCGCCTTTAACACGTATTCTACCACCTTTCATCCAGGCGCCGCAGTACATGTCGACGTTCCCCTTGCAGAGAACAGCGCCGGCGGTCATCTTCGAGCCTATGTACTTGACCCGCGGCACGTCGCCGTCTATGATAATTCCTTGATCCTCGGGTGAGCCTGCGACCTTTCCTGAGATTTGGAAGAAGCGCCCAAGAGGCCACTCGGTATTTCCTTCGAGCACCGGCAGCTGCGCAATTTCCTCGAGCGTTTTGCCGCAGACCGCGTCAGGCGTGATCACCGGCGCTTCGAGGACGAGGTAGTCGACGTCTCGCGGTGTCAGCGTCAAGCGTTCCATTTACGTGCCCCCCTCTACTTGTTCTGCACCCGTGCGCTTCGAGTAGTATTTTTTCATAAGCGTCACGGGATCGAGCACAGGCCCGCTACTCTTCTCAATTTGCACCTTCAAGTTTTTGTAGGCAGGGCTGCCCGTTGATTCGGTTTCCGTGGTAACGACGATATTTGCCCACACGCCGCGTGGAATGAAGATCTCTCCCTTTTGTTGCCTGTCGGTCTTCTTCGCTCTGAGAACGACGCTGTCGCCGTACTCGTTAGTTACTTTCACAAACCACGGCTTGCCCAGGGCCTCGAAATCCTCCGGATTGATATCGCAGTATGCCGCCTCCTTGGTATAGTCGTCTGAGAATTTGCGACCTCCTTTGATGACTGCGCCCTGGTACGCGGTGCCGCCGGTGTTGAGTATGATGTCCAATTCGATCACCCTCGCGCATTCACGTTTGGTTCCACGAGAGAAGTCTGTCCAAACTCCTCACAAACTCTTCTTTGGAAAGCTTTGCCGTAGCTGTCGTCGGGGGCACCGTCTCACTTGTCTCTCCTGCCGCTGTGGCGGTCTTGCGCGCCGCGAGTTTCCGCTCGATCGCGTCACGAAGCTGTATAAGCGTGTCTTCATTGGACTTCGTAAAGTCAAACGGCGGATCGCAGAAGCTTCGCGCGTGGACCGGAACGTTATCCATGCGATAGAACGTCCCCTCGCATTCCATGGCGTCCAAAACGCCGGGTAGCACGACATCGCTCACAAACGCTTGGGGGCCCTCGGCAGTCTCTATCGAAACGACTGGGACTTCACACATCCGTTCAACGGCCCGCTTCGGTAAATGGGCTCCCAGATCGGCGCACATAACGAAGACCGCGTCGACTTCGCCCCTCCGGAGCGCGTCCACGCACGAGTACTCACCCGGTTGGTAGCGCGGTTCGCCGGTGGAGAAGTCGACGGCGTACGGAAAACCGCACTGCCACGACAAGACCTGATTGAACCCTGCGACGTTGCAATGTCCTCTGTTTGCCAAGATGACGAACTTTCCGTAGTTGTTGCCGAGCTGCGTCAGCCGCATGGCCATGGATGCGTTGTAGTGTTTGCCACGGGTGCTGGCGATTCCCAAACCGACCCAGATGACCCCAAAGCGTGCGTTTTTGACCATGTCTGCCGCTTTGTACAAGTCTTCTCTGCTGATGCCGGTCACGTCTGTGAAGGACTCGTGTGGCTCAAACCCATTGAGAATCGTCATGATAGCATTTAACACTTCGAAATCAGTCCCTGGCTTCAGTTGTAGGTGGAGATCAGCGTGCAGCGCTGTGGTCGAACGCCTCGGGTCGACGACGATGATCTGTCGAGCGTGGCGACCTTGCTCTGTGAAGAACCCGCGCTGGAATATCGAATGACGGCTTAGGTGTCTCGGGTGTGCGTCTTCGGGATTGGCCCCCCAGTAAATATCGAGATCCGCTCTGTTTCGTGTCTCGCCGAGGGTACAACCGGCCTGTCCCACATCTTGAATGGCCATGACTGTCGGCCCGTGACAAATAGTCGCGTTCCCGTCGACCAGTCCCCCGACCCGCTCTGCTATCTCGATGCCGACCGACATAGCCTCGGTGGCCGTTTCGCTGCCGATAAAAAAGAACGGCCGTTTCGCGTTCGCGAGAATCTCAGCAGCCTTGTCGATTGCTTCGTCCCACGATGCTTCCTTTCCGCCGATCAAGGGGGTGGTAATTCTGTGGTGACTTCGAAGTTCCTTGAACTTCGCATCGCCCATGATGCAAGCGTTTCGCGTCTCGACTGAGACATCGTCCAGCTCGACCTCTATGTCATCGCATGATATACCGCATACAGGACACGTCACATCAGTGCACGTTATTTTGTTCCCAGTTTCGCTTTTTTGTGCTTCAGAGCTCATATTGCACCTCAATTGGCAGCTCTCTGCTCGAAGTTCCGATTTTTCTATGAGCGAAAGATCAAGGAAATTCGCGTTTCTGCTCTCTCGTGAAGCTAAGCTATTAGAGCCTCGGCGAATTACTCCTTCTGCCCTCAGCGATATTATTTTATTATAATATCGCGCTGTTGTATATGTTGGCGAGTGCAAAATATAAAAGTATCGTTGCACTGTATGAAAATGACGCTATAATCGAATAGTGATATCCGAATAAAGCTGTCCGGCAGGATAATTCATCATGAGCATTTCTAGTACGGAACTCGAGAATTTAATGGAAAGATACGGCACGGAAGATCGCGTGCGGGGGTACATCAGGCAGTGCGTTTCGTTTCACGGTTTCGCCCCTCCTGGCTTGCTCATCGGCGTGTTTATGGTCGACCTGGCATTGGAGAAACTTGGTGCAACTCCAAAAGCCAAACTTTACGCGGTGGCAGAGACGTCGAAATGCGCACCCGATGCGGTGCAAGTCATCACCCACGCGACTATTGGCAATCATCGCTTGCGGATCATAGAAACGGGAAAGTTCTCAATCACGTTGAACCGACCGTCTCAAGAAGAAAACGTGGAGGGAATACGCGTCTACGTCGACGCGGCCAAGATTAAGCATTACCCTACGCTTAATCTGTGGTATACGAACGATCCGGCCTTCAAGCGGACTGAGGACAGAGATCTGATTTACGAGGAGATCCTGCAGGCCGGGCGAAATATTTTATCCTTAGAGTGGGTAAAAGTTGTCGTGCCGCAGAAGGCACAGTGGCAAGCCGTTGAATGTCCGATGTGCAAAGAGATGGTGCCCGATTACTTAGTCGCGGGAGGGACCTGTAAGTCGTGTGAGGGTCAAACCTATTATGCGAGACCGATCGATAGGTCCCCTCAATGAATGGTCGCCAAGTGGCATACTATCTATCAAGGACTCTATGGCATGCTGATTGTAGTTGTCCTAGCTGTCAGTCGGTCGCCGAACCAAAGCAAGGACAGATTCTTCGTCTTGAGTTCCTGCTTTCTCTCTCAAGGCCAGCAATTTGACGCTAATTATAACCGCAAATGAGATTAATACAAGAATGGAAGCGATGTAGACTGCAGAAGCTAGGTCACTATCTAACGCCGTGTATATCGCAAGGGGCATCGTTTGGGTAACGCCCTGAAAATTGCCAGCAAAGAGTATGGTCGCCCCAAATTCTCCCAGAGCACGAGCCCACGTCATGAGTGCCCCGGAAACCATACCGTTTAATGCGATTGGCACCGTCACGCGGAAAAAGGTCTGCGCGCTGGATGCCCCGAGCGTGCGAGCAGCACGCTCATATTCGGGGTCCACGTCTTCGAAACTCGTCGTTGCTTGCCTTATATAAAAGGGACACGAGACAAAGATCTGGGCCATTACAACGGCCACTGTGGTAAAGGCAATGTTAATCCCCAAAATGCCGAAGTACTGCCCGAGCAGGCCTTCTCGTCCGAATGCTAATAGAAGCGCGATACCCGCTACAGCCGGAGGTAGGACGATAGGCAGATCAATTATAGTCTCTATGACTCTCTTGCCGTGGTAGCTATGACGAGCGTTATAGTACGCGATGGGCGTCCCGAATATGATGACGATAGCGAGAGTGCTCACTGTGGTGAGGAAGCTCAACTTAAGCGCGTCTACAACGAGCTCGGTCGAGAAGGAATTGAGAAATCCCTGAACAGTCACGTTGGCAAAGAGAGCCACGATTGGCAGGCCGATGAAAGTCACGACGACTCCGAACAACAGAAAGATGACAAGTGATCGAGCGCTTTTCCTGATCCCGTCTCCTGCTTTTGGCGCGGGCGCAAATGAAGAGCTACCTTCGCGTTTTTTGGAAGATTTCATGAGTTTCTGTCTTGCCATTAGGATTTAACGAGGAGTCAATTCGACTTTGAACGGTTCGCGCTTGGGCTTCGCAGTTTATCCGAAATTTCTGCATCCACATATATAAGTTATTTTGGACGAGCATATCGAGAATCACTAGTTTAGTATTTTAATTGAGTTTTTGTAGGATAGCTTGCGAAGCTAGGAGGCTTGATTTGAGTTCGTGCAAATGCACAAATAATGTAGCATAACAATTATGTTTCGCGTTATGACCAATCAGTAATAACGCTTTTATAGTTAGACACATATATGTGTTTTGGGTTTTGGGTGTAAAGCCACACCCATTACCTTATCTCCCATTGGTCTCGAAGCGAGAAAGTCACGCGCGAGATAATAGACGAGCGAGTAAGTCAGCTGTCATTTGCTGTCACAGATTTTTCACGATCTCTGAAGGCATCAACATTGTTATTCTCTTAAGAAATTTTACTGTCATCGATTTTAGAAATAAGCATACCATACCCAGTATTAGTCAAATCGCGCTTCGCCGCTCGAGTATAGAGAAACGATTAAGAACTCGTGGAGCCAAGATGCAATAGGTGATTCTATATGCAGATAAGTGTGCGTAACAAACTTTCCGGTACGGTAAAAGAGGTAAAATTAGGCACAGTGATGGCGGAAATCATCGTGCAGGTGGGCGACAATCAAATCGTCTCTGCGATCACGAAGGACGCTGCCGAAGAGCTTGCCCTGAAGTCAGGCGATAAAGTCACTGTGCTGGTAAAATCAACATCGGTTATGATTCAAAAATAGCTGAAGCGCACTCGAATGCACGCAACGCTAGTAGTTATGATCAGCTAGCGCTCGTGCTACTTCTTCCCTCGTGCCGCTATCAGACGATATTTTACTTATCGAGCGAAGTTTTGATATTTGTGTCGCTCAAACTGCGCTGCACAAAGCCACACGAGGTTTTGGGGGATATAAACGACTGTATCTAACATGCTGATCGACGGCGAGTGGATTCAAGCCGCGTCCGGCGATTCCGTCGGCATACGTAACCCTGCCACAGGAGAAGTAGTAGGCGAGCTTCCATGGGGATCGGCTGAGGATGCCGCTCGCGCTGTCACTGCCGCGCATTCTGCCTTTACAGCCTGGGCGCTCATGCCAGCTGCCAAGCGCGCGGCGGTGCTTCGTCTGGCCGGCGATTTGGTATTGTCCCGCCAAGAGGATATTGCGCTACTTATTACACAGGAGGTGGGAAAACCTTTGCGCGCTGCCCGCCATGAAATCAAAGCGGCTTCTGATTTCATCTATTGGTACGCGGAAGAGGGAAGGCGTTCTTACGGAGAATGGATTCCTGATCCGCTCCCGAACCGACGCTTGATCACAATCCGGCAACCTGTGGGACCAGTCGCAATCATTACTCCCTGGAATTTCCCTGTTTACATGGTGGCACGAATGGCTTCTCCTGCTCTTGCTGCGGGCTGCACGGTTGTCATCAAGCCAGCCAAGCAGACCTCTATCAGTGTATTGGCTTTCGCTGGCGCGTTCAGCGATGCGGGCGTGCCTCCTGGCGTCCTCAACGTGGTCACAGGCGATCCGAGTGCCATCGGGCGAGTATTTCTCGATGATGTTCGAGTTAGGAAGATTTCGTTTGCGGGTTCGACTGAGGTGGGTAAGGTGCTACTGCGAGGTGCTGCGAACGATATCAAGCGCGTTTCGTTAGAGCTTGGCGGTCATGCGCCCTTTATTATATTGAGCGACGCAGCCCTGGACGAGGCGATTGCGGGATTAATGTCTGCCAAATTTCAAACTGCAGGCCAAACGTGCATAGCGCCTAACCGCATCTTCGTTCACGCAAGCTTACTCGAAACGTTCTTGGAGCGGTTGTCGAATCGAGTCAAAGCGCTAAAGGTCGGTAGTGGCCTAAATCCCGAGACTGACGTTGGCCCCGTCGTCAATAGAGCTGCGCTCGATAAGGTTGAAGGGCACGTCAACGACGCGATTGCTCACGGAGCACGTCTCCTAGTTGGTGGATATCGCATGACAGAGGGATTATTCGCCGCTGGCAACTTCTATGCACCTACTGTATTGGCTGATATCACTCCAGACATGCGCATTATGCAAGAGGAGACTTTTGGACCAGTTGTCCCCGTTGCGGTTTTTGATGGAGATAATGAAGTGATCGAGCGCGCGAATGACACTCCGTACGGACTTGCCGCGTACGTTTACACACGTAATATGAGCAAAGCAATTCGGATCGCAGAGCGGCTTGAAGTTGGGATGGTTGGAGTGAACGAGACACGCATAGCTGCTATCGAGGCTCCTTTCGGGGGGGTGAAGTCAAGTGGCCTCGGTCGGGATGGTGGTCGTGAAGGCTTAGCAGCGTTTTTGGAAACGAAGCAGTTAGCTCTAGGTATTTGAGCTCTAGTCGCGGCCAGTTACTTGCAAATGTGAACCGATCTCTGAACCAGCCAAACGAGACTGCGGTTACAGAGACTGACTAAGACTTCTCGGTTCAAACCTGCCAGCGCCGGCGTAAATAACGCCTTAAATGAGCTTTCACTTAAATCGATAGCCCCCGGCAGCTTGAAATTAGATAAGCACAGTGCCGCCTAGAACGGCACGTGCTTCGAGGCTTGAATCTCTTCTAGCGCTACCGATTACGTGGTCACGGCCGTACTGTTCACTTTGACGGGGGAGCTAACCGCAGCGTTGGTCGCGTTTGATGATGTTACGGGTGGCGTCACGGCGGCGGTACTCGTTTTCTGCTCTGTCGGTGGAATCATGAAGCCGTACTTCAGCAAGATCGCCTGACCTGCCGGAGAGGTAACGTAGCTGATGAAATCCTGTGACTGTTGGGCGTTCTTTGAACCGCTTAGAACCCCAATCGGATATTGCGCGAGAACATTGACGGTGTCGGGTATCGCGATTGTGTGCACCTTATCCTTGTATGCGGCTGGCACGTCTGATACATACGCAATGCCAGCATCGGCCTGTCCGAGAGCGACTTTGGTCACGACATCGTTTACGTTCACTTCCTGTGAAACCACATTTCCGAGGACCTTGTTACTGAAGCCGGAACCATATGTTGTATTATTCGACGCTTTAGCAAGCATTTGCAGCGTGTAATTGCCGACCGGGACAGAGCTGTTCGCAATGACGAGTTTTATACCGGGCTTTGCGAGATCTGACAGGTTCGTGATGTTTGCAGGGTTATTACTCGGGACAATGATAGCTAATTTGTTCTCTGCGAAAATAGTGATAGTGGAGTTGTTCATTAGCCCTGCTTCCTTTACGTCGTTCATGTGTTTTAGGTCTGCGGACGCGAAAACGTCGGCGTAAGCCCCCTGCTTCAGTTGCGTTGCGAGTTGCTGACTCCCAGCATAATTGAAGCTGAATGTAACATTCGTGTGGTTTGCGTGATAAGCTTGAGCCGTCTCATTAAATGCGTCAGTTAGCGATGCAGCGGCAAACACGGTAAGTTTAGTACTTGGTGGAGGCGTGGTAACGCAACCACAAGTGCTGACGATGAGTACGCTTAAGAGCACACACAGCAAAATCGGTGCAAACTTTTTCTTTTTCATCTAAAGAAACCTCCGCTACTAATTTTTGCGCTCCGTTATTAATATTTGCAATGAGCTTCTTCTTTTGTCAGCGATATGGCCGTTCAATGGCACTGGTCGCATTCTAAGCCGTAGAACAACGCACAGACTTGCGGCCAAGCCAGTCAAAGGCATTGAAAGTACTTAAGCGTTATTACTGATTGGTCATAACGCTTAAGTATAAACAACGCGCCCATTAAATAAGCGACGTGAAACAAAGCCGTCGCTATTTCACCAGCTGGGTAAGCGTCAGATATTGAGCGGGCGATAAACGACGCCGCGCAGCCACGTCAGAGC
>Ga0187778_10003313_pt1 | contig 10838 bp, 14 predicted proteins | sample 1015_Q2_SP5_20_M_FD_132418 | JGI IMG/M metagenome (GOLD analysis project Ga0187778, IMG submission 132418) | Tropical peat soil microbial communities from peatlands in Department of Meta, Colombia - 1015_Q2_SP5_20_MG | ecosystem: Environmental > Terrestrial > Soil > Wetlands > Peat | place...
GGTCGAGATCATCGACCGGGCGGATGCCCTCCTCTTTGGCCGGGTGACTTACGAAATGATGGAGGCGGCGTGGCGGCCGCCGGCGGGCACGCAGGCGGGACCTGATTCGGTCGAGGCCTTCGCCCGGACGATCGATGCGGCGAAGAAGTACGTCGTGTCGAGCGCCCTGGACCGGGTGGACTGGAACGCGGAGCTGGTGCGCGGGGATCTGGGGGAGGCCGTTCAGCAGCTCAAGCGGGAGCCGGGTAACGGGCTGCTCACCGGCGGCGTGAAGCTCCCGCTGGCGTTGGCGGAGCTGGGATTGATCGATGAGTACGAGTTCGTGGTGCATCCCGGGCTGGCGGGCCACGGGCCGACGTTGCTCACGGGACTGTCGAAGCGTATCGACCTGAAGCTCGTGAGCCGGCTGGAGTTCGGCTCGGGGGCGGTGGCGATGCGGTATGAGCCGAGAAGGTAGCCATCGGCTCGATAGTCGCGCTGTCCGGAGCTGAGGGGCGATCGTCTGGCGGCTTCTGCCGGGCCCGGGGCTGGCTGAGCCGAGGTGGTGCGGGTGTCGTGCGCTCGGCGGGCCGAGGAGCCCGCCGCCGAGGCGCGATTCGTCGGGCCGAGCAGGTCCCCACGTCCCTTTCTCCGCGAGGATCAGTCATGAAGCGAGTGACCGGCATCGGTGGCGTCTTCTTCAAGGCCAGGGACCCCAAGGCCCTGGGCGCCTGGTACAAGGCTCACCTCGGAATCGACGTTCAGGAATGGGGCGGCGCCGCGTTCGACTGGAAGGGCCCGGACAACCCCGAGGGCGCGGGCACGACGGCCTGGAGCCTCTTTCCCGCGGACACGAAGCACTTCGCGCCGAGCTCGGCGCCGTTCATGATCAACTACAGGGTGCAGGACCTTCAGGCCCTGCTGGCGGCTCTTCGGGCCGAGGGTGTGCGGGTCGAGGACAAGGTCGAGGAGTCTGAGTACGGCAAGTTCGGCTGGGTCATGGATCCCGAGGGCAACAGGGTCGAGCTGTGGCAGCCGCCGGCGGGTCAATGAGCATCCCGTCGTCGCTGCCACGGCGCGTGCGGCCTCCGATCAAGGAGGCGGACCGGGACGCTCGCGGCATGGCGGCGCTCGAGGCGCTCGGGCGTGACGCGCGGCACGCGCTGCGCGCCGTGCGCCGCAACCCCGGCTTCGCGCTCGTCGCCGTCCTGACCCTCTCGCTCGGCATCGGCGCCAACACCGCCATCTTCAGCGTGGCGGACGGCGTGCTGCTCAGCCCGCTGCCGTACCGCGACGCCGGCCGCCTCGTCACCGTCGCGTCGAACCCGAGCGGCGTGCCGGGAGCGCGCGCCGGGGCGGCCATGGCCGTCTCGTACCCGGACTACCGGGACATCGGGAAGCTCACCGGCGCCGTCGCGGGCATCGCCGCCTATTCGAACGACCGCTACAACTTCACCAACACCGATCAGCCCCGCGAGCTCCAGGTGACGCGGACGACCGCGGAGCTGTTCGCGGTGCTCGGCGTCTTACCGGTCGTCGGGCGCGGCTTCACGGCGAGCGAGACGCATGCTCCGCTCGCGGTCGTCTCGCACACGCTGTGGCTGTCGAGCTTCGGCGGCGACGGGAGCGTCCTCGGACGACGGATCTCGCTCGACGGGAAGAGCTTCACCATCGTCGGTGTCATGCCGGCAGGTTTCGGGTTCCCGGCCGCCACCGACGTCTGGATCCCGGTCGGGTGGGCCCTCGCCGACGCGCCGGCGGGCGGCGAGGCGCGGATGTACCGCGCCTTCTCGACCGTCGCGCGCCTCGCGCCCGGCGCGTCGCTCCAGAAGCTGCGCGGATACCTCGACGTCCTCGGCAGGGGCATCACGGCCTCGGAGCAGGCGACCTCGAAATTCGGGAGCGGCGAGAGCTTCGTGGCGAACCCGCTGCGCGATCAGATCGTCGGCGACGCGCGGCAGCCGCTCCTGATTCTCCTGGGCGCGGTGGCGGTGGTGCTGCTCATCGCGTGCGTCAACGCCGCGAACCTCCTGGTCGCGCGCGCCAACACCCGGGAGAGGGAGTTCGCGGTGCGCCGCGCGATCGGCGCCGGGCGCTGGGCGATCGTGCGCCAGCTCCTGGTCGAGAGCGTGCTCCTCGCGCTGGGCGCCGCCGTGGTTGGGCTCGCGCTCGCGGCCGTCGGGCTCGATCTCCTCGCCGCGCAGCTGCCGCACGGCTACGTGGTCGGCGTCCACGGGACGGTCCTCGGCTTCACGATCCTGCTCGCGGTGGCCACGGGGCTCGGCTTCGGCGTCGTCCCGGCGCTACGCGCCTCCACGCCCGCGCTGGAGCAGGTGCTCCGCGACAGCACGGGCGGCACCGTCGGAGGGCCGCGTCGCCGGGCGCGCGACGTGCTGGTGGTGAGCGAAGTGGCGCTGGCGCTGGTGCTGCTCGTGGGCTCGGTGCTCCTCGTGCGGAGCTTCATCGGCCTGAACGCCGTGAATGCCGGCTTCGATCCCCGGGGGCTCGTCCTCGCGCGCATTCGCCTCACGCCGGCGCGGTACTCCACGACGAGCCAGCAGCGCGGCTTCTTCGACGAGCTCGCGCGGCGTCTCCGGACGGCGCCGGGCGTCAGCGCGGTCACGCTCGCCGACGGGCCGCCGCTGTCCGGGATGGTGGGGATGCACGGGATGAATCCCCGGGGGATCAGGCCCGACGATCCCGACCTGTTCCTCGCCTTCGCCGAGACCGCCGTGGGTCCCGACTTCTTCTCCACCATGCGCATCCCCGTCCTCCAGGGCCGCGCGATCTCCGCCGAGGACCGCGAGGGCTCGAGGCCCGTCTGCGTGGTGAGCCAGGCGCTCGCGCACCGGCTGTGGCCGCACGGGAACCCGATCGGCCAGGGCGGGTTGGGACGAAACGGCGACCGCACCGTCGTGGGAGTGGTGGGCGACGTGCGCGGGGAAGCGCTCGAGCGCGAAGGGGGGCCCGCCGTCTACGTCCCCGCCGCGCAGCCGGACAGGAGCTTCGACGAGATGTGGGTCGTGGTGCGCTCGGCGCATCCGCTGCGCGTCGTTCCGGCGCTGCGGCTGGCGGTGCGCGCGGAGGATCCGACGCAGCCGATCGCGAGCGTCTCAACCTACGACGCCCTCATCCAGCAGCGCTACGCGAGCCTCCGGCTCGTGACGGCGCTCATTGGCCTGTTCGCGGGGCTCGCGCTCGTCCTCGCCATGATCGGCATCGCGGGCGTGACCGCCTATGCCGTCTCGCAGCGCACCCGGGAGCTGGGGATCCGCATCGCGATGGGCGCGCGTGCCGTCGACGTGGTCGGACTGGTGCTGGGCGAAACCGTGGTGCTCGTCGGGATCGGTCTCGTCATCGGACTCGGCGCGGCGTTCGGCGTGACGCGCACGCTGCGCTCGCTGCTGTTCGGAGTGACCAGCACCGATCCGGTGACGTTCGGTGGGGCCGCGGTTGTGCTCGGCCTGGTGGCGTTGGCCGCGACCTTCGTGCCGGCGCGGCGCGCGGCGCGGATCGATCCGGTGGAGGCGTTGCGACAGGAATGACGCCCGCGCGGGGGCTGCTCGCGCCGCCCGGGCGTTACGTGGTGGAGGCGCGAGCGCGCGGGACGACGGTGCCACGCGGGCGGTCCGTCCCCGCGGGTGCCGAGCGGGCGCGCGTCAGCGGACCACCGTCGGGCTCCTGAGCAGCCCAACACCGATCGCCGATACGCGTCCGTCCTGCGCCTCCACCACGACGTCTCCGGGGCCAGACCCGGAATCACGGAGGCCGACGGTGAACAGGCGGGCCTGGAAGACGCCGGCGACGACCAGGTCGGAGTCAGCCAGCGGTGCTTGCGCCATGGTGGTCGACGGCCGGCCCCCGACCAGGGCTGCCAGAACCCAGAGCGCACCTGCGGTGGCGACGGCCCGCGCCATCGGACCTCCAGCGCTATCGCGGCCGCGGCTCGGGCACGCGCGGCACCGAGGACTCCCAGTCCGCGCGGCCCGCGTCCTCAGTGCTTCGGTGGCGCGGCGGGCGCCGCCGGCCCGTTCGCGTTGACCTCGTAGGCCGCGCGCCAGACGCCGTCCGACCCCTTCTTCCACAGGTCGGCGAACGGATTCACGAAGCTCTCGGGCTTCTTCCCCTTCACCGTCATCGTGTAGTTGCCGTGGGCGAACGTCACGGCCTCCGAGTCGCTCACGACGACCAGCTTGTCGATGACCAACGGGGACATCGTCAGCGATTGGTAGCTCGCAAAGAACGCGCTCGCCCCCGAATCGATCCTGGCTCGCCCCGTGAAGGTGCTCGCGTCCGGCAGGATCCAGGTGGCGTCCTGCGTGAACAGGTTGGCCAGGGCTGCGGTGTCCTTGGCAACGATAATCGCAGGGAGCTTCGCGAGTTGAGCAGTGAGCGCCGTCCGGATGGCGTTCTCGTCGGGTTGCGGCGGTGCCGGCTTGGCGCACGCGCCTACGACCGTGGCGAGAGCGGCCAGCGGAACCAGGAACGAGGCCTTCATGGGACTCTCCTTGGGGAACGAGTGTCACTGGCCGATACTACGGCGTCTGAAGAGGGGCGGGTAGAGGTGCGCCGGATCCGCGGCCGCCGGATGGGGAGCTCTTCTGTACGGATTGTGTGGCGCGGGCGGAACCGGTGTCGGCTCGCCCGGCGGGCTCAACCGGGGATAAAGTAAGGGTGTGCGCCCGGCGGGTTCGTGCGCCCGCACGCCGAGGCGGATACCGTCACGCCCTTCCGGGCGAAGGAGCTTCGTGGTGCGTACAGCGAACATGATCCGGCCCTTCAGTCCGCTGCTGCTGGCCGCCGGGCTCGCGCTCGCCTGCCGCAGAGAAGCGGCCCCGGCCGCGAGCGAGCGCCCTCCCTCATTCAACCAGGACACCACGCTCGGGGTGGCCGCGCCGGACTCGGCGGCCCAGGCGGCAGCCCGTTTCGTGCAGGCGTTCTACCAGTGGTACGAGCGCGCGGGAGAGCGGTACGAGGTCGCGGTCCGAGACAGCCCGGCCTACTTCGCGCCGGCGTTGCTCGGCGCGCTTCGGCTCGACTACGCGGCGAGCCAAGCCTCCCCCAGCGAGGTCGTAGGCCTGGACTGGGACCCGTTCCTCGACACCCAGGATCCCTGCAACCCCTATCAGGTGACGGGGACCACGAGGCGCGGCGATACCGTCCTCGTAGCGGTCAACGGCATGTGCACCGATCGACCGCCGCAGACGCAGCCGGACGTGCTCGCGGAGGTCAGGTTGGTCGACAAGCGCTGGGTGTTCGTCGACTTCCGTCACGTGGCGGACGCCGGCAGCCTGGTCCAGGATCTCCAGCGGCTGCAGGAGGCGCGCGAGCCAGCACCTACGCGGGTCGGCCACTGAGCGCGGAAGCGGCGATTTGTCCGACAGGGCGGTAGGAGCCGTGTCCGACGCGCGGGATCGAGCGCACTTCAACCGCTGGTCGTCGACCTACGAGGAGTCACGGATCCAGAAGTACCTGGACCGCCTCCACGAGCTGATGCTCGACCAGGCCGCCTGGAACGGGGCGCCGCGCCACCTCATCGACGTGGGCTGCGGGACCGGGCGCCTGCTGCGGCAGGCAGCCGCGAGGTGGCCGGCGGCGGTACTCACGGGGCTCGATCCGGCCGGAGGGATGCTCGCCGTCGCGCGTCGGCTGACCCCCGGAGCGAGCTTCCAGATCGCTCGGGCAGCTCAGCTGCCGATCGCCGCCGGCACGGCAGACGTGGCGGTGAGCTCGGCGTCCTTGCACCACTGGTCCGATCCGGTGGCGGGGTTGCGGGAGATCGCGCGGGTGCTGTGCCCGGGCGGTCGATTCGTGCTCGCCGACATCGCCGTTCCGCGATGGCTGGCGTGGCTGGTCCGGTCGCGGGCGCACACCGGGGAGGATCTGGTCCGCCTCGTGGCCGAGGCAGGGTTTCGGATCGTCGGCGGGCGGCGACTGTTCGCAGGGCTCATGCTGGTGGTGACGGCCGACAAGCCGGCGGCGGCCTGACCGGCGCCTGCAGCAGCAGGCGTCTGCACCGACCCATCCCGACCGGGAACCGACCATGCACGGCGCTGCGTTCCGTTGCCTGACTGCCCTCGTCTTCTTCGGCTACTTCGCCCATCGGTTCTACTACGTCGGGAAGGTCCGGCACGCGTCCGGGTCAGTCGTGCGCCAGCCGCCGGAAGCGGCCGGGCCGGTGCTCCTGCTCCCCGTGTCTGCCGCCGTCATCGCCCTGTATGCGGTCTCGCCGCGGTGGCTGCGGTGGGCGTCGCTGCCGCTGCCCGAGTGGCTGAGGTGGTCCGGGCTCGGCCTCGCCGTCGCCGCCTTCGCCCTGCTGGAGTGGGCGCAGTCGGCGCTGGGACGGAACTGGAGCCTCCGCGTGCAGCTGCTCGAGGCGCACGAGCTGGTGGTCGGCGGGCCGTATCACTGGGTGCGGCACCCGATGTACACGGCCGGTCTCCTCGCCAGCACGTCCGTGCTGCTGCTCTCGGCCAACTGGCTCGTCGGCGGGAGCTGGCTCGCGATGCACGCCTGGCAGTTCGCGGTGCGCATCCCGCTCGAAGAGGACCTGATGGCGCAGCAGTTCGGCGACGTCTACCGGCAGTACATGCGGACGACCGGACGGCTGCTCCCGCGGCTCGTGCGCCGGAGCTGAGGCGCGGTTCGTCATGCGACACGGCCCTTCAGTTGCGATCCAGTCGCAGCTGCATATTGACGAAGCCCGAGCCGTTCACGTCCCCGATCATCGTGGTGGGGGCCGTCAGGCCGGCCGTGTAGATCGGCGAGATGAAGCCCGGGATGTTGAAGGACATCATCACCTTGGACGCGTCACGCCTGCCGGAGACCGTGTAGCTGTAGCCTGCGCCGCCGGCGGTGAAGGTCGTCACCGTGCCGGTGCCGGTGATCACGCCCGCGCCCGAATCCTGCAACGTCATCATGAAGCTGATGTCCAGTCCGCCCTGGGTGCCCGTTCCGCCCCAGTTTCCGGTCACGTTGGCCGAGATACCGGTTGCATCCTTGCTCCCGCAGCCGGCGGCGAACAGCACGACGGTCGCCAATACGGCGGCGACTCGGTAACCCGACATCGTTGCCCCCTGAGAAGGGTATCAAGGCGTCCGGACGCCACCATAGCTGCGTGGCGTCAGGCGACCGTCAGGGGGACGTGGGCGTGGCCAGCAAGGATTTCCGATATCGGCTACCAGGTAGGCTTGGAGCCACGAGTATCAGCAGATACCGTGGCGCCCATGCGCCCGAGACTCCACGGAGGTGCCGATGCGTCATCGCGCGTGTGCAATCATCCTGCTCGCTGCGGCCTGTGCGACGGCCGTGCCGACGTGGGCACCGGTGGCCCGGACCGCGCCCGAGTCGTGCAGCGCGCCGGGCGCGCCGGCCGGCGTGGCCTGGCAGCTGGTCACGGCGCCCGGCCTCACGTTCTGCATGGCGCCCGGCTGGCACGCCCGCGATGCCAGCACCTGGATCGGAACGGCAGGGTCGGTGACCTGGGGAACCGGCACCCCGCCGGCTCGTTCGGGTGCCGTCGTCGTTCGCGACTACGTCCGCTCGTGCCAGGTGGGTGGCGGGTGCACCGCGTACGAACCCAGTGGGCCGCCTTCCTGTAGCGACAACCGTGGGAGCGAGGTCATCGGCGGGCAGGCGGCGACGGTCTACGACCTCGCATGCAGCGGCCGGCACATGACGGGCGCCACCTGGCGCGAGGCGGGCATCTGGTTCCAGGGTGACGCGGAAGACGGGCAGACCGCGTCGCTGGAGCTGATGGTGTTCCGGACGATGCGGTTCGTGGGCCCGGCGGGCCCGTAGCGCGCCTCCGCCCGGCCGGCGGGCCGCGCCGCCGGGACGCGGCCGCCCTCGTGCGCACGGTGCGGATCGCTTGGTTCCGCTCACGGCGTGCGCGCCAGCCGCTGATCGAGTACTGTTTCAGCACCGATGCCAAGCAAGGTCCACCCCGCCCGCTCGGAGCGTCCCGCACCGGCGGGGCGCGTGCGGCGTGCAGCCGGAGCCGGCACGAGCGGAGGTCCCGCGAGCCAGGACCCCGTGCTGCTGCGCCGCCTGCTGCGCGCGAAGGACCGGATGGACGCCGGCTCGCACGAGGAGTGGCCCGTCCGGCGGCTGGCGCGGGTGAGCGGCGTCTCCGAGGCGCACTTCGCGCGCTCGTTCAAGCAGGCCTTCGGCGTCCCGCCGCACCGCTACCTGCTCACGCGGCGCATCGAGCGGGCGACGGCGCTGCTCCGCGACACCGACCTCTCCATCACCGAGATCGCCTTCCACACGGGCTGGGAGAGCCTGGGCACGTTCGGGCGCACGTTCCGCGACGTCACCGGCGAGAGCCCGGGCGCGATCCGCACACGGGCGAGGGCCGCGGCGCACGAGCTCGGCCGCGTGCCCGTTTGCGTCGTCAGCGCCGCGCACCGGCCGGACCTCACGATCGCAGTTTCGGAGAAGCGGCGCCGGGTGGCGGGCGGTATGATCGGATCCCCCAGGGAGGAGGTCCGATGAGCCAGGGCGTCGAAGTGGTCGGTCTGTACGTGCGGGACCAGGAAGAGGCGCGCGCGTTCTACGTCGAGAAGCTCGGATTCCGCGTCCACACGGACGTGCGGAACGGCGACTATCGCTGGCTCACGGTGCAGCACCCCGACCAGCCGTCGTTCCAGCTCGGCCTGTTCGCACCGGGGCCGCCCGTGCTCGACGCGGCGACGGCGCAGACGCTGCGCGCGATGGTGGCCAAGGGCGCGATGCCGCCGCTGGTGCTGGTCGTCGACGACTGCCGCGCCGCCTACGACCGGATGCGGGTGCAGGGAGTGGAGTTCACGCAGGAGCCCGTGGACCGGTTCGGCACCGTGGACGCCGGTTTCCGCGACCCGTCGGGAAACGGGTGGAAGATGATCCAGGCGCGCCGCTGAGGAGGCGGGCGACATGAAGAAGAGCCGGTCGAAGAGCGCCGTGCCTCCATCCGAGCTCATCGACGAGAGAATCGCGGAGCTGGGCGACTGGCGGGGCGAGACGCTCGCCCGGCTCCGCGCCCTGATCCGGCGGGCCGACCGCAGCGTGGTCGAGGAGTGGAAGTGGGCGACGCCGGTGTGGTCGCACGCCGGCATCATCTGCACCGGCGAGACGTACAAGAAGGTCGTGAAGATGACGTTTGCCAGGGGCGCCTCGCTCGAGGACCCGTCGCACCTCTTCAACTCGAGCCTCGAGGGCAGCGTCCGGCGTGCGATCGATTTCCACGAGGGCGACGGGATCGATGAGAGGGCGCTGCAGGCGCTCATCCGCGCCGCCGTGGCCTTGAACGAGTCCTCCGCCCGCGACTGATCCGCCGATCCGCATACTCGCTCTCGACGCGGCGGTGAACGGCATCGCGCTGGTCGCCGCGTCGCTCGTCGGCGAATGGACCCGGCGTGCCGGGTTCCGCCGGCCGCGCACCGCGCAGCCGGGACCAGCCGCCGAGATGGAATCCGCCGGGCGGCGGCCATCCAGGAGGTTTCTCGAATGGCGACGTGTGCGGCGTGTGACGCCACGATCATCTTCGCCGAGCTGCGAGCCCGGGCGCCCGCGAGGACGGGCCGGTGAGCCGCGGCCCGGTGGTGCGGGGCCTGCTCTGCGCGATCGCGTGTGCGCTCCTCCTCTTCCTGGCCTGGTGGATGATCAAGGGCGGGCTGAACGACGTGCGCCAGGCGAGCGACCTCGGACAGCAGGCGGAGACGGTCGTCCGGTTCGCCTGCGGCCTGCTGAGCGTCGCGGCCGTGGTCACGCGGTTCCGGTGGCGCCGGAGGGCGCGGACCGTGCGCATCGCATGGATGGTCTCGCTGGCGGGGATGGTCGGCCTGTCGGCCCTCGTGTGGGGCCCGCCGATGCCGCACGTGGCGCTGCTCTTCGTGGCGGCGGCGCTGCTGCTGGCGTGGGCCCTGCTGTGGACGCTCGGCCCAGCCTCCGCCGCCTGAGACCCGGGCCGCCTGCGCGGCGCGGCGGCGGCGCGGCCAACGTCGATGCGCGACCGGCTCGGCATCAACGCGACGGCGCGAGGGAGGCGCGTGGTCCGATCAACTGACCGGGACGAGCCGCGGCTCGCGGCCTGGGCCACGAGCTGCCGCGTGACCGAGTCGCTGGTCCGACACATCCCGGCGAAGCTGTGGCGGGCGGCCCTTCCCGGCAGCCCCGCGCGCACCGTCCGGAGCGTCGCGGCGCATCTCCACAACGCGCGGTGCGGCTGGGTGAAGACGCTGGGCGCCGAGCACGGGGTCGTGGCGCCGGCCCGCGTGGACCCCGGGACCGTGACGCCACGGCAGCTCGTGGCGGCGCTGGAGCGCAGCGGCCGCGGCATCGCGGGCCTGCTGGGGCTGGGGATCGGTCACGGGGGCCGGGTGCCGCCCTCCAAGGCCTACGTGTGGCGGAACCTCTCGCTGGACGTGGAGCACGTTCTGACGTACTTCGTCGCGCACGAGGCGCATCATCGCGGGCAGATCGTCATGGCCGCGCGACAGCTGGGACACAGGTTGCCGCCCGCCGTGACGGCCGGGCTGTGGCAGTGGAAGCCCGCCGCCGCATCGCGACGGTCAAGAGTCGCCGATGCCTGAAGTGTCCCCGTCACCCGGACCACCGCACATGAAGAAGACCGCGAATGCCCGTTTCGCCATCAAGAGCTGGGATGAGAAGGCGTACAGCGAGGGCCAGGGCCTGCCGAAGCTCACCCGCGCCAGCGTGACCAAGACGTTCACCGGCGACATCGAGGGCGAGGGGCAGGTCGAATACCTGATGATGTATCGCAGCGACGGCTCGGCCACGTTCGTCGGGCTCGAGCGGGTCGTCGGGAGCGTCGGCGGCAGGACGGGCAGCTTCGTGCTCCAGCGGGCCGGGGTGTTCGA
>Ga0187778_10003317_pt1 | contig 10833 bp, 10 predicted proteins | sample 1015_Q2_SP5_20_M_FD_132418 | JGI IMG/M metagenome (GOLD analysis project Ga0187778, IMG submission 132418) | Tropical peat soil microbial communities from peatlands in Department of Meta, Colombia - 1015_Q2_SP5_20_MG | ecosystem: Environmental > Terrestrial > Soil > Wetlands > Peat | place...
GGGAATCATCCATTCGATGGCGTCACGCTTCGGATGACCTCCGCCGTGAATGTCGCCCTGCTTGTCGACCTTCTCGTGAGGAGCAGAGATGACTTTTGTGGCGAGAGGCAGGATTTGTGCTCCCGGCAGAACCAGGCGGTCGAACTCAATCTGGATCCATCCCTTGCCGACAAAATGACCGGGATCCTTGTAATCCTGGAGGTGGCCGCTAAGCATTGCGCCTCGGGGGAATACGGAATGTCCGAAGGAGCCGAGAGATCCCAGATGACAAAGAACCGGATCGCCGACCGCTGCGGTTTTTGAAGAAAAGTTCGGTTCATCGATCGTGCAGTGCAGGAGTGTGCCAGCAGGGATTATCTCGTTAGCTTGTGCGAGCACGGTGGAAAGAACGCAAAGTGCGAGAATCAGAAGAGCAGAGTTCCGGCGCATTCGGCCTCCTCGTGTAAACAGCCGGAGCGCGCCCCATTGCCCTGTGATCGAGCAGAGCCGGACTATAGCACAAAGAATGGGGCAGCGCACCAGGATTCCGAAGATCCGCCAGTGGAACGGTCGAAGCTGCTAGCACCCCGGCGAGGATGCAACCCTTTCGGCTATTCTTTACCCCGGGCTGCGAAGCGGCTGCCTTAAGAACGGGAAGTTGCTTAGCCCTAAGGACTTTGAAGCCTCAAAGGCAAGGGGCTGCGACCATGGTGATTGGCTTCTGCGCTTTCGAAACGGCGCTCGAACTAACCCGCTACGGTCGGAAGACTCTATGAGCCCGTTGGGTGTTGTGAGGCCTAGGCATCGAATCGGCCGTGGCACCCTCAATCTGTGCTTCGGACGAAGGCACGTTTGTTCGGGACAGGGGTTGAGGCGTCTCGACCTTCGCCCATGTGGGTTAAAATCTCTCCTTGTGAAGTTCCCCAGACTCCCGGCTGTCGCTGCGGCTTATTGCTTGCTTTCCGTCGCGTTTGCAGAGACGCCGAAGCCCAGCTCCAAGGACTTTCCGTCCTCCGAAGTCAAACTGAAGTCGGTTCAAGTAACCGGGACGACTCGCTACAAGACGGAGGACATCATTCGCGCCGCCAATTTGAAACTCGGCCAGTCATTACACGACGAGGATCTCAAGACTATGGTTCGGCTTCTCGGTGAGAGTGGCGCGTTTGCCGCCGTTTCCTACACCTCCCAATTCGAGCCGGACGGCGCCAAGGTGAAACTGAAGCTGCGCGATGCGGATAGAGTCTTCCCTGCTTATTTCGACAACGTGGTTTGGTTTACCGGCCGGGAGCTTGTTGAGAAGCTCCACGCCAGGGTGCCGCTTTTCGATGGGCAACTTCCCGGTATCGGCGGACTGGCGGGCGAGGTTTCCGAGGCGCTACAGGCTTTATTGATCGAGAAGAACGTCGCCGGCCAGGTCAACTACCTCCGCCCTTTCGACGAGGACAATCCGGTAGAGGCCTTTGTCTTCGCGGTCAGCGGACCGACGATCACGATTCGCAATGTCGAGTTTTCCGGTGCCGGACAGGCTGAACTGCCAGCACTCAAGGCAGCCGCGAACAGCCTCCAAGGCGCGGAGTATCGACGCCCTGAGATTCGAGCCTTGGAGGATAAGGCTTTCCTACCGATCTATCGCGAGCATGGATACCTCAAGGCGGTTCTGGGCGACCCCGAACCGACGGTTGTCCAAAATGATGTGCACGACACCCTGGTCGACGTTCTGGTGCCAGTCCGACCCGGCCGCCAATATCGGCTGTCCGCGATCAAGATCTCGGGCAACACGGCCTTTCCGGATGCCACTCTCGAAGCCGCATTTCATCTTCGGGCCGGCGAGGTTGCGAATGTCCTAGAGCTCGAAAAAGACCTTGCAGCCGTCCACCAGCTCTACGGAACTCGTGGATATATGAGCCCCAGTATTAAGGGCGAGGCGCGAGCGGACGATTCGCGGTCCAGCCTCACCTACTATGTCTCCATCGCGGAAGGAGATGTTTACAAGATGGGCGAAGTGGTGATTCGAGGCGTTGACTCCGCAACTACGACGCGCCTCGCGAGCGACTGGACGCTGCGCAGTGGAGACACCTACGACTCCAGCTACCCTGGGCGATTTGTCGAACAGGCCTACAAGCAACTTGGAGACTGGCATGCCAGCGTGCACGAGTCCCTTGATCCCGATAGCAAGACCGTGGACGTAACCGTTCGCTTCGAGCCACCGCGCGACGGTTCCGCCTTTGGACAACCCTAAGACTGACTTCTACCATGAAAATAGTACCCGCCGGTGCAACCATCGAGGAGCTTGAGAAGAAGTCAGCGGATTGCGAAGAGAACAGAAAGCAGGACGCTGAAACTAGGCTACCAAGCTGAAGGAAGAAGTGCCCTACCGGGAATGGAGCGCCGCCCTTAGGACTGGCAAATGGCGTTCCTAGCGCCATCGCGCGGTGCTGAGGTGTAAAGGGGGATTCAACCCACGTTAGCCGAACATTCTCGCAAACAAGAGCGCGAAGATCGCCCACACCCCAACGGCGGTAACACCTTCTGAAGGCGAGGGCTGCATGCCGGCCAAGATACAAGCGATCACAACTCCTACCGCAAAGATCGCTCCAACACCCCGGGAAAGAGTACGGTTGACAAACTCGCCGCAATGCTTGCATTTCGTAGCGTCAGCGAGTATTTCTTCAGCGCAAAACGAACATTTTCGCGGGTCCACACCGGTCAAGGCCGTGGCAGCGACACTGGATGACATGGTTTCTCTCCTTCGGTGGTCGTTCCCGATACTGTAGAACTTGGAGTGATTGGAGAGAACGTGACTTAGGTCCACTGCCCAGCGAACTGTCGTAACATCAACCGTGCGCCCAAAAACCGCGCGCGGCGCTACGACCTAGCAGCGTTTCGCCAGTTCACGCCTGTGCGATGGAAGATCAATCAAGGCCGGGGCTTCTCAGCTACCGATGGCTGGAGCAAACGCAGTCCTCGAGCAGGACATACATCCGGAAACTCAATGTAGTCGGACGATTTTCCATCCTTAGGTTGGAAACGTTGCAGCCAATCCACTAGTTGGGAAACCGAAGCCGGAAATGGGTTCTCGCCATCTCCATGCAACCAGTGCAACCGCCATGCTTCATGGTCAGGGCGCGATCGGTCACCTAACGGAATCTCGGCCGCAAAGCTCTCAGCCTCTTGAAGAATCGGCAACGGCGTTCCGTAGCGCGGAGAACCACACAGGGCAGTCGCAGGCGAGACAAATTCAGGACCGTTCGTCGCCGACTCCGCCTATCCCGAACCTGCTGTCGGGTCCCTCACCGTTTGTTCGGTGTCGATCCAGAAAAGCTGAAAACGGCTGAAATTGTGCACCCGCTCGTAGCGGTGCCCACGATATCCCATGTAGAGCGCAGCGCTCTCCGGCAGCCATAGCTGGAGGTTGCGCCTCTTGAACTCCACTGGGGCATAAACGATCTCCAAATGCTCGACCTCCAGTTCAATCTGTGGAATTGGGGCCACGAGGTCTGTCTCCATGCGCAACACTTCCTGGTTTTGGACACCAATCCATGCCCGCCCCTTGAAGCGAAGCTTGTAGATCGAGCTCCCAATCCGCATCGCATGAAACAGCGCTTTGGGATCGGCCGCCTCCTCAAAGTGCACCTGCCATGCCTGCACTCCATGCAGATCGGTTAAGCCTTCGCATTGAAATTCGAAGTTGGCGATGTGCCGGGGATGAAAAATCAGGGCAAATGCCGCCGTTCCCGTATCGGTGAATGGTGTCGAACGGTCCATCGAAGAGTAGTGGCGGTATTCTGCGATCCGTAACGGTCCCGAATCTCCCTGCTCAATCTGCGCCACATAGTCGACATTCTGACTCCGAGAATTCCGGCGCTTGCCGTCCTTTCCAAACTCGATGTGCTCAATGTGGTCTCGGGCACTGAACTTCTGTAAGCTGTCTACCAAAGCCAACGCACGTTTGCTGGCCCCGGCGAGCACTTCCTCCAACGAGCATGATGCATCAACTAGCACCGGTGGTACGCTTTGGTCGATGTCAGGAGGAGCCCAGTTGCGGGGCACAATCATCGTCCCGCTTTTGCCAGCGAACGAACAAGTCACCGGGTTGCCCTCAGGCAACATACCGGCGTTATCTCCGGGCATGCAGCTGCGGGACTTCAGGGTGAGGGAGAGCTTGGAGGTGGTACCATCGGAGGCCTCGGTCCCGGATCCCGGCAACGCACTTCCGGATTGCGCGGCAGACACTGCGACCGCACAAGCTAGAATCGCTGGCCACGTGACGATCTTGAAGAGCGCTGTCTGCACGAAATCCTTCCCTCTGTGCAACAGGCGGGAGAAGCCTGCAGGAAGAGATTTGGCGGATTGAGATGTAGACGTACGACCGGAATTCACCCAGGCGCCCGTCCCTGGTCTCACGATTCTAACGCTGAGTCTTGTGAGGCGCAACCACCTCGCGGCATAGGAAATTAGACAGTCCAAAACCTATCAAGTCCGTGACCATGGGCGATTGTTGCTCTTGTGCTTCGGGGCTTATTACATTAGCAGCAAACCGCACTCCGAAGGCTGTAGCTTCCGGAGTGCGGTACAACGGTCGTCGATATCAATGATCGTCGGGTTGGCTGAGCCATGGCGCAAAGCGAATATTCGATCCGCTCGTGGTGGTACATCCATCTCCGCCCGGTCCCGCCTTGCATCCCCAGAAGTTTTCTGTGGCGTCGATCGTGCCCGTGCAGACCATCGATTTATCCAGCGCACAAACGTCGCCCACGCCAATGTTTCCCCCCAGCAGACTGTTGAGGTGGATATCAACCTCTGCCGGCGTGTTGACGGCAATGTCGATGGCTTCGTCCCAGATTTCGTTATCTGCGATGACGGTTCCGTGAACCGGAGACGCGCCATCGCCGCTGTTGATGTTGATTCCCACCGGCCCCGGAGTCGCGGTATCAGCCTGGTCCGCCAGATTCCCGGCGATGAAGTTGCCGATGATCTTATTTCCGCTGAAAGTGTCGGCCGGAAGACCGAACGCCGGGCCTACGTGCGTATGCAGGGCGACGCCTCCCAGTCCGTTGTCAGTCAGTTTGTTGCGGATAATCACGTTCCCAGAGACTGTTCCCTGTCCCGCACCATCGGAGAACAAGCCCGCTCCTGATCCTCCGATCTCCACGCCGTTCTTCGAAGAAACATTCTCGGCGACCGTATTATTGTTAACTCCGAAGTGCGCAGGAATCGGCTTCATCTTCGTGGTGCCCGCGCGCGGATGCGAGGCCAGCACGATTCCGCACTCCAGCGGATTGTTCGTGATGATGTTCCGGATAAGCAGATTGTTCCGGCTTTCCGCCGTCTCGTCGCTGATAAGAACCCCATCCGCGTTGCCGGTAATGTAGTTGTCGGAGATGGTGGAGTTGACCGCGCCCACCAGATGAACGGCGCCACCGCAATCCCCGGTTTCATCGGTTTCGTAGATGCCGCTGCCGGGTTGGTTCGGGCAGCCCATCAATGCCCCGGTGAAGACCACCCCCGGGACTGCATCGTTGTTCTTGATCGTGTTATTGCGGACGGTGACGTCGGTGGCGCTTACGATCAGAATGCCCTCATAGAGAGCGCCCTGCACCGTGAATCCCGAGACGGTGACGTTGTTCAGGCCATGATTGTCATACCCATCGACGAAAAAGCCATGGGCGAGATTCGCGGCATCCACAACGGTCGATTCCGAGCCCGCTCCCAGAATCGAGAGCGGTTTCCCAATTGTGACTTCCTCCTTATAGGTCCCGGGCGCAACTTGGATGATGTCGTTGTTGGAAGCGGCGTTCACTGCGGATTGGATGGTCTTGTAGCATCCTTTCACCCCGGGATGAACGCATAGGGTTTTGGCTGATGCCACCGGAACAAGAAACATGATCCCGAAAGCAACGATCACGAACCACGGACATCGAAATGTACTCATGGGAGTGGCCTCCTTTCGAGGCTGAAAGCAACGGTTGTTGACTTGTAGACGGACAAGAGAAATGGGCCCAAGAAACGCGCAAGAATTATATCGCGTTACGATACGTTTTGGTGGCACTATGCCTCAATGCGCCCACCCAAAGTCTCGGCTCTGAGGGGCGTTGCAACGTTAGATCCTCCGGTGCGATCCCCGCGCGCGCGGGACCGCCTCACGGGAATGGGTCTGGCTCTGCGGGGCACTTTTGCAGTGTCTGATTTCCTATCCCCGCAACCATCTCGCGAATCCAAATCCATCCCCTAGCCAGGTCTTTTGCGGTCTCGCGTCTCAGACCCTGACGATGCGGCGACTGTCCCGGCTCTAGACATAACATGTTCTCGGCGGACATAGAGGCGAAGTATCACCGACCATGGCGCATACCGGCAGCTGCGCCCCTCGAGTGTATTGTCGAAGTCTCGATTTGACACGCCCAAAGCGCCATATCCTCCTCCCCTTTGCCCGCAGGCTTTTGTCGCTTCTCGTCGGCCCCGGTGCTACTATGCCTTTAGCACATGCTGTTCGATCGAATACGTTCGCGCCTGATTATCGACGACGTACCTGCTGCCGAGTCCCAAGATCCGACTTCGCTCTCCCCGCTTGCCCGTTTCCGGGCGGCTGCGATTCTGGCCGTTGCGGCCGATGCACTACAAATTCTTCTGTTTCCTTTACTTGCCGAAGGCGCTGTGTCACCCGCCGATGACCTTCTGGATCTTCTGGTAGGAGCGCTGTTAGTGCACCTGCTTGGCTGGCACTGGGAATTTCTGCCAACCTTCCTTGCCGAACTGGTGCCGGGAGTCGATTTGGTGCCCTTTTGGACGCTCGCGGTCATCAACGTCTACCGCAAATGGAAACAAATCGCGCCCCAAGAAAATGCTAAGCTGCCTTCCGCCCTTCCAAGGTAATAAGACTGCTTCGGCCGCGAGTTCGACCTTCGCTCTGCTCATTCCGCTGATGGAGAGGCGTGGACAGCATTGCTTCAGCTTGGCATGCCGAACCTAGCAGCGAGTTACGCCGCCTCCGCCCCTACGCTGCAGTGAGCTCCTTCGGAATCGATGAATTGAGCCAGCACGCCGCCAAAGTCCTGTCGCCTGGGCGGTATGCTGAAGAGAACACCCTTAGCGCTCATGTCGCGATAGAAAGCGTCGACGTCGCCAACCGTGAAACCCAACTCTACTTTTCCCGCCAGGTTCTTGTCCGAAGCCGGATGCAGCGCGAGCATGGTTTCGCCCGTCGCGAACTCGCTCCAGCCAGGCGACTCGAACTTGAGTGGGAGACCGAGGACGTCGCGGTAGAACTTCACCGCTTTGTCCATGTCGCCGACGAATTTAATCACGTAGCGAAGTTGTGCTCCTGGCATGGGCTCTCCTCCAATGACTGAGCGTTCATGATCCTCAAACTGGGGTTGTCCAAACGGTGTTGGCCTCCGATCGAGTGCGCGCCAGAGCAGGCTCAAACTATCTCGACTCAGAGAGATGTTTGCCCTGCTTTGCGATTCCGCCGAGGCCACGCAAGGCAGGAACCCGTGACTCCCTCCGTTGCCGTCGGAGGGGCCACGTGGGGCAGCGCTACTTCCAGACGGGGCTGCCCTTGGCGTCTCGCAGAACAAATGTGTCGTTCCCTTTGACCACTTCCCGCGCCAGAATTACGTCGCCCCCGTCCTGCTTCACACGCGAGCCTGTGAAAGACAGCTCATCACCTTTGTTGAAGCCCATTCCCATATCGTCGAGGAAGGACTTTGGACAGAGGTAGACGTCTACGGTCTCGGTGTCATTCTTGACCAATAAATGTGCGATCGCCTTCTCGCTCCCTTTGGGAGGCAGCCTCAATTCCTCGACCACGCCTTTCATCTTCATCTCGGCGCTCGAGTCGTATTTCGGAGCGGGTTGATTCTTTTGGGCAAGAAGCGTCAGGGCCCAGACCAAGCAAGCAGCAACCAGCACTAACCTGCGACAGGCAGCCGCGATTTTTGGTGAATTTCGCATGGCTCCCCTTCCCGGACAGGCAGGAGCCGAGGTGGTTGAAGAATCAGCAGGAAAAGATCCCCCGCTCCTGGTCCCCATCTTCACCCCTAGGATGAAGCCAGTTTTGCTCGACCCAAGCATACTCCAAATTTCGCGGGGTTGTGCAAATCTCTGTGATCTGACTCCCGGAAAAGGTGAAGGAGGGTGTTCGACTCCGGGCAGGCAGAGCCAGCCAGCAGGCTCGACTGCAGTGTCCCCGTTAGGCTTAGCCACCAAGCCCCTCGCCGAGCCTGGCCGGAGGATGGTTCACGGCGGAACGCATTGAGGGCAAAGACGATAGCATCAACTGCAAGCTTGGCCCAGATAGTTGAGCTTCCCCTGGGCAAAGTACGAGTCAGAGCTCGTCGACGAATTGCAGGTCAGTCCTTGGACGCCCGGCCTAGGCACCCGGCCTGAAAGGAGCGTCGATCGAGGCGGTGCAGGTTCCTGATCATGGTCGGGGTGAGCAGGCGGTAATGGTGGACGGTTAACAAATGCTCGGCAATGAACCAGAGTTGTTTCTCGGTCGTCATCCAGGAGCGACGATCGAAGCGGCTCAAGTCGACGGGCCGGGAAAATGTGCGGAGCGAGCGCTCGCGACGGAGGTTGAAATAATCCTCGAAATAGCTCATCGCCAGTTCGCGTAAAGATCGATACACAGGTTCGCGATAACGGCATCCAGAGTAGTTGGACTTCGCAATGGCGCCCCAATGCCCGCGGATGCGGTAGACGGCAACCACGTGGTCGGTATCGTGCTCGGCCTCGAGATCGAGGACGAGGGGCGGATTACCATTGGCGCGCAGCGCGGCCGCAGCAAAGATAGCGCCTTCAAAGCAGTGGGCGGTGAATTCCTGAAGAACATGCCGCGGCGACCAGGCGGTGTCGGCCAAGTGGTAAGGCATGTCATCAAGGAAGCGCTGGATGCCGTGCGGATTTCGCAGTCTGCGCAGCTTGCGCAGCTCAGCCGGCGTGAAGCCGTGATCCCGATCGATCATCTTTCGATCAAGTCTAGTCGAAGCGAACACGAAAAACAGTAACCACCGAGGGCACAGAAATCGGCCGCGAATCCACTGTGTCGGACGCTCTCCTCGTTCACTTCGACTTTGAGTTTTTCTTGGGTGCGGCTCTGCCAGCGCCGGCGAAAATGCGATCGGGAGCGATCGTGCCGGCGCCGAACGAGATGAGGGCGAAGGCGATGACGACCAGGCTCAGAGGAAACTCGTAGCCCCCGTGGCCAAACATACCGTTCTTCCAATGCACTTTCCAGATGGCGACGGACATGTCGATCAACATCAGCAGGGAGACAAAGCGGGTCCCTACGCCCAGAATCAGAAGGATGCCGCCGAAGAATTCGGTGAAGGCCGAGGGATAGGCCAGCCACCCCGGCAGCCCCAGACTGCTGACCATATGGACGTGACGCGCCAGTCCACCCTGAAAGACTTTGCCGTAACCGTGGCCAATCATTACCGCACCTAGAAGCAAACGAAGCAACAGCAAGGCGAGAGGTTGCAAACGATCGAGAGCGCGCAAGACGATCTCCTTTTGCTTGAGCTTACCTTAACCCTGGCATTTTAGAAGTGGATCCGAGACTCCCTGGCAGGTGCTTGTTTCTTTTCGCGATCATCCCCCAGTACTGCCGAAAATACCCGATTTCCCCCGGGTCTTATCTGCGCGTCTTACTACCTTCGTACCCTGCCTAGCACTTTGGTTATGGATACGGGCAGAGGACGGAATAGGGCCGATCCCCATGTCTACTAATGGTGGATGATGAACACCTAACCACAACATCTTGAAACTCTCTGCAATTCGATTCCCCCGCTTTTCCAGAAAACCGGCGTAAAAACCCGAGAAACTCGGAATTACGCCCTGACCTCGGGAGTTTTCCGCCTGATATATGCTCGAGTCACTCGAATTCGCTCGAAGGACGTACGTTCGGGCAATTCACTCCCATTTGACCTGTCGGCGGGTCAGTCGTCAGGACAACCAACTCTGTGGATGGGGACGAACTTATGGGCGACTCGCGTGAAGTCATGAATATTCGCCAGGCTTCGCAGTACCTGGGGGTCAGTCCGGACACGCTGTACAAGTACGTCGGGGAACAAAAACTCCCCGCCTTCAAACTGGGGAACCGCTGGCGCTTCAAAAAGTCGAGGCTCGACCAGTGGATGGAAGAAAAATCCAGCCAGATGGAGGCTAAAAGCAAGAAGAAATCCAAGGCGGCAACGGCCGCCGGGGCGCCCTAGGGCGCACACCAGCCGGCGAGGACGCCGGCAGTCAAAAGGCGGGCACATGTTTGGTTTCGGATCGAAGGCGATTGTTGGTCTGGATGTGGGCTCCTCGAGCATCAAGGCGGTCGAGCTCAAGAAGGGGCGCAATGGGATCGAAGTCGCCCACCTGGGCTTGGAGCCGCTGGCTTCCGACATCGTGGTGGACTCGATGATCGTCGATTCGGGCCAGGTTTCGAGCGCCGTCGCCAAACTCTTCAGCGAAAACCAGATCAAGACCCGAGCGGTCGCAACCGCAGTCAGCGGACATTCGGTCATCGTCAAGAAAATCTCCTTGCCCTCCATGAGCGATCAGGAATTGGCGGAGACGATCGAAAAGGAAGCCGCCCAGCACATCCCGTTTGATCTGGCGGATGTGAACCTCGACTATCAGATTCTCTCCGAAGACGCGGGTAATCCCCAGATGGACGTGCTGTTGGTGGCGGTTAAGAAGGACAAGATCTTGAACTACACCAACGTACTCTCGATGGCGGGGAAGACCCCGGCTATTGTGGACATCGATGCTCTGGCGCTGCAGAACTGTTACGAGTACAACTACGAACCCGCCCCCACGCAGGTGGTGGCTCTGTTGAACCTGGGCGCCAGCGTCATGAACATCAAC
>Ga0187778_10003319_pt1 | contig 10832 bp, 9 predicted proteins | sample 1015_Q2_SP5_20_M_FD_132418 | JGI IMG/M metagenome (GOLD analysis project Ga0187778, IMG submission 132418) | Tropical peat soil microbial communities from peatlands in Department of Meta, Colombia - 1015_Q2_SP5_20_MG | ecosystem: Environmental > Terrestrial > Soil > Wetlands > Peat | place...
GTATAGAGTCCTGTTATATTGCCCTCACCTTGAATATCCTGTGTCGTAAGAGATGTTGTCCCAGCGCAGCACATGGTGTGGAAATGCTGTTGTTATGATTCTTTTCAAAAGGTTCATACTCTCCCGCTTAACGCCGCTCAGATATTAAAGGTTATCCTCGGCACCTCTGAGTAATTCCAGTCGTAATAAAGATAATTATAGCAGGTTCAATCTTCGCGTGTTACAGGAGGAAGAAGTCAGAACCTAGCTATGTCCTATTACTGGTTTGTTACTGCAAGCATTTTTTGCTTTTGTAGAAGGGCTTAAATAGCCAGTGTGCAAGGTTTGACGACTCATGTACTATAAGCCGTGAAATATGAGCCGCCCCTCCTGTCACAATTATATATGTCAGGACAGGTCAGGGATCTATGAGAAATATTCTTCCCTCTCTTAGGTGATAACTAATAATAAATCAGCTTTCGCTCCAGGTCCGTGGAACGAGAAATCCGTTTTGCCTCGTCAAGGGAAATAGCTTCCTGCCTGACAAGTTGGATCAGATGCTGGTCAAGTGTCTGCATGTGGTACTCATCCCGTCCCTTTTCTATATGCTGCTCAATCTCATCGAGGTGCCCGTCGCGAATACATGCCTTGATGGTAGATGTCGCATACATCACCTCCAGGGCAGGCAGAATGATATCGCCTCCTTTGCCCCTCACAAGACGCAGAGAAATGGTGGCCACAAGACTCTCTGCCAGTCTATGGCGGATGTTCTCCTGCACCGGGGTCGGGAAGTATCCCACTACACGGTTGATCGTGGAGGCCGCACTTTGCGTATGGAGGGTCGACAGTACCAGATGTCCTGTTTCTGCAGCCTTGATGCATGCGTCAATTGTTTCCAAATCACGCATCTCACCCACCATGATAACGTCGGGGTCCATGCGCATGGCAGCTTTCAAAGCCCTGTCAAAACTTTCTGTATCGATGCCCACTTCTCTTTGGATGATACAACTCTTATTCCCATGAAAGATAAATTCGATAGGGTCTTCGATGGTCACGATGTTGTAGTTGAAATGGTCATTGATATACCGGATCATCGAGGCAAGGGTCGTGGATTTGCCATTGCCGGTGGGGCCGCACACCAGGATGAGACCGTTGGGTGCCTCCGTGATCTTCCCCAGTGCAGAGGGCAGATTCAGTTCCTCGAACGTGCCGATGTAGTGGGGTATGACCCGCATCACAAGGCCAATATTATTCCGTTGGCGAAAGACGCTGACCCGGAAACGGCCCACGTTTGACAGCGTATAGGAAGTGTCGAACTCCGTGAGGCGCTCCGGAAGTTTCCTTCCGTGCTGTTCCATAATGGTGGAAGCGATAAATTGGGTATCCTGCCAAGTCAGCTTGCTCAGCTTTGAGTGGATCAGGTGCCCGCGGGCCCTGAAAATAGGGGGATTATCCACTTCAAAGTGGATGTCAGAGACCCTCTTTTGAAAAGCGATTTCGAGAATTTGTGTGAACGTGGCGATGTCCATGGTCATTTACCCCCTTGGAAAGTGTTATAGTTACCTATAAATGTAGAGTTTTCTCACTTTTGGGACGCCTTGCTGAGCAGTTTGCGATAAAGGATATTCTCCATCACCTGGCCAGCCGATTGCGCGATAATCTCCAGCATCTCGCTTTGTACCGGCGCTGCCTCCTTATCGCCAAAATCCCCATAGGTAAGCGTTATGATCTTCCCGTGGCTCCTCATAGGAATAAGGATTATCGACGGCATCAGAGGTGTCCCGATCTCTTCAAAGAGATGTTTCTTCAGGACATCATCATCGCTCTCGCCGCAGAAAAACTGCCCCTTTTCAACGGCTTCGCGGAAAATCGATGGCGAGGTGAGAGGAATCCTTAGGACTGCTGCCGAGGTTGGTCCCTCGCTCCGCTCGGCGTATACGCCGATAGCTTTGTCTCCCACAAGCTCCTGTTGGCGAACAATAAAGATAACAGTCCGTTCGCATACTTCAGAGACGCTCTCAAGGAGGGCCAGGGATACAGCGGAAGGTTCGTCAAGGCCTCGAATGGCCACGATGCGGTCTTTCAGTGCTATGAGCTTACTGTCCTGTGCAGTCAGGTCCTTCTGCTCAAGAAAAAGATCCCTGACATATGATCTGAAGGTTTCCAGAAAAGTGATTGTATCTTCAATGAACGTCTCCTTGCTGACGTCCTGTGAGGGCTTGGGAAAGACCGCCCTGACGCCGTCCTGAAGAGACTGTAATGTGAAAAGACGGTCTGGAGGAGAGGCCACCTGAAGAATCGAAAGTTGCGGATATCGATCCCTCAGCTGCTGGCGCAGACTGACGATCTTCTCCTCAGAAAGTAATCGTTCTGTTGTTTTCGGAGTATCAAAGACCAGAAGGGGTAAGACTTTCATCCTGAGACACTGGTCAACAATGCGGGAGAGTTCCTCTTCTCCGTCCGTGGCAAATACAAGGATACCCTCGTTCTTGCATAGGATCATCACCGAATGTTTGAGCAGTTCCTCCTCACTGAAAAGGATAAGTGCCCTGGTCCTGTCCATCTGTCTCTGGGATTTGTCAAGGGCTCCCTTGTTTCGAGAAGATTTTTCAAGAAAAGAGACAAAGGCCTCCTGACGTTCGGCCGGAAATGCCGCAAGAATCTGCCTTATCTTCTGACGGTGGATCTCAAAAGGATCAAACACTTCATCCAGCGGGATATGGTGCGGGATTTTCCTCTCAAGCTGATCGAGATCGTCTAACCCAAGGTCATCTGCGGTTAAGACCGCACTCTTTTCCATGGCTCCTTCGGACTCCTCCGGTGAAACTACATCTCCGAACACTTCTTCGTCAGGCGGGACACTTTTCCCGGACTGACGGTCTCGTTCCCGTTCGTCAAGAATACGCAGGGCGTCCATCAACACCATTTGCGCATCGAGGCCAATTTCCTGCTCCATTTTGCTGATGGGATAACTGCTTTCAGGAGATACTGCGATGGCCTCTGTGTCAAGGGTAAAAGTCCCTTCTGTCCATCCTATCACTTCGACAAGGGTCATCTCGATGAGCTTCTTCAGGCCTCTGGCCGCGTCGTCCCTTTTTAGTTTGCCCTGTTCCACAAGCGTGGCAATCAAGGGCTTACGATCTTTCCCCGAACGCTTCTGAATTTCCAGTGCCTGTTCAATATCATCGCGCGATATGGCGCACATTTTCACCAGGACCGTTCCGATGCGAACACTGTTGTTGAGATGGCTAGCTCCCACAATGGAGCCATTGCTGAAAATGATCCTGCTTTCGCCCTTCAGCCCCTTCACAGAGAGCGTGCCGGATTTCCGTGTCGAACTGAGGAGTTGAATGATGTCTACTATATTAAGTAGTTCCAGGTCGCCGGTAAATGCCATGCTATCCGCTCCTTAAACAAATGACTTCTTGCTGTAAAGAAGAATACCATAAAAACAGAGATCGGTAAATACGAGGAGAGGTGTCAGATTGACTCGTAAAAAATATTATCCGGGGAAAAAGGCAAAGAAGGACGCTGCGAAGCCACAATTCAATCTCTGGACCGGTTTAAAGGATAGGTCAGACTGCTGCGGTATCTGTTCCTAAGTGGCGAGATCGGCCTCCACTTCGAGGGTAATCTTGACCTCTTTCCCGACCATGAGGCCGCCGCTTTCCATGGCAACATTCCATACCATCCCGTACTCTTCACGGTTGATTGCTGCGGAAACGACAAAACCCATGCTCTTTCCGCTCTCCTCAAAGGGGTCTTGCACTGGCCCGAAATACTCTCCTTCAAAAGTGACCTGCCGCGTAATCCCCCGTATTGCGAGATTCCCTGTGACCCTGAAATGGTTGTTCCCAGTGCGTTCGGCCTTAGTGCTTTCGAAGGTCATGCGGGGATGATTTCCTGCATCAAGAAAATCCTCACTGCGGAGGTGTTCGTCCCGTTTGGGAATGCCGGTATAGACGGCGGAGACGTCAATGCTCACCGCTATGGAAGAGTGGGGGATATCAGCAGGATCAAAGTGAATTGTACCGGAAATCCTGTTAAACTGGCCATGCACATTCGCAATCATCATGTGTCGAACGCTAAACATGGCCACTGTGTGATCAGGGTCAATGGTCCATTTTTTCATGTCCGGTTCCTCCGATGTATTCAGATGATTGTTTCATTATGCCATTCAGAAACCTTAAAGCAAAAAAGGGCTTACCCTTGCTGCATTGAGGGACTCGGTCTAAGCGCCTTGAGGTTTAACTGGAGGTATTTGCTGCCGTTCCACTCATTGATCATTGGGGTAAACGCCGCGTCAAGGGATGTCGTGTTATCGAGATGGGGAAGGTATTTCCCCATCGAGAATCCTATGGCATCCATCGAAAGGGACCTCTGTTTTCCGTGGGCTTGCCTCAGGGTCATCTTGAGATGGTTCTTTCCCACGACCCTAGGGTTCTGGAAGGCAAGATCCCTTGCAGCCAGGAGCGGTTCAGGGTTCCCGAAGCCAAGGGGTTCAAGTGAGGAAAACTCTTTGATAAGGCCGTTCGTGACCTCCAAAAGGAAGATCTCGGCATCGATCTCCACCAGGGGAATGAAATCCTCTTCAGAAAGGAACGTCCTCACGATGGTGTTTATCCGTTCTTCAAACAGCGGTATGTGTGAGACATTGAGCTTGACCCCTGCTGCCTGTCTATGTCCTCCGAAGGAGAGGAGGAGATCGCCGCATGAGGAAAGACCCTGATGGACGTCAAAGGGGGGAATGCTCCTCACAGAGCCCCTTGCCACAGTGTCTTCTCCAGAAAAGATAAAGGTTGGCCTGAAGAATTCCTCCGCGATCCTGGATGCCACAATTCCCGTAACACCCGCATGCCAACCCTGGTTATACAGCACAATGGCGGCATCGTATCCCTTTCTGTTCAGCTGGGAAAGGGCTTCCTGATACACCTCTTCTTCAATTCTCTGCCTTTCGGAATTGAGGGTGTCCAGCCTTTCTGCGATAGAGAGAGTCTCCCCCTCTGAATCAGACAGGAACAGGGTCATTACCTCGCGGGCATCGCCCATTCTGCCTGATGCATTGATTCTGGGCACTATGGTAAAGGACAAAAGTCCACTCCTCGCCTCCCTTTCCCTAAGGCCGCATACCTCAAAAAGGGACCGGATCCCGGGCCTGTGGGAGCGCTGCATGCTCCGCAATCCTTCTTTCAGTATGATTCTGTTTTCTCCAGTCAATGGAACCACATCTGCCAATGTTCCGAGGGCCGCGAGATCAAGAAGGGAGAGAGAATCATCCACGGTGACTGGTAAGGCATCATCCAGTGCAAAGGCCTGAACCATCTTAAACGCAATCCCTGCGCCAGAAAGGGCAGAGAGTTTGGGATTCTTGCCCAGTTTAGGATTAATGACAGCTGCCGCGTCAGGCAACAGGAAGTCGTCTCTCGCGTCTTGCAGTTGACCAGGGAGCACCGATCGGCGGCTATTCTCTCGGGACCGTCGTTCCGGTTCGTGGTGGTCAGTGATAATGACATCTATCCCTTCTTTTCTTGCGCACTCCGCAGCTGCAAAGGAGGTGATGCCGCAATCCACAGTGATAATGAGCTTCGCCCCTATCTTTTTTGCCACATCCACGCCAAACGCGTTAAAGCCATATCCGTGAATCATCCTGTTGGGGATAAAGTAATGGGCATCAAGACCCATTACTTTCAGGGCATGGACCATAATTGACGCAGCCGTCAATCCATCAGTATCATAATCTCCATGAACGAGCACCCTCTCGCTGTCCTTGATCGCGCCCTTGATCCTCTCCACCGCGAACTTCATATGGGGGATTTCGTAGGGATCAGTAAGTTTGACTAGTCCAGGGGTGAGGAAATCGGCAATGTCACCGGGGCTTTTGAATCCCCGCTTTACCAGGACCTGTGCAAGAACAGGGGATATGGATGCAGCCTTTGAAAGGTAGCGAATGTAGTCGGGGTTTACCCTGCTTATGAACCATCGCCTGTTCATACAAGGAAAGGCAAAGGACGCGAGGAAGCACCAGTTTCCGCCCTTCCACTAAGAGAAGTGTGAGGGAGGACTATTGAGGACCGCTGCTGACTACTTTTTCGCAAATGGCCTTTCCTTTCTCCAGAGCAGTACTATGGGACTTGCAACAAAGATGGAAGAATACGTGCCGATAATAACTCCAAGTATCATGGCAAGGGAAAAATCGTGGATCACCTCTCCTCCCAAAAAGAAGAGGGCAAATGAGGTGAGGAGCACAGTAAAGGAGGTGATAATTGTCCTGGAAAGCACCTCGTTGATACTGGCATTCATTACCGCCTCCACCGGTTCTTTGAGCCGTGTGCGGAGGTTCTCCCTTATCCTGTCGAACACCACCACTGTATCGGTAAGGGAATAACCTGCAATGGTGAGAAGCGCAGTGACAAGGATAAGGTTAATCTCCCGGCCAAGGAGATAAAATACCGCGAGGACTGCAAGGACATCATGGAATGTGGCGATAGTAGCACCAACCGCAAAATCGAATTTGAACCGAATTGCAATATAGATGAGTATCCCCAGCGTTGCCAAGGCAATTGCCTGGGCAGCATCCTGTCTCAATTTTCCTCCGACCTTGGGCCCGATGACCGTGGTGGAATCCACCACATACTTGTTATCAGGAAATTTTTTAGAGATGACTCCTGTGATGATGTCGGATACCTGTCCGAGCTGTTGCTCGCTTTTCTTCACCCTGATAAGTATCTTTTGTACAGCGGGGAGATCCTGGAGGTCAAAATCCCTGACGCCATCGTCTTCCAGGGCTTTTCTCACCGCATGAAGGTTTATGGATTTTTCGAACTTGAGCTGTATCGCGGTACCTCCCGCAAAGTCGATGCCAAGATTTGCCTTTCCGTTGGCGATCTGGACGATAGTGAAGATCCCGATAAGGGCGAGGATACCGGAAAATACGAACGCAAACTTCCTTTTTCCGAGGAAATCTATCCTTGTATTTTTTATGAGTTCTAACATCCTGCCTCCTATATGCTCAGCTTTTTGACCTCTTGCCTGCTGTTGATGAGGTCGAATATGGATTTTGTGCCGACAAGTGCGGTGAACAGATTTATGGCAACGCCGAGGCTCAGGGTTACCGCAAACCCTTTGATGGGTCCCGTACCGAACTGGAACAGGACCGCGGCAGTGATGAGTGTAGTCACGTGGGAGTCGAATATGGTCCAGAATGCCTTATCATATCCTGAATCTACGGCAGCCCTGGGAGTTTTTCCTGCCTTGAGTTCGTCTCGCATCCTCTCGAACATCAGGACGTTGGAGTCCACAGCCATACCGATGGCGAGGATGATCCCTGCAATGCCTGGCATGGTGAGGGTAGCGTTGAGAGACGCCATGGCACCGAGGAGGAGTACGATGTTCAGGACGAGGGCAAAATCCGCAATGACGCCGGAGAGCTTGTAATACATGATCATGAAGATAACCACAAGGATGGTCCCTATAATGCCCGCCATTTTGCCTGCCTCGATCGAGTCCGATCCGAGCGACGGGCCAACGGTGACGTTCTGGAGCATCTTTATGGGTGCGGGAAGTGCGCCTGCCCTGAGGACAATGGCAAGGTCCTTTGCCTCATCCATGGAGAACCTCCCTGTGATCTGTGCATTCCCTCCGCTTATCCTTTCCTGGATCACGGGTGCCGAATATACGCTTCCATCCAGGATGATGGCCATCCTCTTCTTTACATTGGCGCCGGTGATTTCTTCAAAGAGCTTGGCACCTGCAGCATTAAAGGTTAATGAGACATAAGGCTCGTTGAATCTCTGGTCGATGTTCACCTTTGCCTCGGTGAGGAGGTCACCTGTCATCATCGTCTGCTTTTTCAAAAGGACGGGACGTTTCGTCACCTCGCCGGTCTCTCTATTCACGACCCGCTCAAAAAGTATCTCATCTTCAGCCGGTATCTTGCCTGAGAATTGTGCAAGCAACGCTTCCTCTCCTCCCGCCTTGACCGATGCAGGAATCTCGGCAGCAACAGGCGAAGAATCATCTACCATCTTGAACTCAAGCTGTGCAGTCTTCCCTATGATCTCGATGGCGCGTTTCGGGTCTTTTATTCCGGGGAGCTGGACCACGATCTCATTGGCCGCCTGACGGTGAATGGTGGGCTCCGAGACGCCGAACTGGTCGATTCTGTTGCGGATGGTTTCCAATGCCTGATTTGCGGCATTATCCTTTATCCGCTCTGCCTCACGGTCCGAGAGCTTATACATAAGTTTTGTCCCAGTTTCCGCGGGGGTGAGTATGGGATAGCTCTCTTCTATGGCCTTTCTCATCTCCATGGCATTGGGGCTTACCATGATCAAAAGACCGTTCCTGCTCACCTCTGCAGTGAGCTTCTTTCTCGCCAATAGATCTCTTAAGGACTGGGCGATCCTCTCTGTAGTGATCTCAACCGCCCTGTCCCCTTCCACTTCAAACACAAGGTGAACGCCTCCCTGGAGATCGAGCCCGAGGGTTATGCCCTTATTGGGCATGGTATTCTTCCACCACTCAGGCATATACCGGAAAAGTGGTGTGTTGGGTAGAAAGAAGACAACCGCAAGGACAACGAAAATCCCGATAAGCACAAATCTCCAAAGAATGTTTTTCTTCATTATCTGTCCATAACCTCCTAAGTCATCCTAATAATATCCATGAAAAGTACTGAGTCTGCAGCAGAGAATCTCGCAGCCTTTTCTCCGCACGGCCATCCTTGCGACAAACATCTCAAAATGCTTTATCGCCAGGAAACTGCGTATGCCGGCCTCACTCTTCCTCCGACGGGGGTCTGATGGCTGCAATGTTTCCTTTCCCGAACTTAACCTTCACATTTTCGGCGATCTTGACCGTCACCGTATTAGTGCCCACACTCTCCACCACGCCATAAATCCCGCCTGAGGTGATCACCTTGTCCCCTTTTTTGATATTATCCAGCATCTGGCGATGTTCCTTTGCCCTTTTCTGCTGGGGTCTGATAAGGAGAAAATAAAAGATGACGAAGATTAGGACTAAGGGGAGCAGACTTGTAAGCATCGAACCAGGACCTCCTGCCTGTCCTGCCTGTGGAGCAGGTCCCATCGCATATGCCATATCTATAAACATGCCACACCTCCAAAAATTGGTTTATTATACTAAACATTTCTTCATATTTAATCAAGTTATATGCTTCAAAAAGTTACACGCGCCGTTCCGGAGCACTCATGTAATTCTCACGCAGCCAGAAATCACCTTTCCTCCCAAAAACCTGCAGCGTTGATAGGGCTAAACAACACGCCATCTCAAAGTGGTAAGACCCCGGACCATCCTTATTAAATCTCCTTAACAGGCGCAGCGACTTAGCCTTTCACGCTTCATACGGCAACTTCACGGCAGAATGAAGCGTATTCGAAATTCTTTTAACAACTAGTCACTTATAAACGTCAGTTTCGGATGAAACAGGGCGTAGCAATGGTTGAGTTCCCGCGATATGCCAAAAACTCAAGATTTCGGTGCTGAGATCACCATGTCTGTTGTATAATAAATCTATGGGTGATTCTGAACTTAAAGACAACGCCGAGCTTCTCTGTCCCGCGTGCGGGGCAGTGCTTACTTTTGAGAAACGCACGGAGGATGGGTGGAACTGCCAGTGCGGTGATTTCATCCCTGACGGCCTGGCAATAAACCCTTCTCAGGGCTGTTCCTGCCAGCACAAACAGAACTGTTCCTGGAGATAAAGAGGCTCCAGTTAAGGGACGATTTCACTCAAAGGCATCTTTGATGTGCTCAATCGTGTAGCTGTCTCCCTTCGTCTCTATGCTCAGGACATCAAACCGTGAGGGCATGTCGCGCCGGGAGTGTTTGAGATAGCTGAGGGCCACCTTTCTGAGCTTTTCTTGTTTTCTATGGGTCACTGCTTCAAAGGGATGGCCGAATGAATCATCTGTCCTCGTCTTCACCTCTACAAACACAAGGGTATCCCCATCCTCTGCAATGATATCCATCTCTCCGACCGGCGATTTGAAATTCCTCGAAACAATTCTATACCCCTTCTTTTTCAGAAATCTCACTGCAGTTTCTTCGCCCTCAATGCCCAGCCGCCTCATCGCCTTCAAGCTTTCCCAGGAGTTTCGGAATCCCCTCAATATCCTTAATGTCCTTCTGGCATAGTATCTTGAGAATCTCTCTGAATACCGAGAATTCCTCCCACTGCCCTCTCAGATGCTTCTGGATCGTTTTGCTGAGGTGTTCTCCCTTGACGTCCCAGTCCAGGAGAATCACTACCCTTTCAAACCTCTCCGAGATATCCTCGCAGAATTCGTAAAGATTGTTTCCGCTGTGGAGGATAATGACCTCACCGGCAAGACCGAGCTTTCTCAAGGCCATGGCATCCCTCTTGCCCTCAACGATCACAGGGACTTTCTTGTTCACCTCATAGAGCGCTTCAAGGACCTCCCTCAGTCTTGAGGCCCTTTCCATGTCTTCTAAGGTGGGTCCCAGCGCATGAACCTTGAATGGTCCTCGGTCCCTGTGGGGTTGTCTGCTGTGGGACTTTATCACTCTTGCCTCAAGAGAAACCTCTTATCCGATTTGGTCATGGGCTTTTGGACCTAGAGCGCATTGGTGATCTTTACAATCTCCTGAAGTTTTTGGGTAGCCCTGCCTGAATCAATGAGCTCGGACGCAAGGGAGACTGCTTCCATAAGATCCTTTGCCTTGTCAGCAACCACAAGGGCAGCCGCGCTGTTCATAAGCACCACATCCCTTTTGGGTCCCTTCTCGCCATTAAAAAGGGACAGGAATATCTTCGCATTCTCTTCCTTGTCACCCCCTGAAAGGCTTTGCACATCTGCCTTCCGGAAGCCGAA
>Ga0187778_10003320_pt1 | contig 10831 bp, 12 predicted proteins | sample 1015_Q2_SP5_20_M_FD_132418 | JGI IMG/M metagenome (GOLD analysis project Ga0187778, IMG submission 132418) | Tropical peat soil microbial communities from peatlands in Department of Meta, Colombia - 1015_Q2_SP5_20_MG | ecosystem: Environmental > Terrestrial > Soil > Wetlands > Peat | place...
AGGCCAAAGTAAGACTTCGCAGCGTTATGGGCGTCTTAGTGCCTGAGATTGTGCAGGGACAGAAGCCAGAAATTAATTCAATCACAGACCCTTCCGCCTACGCCGCTGCAGAACAACTCACAAGCTCGATGAAAGAATTGCTCAGCATAGCCGAAGCCGAAGCAAGGATAGAAAGCATCGCTCAAGAGCTCATGTTAACGAACCGCAAGGTAAACGCCCTCGAAAGAGTCATCTTACCGAATATACTTGAAACCTTACGATACATTGAGGGGAGACTTGAAGAGGAAACGCTCGAAGAATTTTTCAGAGCCAAACGTGTAAAAGCGTTAATCAGAGGAACAAAGTAGATGGGACGAGGAGCGAGCGTTTACCTCGTCACCCGAACTCATGGATTACGAACCCATCTCATAACCCCCCGTGACATGCAAATTCTAGCAAAGGCAAAAACCCTGAGAGACGTTTCCGATAACCTGCTCAAGACAGACTACGCGGTTGAGATAGGCCAAATACCCACGCAAGAACAGGACGCAACGACACTAGAAAACGTCATTCTCAAGAAACTCGTGGAGAGGCTCTTTTTCGTACGTCGTTCCGCCCAAGGGAGAATGCAAGATCTGCTCACCAGATACTCCGCTAGATTCGAAGTAGAGAACATAAAGAGCATAATCAGGGCGAAACATGGCGGCCAAAACGCGGAAGAACTGAACCTCATTCCTCTACAAAGAGAGTATACGCTCGTGAACTTTCCTGCGCTCCTCAAAGCGAAAGACGTGGACGAAGTAGCATCGCTTCTCCGCGATACCCCGTATCGCCCAATTCTGGAGAAGCTTCAACCATTCGAAGAGAGCGGAGCAACCATGATCCTTGAGGCAGCTCTCGATAAGATCTACTTCAGCAAAGTCTGGGAGCTCGCAGTAAAGATGCAGGGGGTCAGGAATCTAATAGGAGAGGAAATAGACCTGAGAAACTTGCTCACCGTGTTTTCCTTGAAGACGAGAGAAGTTTCTGCAAAGCTCATAGAAGAATCCACAATCCCCGTATCCTATGCCCTTCCGAAGACAACACTGCGAGCCTTGCTCCAAAGCCAACTTCAGGACGCCCCGAACCTCCTGAGTACTGGCTATTCTAAGCTCGCCTTGGAAGCCGCAAACTTGCTCAAGAAAGGTTCCTCATTGCTCCTCGAACGGGTTTTCTTCAAGCAGCTCTACCGCGACGCTTCAACAGTTTTGACAACGCACCCACTTCAGGCCGGATACATAATCGCATACCTTCTTCTCTGCGAGTGCGAGGCAAAGAACCTAGTTTCAATCGTAACTGGCAAACAACTGAACCTGAGTGAAGAAGAAATTTCGGCAGGCTTATTCGGCATCTAGGGCCAGAAGCTCTAACCACTCAACTAGTGTCGCCCCAGAATCAGTATGGCAACGACCAATCCGTAGATAGCGATTCCTTCTCCCAAACCCGCAAAAACTAGAACCCATGTTGTAAGCTCAGGCCTTTCGACCATCGCGGCCAAACCAGATGAGGTAGAGCCATAGATAGCCAAACCTGCACCTATTCCAGCCAAACCGACCGCCAAGCCGGCGCCTACAGTGTCGAAGTTCGACGCTGTAGAACTGGCTATAGCTCCCTGGGCGAACGTTCCAGTGACAGAAAAGGTGAACAAGAACAACGCGGCGAGAAAAGGTGTAAGCAGAAGCAGTCTTCTCTTCCACATCGGTTTTCTTTCTCGGTTCAACGAAACCACAGCCAAGGATTTAGCAGCTCATTATTTAACGGTTCCAAAGACTTTCGGGAGCGAGAATGGGCGATACGGAACTCCGGTGCCAGAATAGAATTTGGTGAAGAACTCATAATAGGTTAACCTCATGCATTGAATGAAAACTCCCAGCGCTTCGATCGTCATGGCCAAGAGATTCATAACAAAGAAACCGGGTATTGCCCCCATCGATGCTCCTAAGATACCCGCTGCTATGCCGAGGGCCGAATGAGCTATCGCGAACGCGGCTAACCGCACGTAAGAAATCGAGTTTGTCAAGTATGACAGGAACGTCTCGATGAATTCGGAGACGCCTTTCATTATACCCTCACCCAACTTGAACTCATGCTTTAGGACGCCTTCAATCGTTGGGGATAGAAATACTACTAATAGACATGTGAGCGCTAGAATCAAAAGGCCAATGTTTTCTGTAAAAGCTGTAAATGACATGGTTGTGACGTATTTCACTGCTAGCACAACGCCTGTAACGTAGTAAACAAGCCTCACTCCCCCGAACGCAGCCTCGACCATGGCCCTCCTCCTAAGTAGGTTCACAATTTTGAGCACCAGCCCAAAAGATAGTTGTGCGACTCCGAATAACAACGCCACTATGATCATTGTCGTTTGGCCTTGGATTGGATTCACGAAGATAGGGTGGAAAGCTTCGGATAGGAAGAACTCGCCGTAGAGTGTTCCGAAGAATATGGCTGAAGAGCCGCAAGTCGCTAGGATCCCTCCCAACTTTTTCATAGCGCGAGCCGGGATTCCTAAGAAGCTGCGCTGAAGCCGATAGAAGATCAAGCCTATGACCAAGAGCAGGGCTCCTTGGCCGATGTCTCCAAACATCATTCCGTACATAATCGTGAAGAGGACGGTGACGATGAGGGTGGGATCAATTTCTTTGTACTCAGGCGTTCCCCTTAACTTCGTGAACAGTTCAAAGGATCCCGCGACTCCTCGGTTGTTAATTTGCACAGGGGGGTTGTCGTGAGGGGCCGGGTTGTCGAACCTCAAAAGCGCGGCGCCATCCGTTGAGGCCACAACTGTACTTCTAAGGGGCTCTTCCTGTTCCGCGGGAATCCAACCGTGAACTAAGCTCAGCGTCTCGGTTCGCCCGAAAGCCGACCTAGCGCCTTCTACGGCTAGGGCTCTACGGACTACTGGCTCGAATGCCGCCGCCTTGCCCTGAAACCCTCCACAGGTACTTCTCACGTCCTTCTCAACATCACCAACCTCCCCTTGGAGCTTCACCATAGACGCCCGATTCTGATCTAGGGCTTCTACAGGATCGGGTGAGATTCCTTTGGGGATGCTTAATTCCGCAAAATTAAGTCGCGTTAGGGTCTCTTCCATGTACGGCTTGTCACGGTTGAGGCCTAGAAGAAAAATAAAATCTTCCTCGCGTTTGTCAGGCCACTTTGCAAATTTCACCTCGGTTCCTTCGACGTACTTCTCGAGTTTCTCTGAAAATGCTCTATTTATGAAACCGGCTTTAACGAAGATGTTTTCGAAGTCCCCGAGTGCGTCTGCCCTGAGTTCGTGTTTCTTAAGAATTAGGAGGGTCTCGTCTAGGGTTTTGAGTTCTTTCAGGTTGGAGCGCAGTGCCTCGAGTTTTCCAACAGAAGTGTCTAGCCGCGTTTCTGTCTCGAGAACTCGTGATTCAATCTGCTCTAAGCTAGCGTTTGGAGAGCCAGTTGCCATTTGCACAGGCTTGGCGGCGTTTTTCTTCAGGAAGTGCAAGAGGCTTTTCTTCGCAACCTTCTCAGGCGGGAGGGTCGATAAGATGGAACCAATCCTCTGTTGAAGTTTCACATACTTCTCACATTTCTCAACTGTGTCAACTCTCTTGAAGCCGTTGATCGTATAATCCGTGATTAACTGGACTGTCCCGAGTCCGCCGAGGGTTTCGATAATCTGGTCCTCATACCTAGTAGGCAGGGCCAAGTAGAATCGTTTCATCGGTGTGCTCTTTAGCAAACCGAACGAGCCCCTTCTTGAAACCCTGCGCAAACGGGGCTTCCCCCAGCATTATAATGCTTGTCTAAGAAAACCGAATGGAAATACTACTCGCATCAAAACGACCAAGTTACCAACGCTTACCACGAACCCAGCCGGGATCTACTGGAACGCTCTCCGTAGGTCTGCATTTCAAATTAGGAACTTATGAATAATCAACCCTATGCTGAGGAGGTCGACGGCAATCACGATTAGTTTGAGAGCCTTCTCAGGGCTGGCGATAAGTTCGGGTGCGTTGAGATCTTGTTTGGTTCTGTCGGCAAACTGTAATTCGACAGTGGGGTTCTTGCGCCTGAAATCTTTGCACCACCGAGAGAGTGTAATTTCTATAGCGGCAGTCGCGGCCATCGCGGAGGCTACTAGGACGGCGGGAAGTGTTATGGTTAGAGCATTCACGTAGAAGCTGATTATAACAGGCAGAGCCGCCCATGAGAAGGCGAATGAGACTGTGCTGTGGAATCTTCCTTTCGCAATGTCCGAGTTATAGGCGATCAGAAAGAAAGTTTCCGTGAAAATGAAGACCAAGAGTATCAGAGGAGCAATCAGGGAGCGGGACGCGTCGTACAGTATGAGCATGCCGTATGCTCCAATTGAGATCGCGCCTATCAACGGTAAGAGGAATAAGATGTCCAATTCATGGCGGGTCAAATTTTCACCCCAATGCCTCACATGAAGTTCATTCAATGCGTGAGCCGAAAGCCCCAACCCCAAGAAGTAGGCTAATAGTGTCAGGATGAGTCGTGACAGATGCATCGAAGGCGAAATCGCAGCGCCGATCAAAACGTAAGAGAGAACCATCGACGTGTAGGGCAAATGCATGATAGTATACAGTTCACGAACCTTGCCGCCGCTCCTCGCGTACCACGCTCCCTCATACATTGCGCCCCTTTGCTCGACTGCTCGAATTGATTTGGGGATGACTCATCAAGGCCTCCTACATTTAACAGTCAAGCATTCCCTGAAACGTACAATCACCTTGAACGCCGAAAAAAGCGGTTTGGTTTGCGAAGTTAATCGCTGAGCGCGAGGCAACTTGTAATGCACCTGATGTTGGATGCATTACACCGTCTCTAGGTGTATCCCTTGTCGTTGCCAGTCGTATAAGTTCAACTTGGATTTAATATAACACTGTTTGTTATTTGGATGCCTTAGTTTCGCTCTCTTGCGTTTTCCCTTTGCTTCTCGACTGGTAAATGCTGAATGCGACTAACGCGACCGCTAAGATGACGAAGGCTACCGCGACTGTCTGGTAGGTCTGCGCTGTGCTGTTTACTGATTTCAATTGTTGGTTAAGCTGGCTAATCGTAGCGCTCTGTTGTGAAATCGTGGTTTGTAGTTGGTTGTTCTGAGCTTGAGTTTGGTTCAGCTGCTGCTGAAGCATTTGATACTCGGACTGAAGAGCCACATATTCAGGTGTTGTCGCTTTGATGTAGGATAATGGTGCTATTGCTTGATCGGTCGTAGTGCTGTAGGATGGATAGTAGGCGTAGAATAATGGGTTTCCGTTGTACAAATAACCAAAGTATGAAGGGTAATTATAATAGTAATAGTTGTTTGACTGGACGGTCTCAGAGAATATTGCAACGAGTGAAGTTCTCGGCGCATTCCGCGGTACATTCACCGTGAAGCTCTTGCTGAAATTTCCAGTCGTATAAGACCCATAGTACCCGTAAGTATTGCTGACAAGGTTGCTGACAATGTTTTGCGTTGCGAGCTGATGGAGCCCGGCTGCGTCAGCGTAGTAGATTGCGGCGGTTAGACTCTGCAGGTAAAGGCTGTTACTCCTCGGGCTACCTTGAACATTCACGGTAAGAGTATCGCCCGGCATAACTTCTGATGCGTACATTACTTGTAGACTGAACGAGTTCAGATTGACGACGTATGAAACCTGGGTCGGCTGAGCCAACGCCGGGTTGAACAGGGAGACTACCAGGAGAAGCGCTGCGGTAACAACAAAGACGAGTGCGGCTTTCACGTCATCATCCTCCTCTCATTCGTCCTGAGCTTACTTTTGCTTACAAAGAATTACACATTGCGGCTAGGTTCCGTTTCTACTCCGCTAAACCTACGCCAATCTGGGAATCCTACAAAAAGCACTTTCAATGGGTGTGGGGGAGGATGTTCGCCCAGTTGCACCACCCCCCCGTAGTATCTGCACAGGGCTGGATGAACACCCGACCGTCATTCTGCTCGGGTTTCTCGTCGGACAATCAGGCTCACGCTTCAGTTTATTGCGTATCCTGAACTAAACCGTTAGGTCGATTCAAACACTAAGAAACCAGTTTGTTCTCTTTGGCTTTCTCGTGATGATTAGCCGCGATTATGAAGAACGAAGAATGAATATGCTGCGAGGACGTATCCGCAGGCCGAGACCGTCGCACCTATATCCACAGCACGGAAATCTTGATTTTCAGAGCCAGATTTCCCATCATAATTTCTTACCTCCTCTTTCTGCACGCAGGAGGACGACGGCCAGCACCAGCACCCATAGCATGTAACCGTAGATGAGAATTCGCTCCTCAACTCCGAACCCCGGCGTACGCTGTCCTGAGACAAACTGAGCACCGACCTCGGCTGTATAAGCGCCAAATACCAGGAGTAACAGGATCGTCCCGATCGAGTAGATTCGGAACCATTTTCCGAACGCGAAGGTTCCGAATCCTAATTGCAGCAGAAATAGGAGCACAGAGACACCCGCGAGAATTATGTGCATGGTATTCGTAAACGCAGACATCGAGCCAGTCAGGTCTTCTGGGAAGAATTGTGGCCACACCAAGCTGACCAACGCGTACGCGACCAGTAGGCCTCCGATGACGCGCAGTGAGCGCTTTCGACCAGCTGACCACCAAACATCCAGTCCGAATGCGATCACAAGCGCCGCGTAAATGGGAGAAAGCAGAAGGATTGTGGGTCTCGACGGAGCGCCGATAGAACTCAGGTCACTGAAGGCATTATTGGCATAGCTGTAGCCCTGCCATCGCGATCCTGCGAACACGTCCATGCCAGCATAGAACAGCGAAGAGAGGATGCCACAAACGAGCAAGATTTTTTGTAATGAGACTTTTCCTGAAAAGCCGGTCGAACCTGAAATTGTTGCTTTCATTCTACATCCCTTTGTCAATAGTAGTTATGATTCGCACTGATGATGGAGGGTGTGTCTTCGTTCGCATTCCAAATAGGAACCTGAGCGGATTGATCTTGCTAACGGGGTAGAGTAGGGCGACTATTGTTGGAAATGATAAGAGCACGATTAGGAGGTACTTCTCGATCACGATCAAGTTCAGGCCGACAACATAGAAGGCTATTGCAACAATCACGGACTGGTGGAGAATATAGAACGGTAACACGAGTTCATTCGAAACTTTCAGATATTTGTGGTCGAAGGAGAGGTACTTGCGCCCGAAGCCAAGTATCGCAGTCACCCAGCACCACCCGTTCAGCGCCCAGATCGTGGAAACCGCAACGTAAGAACTGTCTATGCCAGATGAAGGAGGCGCGCCTCCGAAAGAAGCGGCTATGGCGATTATGATGAGGCTTATGATGATACCTAACATCAAGTTGATTGTCCGGTTCTTCTCGATGGACTCTTCGAATTGAGGATTTGAAGCCATCACGTAGGCTATTATGAAGAGCATGAGGTATGTCGGAAGTTTCCAGCCTCCGTAACCACTGGGAAAGATGAAGTAAGGTGGCACCGCAGCGATATTCACAAGGATCACGGGGACCGCTAGCAAAAGGATGCCTCCGCGCCTGTTGCAGGCAGCGTACAGTTTCGAGAGCCTGTCGCGGTTCACTTCCTTCGCGAGCCATTTGAAGAAGGGAAATGTGGCGAGGGAGAAGGCGAACAGCCAGAAAAGGTACCAGAGGTATATGCCCTGATTCGAGTTTCCAAAATAGGTGAATGAGAAGTTCAGGTCGAAAGGGAAAAACTTCGTGAAGTACGGTCCGAAATAGAAGCTGAGGAAGCCTCCTGTATAATTCCCGTGGAAGATTGCGTCGTAGTAAACGTTCACAGATAAGACGAGTAGCAATCCAACGGATAGGAAGGGCACCATGAGTCGAAGGAATCTGTCCTTAAGGAATTGAGAGGTACTTCCACTTCGTTTTCTCAGAGAAGAGTACACGGCGATACCTGAGATTGCGAAGAATAGGGGCATGATCCAGCCGGAAATGAAGGCGTCGAACAAAGTGAACCCTAGGTCCAGAGTCGCGTTCATAACATGCCACGGGGGCGGCGCGAAAGGCCTGCTGCTATGAAACAAGAAGATAGTGCCCATCGCAATAACTCTGAGCCAATCAAGCCACAACCATCTTGCAGGTGCAAGGGATCGTTGGGCGAGCGACCGCTCCGCGGTGACTTGATTCGACGTTGTCACATCAACCACATCCATCTTTCGTAGCGCCAATGATCACTCAGCTCCCTTCGGCATACCCCTAGTCACCCGGGAGATGTCGATCAGGAGGTAAAGGTACCCCAGCCCCCAAGCGATGGGAAACATGAACTCAACTAAGGAGATGAGACCAGGGTTCAGTAATGTCAGCAGAAATGCGATGCATAATCCCGTAGTCCACACCACGGTAAAACACATGAACAAGGCGAGAACTCTCTTAGCGAGCGGCGCCTCAGCAGCTGGAATTACGTCTAGCCAGAATCCGCTTGTGGTCTTTCCCATTTTTCTTCGCCTCCTAGAGTTTCGGGCTTAAGCAAGCCACATGGTGTTCAGGGAAGGCTTCACCAGGTCTTCCCTCGCCAAGTCAATCCTGAGGACGCCTCTAGTCCCGGCTAATTCCAAGACCGTGTCTTCAACAAATTCCGCGTGTCTCAACGCCCCGATTGTGCCTTCCATGACAATGCGTTGGGCCGCGTTTTCCACAGTCACATTCTTCACGTCGCTCGTCGAATGGAGCTCTACTGTGAAGACCCGTTCCTTCTCGCTCCGTTTTGTTTCTGACATGCAATTATTCACTCCTTGAATTTCGAGAAAGGTTTCGCCAGGTCTTCTCTCGTAAGGTCAACTCTAAGGACGCCTCTAGTCCCCACTAACTCCAGGATTGTGTCTTCAACAAATTCGGCATGTTTCAAGGCCCCAACCGTTCCTTCAATGAGGATATGCTTAGCCCCGTTCTGGACGATCAAATTTTTCACGTCGCTTCTTGAATTGAGTTCTACTGTGAAGACCCGTTCCTTTCCGCTCCGGGTTGCTTCTGACATTGCCATTTGGTTCACCTGAGCGGTGGTTGAGCTTCCTTTGATGACGCCGGCCAAGTAGCTTCCGACTCTCTCCCTTCCGTTTCGAGTTGCTGCCGACATTACGATTTGTCACCTGGGCAATGGTAGAACGGGAAAAGATGATAATTCTTATTTGACGACGATGTGTACGCATACACATGGCTGTGTAGAGTTCATCTTGGAAAAATCGGTTCAGCCCGAAGAGAGGACGACTGAACTCTTCTTTCTTCTGGCGAGCATGGACAGAAGACGAATTCTTTCGGAGTTGCAGAGGGAGAACCTCAAACTCAACGAGGTAGCCAAGCGTCTTGACATGACCGCCACGGAGACCCTCAGGCAGCTGCAGAGACTGACCGAAGGCGGTCTACTTGAGAAGATACCCGATGGAAAATACCGACTAACATCATATGTGAAATTGGTGCTCGACACCTCCTCGCCCTTGGAGTTCATCTCCAAGTTTAGGGAGTTCTTCCTCGTCCACGACGCTTCCCTCCTCCCAGCTGAGTACCGCGCCAGACTGGGTGAGCTGTCTGATGGTAAGCTGATGGCTACCACAACTGAAACCTTCAACAACACGACTGAGATGATAAAGAACGCGCGGGAGAGAATCGACGCGACGGTGGAGGTAGGTTTCGAAGTCCACCTCCAGATGATGAAGCAACGCCTAGAGCAGGGTGTGAAGGTTAGGTGGCTGATGCAAGAGAGCTTCCTCACCAAAGCCAGACAAAGGCTTCGTTCCGAGAAGCAACTTCCCGAGATCAGATCGATTCCGAGGCTATGTGGGCACATCTACGTTACAGACAAGGCAGCAGCCATCACGCTAAGGCGAAACGATGGAACAATGAGTCTAATCAGCCTTTACGGCGAAGACCCGCCCTTCCTGAAATGGGCAGCCGACCTGTTCGATGAGGAGTGGCAGAAAGCAAAACCTTGGTAGCCATGAGCTAGGTCGCTAGTTACTCTCCGTCAACGAAACGAATTGTGCATGGTTTAGAGTTAGAGCTTAGTAATCTTTGCTTCGGTGGAAACATTTGAGAGTGCTTGGCTGGATGAACACCGGACCTTTGTTAGGCTGCGGGTTTTTCTCGTCGGATAATTCGCTCACATGTCATATCTCTTCCACTAAACTGTTAGGGCGTTACTCAAGAATGGCTAGTTCAAATTGGCCTGCTCACATTTCAGAGCGGATGCACGTAAGATTTTGAGTCGATTGTGTTGAGTCGGCTTTCGAAAGCCAAATTCATCAGTCTTGAGACATACAAGAGAAACGGCGAAGCAGTTAGGACTCCCGTTTGGTTTGTAGAGGAAGGCGGCTTGATGTATTTTCATTCGCCTGCAAAATCTTGGAAGGTGAAGAGGCTTCAAAGGAACCCTGTCGTTCGCGTAGCACCTTGCGCAAGATTCGGCAGAATAGAGGGGGACTGGCTCAAGGGAAAGGCTACTCGGATCGATGGAGAAGAAGAAATCAAAAGAATCGTCAAGCTCGTAAACTCCTCGCAGTCGGGAGGGGATAGAATTCTTGGCTTGTTCGAGAAGAAGAATAGAGTTGCTTTCTCAATCAAGTTAGGTGCTGATTGAGCCATCAAAAAGAAATTCCGAACTGTTTGAGGATCAGTTCTTCTGATGGCTTCTGATGGCTGTCGATTGACGACCCAACCGGGACCTGCTGCTGCAGCCGTCGCTCCATGGCTGTATAGTCGCTGAGAAGAGTTCTTGCCATAGACGTAAGCTTAGCTTCTCCACCGCCTCTCCTGCTTGTGTGAGGCGTTCCACCCCGCCTCGTGATAATCACCGGTTTCCCGAGTCGATCTTCCATTCTGTGTACG
>Ga0187778_10003322_pt1 | contig 10830 bp, 8 predicted proteins | sample 1015_Q2_SP5_20_M_FD_132418 | JGI IMG/M metagenome (GOLD analysis project Ga0187778, IMG submission 132418) | Tropical peat soil microbial communities from peatlands in Department of Meta, Colombia - 1015_Q2_SP5_20_MG | ecosystem: Environmental > Terrestrial > Soil > Wetlands > Peat | place...
AAAGGGCAACTGGTAAACCGTGGGCAAAGAGCGAGCAGAACAGCAAAGTATTGACCTATAGGTGCATGAGCAGTTGAATAAATCTAGGCAGATCATAAGAATTGTAGTCTGACCTTTTCTCGCTGGTTGTTTAGGGAATCTTCACATGAGACGTAGTTTCATCATTGGGTTACTCCTAGTCTTCGCGGCAGGTTTGCAATCTGTTATGGCCCAAGACACAATGCAGCCATCGTCGGTATCAACTTTCTCAGGCAGCACTGCCATTCAGAAACTCACCGCATACGGTCTCACAAGATTGTACGGTTCCTCGGACGCCACAGGAAAGAACACAATCTTCGTCAGCCTACAGACCACGGCCGGCCCCATATATGTCGAACAAGTAATGCTTGGTCTCACACTCACCCAAACCAGTAACATCATCGCTCAGAACGTGGAATTCAACGGTTTCAACGGGGCCGTAATTTGCAGTGGCACAATCATTCCGTCTGGCACAGTGACTCTTGGACAGTTCTTACCTACATGTCCCAAGTCAGCAATGGTTGTAGATCCTGTCGGTAACTCTGCGATTGCAGCTTTCTCGAACCCCTACGCCACCACTCTGGGCTCAGTTTACAGTGTAAGCTTCGCAGCCTCCATATCTAGCGGAACAATAACTGGTTCAGTCTTGGCTGTGGTGACTGTTTGCGCTCCGGCGTCCGCCAACATCGTCTTGACTGTAAATGCAATTTGACAGAACGTATGAAGTTGTTGTGAGTCCAACACACAGCTCGCTCCTTGAATCGTCACAGGAAGAAGTTAATTCATTATTTTATGTTCGACAATGGTTCGATCCCCCAGTCGAGGAAGTCTTCAATTCCAATTTCCATCACCAAATCAGTGAATCCTCCTGGACCAATCCGGTTTTCTTATCCGGAGTCTTTCAAACCATCAGTTCAGAACGAAACTGTGGGAGCCTACTTGCAGCATCCAGAGTAGTTATGACGTGAACAACGTTTGGGTGTGTACAAGCACCGGTTGGATTCGAGCAGACTCATCCTCCATGCTTCAGCCGGAGCAAGGCATGCGGATTCTAATGATCAATTCGGCCACGTACCTAAGTTGATGAGTGAATCTACTTGATTCGCTAGAACGGAATCTTCCTGTCTATGGATGAAATTTTAGATTAAGAGGTTTAGAAAACCAAAAGAAGTGACTCGAGTCATCTAACCCTCTGTTTTCTATATAGAATCCCCTCGCAATATATAACAGGACTGGGTTCGCACACTTACCCAACGCCAGTAACTCAAACCGAGGTACATCGATTGGAAATCAGAAAAGTCCAGCGAGTTGGGCACTCTACTCTTACCGTCTCTCTTCCTAGCGATTGGGTCAGACAAGTGGGACTCAAGCAAGGAGGAGTAGTGACTCTTCGTCTTTCTGAATTTGGAGAGCTGATCGTAACTCCTGGAAGCGAGCTTGAAGGAGAAGAGACTACAATCTGCAAGATCAATGCAGATACTTGCAAGAATAGAGAGGTGCTCGGGCGTGTCATTACGGGAAATTACATCTTGGGTAGAGACACAATCATCGTCTCGTCCCAAGAGGGCTTGACGACTGAACAGGCTGCTGAGATTCGTGACTCGACCCATCGATTGAGCGGTTTAGGTATCGTTGACCAGTCCACAAATCAGACGATCATCCAATGTTTCCTTGACCCTTCGAAGTTCTCAATCACAAGTCTGCTGTCTCGACTGCACAAGGTGTCAGTGTCGATGCTCGAGACCTCCATGCAAGCACTGATGGACCGAAAATTCTCACTCGCACTGCAAGTGTTGGAACTTGAGGATGAAGCGGACAGACTTTACTGGTTAATACTCCGCCAGATATTCCGCGCGATATCGAAGATACCGCTGTCACGTCATATTGGCATTGAATCCGCCACAAACGCTGTAGGTTACCGGGCTGTATCGAAATACCTCGAAGAAATAGCCGATTGCAGCGAATCAATAGCCAATCAGATACTGAGCATAGCTGACGAGAAACATGATCAATCAAATCTCATAGTTGACGAAATCTGCAAGACAGGAATGGAGGCAGTAGAGATCTCGAAAGGCGCAATGGATTCACTTTTCATGCTGGACATAGAATTAGCTAATCGGATCATAGCGAAATGCAAGAATTATGAGAAACTCGAAAGAGATCTGACGGAGCAAGTCATGTCTTCAGTTCAGAATCGTAAGATAGCCGTTGCGCTCAGAGGTGTAGTTTGGAACCTTACTGAAATCTCCCGAGTAGCTAAGATGATTTGCGAAGTTGCCATCAACCGATATCTCGAAAGCAACACAGATGTCTGCCGCTACTGGAAGGAGCGGAAGAGCGGGGGAGAAATCCAATTCCTAAAGAAACTAGTAGTCTAGAACCATTTTTTGAACCAAGATCACTAGCGATAGTAGGCGCGTCCGAAACTCGGAACCGAATAGGATACGTACTGACGGAGAATATGCTCACAAACAGGCGCCAAGGTATCTTCAGAGGTGAAGTCTACCTTGTTAATCCAAAGCACTCGCAGATACTTGGCGAACCTTGCTATCCCAAAGTCTCCGACCTTCCGAGACCGGCTGAAACAGTAATAGTTGCCATACCATCAATTCTAGTCCCGGACGCGATAGAAGATGCAGGTCAGGCAGGGGCAACTGCTGGCATAGTCATATCCTCGGGTTTCGCTGAGATCGGAGACAGGGAGCTAGAGACGGAGCTAGTCCGAATCGCTTCGAAATACAACCTACGCATCTTAGGACCAAACTGTTTAGGAGTATACGACCCGTACACCGGGATGGACACACTCTTTCTGCCAGAAACTAAGCTGCTCTCGGACGGCAGAGAAGTAGTTGCCACACCCAGACCGAGACGTGGAACAGTCTCGTTACTTACACAGAGTGGCGCCTTCGGATGCGCGGCACTCGACTACATGGCTGGCCCACACGGAATCGGGATAAGAAGATTTGTCAGCTACGGAAACAGGTGTGACGTGACCGAGAGCGAGCTGCTTGAATACTTCGGAAACGATTCCAAAACTCGAGTAATCCTAACTTACCTTGAAGGATTATCAGAAGGCCGGACCTTCATACAGAAAGCCAAGGAGATTACGAAGAAGAAACCGATCGTAGCCCTCAAGTCAGGGAGATCGGAATCAGGCATAAGGGCGGCAGCATCTCACACAGCAGCACTCGCAGGATCCGACCAAATCTATCAAGGAGTCTTCAGACAAGCAGGCATCATAAGAGCACAGAACGTCGAAGAATTCTTCGACTTCGCCCGTGCACTAGCAATGCAACCTCCAGGTCTCACAGATAACGTTGCAGTTGTAACCAACGCAGGAGGCCCAGGAATCATAACGACGGACGCGTTAGAGGCGTCAGGGCTGAAAGTTCGAAAATTCCCTCCACGAATAATGACTAAGTTTTCCAAACTTAAAGCGGACAAGGAACTACTACCGGTTCTCTCAGGCACAAATCCGATTGACTTAACGGCAGAGGCAACTAGTCACATGTTCGCACTGACCTTGTCCATCCTACTCGACGATCCGAGTATTGGTGGAATTGTGCTCATAGCTTTGCATCACGCACCAACCATCCTCGATGATGCTGTGGGAATGATAGCGGAAACCATAGAGAAACGCAGCAAACCAGTGACCGTATGCGACATGGGTGAAACCGAAATGGCTGAGGCCATGCGAACTATGTTTGAGAAACGTGGAATCCCATCCTTTTCAATGCCTGAACGTGCAGCTCGCGCGCTCTGGGCACTTATTTACTACGGAAGATATTTGAGAGCTCACAACGTTACTGAATGGAGAGGGTGAAAGAGTTCTCTTTGTCGAATGCAGAGAGGCCTCTAGAAAAGGTCAGGGCGACTAAGCTAGATTCACTTGTCACAGACCTTATCGAAGTTCCCCTGAATAGTAATCTGCGCAAAGTAATCTCAATCATGGTTGAAGAGGGAGTCCATGAACTCCTGATGCCCGATAAGAAACGGTGCGGGATGATAACGGTAGCAGACGCTTTGCGTGCGAGCATGGAGACGAAGCCCGGAGCATTAGTGACTCATATTCCAGTCATGACGACTGAAACTACGGTCGGAGAAGCCGCCCGCATTATGACAGATTACAAGATCGGCGCGGTTCCAGTCTCAGACGGCCGCAAAATAACTGGTCAGGTGACAAATAGGAATCTCCTCCACTTGTTGAAAGGAAACCTGGCGGATCGTAGAATATCATCCGTCTCTAAGGAAAATCCAGTAACAATGAATGCGGATGATTCTGCTACGTCTGCTCGAGAACTCCTCATACGCAAACGGATTAACCACATTCCCGTTAAACACCGAGACAAGTTAGTTGGATTAGTGACTTCGAATCAGATTCTTGGGGTGCTGCCAAGTCGCGAACGAGTTGGCATGAAGTCAATTAACCCTGAAACTCGGTCCGGCCTCGATTTCCCATTGAAAGACATCATGGATCCTGACCCTTTAACGAGCGCACCTCAAGACTCATCAGAGGAATCATTGAATAGGTTGTTGCGACTTGACAAGACATGCGTTCTAGTCGCCCAATGGGACGAGCTTCAAGGCATCGCGACGCGAGGCGATTTCATAGCCCTCCTCGCGGAACTTGAGCAAAAACCAGAAGTCCCAATTTACATCGTTGGCCTCCCAGACGACCCCTTCGAGGCAGAAGTAGCCAAACAGAAGTTCAAGCGAACAATTAATCAGCTACACAAGATTCTACCGCAAATCCTCGAAGCCAGATCTGTAATCAAGTCAACAACAAGCAAACCAGGCAAAGAACGAAGGCGATATGAAGTAAGAGTACACATCAAAACGCCTAAGAACGCCTACAGTTACATGGCGAGCGGCTGGCAGCTCGCGGAAGTCTACGACACTATCACAGACAGACTTAAACGGATACTGTCTCAGAAGGATCAGCGACGGAGAAATAAAGACGTCAGAGAACGCGAGTAAAGCTCAGGATCGGCAAACATTCGAGGAAAAAGAAGATGCTACTACCAACCAAAATGAGACGAATCGAAATCATCGTTCCGAAGAGGAACTTTGAAGATGTGATGCTCTACCTTCGCGAATTAGGCATCATCGAACTGTTAGACGTAAAGGAGATGATCAAAGGATACGGCGAAGGCGTCTCCCCAACATCAGTATCAGACCGCCTCTATAGACTAACGACCCTCGAATCAAAGGTTAACACCGTAATTACCGCCCTTAAACTGCTACCGTCACCCTCAGTAAAACCGACGATAGTCGACGCTCGCATGTCTGACGAGCAGATTACAGAGTCAGAACGTAAAATAGGCGAAATCGAACAAAAAGTTACATCTGCTTCCAATGAAGCAGAAGCACTGAAATCACTCATCAACTACGCGGAACGGCAGCTCAAGCTAAGCATCGAGGAAATAGCAAAGATTGAGAACGTAAACTCACCCGAAGGTCGAAACAAACTCGAGGAAATAGTAAGCGGCATCTTCCAAACTCTAAAACCGGCGGAGCTCAAGTTTGCTGAACCTCTGAGTCAACTGATCGAACAGAAAGGTCTCGAAGACGCCATCGTAAACGACATCACAGATAACGTGGCGAAATTACTATCAGCCAAGCGAAGCGAGAGTGCCATCGCGGACGCCGTCACGCAGACGCTCGGCTTGAAGATGAAAGCAATAGTCAGGAGCAAACGACTAACTTACGAAGCTACAAGCCGAATTGAAGAAGCGAAGAAGCGACTCGCAGAACTCGACAACGAGCTTGAGGAGATCAAACGAACTGATGGACAGTATCTCCTGATCGAACGCGAAATTGTCGGAGCTGAGCGAGTATTCGAACAAGCGAAAGGGCTTTGCGGAAAGACTGAAACGACATACATGATTGAAGGTTGGATCCCAACTTCAAAAATCTCTCCCGTTTCAATGCACTTGAAAACAATGTGCAACGACGAGGTGATAATTAGAAGTTGGGCGAGCAAGAACGGCCCCACGAACCTTCACAACCCGAAGGCCGTCGCAATCTTCCAAAAATTGACCGTTGGATTTGGCATTCCTAAAAGCGACGAAGTAGATCCCACGGTGCTATGGCTAATCACCTATCCGATCTTCTTCGGATTCATGTTCGGCGACGTTGGGAACGGGATAGTTGTAATCATTATCTCGAGCATCATTTACAGGTACAAACGACGGGGTCTAGTGATACCGGATATCGCCTTCGGCGGCATGGGTGGCGTGTTCAACATGGTAATCCAAGGATCCGGACTTTTAATCTTCAGCGGCGCCGCTGCGTTAGTCGTAGGATTCCTCTATGGCACCGTTTTCGGAAACGTCGAATGGTTCAGAATGCTCACGGGCCTACCGGGACCACTTTGGTTTGAACCCTTCGACAATATTCGACTCATGCTCAGATTGTCAATCTCAATTGGAGTGGTCCACATCATCTCAGGACTCGTTCTGGACATTTTCAATAAAGCCTACGCGAAGGAATATCGGGAGCTAGTATCCGGGCCACTCGTCTGGCTGTGGTTTTACGGCGCGTTTGGAATAACCCTGCTTCAATATGGACTCAGATTTCCCAATTACCTTTTCAACCCAGCCAATAGCGTCGACATCTTCATGAGAATCGGAATCCCCCTCATCGCAATGCTCGCGCTTAAAGCATGGGCTGAAGGTCCAATGGGACTCATGCACGCGTTCGAATCATTGCTTGCATCCTTGTCACACACCATTTCTTACGTCCGAATCCTCGCAATGAAACTGATCGAAGACGTCTTCTACCATCTGTTCAATGGTGTCCTCATCTTCTTCACCGCATGGGGAACGCTGGCTGGTGACGTTGTAGGCTACACTATGTTTGGAGCCTTGACTGTGGTCCTAATCTTCATACTCGAAACAGCGTTCGTTTTCATGCAATCCCTTCGACTCCACTGGGTCGAATGGTTCCTCAAATTCTATGCAGGAAGCGGCACCGAGTTTAAACCCTACACCGCGGACCGAACCTACACAAGAGTGAGGACTGGCATCATCTAACCAAGTTGCGCTACTTTGAACATACATCATGGTCCGTTTATATCGATCAATTTCGCAAATCAGAACATAGCCTTCGATCGAGGTTTGAAGAACGATCTATCTCGATGCCCTGCAGACTCACAAGAGTACGGACGAAATCGTAGCCGACCTACAGGAATATGGTCTTACTAGAAACGAAGCACGCGTACTCTTCTTCTTAGCTAAGTCAGGGTTATCCCGGGCAAGTGGAGTAGCAAGGTCGGTCCAGATTAACCGCACTGAGACTTATCGAACGATTAGGAATCTCCAACACCGCGGGCTCGTAGAGGCTACGCTTGAGAGACCCGTACGCGTTCAATCCGCCCCGTTCGAAAAGTGCCTGCAAATTTTGATAGACGAAAGAAAAGCACGACTCAGGACGCTTGAACGGCGAGGCGAAGACCTTCGCAGAGTATTCGAGACAATGCGAGTGGAACCTGTACGACAGGAGATAGAGCGCTTCCAAGTGATAGAAGGCAGGGCCAGGATCGAACAGAAATTGCAATCAATGTACACTCAGGCCAAAAAATCAGTAATGACGGTCCTATCTTCGGCAGAATTGCTGCGGGCAGAAACTTCTGGCCTCTTTGACCTACTCGATCAATTTAGCCAATCGAAAGTCAAGATCAGAGCAATTACCTCAATCAATCACTCCAGCCTCAGCCTAGTTGAGAAATTAGCTGAATCGATTGAAGTGAGGCATCTTGACCTTAAGGCACGTCCTGTTCCTCGAGTCTCGATAATCGACGATGCAGAAGCAATTTTTGAAATTACAACTGATGAGGTTCAACGGAACGAGGAGGTCGCGTTATGGATAAACAGCCGCCCTTTCGTAGGGAACCTCCAAGCATACTTTGAAGAAATATGGGCCTCTGCCACCCCCGCAAGCAGAGCCATCGAAGCACTGAAAAACGGAATAAACTCCGACGACCTAAGGATCTACAAGGACCGTAACGACGTAGCCCGAAAATTCAGCAACATGATCGAAGCAGCTGAACAAACGGTTGAAATCTGGACTACCATGCGCGGAATTCAGGCGCTCGCGGACTTCCATCTCGCACAGCTTAAGCATGCTAAAAGCCAAGGTGTGAAGACACGCGTCCTCGCACCAATCACTAGCGAAAATACGGAAGGAGCACGTAAACTAGTGCCCGTCGCTGAACTGCGGTATTCTGAAGCCCTAGGACCTGCGGGGATTATCATCGTGGACCAAAGGGAACTCATGCTTTATGAAAGATACCCGGACGACAACCAAGCCGACATAGGAGCCGACGTAGGATTCTGGACCAATAGTAGACGATTCATAGAGACGATGAGCAGAGCTTATGATGCTCTGTGGAAAGGTGTATTCGCCATATACCCGTCGAAACGTCGCGGTCTTCATGGTTAAGAGCGGCAGCGCATAAAAGGCGGGCGACCGATGAGGCATATTCGGTGAGACCTAGAGTTGGCTGCATGCTGCCTACCAACACCAACTTCGACCATATTGTCGAGATTAGTCAGCTTTGCGAACGGCTTGGCTACCATAGTGTATGGGCATTTGATCACCTTGCTCCCTACTGGCTAAAGTCTGGAGCGAGCTTAGAATGCTGGACTACGCTTGCGTCTCTTGCTCCTCACACCAAGGATATCAAACTAGGTAGTCTCGTTACAAACGTCAATTTACGCCACCCCTCCCTCTTGGCAAAGATAACAAGCTCACTCGACAACATTACTCACGGGCGCGTCATCCTAGGAATTGGTACGGGAGACATGTTAAGCAAACGGGAACTCACATCTTTCGGCTATCGATACGAACCTATCGATCAGAGAGTAACGCGTTTGCGTGAGACCATTCAAATCTTGAAAGGTCTTTGGTGTTCAGACGATTTCTCGTTTGTCGGTAAATACTTTCGCCTATCGCATACAAACTTGGAACCCAAACCAACTCAGCATCCTCACCCTCCAATTTGGATAGGCGGGAAACATCACAAAGTGTTAGACTTGGTTGCGGAACTCGCAGATGGCTGGAATTACTGGAACATAAACCGAAAAACACTGTCATCAAAAACGAACTATCTACGGAACAAATGTTCACGCATGGATCGCTCGTTCAACCACGTAACCAAATCTTGGTCCGGAACCATTCCTTCGTGCTATTCAACTAGTGAGCTAGTTGACTATTTGGAAGGCCGATCAGACGCTGAAACCCGATATTTCATAGGATATTTCGGTAGACCCACCAAATTGGCCCTGGAAGAGTTCTCAGACGCCGTCAGCAAGCTCTAATGAACCCACTCACTTAGTAACGTCACGTAGAAGCTAAGGAATGAAGTCAGAAACCGTTCTCATCACCAAGATAAGTACAATGCAGCTTAAAGTAGGTAACAGACTTCAGGAAAAGGGGGTCAGTCTCAGTGAAGCGCTCAATGAAGCTTTTCGAGCGTTTGCTCGACACTGATGTGAAGGCTGACCTACTGACGTTATTTCATAATGATTCTAATCTGTCTGAAACATCCGACGGCCTCGCTAGAAGAGTGGGAAGGAACCCTGCTGAAGTTTACCGAGAGCTAGAGGATTTGGTAGAGCTAGGTATCCTGAGAAAAGTCGAAATGTACTCTTTTGGCATTGATAGGGATAAGGAGATTCAGGACGCAATCTCTAAGCAACTAGCTCTCGGAGAAATAGTGGATAGTCAAACAGAAGTTGAGCAAATCGCTACTCTCCCCAGAGTATCGACGGGTCTCGAAGTGCTCGACAATGTTCTCCCCACAGGGATGCCACAAGTAAGCACGGTCTTAATTCTCAACGATCCTGGATCGGGTGATGAAAGTCTCATTGCTCATTTCGTAAGCAAGCAGGTCATGGAAGGAAAGTCGACGATCTATGTGACGCTTGATAACTTTCCCGCAAATATCCGACAGATCACGCAGACTCAGGTAACTCAGGAGAACGCTGACTGGTCTTCGCTAGCGTTTGTTGATTGCTACTCCAAGACAGTTGGGGTGGAGAGTGATGAACCTCACATAGAGGACCCAGAGAACCTCTCTGCCATAAGTATTGCAATATCTGACATTATGAACAAGAAACCTATCTCTCTCATTGTACTGGACTCGTTCAATACGCTGATCCGGAAGAGGGGCGTCAGGTCGGCGATCGAATTTCTACGCGTTATTGTTGCGCGTGCCCGCCAAGCAAAGTGCTTATGCCTGGTCACTATGAACCGCAAAGCGTTTCATCCGGCCATGGTTGCATCCGCTCAGGACGTTGTTGACGGCGTAATCGAATTGAGAGTCGAAGAAGGTGCGGACGGAATAGCACGTTCGCTTAGGATCCTTAAGATGGTGGGTACGAAACATCTTACGACGTGGACTCCGTATGATATCTCAGATGAGGGCAAGTTTGTTCCGGCTAAGAGCGCTGGAAAGCAGATGAGCTTATCCTAGTTCTTTCAATTTCGCCGGGAGATACTTATCTACAATATATGCGAGTCCGTACCGACTGAATGCTTCTTGTTCCGCTTTTCTCTTGACTTTTAGGAATGTTGCAATCTCCCGCTTCCAGAGTTTGCCTTCGTACCTCGGGTCCTTCTCTAACTCGTACAATCTCTTAATGTCAAGATCTGTGAGGGGATCACTTGGGAGCTTGTAGTCAACTATGTCTGAAGCCCACACTCCTGCCCATTTGGCGTCTGGTGTGTTTAACTCCCTGAGGTGCGCTGCGTTAGCGGAGCCAGCTATGATCACGTTTGCGATATGCATTCCCCAGGGGTCGGCGTCGC
>Ga0187778_10003323_pt1 | contig 10830 bp, 11 predicted proteins | sample 1015_Q2_SP5_20_M_FD_132418 | JGI IMG/M metagenome (GOLD analysis project Ga0187778, IMG submission 132418) | Tropical peat soil microbial communities from peatlands in Department of Meta, Colombia - 1015_Q2_SP5_20_MG | ecosystem: Environmental > Terrestrial > Soil > Wetlands > Peat | place...
CGACTTCTCCGCCTTGCGGAGGGCTTATGAGGCGGGCCGGGTCTATGTCGCCCCTAATCCCTTCACCTATGCCACACGCAGCGACAAGCGGTTGTTGGAATGGCTATCGCTGCCTCATTGGGATGAAGATTTGGGGATACACCCCGGGGAACGTCAAATCTTGAGCGCCCATATGCCGGAGACGCATCTGGTACGCGCCGAAAACGTGGAAATACTGGCGCAAAGAAAACACGACTTTGTCTTCAAACCCCTCCACGGATTTGCAGGGCGCGGGCTACTCGGCAGCGCCGCAGTGGGGCAGGCGCGCCTGCGGCGTCTCGTGAAACACGGTGAGGGCTATGTAGCGCAGAGATGGATTCCAAAACCTTGCATCGAAGTCGAGGGGGTACCCTTATGGACGGATCTTCGGGTGTGGGCCTATCGGGGGGAGATCTTTCTCCTTTCGGGTCGCGCCTCCCGGCGGCAGGACCGGCTGGAGTTAACGCCTCCGGGCGGGTGGCTGCCTACGTATGCGTCTCTTTAGCGTCTGACCGTCCTTAGACAGGACCAACTAAGTTATCCACTCTGTCCGGTTTTATAGGGTCGACCCGAAGTTGTGAACCGGCGTCCGGTATCAGCGTCCAACCAAGACCAGCCCGCGATTCCGTAACGCTGGATTAAACGTAACTTTGCGACCGTGCGAGATTCAACGTCGAGACGACTCAGCAGTGGTCAAACTTCAACGCCGGTTCACACTGCAGCTAACACGGAGCGTCGCGATGAGTACCGATAACAAGGCCGTGATGCGGCATATCTTTGCGGAGCTGGCTCGAGGAAATCGCAGGCCCTTCGCAGAGGCAATGGCCGAGGACTTCTGCTGGACAATCGCAGGCTCATCAACCTGGGGCCACACCTGGCGCGGGAAAGAGGTGGTCCTCAACGAGCTGATGAAGCCACTATTCGCTCGTTTTTTCGGATATCTACACCTGCGAGGCGCACCGTATGATTGCCGAAGGTGATTACGTAGTCGTTGAGGCGCGCGGCAAAGTGATGACTAAGTCCGGCAAGGCGTACAACAACAGTTACTGCTACGTCTGCCGTCTGCTCGACGGCAAGTTGGTGGAAGTCACGGAATACATGGATACCGAAATGGCCGCTGCTGTGCTAGGGCCGCCGTGATGTCGCCGGTCTCGGCATTACCGGTTGGCTACACAACGCGTTCAAACCTTGGGCCAGGGGTTGCCTCCTTACTTCTGTGCCCGATTGATCGCTGCGCCGGTTGCCCCCATTAGCAGGCGCGGGTTGACGGATCGTCAACCTTGCAATACGAGTCCTGAAGGCTACTTAGAGCGTTTCTGGACCGCATAGCCACTGGCTCCAAGCAAATGCAACGAAACGTAGGTCTCATCGCCGACCACCCAACTGTCATCGCCGGGAGGGCCGGGTGGGACGTAAAACACGTCGCCCGCCTGCTCGATCGGGTTACCGTGCGAGAACGCCCGCGCACGCGCCGCAGTACGCGCGCTACTGCGGACCGCTCCTAAGGACGCTGCTCCGCCGCCGATTCTGCCCCCGCAGAATGGCTTTCTCTTCCTCGATCGCTCGAAGTTCGCCTCGGCCTTCGCCGCGGACGTCGCACCGGCGGAAGCGGCCTTCATGGCGGACTCACAGGTACCGTGGGGCGTGAATTGCCTGGCCGGCGTGATCTCCGAGCCGGCCTGGAGGAGCAAGCGCAGCTGGTACCTGGTCACTACCGAGGACAAGATGATCCCACCGCCGCTGCAGCGCCAGATGGCCACGCGCGCGAATGCCACGGTGTCGGAGACTAAGGGCAGCCCATGCGATCTATGTGTCACAGCCGCAAGCCGTGATCAAGTTGAGCGAGCAGGCCGCCAAGGCGAGCGACTGATCTGATGCAGCCAAGCGGGGGCCCACAATTGTGGGCCCCCCTGCGGCCCTATCGTCCCTAAGCGGGTTTCGCAACGTTTGTCACCGTACATAGCTGCTTTGCTAACGCGGTGAGCGTCTGCGCTTCTGCCAGTGGCAGGCTGGCATCGAAGGTCGCCTCTACTTCTATGTCTGCTAGCCGGCTCGGCGGAACCGGCGCCTTGCGACCTGTCACGCTGACCTCGAACCCAACCCGCTTTAGGCCTTGGTCCGCAAACGCCGCGTAGCAGCTGAGGGCGAAGCAGGTGCCGATCGATACGAGTAGCACTTCCACTGGGCTCGTGAAGCCGGGGTCGATCTGAGCGGGCAGGGGTACCCCGTTCCGCAGGACTGCCAGGGGACCGGCCGGCGGCGAGACGATCTTCACGGTCCATTGTTTCGGAGTTGCGTTCATGTACTTTGTTGCTCGAGTTGTGCGCGATCCAACTCGCGCAGGATGCGGCCGCCTTCCAGCAAGGCGGCCCGATGACACATATGGGCAATCACGCCCGCGTCGTGACTCACCAGAACGAGCGTCATGGCATGTCTGGTCTGCAGGCGGTTCAGCAAGTTGAGTATTCCGGCCTGCACCGAGACGTCCAGTGCCGAGGTCGGTTCGTCCAGCAGCAGCAACCGCGGGCGCCGCAACACGGCCCGTGCGATTGCCACGCGCTGGCGCTGTCCACCCGAGAGCTGATGCGGATAGCTGTGCCCGTGGTGCGCTTCGAGCCCCACCTCCGCGAGGGTAGCGTACACACGGCGCAGCGCTTCCGGCCGCCTGAGGCCTTCCACGAGCAGCGGCTCGATCAGGATGCGCTCCACCGTATGGCGCGGGTGCAGCGACGCTACGGGATCTTGAAAGACCATCTGCACTTCGCGTCTCAACTGCCGGTCGAAAGAGTGTCCGGCACGCAGCGGCTGTCCCAGAAGAGTCACTTCCCCGCGCCACCTAAGGTTGAGGCCCGCCAGCACGCGGAGCAAGGTCGATTTGCCGCTGCCCGAACGACCCATGAGGCCATAGATCTCACCGTCCGCAATGGTCAGCTCGAGCGTATCGATCACGTTGCGCTCGCGGCGGGAGTGCGTGAGCGGTACGCTCAGGGAACGGGCGACGACGGCGTTCATGCCGGCAAGTCGTCAGTGATTAGAGCTGGATCGACTACAGGCAGCACGGTCCCATACGTCCGGCCGCTCGGGCGAGAAGCCCACAGCGCGCGAGTGTACGGGTGCGACGAGCGTGCCAGGTCAGCAGCCCGCCCTTGATCGACGATACGACCACGGTACATGACCAACGCGCGGTTGGCGTGGCGTGCAACCAGCCGCAGGTCGTGGCTGATGAGCAGCAGTCCCATGCGGCGGGTCTGCACATGCCGACGGATCAGTTCCATCACCTGTTCGCGCAATGCGGCGTCCAGGGCAGAGGTCGGCTCATCTGCGATCAGTACCTGAGGGTCATTCAGCAACATCATGGCCAACACGACCCGCTGGCCCATACCACCGGAGATCTGATGGGGATAGGCAGTCAGCACCCGTTGCAACTGCATGAGGCCCACGGCTTCGAGCATCGCGGCGATGCGCTCGCGCCGCTCGGCAGCTGACAACCGTTGGTGCACGCGCAGCGCCAGATTCAGCTGGTGGCCGACGCGCAAGACGGGATTGAGGCTGTGGCGTGGGTCCTGAAGCATCAGCGACAGGCGCGCCCCCCGCAGGCGATTCCATTCGCTCGTCGAGCACCGCTGCAGGTCGACTTCCCCCAGTCTCAGGTGCGCGGCTTCCGCGGCGAGCGGCGGCTCCAGCAGGCCGAGCACGGCACGCGCCGTCAGCGACTTGCCGGAGCCCGACTCGCCGACCAGTGCGACACACTCGGAACCCAGATCGAACGACAGGTCGGGGATGATGGTATAGGACCGCCTGGGGTCTGCGAGACGCACCGAAAGATGCCCAACCGATAACAGCGCGTCATCGGGCATGGCGCGGATCTCCGTGATCTCGCAAGCCCTCGGCGGCGAGGTTGAAGGCGAGGCTTGCGACAAAGATCAGCAGGCCCGGGAATGCGGCGATCCACCACTGCTCGAAGATCACCTTGCTGCCATCGGCGACCATCATGCCCCACTCCGGCGTGGGTGGTCGCACACCCAAACCCAGGAAGCCAAAAGCGGACGCTGCGAGAATGATCGACGCCAGGTCCAACGCCAGACGCACCTGCAAGGTAGGCACGCACGCGGGTAGGACATGCCCGCATAGCAGCCGCACACCGACGATGCCCTGCATGCGCGCCGCGTCCAGGTAGTCGCTCTGCCTAAGAACGCGCGTCTGCGCGCGCGCGAGTCGCGCGTACGCGGGCCAGCCCGTTAACACCAGAGCCAGGGCGCAATTGAGCAGCCCCGGTCCCAGCACGGACACGAAGGCCAGGGCCAGCACCAACGGCGGGAAGGCCATCACCAGGTTGGTCAACGCGGTGAGCATGCGGTCGATCCAGCCACCCAAATACCCTGCAACGATGCCAACGAGGAGCCCCAGCGGCACCATGAACAGCGCCACCAGTGCGACCAAGCCGAGGGTGGCGCGGGCGCCGTATAACAGGCGCGACAGGACATCACGACCCAGCCCGTCGGTTCCGCAGGGGTGCAGCAGTGACGGCGGCTGCAACCGCAGGGCGAGATTCTGTGTCAGAGGATCATGGGCCGAGAGCCACGGCGCCAGGAGCGCCGGTACCACGATTAGTAGTAGCAGGAGCGAGCCGCCCAGCAGCGAGGGTGGCAATGCTTGATACCCTGACCCATCACGCCATAGCGCCGAGGCATGTGGCTGCTGGGCGCTCATGTGCGCGGATCGAGCAGCCGTACCAGGAGGTCGGTCACACCATTGATGAGCACGAAGCAGGCACCGATCACCAAGGTGCTTCCCAGGATCGCGGGGGTGTCGGCGGCAAACAGCGCCGTTGTCAGGTAGCGTCCGATGCCAGGCCGAGCGAATACCGTTTCCACCAAGACTGCGCCCTGCAGCAGGTTCGTGTAGGTCAGCGCGAGTACGGTTAGCACGACGCTTGCGGTAGCCGGCAGCATGTGACGCAGCAGTACCGTCCATCGGCCCGCGCCGGTTGCGCGCGCCAACAGTACGTATTCCTTACTGGCCTCCGTCAACAATGCGACCCGTGTCAGCTGAGCGATGTTGCCGACCGCATAGGCCACAAGCAGAAGCGTGGGGAGCACCAGGTGGCCGACCGCGCTTGCGAAAGCGCCCTGAACGCCGCTCCGCCAGGCATCCAGCAGCACCAGACCGGTCGGCATGTCGATGGTGTATTCGTAGGCATCATCGAGCCGTCCGGGCCCGCCGACCCACTGCAGCCGAGCATAGAACAAATAAAGTGCGAGCAGGCCCAGCCAAAAAATCGGTAGTGAGTTGCCCGCGAGCGAGAGCACCCGTAGCAGCGCGTCTGTTGCGCCGCCGGGATGCGCCGCGCTCACCATCGCCAGCGCGAGACCCAACAGAATGCTCACCACCATCGCGAGCGTCGCCAGTTCGAGTGTCGCCGGAAACACGCGGCGCAGGTCCCGCGCGACCGGCGCGCCCGTTGATTGCGACACGCCCAGGTCTCCGTAGATCACTCCAACCGCATAGCGCCCCAGGCGTTGCGGCCATGGAAGGTCGAGCCCCATGTTGTGGCGCGCCTGTTCGTAAGTAGCGGCACTGGCATGCTCCCCCACCAACTTCAGTGCGGGATCCACGGGGCTCAGCGAGGAAAGCGCGAAGGTCACGCATAATAGGGCCGCCAACGTGCCGGCCAGAGTGGCCGCTGAGCGCAGGAGCGTCGCCAGCGCCCGCTGCGTCGCTGCGCGACCGTCGGGATTCACTTCGTCACCTGGTCGTAGTACACCATGTCGGCGTTGAGTCCCTGCCGGTAGCCGCGGATGTTGGCGCGCATCACCAACTGGCTGCGCTCCTGCAGCGCGATGACATACGGGGAGCTGCGCTGGACCTCCGTTTGTATCTGCCGGTACAGCTCCCGGCGCCGGCCCGTATCTGGTTCGCGGACGGCCGCCAGGGTCAGGGCGCTCAACTCCGGTATTTGCCATCCGGCGCGCTGAGCAATCGACGTGGTGCCATCATCCAGGTTCAAGGCAAAGGCGCTGGCGCTCGAGTGGGCGTCAAAATAGTCCGGTATCCAATAGAGCCATACAGCCTGCACCCTGTGACTGCGCACGCGCGTGTAGACCTCGCCGGTGAGGGCGGGCTGGATTTGCAGCCGGATGCCGGCGGCGGCGAAGGTCGCCTGCAAGCTCTGGGCGATTTCCGTGAAAGGCGCCTGGTTGAAGACATCAAGCGTAATGGTCACACCGTGATCCAGGCCGGCAGCGTGGAGGATGGAACGTGCCCGGGGGATGTCCAGTCGATAGGGCGTATCGTCGAGCGCGCCCGGAAATCCCGATGCCAGAAACGCCTGGTGTACCAGGTACTGGTCCTTCAGCAACTGGTGCGCGATCCCCTGATAATCGATGAGCCAGCGCGCCGCCTGCCACAACGCGGGGTTCGCAAGCTCGGGTGCGGCGGTGTTGGTCGTATTGAACAGCAGGTAATGCACCGCGGCTGAAGGGAACTCCCACAGTTGTAAGCCGGGCTGGCCGCGTAGCCCGGCATACTGATCCGGGGCGAGATCACGGGCAATGTCGGCATCGCCCACTCGTACCAAGAGCTCACGCGTCGCGGCACCGGGCACACTGCGGATGACGATCGTTTTCAGCCGTGGCGCATCCCCCGGCGAGAGCGGGTTGGCATCGAGCACCAGAGCCTCGTGGGGGATGTAGCGGCGGATTCGGAACGGTCCGCTGCCGGCTGAATGGTCGTGCAGCCAGCGGTTTCCCAGGTCTCCTGCCGTGGCGTGACTCGCAGCCTCCCGCTCGTCGACGATGGATGCGACTGTTGAGCCAAGGACGCTCAAAGCGAACGATGGTCCGACCGGCGCGCTCCAAGTGACGCGCACGTGGTGTTCATCGACCTTTACCAGGTGCTGGTCGACCGTGTCTGCGGTCCAGCCGAGTCCATTCAGGATGAATGCCGGGGAGAGGTTCAGCTTTACCGCACGACTTAGCGACCAGATCACGTCCTCGGGACGCACGGCGTGGCCGTTGGCGAATACAGCGTCCGGACGCAGGTCAAAAAGCAGCGAGCCCGGTTCGGACTGCCAGCCCCCTGCGAGTCCGGTACTGATGCTTTCGGGGTGGTCGGGGTCAGGCTGCACGAGCCGCTGATACAGGCTCGTGAACGCCTGCATGCTGGATAGCTCGTAACCTTCAGCAGGATCCAGGCTCACAATGTCGTCGAGGCTCTGGGCCACGACCAGAACCTGCGGCGGACTGGCGGCACACGTTCCATGCAGACCGCAAGCGGCTATCAGCAGTGCCGCCACCCGGCGGCGGCGTGATCTGGGAATTTCAGAAGAACTTGTACTTGAGTCCGACCTCGACATAGCGGCCCTCGTCATTGTACAGCGACGGGTCGTACGGGGGCTGCCCGGGGAAATTCAGGAATATCGGGTCAAAGGGCGGATAGCGATCAAACAGGTTGTTGACCCTGCCATAAATGGTGAGCTTCTGAACTCCGCTGTACTCGAGGTTGAGGTCGAATAGGCCGAAAGAAGGGATTCGAGGCGGAACCCCGACTATCTCTTCGGCATACGGGCCGCTGTACCTGTAGGTGAGCGCCGCATCGAAATCGTGCCAGTACCAGCCGAACGTCGTGTTGCCCTTCCAACGTGGGAAGCTCGCGCCGTACGGCGTGTTCATTGCGAGGTCGTTACCTGCGAAATTGACGGCCACCCCGTAGCTGGTCTGGGTGAATTGAGCCACGTAGGCCCAGTCCGCGGCCAAGCGGAAAGTACCAATCGATGTCGGCAATGCGTAGCGCCCAGTCAGCTCCAAGCCGTCGGTCACCAACGAGTTCAGATTCTCAACGCTCATGTTGACGTACAGGATCTCCCCATTGGTACCTCGCACCACGATGGCGGGATCATTTGCATCTATCAGCGCCTGGATGTTGGGAGTGCCTATCACGTCCTGGATCGCGACGCGGTACAGGTCCACGGCAAATTCCAAATTCGGCGAGGGCTCCCACTCCAAGCCGAGGTTGTAGTTCTGGGTGTGTTCTGGGCCGAGGGTCGGATTGCCGCCAACCACCACCGGTACGCCCAGTTGCTTGTCGGGGGTGGAGGAATACGGATCGGTAGCCGACTGGATGCCGGTTGTTGCTTCCAGCGAAGTCTCCGCCAGCGTGGGTGCACGAAACCCGCGGCCGTACGAGATATAGGTGTTCAGCCCTGTCACCGGCTTGAACGACAGCGCAAAGCGTGGCGAAAAAGCCGAGCCGAAGTCGCTGTAGTGGTCGTAGCGACTCGACTGGCTGAAGACCAGATTGGAGAGCAGGGGAATGTTGAACTGGTAATAGACCGCGGCAACGTTGCGCTGGCCGTTAATGGCTTGCAGATAGACTGGAGTGACCAGCCCCGCTGCCTGGAGCGGATAATTGTCCGCGACCTGGCTCTCATGCAGCAACTGTGCGCCGATGCCTGCCCCCACGCCTCCGGCGGGCAGCCGAAACAGCGAGGTAGTGGACGCCGACAGGTCCAGGGTGTCGAGTTTGGAGATCGCCAGGTTGCTGTCGTTCTCGTAGACGCCGTCGAGGCCGTTAGGCGTCTGACTGGGATCGGCAAAGTCGAACACCGAGTTGTTGAAGACGTTCTGCAGGCCGGCGAGACTCAACAACCCGGTTGCGTCGTTGTCGACCGTGCTCTGGGAATGACTGATCGTGGCTTTCCAGTCCCACGCCCCCCATCCGGCAGTGTTGAAGCTGCCCTCGAGGCCCGCGAGAGCACGATAAAAATTGGATTGCACGGTAAGGCCGAGCGGTTGCCCCAGAAAGGTGTAGGACAGCTGCGTCGGAACGCCGTATGGATTGTAAATGTTGGAGGCGGGGACGAGGCCGCTGTAACTGGCATAGCCCTCGTTGGTGGAATTGGTCTGGTAACCAGTGGTGATGTTGCGACTGTCCCAGAGCTGCAACACGCCGTTCACCTCATCGGCCAGGCGCACTGTGAGATCGGCGCTCGCCTGAAAGCGTTCTACGTGCGGATGCAGTGAAATGCCGTTTGCCGTACTCACCGCGCAGGCGGTACCGCTGCCCGGGCCACTGAGGAGCGTGCCGGCCTCAGCGACCGTCCCGCCCGACGGACAGGGACTCAGGGCAGCTCCGGTGCTACCTCCGCCAGGACTCCAGTAGTCGGCAGCGCCGGTGAAGACACCCGCGTAGGTCTGGTTGCGCGTGTTGGCGCGTTCCGCCAGGGTATAGCCGCCCTGCAGGAAATAAGTGGCGGTGGCGGTAAGGTTGTAGCGGTCCTGCTGCAGGTCGCCGATACCACCCAGGAGCGAGAACCTGCGGGTGGGTTCGCCCCCGTGGGTTGCCTCGCCGTAAGCCGCCTCGGCCTCTAGCCCTTTGTACCCCTTGCGGGTAATGATGTTGACGACACCAGCGATGGCGTCGGAACCGTACTCCGATACGGCGCCGGTCTTCACGATCTCGATGCGCTCGACGAGGTTCATGGGCAGAGCGTTGAGGTCGAAGAAGCTGTCATAACCGTTGGACGGCCAGCCATACGGCGCGACGCGTACGCCATCGACCAGCACCAGGGTGTACTTCTCGGACAGCCCGCGCAGCGCGATGCCACTGCCGCCCCAGGCTCCAAAGGCGAAGTTCTCAGCCCAGCTGCTCGCAGAGTTGACAGCCAGGTTGCGCAGGTAGTCCGCTACCGTGACTTGACCGCTCCTGGCAAGGTCCTCGGCACTGATGACCTGAACTTGGTTGAATTCAGAACGCACGGTGCTGCGGATCAGGGAGCCGGTGACCTCCACTGTCTCCAGCTCTTGCGGCGGGCCCGTGTTAGCGGCGGTCGGCGTCTGCGCGCGCGCGGCGGGGATGGAACTCAGCGTCAATCCGGCGAGGGCGAGGAGGGAAATGAGACCGGAGCGGGGCTCTCGATTCACAAAAATTTCTCCAGACGCACAAATACAACGCCGTTTGCGGGTCGCGACCTGCGAGGGGCGGCATTACCCCAGCAGTCTAGTCGGCTGAGCTGCAGCACGAGCCATCATGTGCTCATGGCGTCATGCCTAATGGTGATGTGACCGGTTTGTATCCTTTGTGCGAACTCAGTGGAGGGGGCACCTCGCGTAGGCGCCGGAATGTGCTCATTCCAAAAGCGCGCTTTCGCTCCTGCGGCTGCGGCGTTAACGTGGTTGTGGGTCGCACCGGCGCCTCGGGACTCGTGCGTCTATCCCCCTCGATGGACTTGATGCGCTGGCGCGGCCCGCACGCCGCGAAGGCGGTTGACTCACACGTCGTGTGATTCGTAGCACTCTGCTTCCGATCCCGAATCGAGCAGGGCGCGCGCCCCGGTTGTCCAGAGGTCTGGTACTACGGCGTCTGGAAACTGACGCAGAACGACCTGCCCCGAATGGCGCACGAACTGAAGGCGCGGCTCACAGAGCCGGCCGCGCTGGTGCGGGACACGCCGCTCGGCAATCTGCGGCGCCTGGCACCCGCCGTAACCTATTCTGGCACGCCCGCTGGGTGGAATGACCCCATCCTCGTGCCGCGAGGTTCCAGCAGGGCCGAGTGGCAGTAAGGTCGCGCGACGCGGCATTTGGGGGGTAAGTCGGGCCGACTGAGCTCAGCAAGTATGATTTCCTCGGCCGTGCGCGGGATCAGTGTTGAAGCTCACGTGGCGTTCTGCGGAATGACCGCTACGATGTGCTAGAACCTATCTCAAGTGCGCCGTGCAAAGGCACGGTCTTTCAGCGGGGTCAGTCCCGCCCGGCAACTGTCGCTCCAGCCGGTAGTAATCGGAGCAGTCGTGGAGGTAACAAAGCGGCTGAA